>ERZ1645187.33-NODE-33-length-124545-cov-42.679283_pt1 | contig 124545 bp, 116 predicted proteins | sample MGYA00575352_ERZ1645187 | MGnify/ENA primary metagenome ERZ1645187 (study PRJEB40837, sample SAMN11349314) | freshwater sediment metagenome | isolation source: river sediment | host: Sediment | place: India: Wazaribad , New Delhi | collected 2017-02-21 ...
GCGGAATGCCTTCGGCCTTGTTGATGCCGGAAACTTCCATTTCCTTGACCTCGGCACCCGGGAAGGCAGAGCCAATCGTCTTCTTGATGTTTTCGGCGGTGTTCTCGCCGATCATCATGCCGTAGTTGCGGCTGATGTAATTGATGATCGCCTCGTCGAGCTTGTCGCCGCCAACGCGGACGGAACCGGCATAGACCATGCCGCCGAGCGAGATGACGCCAACTTCGGTGGTGCCGCCGCCGATGTCGACCACCATCGAACCTGTGGCATCGGAGACTGGCAGACCGGCACCGATCGCGGCAGCCATCGGCTCCTCAATCAGGTACACCTGGCTGGCACCGGCGCCAAGGGCGGATTCGCGAATGGCGCGGCGTTCGACCTGGGTCGAACCGGAAGGCACGCAGATGATGATGCGCGGGCTCGGGCTGAACAGCTTGGAGTCGTGCACCTTCTTGATGAACTGCTTGAGCATCTGCTCGGTGACGGTGAAGTCGGCGATCACGCCGTCCTTCATCGGGCGGATGACGGTGATGCTGCCGGGGGCCTTGCCAAGCATTTCCTTGGCTTCCTTGCCGACGGCCTGGATGGATTTTTTGGCGTTGGGGCCGCCTTCGAGGCGGATCGCGACGACCGATGGCTCATCGAGCACGATGCCGCGGCCGCGCACATAAATGAGCGTGTTGGCCGTGCCGAGGTCGATGGCGAGATCGTTGGAAAAGTATTTGCTGAGAAAACCGAACATCTATAGCTCCGCTGCTTGGGGTGCAGTAGGGAAAACTTTTATGATACCTTATAACGCTTTCCATTTTAAGACTTTGTGCACTGCAAAAAGTCTTTTGCCGCCATGTCGCTCACACTAGAACAGGTTCAGCGCATCGCCCATCTCGCCCGTCTCGAGATCAGCGAATCCGAAGCCATCACTACCCAGAATCACCTTAACGGCATCTTCGAACTGATCGAGCAGATGCAGGCAGTCGTGACCGTCGGTGTCGAGCCGATGGCCCACGCGCAGGATCTCAGCCAGCGCCTGCGGGTCGATGCCGTGACCGAGGAAGATCGCCGCGCGGTCTTCCAGGCGGTGGCGCCGGAAACCGAAGCCGGCCTTTACCTGGTGCCGAAGGTGATCGAATGATTAACGCCAGCCTGAAAGAACTGTCGCTCGCCTTGGCCGCGAAGAAGATTTCCAGTGTCGAACTGGCGACCCTGTTCCTCGATCGCATCGAGCGCCTGAACCCGGCATTGAATGCCTTTGTCACGGTCGACCGCGAAAAAAGCCTCAAAATGGCCATTGCCGCCGATGCGCGCATCGCTGCCGGCACGGCCGGGCCGCTGACCGGCGTGCCGATTGCCCAGAAGGACATTTTCTGCGCCGAGGGCTGGACGACGACCTGCGGTTCGAAAATGCTGGCCAATTTCGTTTCGCCCTACGATGCGACGGTGATCCGCAAGATGCACGCCGAGGCGGGCATGGTGTCGCTGGGCAAGACCAACATGGACGAGTTCGCGATGGGTTCGTCGAACGAAACCTCGTACTTCGGCCCGGTGCGCAACCCCTGGGATCGCGAACGCGTACCGGGCGGTTCGTCCGGCGGGTCGGCGGCGGCGGTGGCTGCCCGTCTGGCTCCGGCGGCGACCGGCACCGATACCGGCGGCTCGATCCGCCAGCCAGCGGCACTGTGCAACCTGACCGGGCTCAAGCCGACTTATGGCGTTGTCTCGCGTTACGGCATGATCGCCTTCGCCTCGTCGCTCGACCAGGGCGGCCCGATGGCGGCGAGCGCCGAGGATTGCGCGCTGCTGCTGAATACGATGGTGGGTTTTGACGAGCGCGATTCGACTTCGCTTGAGCGCCCGACAGAAGACTACGCCCGCGCGCTCGGTGATCCGGCCGGGGAAAAGCCGCTGGCCGGCCTGCGCATCGGCTTGCCCAAGGAATTTTTCGGCGACGGTTGCGATGCCGAGGTGATGGCTGCCGTGCGCGCCGCGATTGCCGAATACGAAAAGCTCGGCGCGACGGTGGTCGAGGTGTCGCTGCCCAATTCGCACCTCTCGGTACCGGCTTATTACGTGATCGCGCCGGCCGAAGCCAGTTCCAACCTGTCGCGTTTCGACGGGGTGCGTTACGGATTCCGCGCCGAGGACTATGGCAACCTCGACGACATGTACATGAAGAGCCGTGCCCAGGGTTTTGGCGCCGAGGTCAAGCGGCGCATCTTGATCGGCACCTACGTGCTGTCGCACGGTTACTACGATGCCTACTATTTGCAGGCGCAACGTATTCGCCGCCTGATCGCCAACGACTTCGTCGAGGCATTCAAGTCCTGCGACGTGATCCTCGGGCCGACCTCGCCGTCGACTGCCTTCAGGCTCGGCGAAAAGGCGGCCGATCCGGTGCAGATGTACCTCTCGGACATCTACACGATTGCCGTCAACCTGGCCGGCTTGCCCGGCATGTCGCTACCTTGCGGTTTCGCCGGGGGCTTGCCGGTGGGGATGCAACTGATCGGCAACTATTTTGCCGAAGGCGCTTTGCTCAATGTTGCGCATCGCTTTCAGCAGGCGACCGACTGGCACCAGCGGCGTCCAACCGGTATTGAGTGACTCAGTGCGCGCGGTCTGGCTCCTCGTGTTTGCGCTTGCGGCCGGTTGTGCCGAAATGGGCAAGCAACCGGATTCCGAGCCGGCTGGCACGTCGACCGCACCCGCCGAACAGAAGATCGAATCGCAGCCGCTCAAGTATCTGAAAAACCGCAATATCAAGCCGCAGCCGACGCGCCCGCTGAATGCGCGCGCCAAGTGCGCGGGCAAGGACGGGATCGGCAACCATACCCGCCTCGACCTGATGGTCAAGGAAGCCGAGGTAAAGTCCTTTGCGGCCCAGGTGACGATGAAGGAGCGCGGCACCTGTCGCTTTAATCTGCAGGATTTTGAACAGACCGAAAAAATGCCGCAGCCGCTGCTCGTGCACAAGCGCGAATCCGGCTGTTCGGTACGCATGTGGGAGCAGGGGGCGACTGTCATGATTGGCTTCAACGGTTGCCCGAAATCCTGCGAGGGCGATGCGTTCAGCTATCTCTGGCCGATCATGGTTCAGGCGAAATCAGGGCGTTGTACATGATCCTAGAAACCGTATTTGACCGCTTGCGGCATGCTGAAAACTCCGAAGGATCTGTGACTGCAATGTTGCTTGGGTCTCGCCCGTCGGGTAACACCGCTACGCACCCGCTGGCATGCATGGGCACTCGCCTGGCTTTGTCGCTCCTCCTTGCAGGCATGAGCCTGCCGCGTCGTCGCTTCGCGCCAGCCAAGCGCCCATACGCACCAGCGGGTGCATTCAACTGCGGTTTCTAGGATGAATGGAATGAAACGATGAATCAGTGGGAAGTGGTGATCGGTATCGAAACGCACGCACAACTGGCGACGGTTTCGAAAATATTTTCCGGCGCTTCGACGGCATTTGGTGCAGCGCCCAATACCCAGGCCTGTGCGGTCGATCTTGCGATGCCCGGCGTTTTGCCGGTGCTCAACAAGAAGGCGGTCGATTGCGCCATCCGTTTCGGGCTGGCCATCGGCGCCCATGTCGCGCCGAAATCGGTTTTTGCGCGCAAGAACTACTTTTATCCGGATTTGCCCAAGGGCTACCAGATCAGCCAGATGGATCTGCCGGTCGTCGTCGGTGGGGCCATCACGCTACAGGTCGGCCAGGGTGAGAAGGCCTACGAAAAAGTCGTTCACCTGACCCGTGCCCATCTTGAAGAAGATGCCGGCAAGTCGCTGCATGAAGACTTCCATGGCAAGTCAGGCATCGACCTTAACCGCGCTGGCACGCCCCTGCTTGAAATCGTTACCGAACCCGACATGCGCTCGTCCGACGAGGCGGTTGCCTACGCCAAGGCGCTGCATGCGCTGGTGCGCTGGATCGGCATTTGCGACGGCAACATGCAGGAAGGCTCTTTCCGCTGCGATGCCAACGTCTCGGTGCGCCCCAAGGGCCTGGCCGAATTCGGCACCCGGCGCGAGATCAAGAACCTGAACTCGTTCCGCTTTTTGAAGGAGGCCATCGATTTCGAAGTGCAGTGGCAGATCAACGAAATCGAGGAAGGCCGCAGGATCCAGCAGGCGACGGTGCTGTTCGACCCCGATACCGGCGAAACGCGCATGATGCGCAGCAAGGAAGACGCGCACGATTACCGCTACTTCCCCGATCCCGACCTCTTGCCGCTGATCATTTCCGCCGACTGGATCGCCCGCGTCCGGGACGAGTTGCCGGAGTTGCCAGGTCAGATGCGCGAGCGTTTCATCAACGACCTCGGCCTTTCTGCCTACGACGCGACAACGTTGACTGCCAGCCCGGAAATGGCCGCTTTTTTCGAGTCGACCGTAACCGGTGCCGGCAAGGCCAACGCCAAACCCTGTGCCAACTGGGTCATGGTCGATCTCGCTGCGCGGCTGAACAAGGAAGGCCGCGAGTTGGCCGATTCGCCGGTTTCAGCCAGCCAGCTGGCCGGCCTGATCCTGCGTATCGCCGACAACACCATCTCCAACAATATCGCCAAGAAGGTCTTTGACGCATTGTGGAGCGGCGAAGGGGCGACGGCCGATGAGATCATCGACAAGCAGGGTTTGAAACAGATCACCGACAGCGGTGCCATCGAGGCACTGGTTGACGAAGTATTGGCGGCCAATGCAGCCAACGTGGCCGAGTACCGGGCGGGCAAGGAAAAGGCCTTCAATGCGCTGGTCGGTCAGGTGATGAAGGCGGCCAAGGGCAAGGCCAATCCGCAACAGGTCAACGATCTGCTGCGGAAAAAACTGGCGGGTTGATCAGCGCGGCTGACCGGTCGCGGGTGTCGCGGCTGGTTTGACCGGTGCCGTCGTTGAGCGGCCAGTCAGTTCGGCATAGCGTTTGCGGTCGGCATCGTATTTGGTCTTGATCGATGCCGCATCGCCCTTCTTGACGTCGAGCAGTTCCTGCTGCGTCTTGATCTCGTGGTCGGCATCGCGCAGACCCTTGGCGACATCGGCCGGTACGGCCTTCTTCTTGTAGAACTCTGCCTCGTCCTCGAATTTCTTGCGCGTTTTGCGTGCAGCCGTGATGCGATCCTCGGCGGCCTTGATCGCCAGATTGACATCGGCCTCGGCCTTTTGCTGCGCCATGTCGATATCCTGGGGCGTGGCGTAGGTGTCGAGCAAGGCTTGATCCTTGCGCCGCTGTTCCTTGGCCTGTTCCTCAAGTTCCTTCTTGCGCTGCGCCTCAGCGGCGGCTTGCGCTTTTTGCTCGGGGGTCAGCGGCGGGCCCACTTCCTTGAGCACATTGCCACCGCTGTCGAGAATTCGGTAGGCCTTGCCGCGACACTGTTCGGGAAGGGAGTCGGCGCAAATACGTCCACCCTCGCAACAATATATTTTTCCTGGCCCGGCACCTTGCGCCGAAAAAGCGGCCAGCAGTAGAAGCAGGCCGGCTGAGTGTTTAGGCAGTGACACCATATTGCTCCCGATAATGCGCGACGGCGGTCTGATGAGTTGAAAATTCCGGATGATGTTCGAGGTAGGCCATCAGGTCATTCAGGCCGGCGACGGCGACGACGGGAATGCCGTAGTCGCGCTGCACTTCCTGAACTGCCGACAGTTCGCCGAGTCCCCGTTCCTGGCGATCCAGCGCGATCAGAACCCCAGCCGGGGTCGCACCGGCGGCGCGGATCAGTTCGACCGATTCGCGCACCGAGGTACCAGCCGAAATCACGTCGTCGACGATCAGCACGCGCCCGGCCAACGGTGCCCCGACAATGCTGCCACCCTCGCCATGATCCTTGGCTTCCTTGCGATTGAAGGCGAACGGGAAGTTCTGTCCGCGCTGAGCCAGCGCCATCGAAATCGCGGCCACCAGCGGAATGCCCTTGTAGGCCGGCCCGAACAGCATGTCGAACTGGACGCCGCCGGCTTCCGACGCTTTGGCGTAGAATTCGGCCAGGCGCGCCAGCGACTGACCGTCGTTGAACAACCCGGCGTTAAAAAAATACGGGGAGAGTCTCCCCGCCTTGGTCTTGAATTCCCCAAAGCGCAGAACCTTGCAACCGAGGGCGAATTCGATGAAATCCTGTCGAAAGTCCATACTTTTCCATTCCTGCACACCGCAGCAACACGGCGCGAACCCAACGAATGTTACGCATCATCTCCCTGAATCTCAATGGTATTCGCAGCGCCTGGAGCAAAAACGTGCTCCCTTGGAGCATTGCCCAGGCGCCCGACATCGTCTGCCTGCAGGAACTCAAGGCGCAATTGCCGGATCTGACGCCGGAAATGCAGGCCCCGGATGGCATGTACGCCTACTATCATGCAGCTGAAAAGAAGGGCTACAGCGGTGTCGGCATCTGGAGCCGGAAACAGCCGGATCGCGTGATCGAGGGCTTCGAGCACCCCGAATTCGATGCCGAAGGGCGCTATATTCGCGCCGACTTCGGCAACTTGTCGGTCATTTCGCTGTATTTGCCCTCCGGTTCGTCGTCGCCCGAGCGCCAGGAGGCGAAATTCCGCTTTCTCGACGCCTTCCTGCCGCACCTCGCCGGCCTGCGTGCGGAAGGTCGGGAGATCGTGCTGTGCGGCGACTGGAATATCGCGCACCGGGAAATCGACCTCAAAAACTGGAAATCCAATCAGAAAAATTCCGGGTTTCTGCCTGAAGAGCGTGCGTGGCTGACGCAGGTATTCGACAAGCAGGGCTGGGTTGACGTCTATCGCCGACTGCATCCCGAGGCGACCGGCGATTCATATACCTGGTGGAGCAATCGCGGCCAGGCCTGGGCCAAGAACGTCGGCTGGCGCATCGACTACCAGATTGCCACGCCGGAACTGGCGGCCGGCGCTTGCCGGGCGGAAATCTACAAGGCCGAGCGTTTTTCCGACCATGCGCCGCTGATCATCGACTACGAATGGGTTTTGTGAATTGCTTTCGTAACATGAACGGGATAATCTGTATTTTGTGAATAACTGCTACACGGGAGATTGAAAATGGCTGAAGAAATGAGCGTTGCCAACAAGGAAAAACTGGTTTCCGACCTCAAGGTCGTGATTTCCGATACCGAAGAACTGCTGCGCGCGACGGCGGGTGCTGCCGGCGAAAAAGTTGGCGATTTGCGTGAGCGTCTGGCGATTCGCCTGCGCGATACCAAGGAACGCATCGTCGATCTCGAAGTGGCGCTGGTCGACAAGACCAAGGCCGCTGCACGTGCGACCGACGATTTCGTGCACGAAGAGCCGTGGAAGGCTGTTGGCGTTGCTGCTGCCGTCGGGCTTGCCCTCGGCGTGCTGATTGGCCGTCGTTAAGCGCAGTTCAATCATATGTCCGCAGGATCGGGCGGCGAGCCAGGCCGCGAAGGCCTTTTCGTCGCCCTGAAAAGCCTCGTCGCGACGCTGCTCGCGATTGGCAAGACGCGCGCCGAACTTCTTGTCAATGAACTCGAGGAAGAGAAGTTCCGCCTCATGTCGCTATGGGCCAAGGCGATCGGGGCGGCTTGGCTGTTTGCCCTCGGTACCGTCATGGTCGTTTGTTGCCTTGCGGTCGCTTTCTGGGAGCAGCGCGTACTGGTCTTTGGACTGGCTGCAGCCTTGTTTCTTGGTGTCGGCTTCATGGTCTTCACCTCGTTGCGGCGTCAGATGACACAACCCAGCAAGATATTCCGTGGCAGTCTGGCCGAACTGGAAGCTGACATGGCCCAGTTGCGTCGGCGCAAGGACGTCAAGTGAGCGCCAGCCGGCTTGAGGTTGCGGTACGCCACGGCGCGCTACGCGCACGCATCGACGCGCAGCGGGAAGAACTCACCAAGCACATTGCCCCGCTGGAAACCGCGCTGGGCGGCGCCGACAAGGCGCTGGCCGGTGTCGACTGGCTGAAACGTCACCCGGAAGCGGTGGCGGCAGCAGTGCTTGCGGTCGCTGTCGCCAGTCCGAAACGGGCGTGGCGGTGGACCAAGCGCGGCGTTATCGTCTGGCGTGGTTGGCAGACGGTACGGAATTCGCTCCTCGGCGGCCGTTGACCGCAACAGGCCACGCCAGCGGCCTCAATTACTCACTCGGCCGGTTTTGCCTGCGCGTCCTGCACATTCCACGGCGCGACCTTCAGTAGCAACAGCATGCCCGGCACCGCCAGTGCGGCGCACAGCCAATAGAAACTCGTCCAGCCCAGCATCTCGACCAGCCAGCCGGCCGAGGCATTGATGAAGGTGCGCGGCACGGCGGCCAGGCTGGTGAATAGCGCCATTTGCGTCGCCGTGTAGGCCGGGTGGGTGGAGCGGGCGATGAAGGCGACGAAGGCTGCCGTGCCCAGCCCGACGCCGAGGGCTTCGAGACCGATGACAAAGGCGAGTGCCAGGCGTTCGCTGGCGCCGATGCTGTCGAAATGGCCCTGCGTGGCGAGCCAGGCGAAGCCGAAGATCGACACCAGTTGCACAACGCCAAACAGCCATAGCGCCCGGTTGATGCCCAGTTTCACCATCCACAGCCCGCCGAGCAGGGCGCCGATCACCGCCGGCCACAATCCGGCATGCTTGGCGATCAGGCCGATGTCGGTCTTGGTGAAGCCCATGTCGAGGTAGAACGGCGTCGCCAGTGCGGTGCACAGGCTGTCGCCCAGCTTGTAGAGGAAGATGAAGGCCAGCACCAGGACGGCGCCGCGCCAGCCCTGACGGCCGACGAATTCGTGGAAGGGTTCGGTGACCGCCTGGCGGAGGGTTTTCGGGGCGCCCTTGACGAGCGGCTCACTGACCAGCCAGGCCATTGCCATGCCGGGCAGCATGAAGGCGGCGGTGATCCAGAAAACTTCGTTCCATGGCAGGCGGTCGGCGAGGATCAGCGACAGCGAGCCGGGCACCAGCCCGGCGATGCGGTAGGCGTTTACGTGCACAGCGTTGCCGAGGCCGAGCTCGTTGTCGCTCAAAATCTCGCGCCGGAAGGCGTCGACCGCGATGTCCTGCGTGCCCGAGAGGAAAGCAAGCAGGGCGGCCAGCCACAGGATGGGCCAGATGTTCTCCTGCGGGTTCAGGCCGCCGAGCGAGCCGATGGCAAACAGCAGGCCGACCTGTGTCAGCAGCATCCAGCCGCGTCGGCGACCGAAGCCGGGCACGCTGTAGCGGTCGAGCAGCGGCGACCAGAGAAATTTCCAGGTATAGGGAAACTGGATCAGCGCAAAGAAGCCGATGGTCTTGAGATCGACGCCTTCGCTGCGCAGCCAGGCCGGCAGCAGGTTGAGCAACAGGTAAAGCGGCAGGCCCGAGCTGAAGCCGGTGAAGACGCAGATCAGCATCTTCCGTGTCAGCAGGGCCGCGAGCCAGGCCGGCATCAGCGGTTTTGCGTCAGGCGATAGACCGCCAGGCTGCCGAGGAAATTGACCTCATCGGTCACCGGATTGCCTTCCTCGTCGAGTACGCTGCGTTCGCGGATGATCAGCCCCATCTTGTTGCACAAGTCTTCGAAATCGAGCAGCGTGAAGAAGCGCACGTTGGGCGAGTCGTACCACTGGTAGGGGAGGTCTTCCGAAACCGGCATGCGGCCGTCGAGCACCGAGCGCAGGTTTTTCCAGTAGGCGAAATTGGGGAAGGAGACGACCGCCTCGCGGCCGACGCGCAGCATTTCGCGCAGGATGCCCTCGGTGTGGCGCACCGTTTGCAAGGTGCGCGACAGCACGACGTGGTCGAAAGCCTGATCGGCGAACACGTCGAGACCCTTTTCCAGATTGCCCTGGATGACGTTGATGCCGTTGCTGATCGCCGCAAGGATGTTGGCGTCCTGGATCTCGACGCCCCAGCCTTGCACGCCGCGCGTGTCGATCAGGTATTTCAGCAGCGTGCCGTCACCGCAACCGAGGTCAAGCACGCGATGCCCCGGCTGAATCCAGGCGGCTATCAAATCGAAATCGGGGCGGCCCAGAGTGTGCGTCATAGCTTGATATTCCGCAGGAAGGCGTCGACCACGCCATGATAGTGCGCGTCTTCCATCAGGAAGGAGTCGTGGCCGAAATTGAGGTCGATCTCCGCGTAGGAAACCGGGCGCCCGTTGGCCAGCAGCGCGGCGACGATTTCCTTGGAGCGAGCCGGCGTGAAGCGCCAGTCGGTGGTGAACGAGGCGATCAGGAAATTGGCTCGGGTGCGCGCCATCGTTGCCTTGAGGTCGCCATTGTCCTCGCGCGAGGGGTCGAAATAATCGAGCGCCTTGGTCATCAGCAGATAGGTATTGGCGTCAAAGTAGCCGGCGAACTTGTCGCCCTGATAGCGCAGGTAGGACTCGATCTCGAATTCGACATCGAAACCGAAGGAAAAGGCACTGTTGCGCATTTCGCGGCCGAATTTCTCGCCCATCTGATCGTCCGACAGATAGGTGATGTGGCCGAGCATGCGCGCCAGACGCAGGCCGCGTACCGGGCGCGTGTTGTGTTCGTAGAAATTGCCGCCGTGGAAGTCGGGGTCGGTCAGGATGGCCTGACGAGCCACGTCGTTGAAGGCGATGTTCTGCGCCGACAGCTTGGGTGCGGCAGCGATGATGATGGCGTTGCGCACGCGCTCTGGGAAAGTGATGCTCCAGCGCAGCGCCTGCATGCCGCCCAGGCTGCCGCCCATGACGGCGGCCCAGCTATCGATGCCGAGGCGGTCGGCAAGGCGGGCCTGGGCATGCACCCAGTCGTTGACCGCGATGATGGGAAACGCTGCGCCCCAGGGCTTGCCGGTGGCCGGGTTGATCGACGAAGGGCCGGTCGAGCCGTGGCAGCCGCCGAGATTGTTGAGGCCGACGATGAAGAACTTGTCGGTGTCGAGCGGTCGACCGGGGCCGACGATGTTGTCCCACCAGCCGATGTTGTCCGGCTGGTCGGCGTAGTGGCCGGCGACATGGTGGTGGCCGGAAAGCGCGTGACAGACGAGGATGGCGTTGGACTTGGCGGCGTTCAGCGTGCCGTAAGTTTCATAGACCAGATCGTAGGCCGGCAGAACGCCGCCGCTGCGCAGGTGCAGCACCTGGTCGAAGTGGGCGCGCCGCGATTCGACGACGCCGACGGATTGTCCTGGCATGGTGATCCTGAAAACAAAAAACCCAGTTGGCTGAAAAACGCGAACTGGGCGGTTCCCGTTTTAGCAGTATTTTTGGCGCGCCCGCAATCAGAGCTCAAATCGGCGCGGCTGGCATTCCAGCGCCATCCAAGATACCGAGCGGGGTGCGAAAAGTCAATCGGGTTACAGCGTGCAACCGAGGCGCCGCCGGCTTGTTCAGCGGTCCAGTATGTCGAGCAACAACGGCAGCCCTTCGCTGATCGCCACCGGCCCCGGTGTCAGGATGATCGCCGACTTGATCTCATACATCCGGCCATTGACCACGGCGGGTACGTCAGCCCAGCCGGGGCGGGCGGCAACGCGCTCAGGGCGGAAATGCTTGCCGCACCATGAGCCGATGATGATGTCGGGGGTGCGGGCGACGACTTCCAGCGGGTCGGCGAGGATGCGGTCGCGGGCCATGGGCGACGCGGCGCGGTCGGCGAAGATGTTCTCGCCGCCAGCGATCTCGATCAGTTCGGAAACCCACTGCACGGCGGTGATGTTGGGCTCGTCCCATTCTTCGAAATAAACGCGCGGGCGATGGCCGCTGTGTGCGATGCGTTCTGCGGCGACGGCGCGGGCGGCCTCGATCTGCGCTTCGAGTTCGACGACCATTTGCAGCGCTTTTTCCTCGGCGCCGACCAGGCGGCCGATGGTTTCGACCATGCCCAGCGTGTCGTCGATGCTGCGCTGGTTGAAGGCGTAAACCGGCACGCCGGCCTTGATCAGGTCGCGTGCGATGTCGGCCTGCAGGTCGGAAAAAGTCAGCACCAGATCGGGCTTTACCGAAAGAATCTTGTCGATGTCGCCGCTGGTGAAGGCGTAAACCTTGGGCTTTTCCTTGCGCGCCTCGGGCGGGCGCACGGTGTAGCCGGTGATGCCGGCAATGCGATCCTGCTCGCCGAGCGCGTAGAGCACTTCGACGGTTTCGGTGGTCAGGCAGACGATGCGTTGCGGCAGGCGGCTCATGCGTTTCTACTTTGAGGGTCGACGGCTGCGTGCGACATCGAGGTCGGCGCAAAGTTGCTCGGCGCCATCGAGAATGCGCGGCGTGTGGCGTTGCATCAGGTCGGGGTGGATATGGAACAGGTTGCCGCGCTTGACGGCGGTCATCCGTGGCCATTTGTTCCAGTCGTTGAGCCACTCCGGCCGGGCGTCGCCCATCCCGGTGGCGACGATGGCCTCGGGGTCGGCGGCAAGTACGCCTTCGACGCTGACCGTCGGCGCCATCTGTGTCAGGTGGCCGAAGACGTTTTCGCCGCCGCACAGTTGAATTGCGCTGGTAATGATTTGCGGGCCGCCGACGGTCATCAGCGGCGCAATCCAGATCTGGTAGAAGACGCGGACTTTCGGCTTGCCGGCGTTGTTGCGGCGCAGGGTTTCGAGGCGCTGGCGAAACTGCGCGGCGGCGGCGTTGGCCGTGGCTTCGGTGCCGGCCAACTGGCCGAGGCGCTCAAGCTGGCCGGCAACGTCTTCCATCCGGTTCGGCTGCGAGACATAGACGTTCAGGCCGAGTGCCTTGAGTTTCTCCACCGGCGCCGCCGGGTTGCCGGATTCCCAGGCGATGATGAGGTCAGGCTTGAGCGCGCTGATGGCTTCCAGATCGAAACGGTCGTAGCTGCCGACACGCGGCACCTTCTTTGCAGCCGGCGGAAAGTCGCTGTACTCGACGGTGCCGACCAGCCGGTCGCCAGCGCCGGCGGCGTAGAGCATCTCGGTGGCGTGCGGGGCGAGGGTGACGATGCGCTTGGCCGGCCCTTTGAGGCGTACTTCGCGGCCCGTGTCGTCCTTGAAGACGAGTTCGGCCTGCGCGCTGGCAATCAGGACGACGGTTGCGGTCAACGTCAAAAAATGGGCAAATTTCATGCGGCGAATTTTCATGCGGGTTGCCAGAAGGCGAGGGCCGCGCTCAGGCGTTGCCAGTCGGATTCGCTGCCCGGCAGGCCGACACGCAGCAGCGATCCCTGCTCAACTTGGTGGACGAGAATGCCGTGGCCGGCGAGGTGGGCGCACAGTTCGGCCGCCTGCGGCGTATTCAAGGTAGCGAACAGCGCCGTCGATTTAACCTCACCGAACGGCGCCAGCAATTGGTGCAGACGCTCGCCAGTAGCCAGCAAGCGGGCGCGCATCTCCGCCTGCCAGTCGCCGTCGAGCAGCGCCAGCCGCGCCGCCGCGCGCGATGGCCCGGCGACCGTCCACGGCCCCATCGCCGTCGCCATTTTGGCCAGCAAGTCGGGCGCGGCGAAGACGAAGCCGACCCGTACCCCGGCCAGCCCGAAGAAATGGTCGAGCGAGCGCAGCACGATCAGGTTGGGCGCCTCTGCCGTGCCGGCGAGCGGCGTCAAGCTTTCCTCCGGCGTCGGGTCGATGTGGCTTTCATCGACGATCAGCCAGCCGCCACGCTTTTTGAGCTGATTTGCGGCGTCGACCGCAACAGCGTGCGGGTGCCGGTCGGCGGTCACGTCGTTCGGGTGGGCGAACAAGACGTAGGGCGTCGCGGCGGCCAGAGCGCGGGGCAAGGTGGCGTTTTGCAGCAGGCGCGGACGATGCCCGATCTGCGTCCACGCCTGAACATGCGGGTTGGCCAGCGGGCCGATGCAGGCGATGACGGCACGCGGCAGCAGCACCGGCAACAGGCGGGTCGCCGCCAGCGCCCCGGCCACCGGCAGCAGGTTGGCGTTGCCGTAATACTCGGCGGCAGCGGCTTCGAGGCCGTCATCGCCGGCCGGCAGGTCATGCCAGGCGGCGGCTGGCAGCGACGGCACTGGCCAGCCGTCGGGGTTGCCGGTACGTGAAAGATCGAGTTGCGGCAGCGGCGGGGCGGCCGAGTTCGGATTCATAGCGGAAAATGCCCTTCGTTCTGCATCGCCGTCTGCATGTCGTGCAATGTTGCGGTCAACGGCGAATTTTGGCCCGAATTCAGGCCGGAATCCGTGGCGCCCCACTGCTCGAAATAGACCAGCTCCTCGACCGGCAGGCGCGGCAGCCAGCCCGCCTTTTCCAGCTCCGGCTTCTCGTTGAAATGGCTGACGTAGCCGATGCACAGGTAGGCAATCGGCACGATATGGTGCGGAATGCCGAGCGCGTCCTGCAAGGCCTTTTCGTGAAAGATGCTGACCCAGCCAACGCCAACGCCCTCGGCGCGCGCCGCCAGCCACAGGTTCTGGACGGCGCACACGCTGGAATAAAGGTCCATCGTCGGCATGTGCGTGCGGCCGAGCACCACCGGGCCGCTGCGCGTGCGGTCGCAGGTGATGCACAGGTTGATCGGCGCTTCGAGAATGCCTTGCAGCTTCAGCTTGCTGTAAATCTCGCGGCGCTCGTCCGGAAACATGCGCGCCGCCTCGGCGTTGGCTTCCTTGAACACGCCCTGAACGCGTTGCTTCACCTCGTCCGAGCGCACCAGCAGGAAATTCCACGGCTGCATGAAACCGACCGACGGCGCATGGTGCGCCGCCATCAACAAGCGGCCGAGCACGTCATCCGGCACCGGCGTCGGCAAGAACTGGCCGCGCACGTCGCGGCGGCTGAAAATGGCTTGGTATACGGCAGCGCGTGCTGCCTCGGGAAACTGATGATCCACGGATTCTCCTCACGCCTTGGGCGCGAGGCCGGGCGCCGCCGATGCTAAGCGACCCGGCAGGCGGAGGCAAGTGCGCCCGATCGCCGCATCAATGGCCGGGCTAGCAACCCACGCCCCCATGGCAGGCAACCAGGCCGACCAGTTGGCCAGAGGCTGCCGTGGAAGACAGGAAGAGGCAGGCACCGCTTCGGTTGTAGCCGCTATAGCCGACGATGAGGTCGAGCGCCCCGTCGCCGTCCAGGTCGCCCGCCCATTGCAAGGTGGCGGCATCGGCTTCTTCGGCGTTGCCGCCGTGGCTGACGGCGAGCTCCGGCAGTCGCGTGCGCTGGGCGCCCTTTTTCAGATAAACCCCGGATTTGCTGGCCTCCAACCGATAGGAATTTTCGCCAAAAACCATGTTCAACGGGCGCCCGGGCACAATGCTCGCAGCGTTATCGTTGAAACGCAGGTTCGGTGTATCGACCTTTCCTGCCCGAACGCCCGGCACTCGAAGCAGGGCGATGGCTTGGTGTCTGGACGAAATGCGAATACCGGTCTTTTCCCCTTCCGCATCCAGCACCGCGTCGAACACCCGCGTGGCACGGACTTCCGTTGGCACCAGTTGCCAGCGACCTTCGTTGAACGTCAGCGCAAGCCAGCCCGATCCCGGCTTTGCGGGCGCCTCGTCGCCGTGATACTCGCCCTCCACAAGAAAGCGCCAGGTCTTTGCCGGCTGCTCGGCGTGCGCAATACCAACGGCAGCGAAAACAACACAAGCGATCAAATGGCGCATCCGGAATCCTTCGCCTCCAAGGTGCAATCCGCGCATTCTGCCTGAAATCGGTTGCCCGCCGATGACAGGGGTGGAGCAGTTGCGGTCGACCCGGAAAAACAGGCAAAAATCAAAATTGCGGCACCGGCGGTTTGGCCGCTAAACACCGCAATGACCTCGACCGAATACCCGCGCCAGGCCGGGCGCCGCCGATGCCAGGCGACCCGGCAGGCGGAGGCAAGTGCGATAATCCGCTCCCCTATTCGCCCGGTGACGCGCATGCCCTGCCTCTCGCTGATGGTTCAAGGCACCACCTCGGATGCCGGAAAAACGACGCTGGTTGCCGCGCTATGCCGCATTCTCAAGCGACGCGGCGTCAACGTGGCGCCGTTCAAGCCGCAGAACATGGCGCTCAATTCGGCGGTGACGGTCGACGGCGGCGAGATCGGCCGCGCGCAGGCCCTGCAGGCAATGGCCGCCGGGCTGGCGCCGCACTCCGATTTCAACCCGGTGCTGCTCAAGCCGACGACCGACAAGACGGCGCAGATCATCATCCACGGTCAGGTCGCAATGGATCTCGATGCCCGCGATTACCACGCCTACAAGCCCCGGGCGATGGGCGCGGTGCTGGCCTCCTGGGCGCGGCTGACCGCTGCCTACGAAGCGGTGCTGGTCGAAGGCGCCGGGTCGCCGGCCGAGATCAACCTGCGCGACCGCGACATCGCCAACATGGGCTTCGCCGAGGCCGTCGACTGCCCGGTCATCCTGATCGCCGACATCGACCGGGGCGGCGTCTTCGCGCATCTGGTCGGCACGCTCGACCTGCTGTCGCCCTCCGAGCAGAACCGCGTCATTGGCTTCGTCATCAACCGCTTTCGCGGCGACATCAGCTTGCTCCAGCCCGGCCTCGACTGGCTGGAACAACGCACCGGCAAGCCGGTGCTCGGCGTCCTGCCCTACCTGCACGGCCTGATGCTCGACGCCGAGGACGCCATCGCGGCTGTTGCGGTCGACCCCGAAAAACAGGCAAAAATCAAGATTGTCGCGCCGGTGGTGCCGCGCATCTCCAACCACAACGACCTCGACCCCCTGCGCCTGCACCCCGAAGTCGACTTCCGCTGGGTCGGGCCGGGCGAAGCGATGCCGGCGGCCGACCTGATCGTCCTGCCCGGCTCCAAGGCCGTGCGCGCCGATCTCGACTGGCTGCGCGCGCAGGGCTGGGAAGCGGCGATCAAAAAGCACCTGCGCTACGGCGGCAAACTCATCGGCCTGTGCGGCGGCTACCAGATGCTCGGCCACCACATCCACGACCCGCTCGGCCTCGAAGGCGCACCCGGCAGCACCTCGGGCCTCGGCCTGCTGGATGCCGAAACCACGCTTGCCGCCGAAAAACAACTGCGCAATGTGAGTGGTCACCTGGCGCTACCGGGCCGGCCGGCCATGACCGGCTACGAAATTCACCTCGGCATCACCCAAGGCCCCGCACTCTCCTATCCCGCCGTCCACCTCGCCGACGGCCACCCCGAAGGCGCCCTCTCGCCCGACGGGCAGATATTCGCCACCTACTGCCACGGCCTCTTCGACCACCCCGCCGCCCTCAGCGCCCTGCTGGCCTGGGCCGGGCTGGAAGAAAGCACCCCGGTCGACTACCCCGCTCGCCGCGAAGCCGATCTGGAACGTCTGGCGGATGCGGTTGAAGCGGCGATTGATTGGGGGCGGTTGGCGGGGGTGTTGCCGGGGGTGTGAGGGTGGTTGTGGAGTGGGGAAATGGTGCAATCGGCGCCGACCGGCAGTTCGAGTTTCTCCCTCGTACCCTCCATTCGCCAAAACTCTACTGCGATCGGCATAACCGACAGTAGTCGGTCCGTACTACTATTGCATAAGCAGATTGTCAGCTGAAGTTCACCTACAATTTATCTAACGATTACTTTGAATTGACATGTTTTCTGATTATCAATATGCGGACCGGCTGGGTCGATTAGTAGCGTTAGGCAATCAATGTTGACCTCCGTACGACCTTTACGAATCACCGGGGGCATAAGTCTTTTCGGAGGGCTTTTACTGCCCATGGCAGTTCTGTTTTTGGAGCGAAACTTCTTTACAGTCGTTTTGGCTTGGTTGAGTTGGGTTTGCTGGGTATTAGTCGCAATTGCAGGCCCGGCCATTTCATTGTGTCAAGGAAAGATTGAGACACCCGGCGCTACAACTGACCGAAAGCAAACCCCTGTCTTGTTTTGGATCAGATTAATCGCACTCGAAACGCTAGCACTATTCTTTCTCGTTCTTGCTTCACTCGCACTTAATGCGTACTTACATCCGGTTAGTTCTACGTTCTGAGTTAGCGCTCTCTAATTTAGGCCACTTCCGCATAGGGTCGAAATCTACCGTTAACCCCACTTACGGCCTCCAACCCAGTCCCGCAGAAGGGGTCAGGTCTTGCAATCTGGCATAAAGGGTAAAAGGGATCGGGTTCGAATTAATTCTTCGCGATGATCGCGGGTATTTCTGGATCGTAGCTTGTCTGCTGCGGTCGACCCCCAAAAACGGGGGTTTATCCCAACCGTGCGATGCGGGATGCGGCCTCGTCAATGTGCTGGCGTAGCGCTTCGATGCAGGGCGTGAAGCTGCCGGAGAAACCAGCGCCATCGTTGAGCATGGCAAGGAAGCGTTCAGCCAGTTGCAGCGCCGCACGCCAGGTTTCACCATCGACTGAAGCAGACAGTGAAGCCGGCGGCAGTGTATTGACGATGGCGCCGCCACTTCCCGGGGCGAACCCCATCGGCAGTACATCGTAAGCCGGCGCGAGCTGATACGGGCGGCCGTGGCGACTGACAAACGATAGATTTCCCGCATGCATGTCGGTATTGCCGATCAGCGTTCCGAATGCCCAACGCAGCGCAGCGCCAGCGACGGCGTCAGTTTCGACATGGCCCCCGGCAGCCAGGCGACTGACCAGCGACGGCCAGGGGGCCGAAGCATCGCCGACGAATTCGGCATCGAGCGCGCGTAGCGAGAACACGCCAATGCGGCCGAACTGACCGACGCGGTCGAAGCGCGGCACTTCCAGAAAGCGCTGACCGCCGAAATCGAAAACCTCGGTTTCGACGCCAAGCACCGACAGCGCCAGATGTTCGGCAAGCAGCAGGTCGCGCCAGCGTTCGCTGACCGGGTTATCGTCCGGCGCCGAAAATTTCACCAGCACATGACCGCGCTCCGTATAGGCGCAGAATTTTGGCTGCTCGCCGCCGGCAGACGAGCCGGGCGTCTCCCCGGCGCCGGCGTCACGCGCCAGTATCGGGTAGAACACCGCCTGATTCGCAGGGAGCGGTGGCAGTATGCGCATAAATCGGTCGCACGCCCGCTCCCCAATCAGCAGGTTGCCGACTGCATCCTGGCCATGCCCTAGTAGCGCGCGGATGACTTCGGCGTCGCTCCAATGCTCCGGGTTGGCCGGCAGGCCGAGAGCGGCAGCATACATCGAGGCGTAGGCGCGACCGAGATAGCCCTGTGGCCGCATATCGAACAGCCACCAAGGCAGCCCGTCGCTATGCAGCGACACGCCATTGGCCTGCACCATGACGAACCCTTCCGGGCGAACAGGAACCAGCGCCCCCAGCGTCCAGATCTGCCCCGCATCGCAAACGCGGAAAATCGGGGCCGACGCGAAGCCGCGAGTGGTGTCCCGCAGGGCGTAATGAATAGCGGAGCCGGAGCCAATTCGCACCACCTCATCGCCAAGCGCAGCCAGCGCACGCGAAACCGTCGGTTGGCTAATGCCAGTCTTTTCAACGATTTGGCGAGCAGCCATCGGCCCTTGAGCGAGCAGCAGGCGAATTGAATCGGAATGGCGAGACATGGAGGTGAATAGATGGATGAATAGAACAATGAATAGGCATTGTAGCTACTCAATGGCAACCCGTCAGCACATTTGATTCCCGTTACGGCTCCCAACCCCTGTCAGTTGCGGTCGACCCCCAAAAACAGCCCAAATTCACCGGCCGAAAATTGTCGGCTTCAGCCTTTCAGCGTCAGCGGCAAGCCCGCTGCGACCAGCGTCACCTGATCGCAAACGGCGGCGACGCGCTGGTTAAGCCGCCCCTGTTCATCGGCGAATATCCGCGACACTGGATGCATCGGTACGATGCCCCAGCCGACTTCGTTGGACACCAGAATGATGTGGCCGGGCAGGGTGGGGAGGAGTTCGATCAGGGCGGCGGTTTCGCCTTGCAGCAGCGGGCAGTCGATGGCCGCGCCGGCCTCGGCTTGCGTGGCCGCCTGGCCGGCGAAGAGCAGGTTGGAGAGCCACAGGGTCAGGCAATCGACGAGCACGCAGGTGTCCGGCGCCGCCAGTTCGCGCAGTTTGGCGGCTAGTTGCAGCTTTTCTTCGGCGCAGCCCCAGTCGCTCGGGCGGCGTTCGCGGTGGTGGGCGATGCGGCGCGCCATTTCGCCGTCGCAGGCTTCGGCGGTGGCCAGATAGACGACGCGCAGGCCGGATTCCGTTGCCCGCTTTTCGGCCAGCAGGCTCTTGCCCGAACGGGCGCCGCCAAGAATGAGTTCTTTCATGAAATACGCAGGCTGAAAATGGTCGGCGCATTGTAGAGCGAATTTGTCGCCAACAAAAAAGCCTCTTTACAACAGAAATTTTGTACATCAAAATTGCTGTACAAAATTTCTGTTGTGAGATTCACATGAAAATCAGTGTTGGTAATCCCGTTGAAGGCGATGATTTTTTTGACCGCGAGCAGGAGCAGGTTCGTGCGTGGCGCAAGCTCGAAGGCAGCCATCTGCTGATGCTCGCGCCACGGCGCATTGGCAAGACCTCACTGATTCTTCGTCTTTGTGCGACAGCGTCCGAGCATGGGCGTTATGCCGTGCATTGCAGCTTTGCCAAATGCGAAACCGAGAGCGACTGCATCCGCGAATTGTTCAAGGCGCTGGCAGTCCAACAATCCATTGGGCAACGCAGCAAGCCGCTATTCGATAGTATCAAGAGCGTCAAACTCGGCCCGCTTGGCGTCGATTGGCATGAAGCCAAACCTGAAAGCTGGCGCGAAGCGGGCGAAGAACTGGCGAAGGCGCTAGCCGATGGCGACGATAATTGGTTGGTGTGTATCGACGAACTGCCGGTATTCATCATCAACCTGTTGCAGCAGGGCGAAGAAGGCCGCCGTCGGGCGCGGGCTTTCCTCTACTGGTTGCGCGATCTGCGCCAGAACCATTACCAGCGCATCAAATGGCTTATGGCCGGCTCCATCGGCCTCGATACGCTGGCAGCGCGTTTGCGGCTGAGCGATAGCATCAACGATCTCGAACCCTTCCCGCTTGATGCCTTCAGCGAGGATTCGGCCCTGCGTTTTCTCGACAAACTGGCAGGCAGTTATGGCTTGCAGCTTAACCAAGAACTGCGCCAGGCGATTGTCGCGCGCGTCGGTTGGCCGGTGCCTTATTACCTGCAACTGATGTTCAGTCATCTGCGCGACGAAAGCCTCGATAGCGGCGCCCCGCCCAATGCGGCGATGATCGAGACAGTCTTCGAGAAATTGCTGGGTAACAGCTATCGCACCCACTTCGATTATTGGCATCAGCGCCTTGAAGAAGAGCTGGGGCAGCCAGAGGCTGGGCAGGCGGCGTTGATTTTGACCCGTATTTCGCGGTCGACCGCAGGCGAGACGCGAGAAACGCTGGCCCAAGCCATGAGCACCGTGTTGCAAGATCCCCAGATACGCGATCAGGCACTTCACTACCTGCTAGATATCCTGCGCAGCGATGGCTACTTGGTCGAACGTGAAGGCCGCTATGCCTTCCGTCTTGAATGGTTGCGCGTTTATTGGCAACGGAGGTTTGCTGCATGAGCCACGATACCGCGTTGAGGCGCCCTGCACTCTACAATCCCGCGCTCTGGAGCCGCAATGAGGTGCGCACGTACTACATCGCCCGGCGCAATCTACTTGCCCGCTTTCTTGACGATTTTCGCAGGGAAAAACCGGGTACCCGGCCACAGCATCGATTGATCCTTGGTCAGCGGGGAATGGGCAAATCGACCTTGCTACGGCGTCTCGCCATCGGCGTTGAGGACGATGTTGAATTGGCGGCGCAGTGGCTGCCGCTGGTTTTCCCAGAAGAACAATACAACGTCGCCACGCTGGCCGACTTCTGGCTCAATTGCCTTGATGCGCTGGGTGATTTTCTCGAAGCACGTGGGGATATTGCAGAGGTGAAAGCCCTCGATGCCGAAGTGGAACTTCTGGATCGCAAGGATGGTGATTGCGCTCTGCAAGCACTGTTGCGGATGGCCAGGAAACTGAGTCGTCGCCTGTTGTTACTGGTCGATAACATAGACCTCATTCTGGAGCGGATAAAGGACAAGGACTGGGTTCTGCGTGAAGCCTTGCAGCAGCATCCGGAACTCTTGCTCGTAGGCGCCAGCAGCAGAGCGCTGGAAAGCACCTATGACTACGGGGCGGCCTTCTACGATTTTTTCCGGATCGACGAGTTGCGCGGGCTGACCAAGGACGAGATGCGCGAAACCATCGTTGCCCTTGCGCGTGAGCGAGGCGCCGAAGATGTGGTCTACCGTGTCCAATCCAACCCCGGCCGATTGCGTGTGCTGCACACCCTGACCGGAGGCAATCCGCGCACTGCGGTTCTGCTCTACGGTGTCTTGCTGAAAGGCGTCGACGGGGACGTGCGTTCCGATCTGGAGGGTTTGCTTGACGAAGTGACGCCACTCTACAAGGCACGTTTTGACGAATTGCCAACTCAGGCCCAGCAACTTCTCGACAAACTCGCGTTGCACTGGGATCCGATGAGTGCCCGCCAGGCTGCCGACGCGCTGGGGTGGAAGGTCAACCTGGTTTCCGCCCAACTGGATCGTCTGGTGCAGAGCGGTATTGCTGAAAAGGTCAAGGCTGGCAAAGGCAAGCGCATGGCCTTTCAGGTTGCCGAGCGATTTTTTAACATCTGGTACCTCATGCGCGCCAGTCGGCGGGTAAGACGAAAACTGATGTGGCTGGTTGAGTTTTTGCGGGTGTTTTTTAGTACAGATGAGTTGTTGAAGCAGGCCAATGAAAGCTTGCACAGTGTTGCCAATGATACGAAATCTGCCGAATACATGCTGGCCCTGTGCAAAGTAATCAGCCACAGGCCGTTAGCGGAGGCGCTGGAAACCCGGGCGCTGGATATATTTCTGTCAAATCGCCTAGATGGATTAGGGGAGATTCTGGATTTGAATGGTGAAGATAGTGATCTAGCTACGAAAGCAGATCGTATTAAGGCGAGAAAGGAAGCAAAGGGGCTTCTTGAAAAGCGGCTCAAGGATGAACGTGGTGAGGTTGTGCTAAAAAAGCTTATAGGATTGCCAATTGGCTCAGAGTTGGTGCTTAGAGTCGCTAAGGCACATCAGGCGAGTACGTCTGATGAATTAGAGAGTCTGGCTAATCTAGTCGAAAATTTTGCTAGGGAATTGACAGGTGTTTTCGGCTGCCTTGTCTATCCATATCTATCACGGGCAATTTCAAGTGGCTATATGGCAAGCCCGATGGATGTCGAGGGAGGCGAGGCGGCTGCAATACAGTTTGACTACCCGCTCTTGGCGATAATTCCAAAGCTTTACAAACGCCGGGGAGAAAGTGAGGCAAATACAGAACAAGAGAATTTGGCAAGGCAGGCGCTTGAGGTGGACGCAAGTGGCTCGATGTATTGGCTTTGCTTGGCGGAGGCACTTATCAAGCAAAAGAAAGTAGACGAAGTGCTGGAGGCAGTGCGTAAGGCGGAAGAGCTATTGCCAAACGACTCAGGAGTATTGCTACGCATAGGGCGAATACTGGAAAAGCTACCTGAAGCTCATGCGGAGGCTGAAGCAGCCTACCGAAAGGTTATTTCCATCGAGCCTGAAAATGGGAAAGCCTTCCGCCGACTAATCCAGTTGTTGCAGAAGGATCCATTACGTCGAGGGGAGGCAATTTCTCTCGCGCGAGCAGTATGCGAATTGGAGCCAAATAATCACGATAACTGGTTTGCGCTAGCCGTTTCGGTAGCGCCAGAAGACGGCGCAGATACAGAGCGCTTGATGGCTTTGCGCAAAGCGGAGGAGCTTGCGCCGGAAGATGTAGCAACACTTTCTATGTTGGCCGCAACGCTATTTTTTGTTGAGCGCCAAGACGAGGCCATCGTTGCGGTGCGTAATTTGTTCAAATGCTTGGCAGCAAAGGAAGAGTTGCTTGATCAGGAGGCACAGCTTCTGATTGCGGTGCTCGGAATTGGTTCTTTGGAAGGTTCAGCGTCTACGATGTTGCGAGAGTTGGATGCAACAGATTTAGCACAGCATTTCCGCCCTGTGCGTGAAGCACTGGCTGCCGCAGTTGCAGGATCGGCCGAGGTGCTGAATGGCGTTGCTCCCGAAGTTCGCAAACCCGCACTCGAAATCCTGGCAATCATCTCGCCCAAGTTGGTGACCCCGGAAATGCTTGCTGCTCCGATATAATTCGCCCCGATTCGATGAAACGGAACCCGGTGCCGAGATTTTCTCCATTCCGGGGCGGGCCCGCCGCTGTAATCGGGGACGGTTGTCGCAGGATGCCACTGGTAACGGGACAAACCCGGGCCGGGAAGGCGCGGCAGGCCGGACGATCCGAAAGCCAGAAGACGTATCGAGTTAGGTTAAAAGCCGGGTTCAGGAAGCCTGTGGACAGGGCTTCGCGGTCGCATTCCTTGAATGCCGCCGCGAGGCCCTTTTGCGTTTTTTGACGGGAAGAATCGGATGCATTCCAAATTCAACATCACCGCCCCCGACCAGGGGCTGGCCGCTGCCTTGCAGCAGAAGATCGACCAGAAAACCAAGCCACTCGGCGCGCTTGGGCAGCTCGAACAGGTCGCCAAGAAAATCGGTTTGATTCAGCAGCGCCTCGACCCGGAGTTTGAGCAGCCGCACCTACTGGTTTTTGCCGGCGACCACGGCGCGGCGAAGGCCGGCGTTTCGGCTTATCCGCAGGATGTGACCTGGCAGATGGTCGAAAACTTCCTGGCCGGCGGTGCCGCGATCAACGTGTTCGCGCGGCAGAACGACATCTACCTGGCGATCATCGATGCCGGCGTCGCGCACGATTTCGGCCGGCGCAACGGGCTGATCAACGCCAAGGTGGCGCCTGGTACGGCCAACTACATTGAAGCGCCGGCGATGACCGCCGAGCAATGCATGGGCGCCATCGAGCGCGGGGCGGAGATGAGCCGCAATCTCGCCGCCAATGGCTGCAATCTGGTCGGTTTTGGCGAAATGGGCATCGGCAACACGGCGTCGGCTTCACTGCTCACCCATTGCCTGACCGGCACGCCGCTTGCCGACTGCATCGGGCGCGGCACCGGGCTGGACGATGCCGGGTTGGCGCGCAAGCAGGCCTTGTTGGAGCAGGCTTTGCAGCGTTATCGCGCGGCGGGTGGCAACGACGAGCCGCTGAACGTGCTGGCCGAATTCGGCGGTTTTGAAATCGCCATGATGGTCGGCGCCATGCTGGGCGCGGCGGAGGCGAAGATGACCTTGTTGATCGACGGCTTTATTGTCGGTGCGGCGGCGTTGACCGCAGCACGGCTGGCGCCGGCCTTGCTCGACTACTGCGTCTTCTGCCACCGCTCGGCCGAACCCGGTCACGCGGCGCAATTGCAGGCGCTTGATGTTGAACCGCTGCTCGATCTCGGCCTGCGCCTGGGCGAAGGTACCGGGGCGGCGCTGGCCTACCCGCTGGTGCGGGCGGCGCTGAGCTTCCTCAACGACATGGCCAGTTTCGAGTCGGCGGGCGTGTCGGAAAAAATCTGATGCTGCGCCGCGAGCTGGAATATTTCTTCGGCGCCGTCCGTTTCTTCACCCGCCTGCCGGTGCCGGGCTGGGTCGGGCATTCGACGGAGGCGCTGAACCGCTCGGCGCGTTACTTCCCGGCGGTCGGGCTGTTGGTCGGCGGCATCGGCGCGCTGGTTTTTCTCGGTGCCAGGCAGGTGTGGCCGCAGCCGGTCGCCGTGCTGCTGTCGATGGCGGCGACCATTTACGCCACCGGCGCCTTCCATGAGGATGGTTTGTCAGATACCGTCGACGGCCTCGGCGGCGGCTGGGACAAGCTGCGCATTCTCGAAATCATGAAGGATTCGCGCGTCGGCAGTTACGGCGTGGTGGCCATGGTGCTGGCGCTGCTCGGCAAATTCACGTTGCTGAGTTCGTTGGATGTGGCGCTGGTGCCTTGGGCGCTGCTCGCCGGCCACGCGCTGTCGCGCTTTTGTTCGACCGTGCTGCTGGCGACGATGGATTACGTGCGCGAAGATTTACTGTCAAAAGCCAAGCCGCTGGCGACCCGTTTGTCGCTTGGGGAAATGGCAGTGGCGCTGGCCTTCGTGCTCGCCGCGCTGGCCTCGCTGCCGCCGGAACAGGCGCTTGCCGGCTGCGCGCTGGCCGCGCTGGCCACGTTCTGGCTGGCGCGCAAATTCAGGCGTTGGTTGGGCGGTTACACCGGCGATTGCCTCGGCGCGGTGCAGCAAATCAGCGAAATTGCCTTTTATCTGGGCCTGCTGGCGCACTGGGGCGGGTAAATTCGCCGATTTGCCGAACCCGCCGGGTACGAGAGGCGTATGCTGCGAAAACGATGCTGCCACCGTTGCAGCGACATCAGAGCGAGAGGATGACCCCGTGAATCCGGCCAAGACCAAGGAGCTGTTCGATACCCTGCGCGCCGCCTGCGCCCGCGAATTTGCCTTCAACCCAAGGCGCGTTACTGCCGAGATGCGCTATGTCGGCACCGAGGGGCACGGCAAGGACATCGTCCATGTCTTCCGCGATGTGCATACCCATTCGCAGATCGTCCTGCACGGCACCTACGCGACCCTGCGCGAAAAGCACGGCGACAAGCCGCACTGGACGGACCTCGAGAAAGCCCATTACAAGAGCAGCGATGCCGAGATCGATGCCGAGATCGCGGCGAAACAGGCGGAACTCGACTACGTCAGCCATTGCCAGCTCTATCTCGACCATCGTGAGCAGTTGCTTTCGCACTACAAGGACTGGCCCGGTTATCAACCCGGCAGCAGCAGCCCGCGCGAGGCGGCACGGGTTTTGGTCGATGCGCTGACGGCGGCGAACGATGCGCGGCTGGCTGCTTTTGCCGCACAATTGCGCTCGAACGATCCCGAATATCTGGCCCACCACCTGCTGGGGCCTTGCCGCGCCGACATCGACGCCACCAAGGGCGCGGCCGGCCACTAGCAGTGCCTGTTGCGGTCGACCCCGAAAAAAGGCCAAAAATGGAATTGCCGCCCGGCGTCATGGAAAAGCCCCATGCCCCCTCTACCGAAAAGAACCGCGAGCCGATTCTGGCGGTGCTGCGCGAATTTTTCGACGACCGTCGCGAACTTCTCGAAATCGGCAGCGGCACCGGCCAGCACGCGATCCATTTCGCCGCCGCCCTGCCGCATCTCAACTGGCAGACTTCCGATTGTCCGGAAAACCTGCCGGGAATTGCCGCCTGGCTGGCCGAAGCTGCGCTGCCGAACACGCCGCCGCCATTCGTCTTCGATGTCCTCGCCATTTGGCCGGAGCGGCGCTACGACGCCATTTTCAGCGCCAACACCTTGCACATCATGCCGTGGGAAGCGGTCGAGCGCCTGTTTGCCCGCCTGCCGGCGCTGCTTGCCGACGATGCCAGGCTTGCCATCTACGGCCCCTTCAATTTCGGCGGAAATTTCACCAGCGAAAGCAACGCGGCGTTCGACCGCTGGCTGAAGGAAAAAGCGCCACATCAGGGAATCCGGGATTTCGAGCGGGTGAACGAGCTGGCAGAACAGGCCGGACTGACCCTGATCGAAGACCGCGCCATGCCGTCCAACAATCGCTGCCTGCTGTGGCAGGCGCGCGGCTGAGCTGACGCTTCAGGCGGCGCGACACTCGTTGGCGAGCGGCTTACCGTTTGCGCCATCGAGCAACATGCCTTTCCACGGCAGGTCGATCCAAACCAGGCCGCTCGCCTTGTCCTCGAAACGCGGCAGACCGGAGTAGGAATAATCGCGCTCGAGGCGATAGCTGCTGCCGTTCCAGACGATGTTCATGCGGTAATTCACCTGGTTGCGGGTTTCGCGCTCGACTTGGACGCGCTGCCCCTGTTCGCAACGGTAGTTGCCGCTCGCCAGCTTCAGTTCGAGCTGGGCATTGCGCGCTGCGGGCGGCGCCTTGGGTGGCGATGTGCAGGCGCTCAGGGCCAGCGTCGCGGCGATCAGCGGAGCCAGGGAAGGACGGAGCATGCGGGCATCCCTTCGGTAATGGGGTAAGCAATTCTAGCGCCCCCGGGGCCGTTCGATGCGTGCAACATGCTGTTACACGACGCCCACAATGACGACACAGACGCCTCCGCTGCCCCCGCGTAAACTGCAGTCATTGCATCAGACCCCTCCTCTCGAAAACCCCCTTTCGAGACTTCAATCCCCGCTACAGACATGGCGGGGATTTTTTTGACTACTGCATCGGTGTCATGCGCGATGGAACAACCGGGTAATTTCGTGAAAACGCCTGAAGTGGCAGGAAAGATGCACGTCGCTGCGTCGCTTGTCGTGCTCAGCCTGAGCCTCGGCGGCTGCGCGGTGGTGGCGGTGGCCGATGCAGCAGTGACGGTGGTCGCCACGACAGTCAAGGTCGGCGCGACGGTGGTCGGAACGACCGTCGATGTCGCCGCAGCGGGCGTCAAGGCGGTGATCCCGGATTCGGATGAAGCGGAGAAATAGGCCGGGGTATCATTGCCGTACCCCAATTTCCGACAGGTTCCCCCATGCGTTCCTTCCTGCTTCTGCTGCATCTCGCCGGCGTTATCGTCTGGATTGGCGGCATGTTCTTCGCGCACTTCTGTCTGCGGCCGGTGGCCACCGCGCAACTACCGCCGCCGCAGCGCCTGCCGTTGCTGGCTGGCGTGCTCGGGCGATTTTTTCTGGCAGTCGCGGTGAGCATCGTTGCGATTCTGGTTTCCGGCTTTGTGATCATGGGCATGACGGGTTTTGGGCAGGCGCCCATCTACTGGCATGTAATGGAGACGAGCGGCCTGCTCATGACCGGCATCTTCTGCGTCATTTACTTCCTGCACTACCCCCGGCTCAAGGCGGGCGTGGCGGCGCAGGACTGGCCGGCCGCCGGGGCAGCGATGAACCGCATTCGCCCGCTGGTAGCGACCAATCTGCTGCTCGGGGCGCTGACCATTGCTGTGGCGACGCTTGGCAGCCATTTCGTCCGCTGACTTTTTCGCAAATTCGGCCGCGTGATCCTGCATCTGATCCGTCACCCGAAGCCGGTGGTCGAGGCGGGCATCTGTTACGGTCGACTCGATCTGGAGGCCGAAAATGCTGACGCGGTTGCCGAAGTCTTGCGCGCCGAACTGCCGCCAGATTTGCCGGTCTGGAGCAGTCCGTTGCGACGCTGCCGGGCGCTGGCCGAACACCTTCATCCGGCCCCGCTGATCGACCAACGGCTGGTCGAGATGGATTTCGGAAGCTGGGAGGGCCTGCGTTGGGACGACGTGCCGCGCGCTGAACTCGATGCCTGGGCGGCCGATATTGCCGGCTACGCGCCGCCGGGCGGTGAGTCGCCACAGGCGCTGCAAGGCCGGGCGCTGGATTTCGTGGCTTCGCTGACGGTGCCGGAAGCGGTGATCGTCACCCATGCCGGCGTGATCCGCACCCTGCTGGCGCACTGGCAGGATTTGCCGCCTACCGTCTGGCCGCAACTGGTTTTCGCCTACGGTTCGCGCACGACTGTTGAAGTCCCCCGGTAAAATGGCGGGCATGGAAACCTTCAATCCTTTGCGCGATGCGGTGCCTCTGGGCGAGATTCGCCGCGTGCTGGTGATCAAGCTGCGCCACCACGGCGACGTGCTGGTCAGTTCGCCGGTGTTTTCTGTGCTCAAGGCGCATGCGCCGCAGGCCGAGATCGACGCGCTGGTTTATGCCGACACGGCCGAGATGCTGACCCTGCACCCGGCGATTTCGCAGGTGCATACCATCGACCGCCAATGGAAAAAGCTCGGCCTCGCCGGCCAGGCCAGCGCCGAACTGGCGCTTTACAACAGCTTGAAGGCGCGCGCTTACGATCTGGTGATCCACCTCACCGAACACTGGCGCGGTGCCTGGCTGTGCCGCTTGCTTGGCCCGCGTTGGTCGGTCGGGCCGGCAGTCGCCGGGCGCAACAAGTACTGGAAAAAGAGTTTCACCCACCTCCAGATGGCGCCGTGCAACGCCCTGCGCCACATGGTCGAGGCCAACCTCGACGCGCTGCGCCGCATCGGCATCCAGCCATCGCCCGACGAGCGGCGCATGCTGCTGGTGCCGGGGCCGGCGGCCGAGGCCAGCGTGGCGGCGCACCTGCAAGGCTTCGGGCTGCAGGGCGGCGATTTCATTCATGTCCACCCCGCTTCGCGCTGGTTCTTCAAGTGCTGGCCGGTGGAACAGATGGCCGCACTCGTTTCAAAATTGCAGGCCGAAGGCCATGCCGTGGTGCTGACGGCGGCGCCCAGCCGTGACGAACAGGCGATGGTCGAGGCGATCCAGAAGCGGCTGGCGCAGCCGGCTTTCAGCCTCGCCGGTCAGCTTTCCTTGAAGGAGTTGGCGGCACTGACCAAGGTTTCACGGTTGTTTATCGGCGTCGATTCGGCCCCGATGCACATCGCCGCAGCGGTTGGCACGCCGACCGTGGCGCTGTTCGGCCCTTCCGGCGACAAGCAGTGGGGGCCGTGGGGCGTACCGTTCCGCGTCATCGCCAGCCGCCAGCACCCATGCCGGCCTTGCGGCATCGACGGCTGCGGTGGCGGCAAGGTCAGCGACTGTCTGGTGTCATTGACGGTCGACGAAACGCTGGCCGCCGCGCACGAACTGCTCGCCCGGTGAAAATCGCCATCATCCGCCAGCGCTACAACCCTTTCGGCGGGGCGGAGCGCTTTGTCGAACGGGCGCTTGCCGGGCTGGAGCGCAGCGACCTCGATGTGACGCTGATCACCCGGCGCTGGGACGGCCCCGAAGGCACTTATCACCGGCGGATTTGCGACCCGTTTTACATGGGCAGTACCTGGCGCGACGCCAGTTTTGCCCGAGCGGCCTGCGCGGCGGTGCGCGACGGCGGTTTCGACCTTGTCCAGTCGCACGAGAAGGTCGCCTGCTGCGACATCTATCGTGCCGGCGACGGGTTGCACCGTGCTTGGCTGGCGCGCCGGGCGCGGATGCTCGGCCCGGCTGGCCGCGCCGGGCTGCGCCTCAACGCTTTCCATGCCTATACCCTGGGTGCCGAAGAGGCCTTGTTCCGCAGCCCGCGCCTGCGAGCGGTGATCTGCATCTCGCAGATGGTGAAACGCGAAATCCAGGAGGCTTTCGGGCTGGACGACGCACGTTTGCCGGTGATCTATAACGGCATCAACCCGCAGGTCTACAACCCTGGCGTGCGCGCCGAGCGGCTGCGTATTCGCCGGGAACTGGGGGTGCCGGACGAGGTGCCGCTGTTCCTGTTCGTTGGCTCGGGCTATGAGCGGAAAGGGCTGGATCGCGTGCTGGAAGCCCTGCCGGCCGCCTGCTGGCTGCTGGTGGTGGGCAAGGACAAGCACGAAAAGTCGTATCGCGAACTGGCCGAACGCCGGGGAATCGCCGGGCGTGTGCGCTTTCTCGGGGCACAGCGCGATGTTCGCCCGTATTACGGCGCGGCCGATGTTTTCGTTTTTCCGACGCGTTACGAGCCGTTCGGCAACGTCATCCTCGAAGCCATGGCCTGTGGCCTGCCGGTGGTGACGACGACCGACTGCGGCGGCGCCGATCTGGTCGAAGAGGGCGTTAACGGCCATGTTTATGACGGCGAGCGGACGGATGCCCTGGTCGCCCTGCTCGAACGGCTGTCCGACCCGGCGCTGGCCCGCCGTTGTGGCGACGCGGCGGCAACGGTGGCGAACCGCTACGATTTGACGGTCATGACGCAACAGATGGTCGATCTGTATCGTCGCCTGCTGGCTTAGGCCACGAAATTTGGCCAATTGTGGCGGTCGACCGCAACCGGTGCCATAAAGTGCCATGCCGGCCACACGGGTATAATCCGGTTTTTGTCAGTCAGAGCACCGCATGACCAGTCGCCAGTTGTACGCCCGGCTATTGACCTACGTCCGTCCCTACTGGAAGGTGTTTCTCGGCGCCCTTGTCTGCATGGGGCTGTCGTCGCTGACCGAGCCGGTGCTACCGGCGATGATGAAATTCCTGCTCGACGACGGTTTCGCCCAGGCGCGGGGCTCGTGGGACTGGATTTATTACCCGGTGGTGATTCTGGCGGTGTTCTGCTTGCGCGCCGTTCTCGGCTTCATCGGCGAATACGCGATGGCCTGGGTGGCGAACAATGTCGTTACCGAATTGCGCCAGGCCATGTTCGCGCGCATGGTCAATCTGCCGATGGGCTACTTCACCGATAATCTCTCTGGCCGTCTGATGTCGCGCGTCACCAACGACGTGAACGGCGTGGCCGGCGCGGCGACCGGGGCGCTGACCGCGCTGATCAAGGATTCGCTGTCGATTATCGCGCTGCTCGGCTGGCTGGTTTACCTCAACTGGAAGCTGACCTTGATCACCTTCATCATGGTGCCGCCGATTGCCGTCGCGGTGCGCTTTTTCAGCAAGCGTCTGCGCAAGGTGGCGCGCGGCCAGCAGGAAGCCATGGGCAAGATGACCCAGGTGCTGCAGGAGGCGATCGAGGCGCACAAGGTGGTGAAGATATTCGGCGGCCAGGCATTCGAGCGCGAGCGTTTCCGCCATGCGGCGCGCCAGCAACGCGGGTTCGCCATGCGGGCAGCACTGGCATCGGCGGCCCAAAGCCCGATCGTGCATTTTTTCACCGCCTTTGCACTGGCGGTCATCATGGCGGTCGCGCTGCGTCAGGCCAACAACGACGAAGCGACGGTCGGCGGCTTCGTTTCCTTCATTACCGCGATGCTGATGATCATGCCGCCGCTGCGTCGGCTGACCGATGTCAATGCGCCGATCCAGCGCGGGCTGGCTTCGGCGGAAAGCGTGTTCTCGCTGATCGATCAGCCCGAAGAGAGCGACGCCGGTCAGGTCGATCTGGGTCGGGCGCGTGGGCTCGTCGAGTTCGATGCGGTGACCTTCACCTATGACGGCGCCGAGCGCCCGGCGCTGAAGAGCCTGGCGTTGACCGTTTCGCCCGGCGAGTGCGTGGCGTTGGTTGGCCCATCGGGCAGTGGCAAGACGACGATCGCCAATCTGCTGCCGCGTTTCTATCAGCCTGAGGCGGGCGAAATTCGCATCGATGGCCATCCGCTTCCGGAGATCCGCCTCGCCAGCCTGCGTGAAAACATCGCCCTGGTCAGCCAGGATGTCGTGCTGTTCAACGACACCATCGCCGCCAATATTGCCTACGGGTTGAAGCGCGGAGCATCGCTCGACGAGATCCGCGCCGCTGCACGGGCGGCCCACGCTCTGGATTTCATCGAGGCCCAGCCAGACGGTTTTGCCACCATGATCGGCGAGAACGGCGTCAAGCTCTCGGGCGGGCAACGCCAGCGCCTGGCGATTGCCCGTGCCCTGCTCAAGGATGCGCCTATCCTCATCCTCGACGAAGCGACTTCGGCGCTCGATACGGAATCCGAGCGCCATGTGCAGGCGGCACTGGAGACCTTGATGCAGGGACGAACCACGCTGGTCATTGCCCACCGCCTGTCGACCATCGAGAACGCCGACCGGATCGTCGTGCTTGGCGATGGCAATGTGATCGAATCCGGCCCGCACCGCGAGTTGCTGGCGCGCAATGGCGCCTATGCCCGTCTGCACAGCCTGCAGGCGGCCGCGGAATCGAAGGTCGAAACCGCCGCATGAAAATCCTGCACACCGAGGCATCCTGCGGCTGGGGCGGACAGGAAATCCGCATCTTGACCGAAGCGCGCGGCCTGATCGGGCGCGGGCATCAGGTCGAACTGGTTTGTCCGGCCGAAGCACAGATATTTGCGGCGGCGCCCGACTACGGGGTGCCGGTGCGCGCCTTGCCCATCGGGCGCAAGAACCTGCGCGGCCTGCTCGAATTGCACGGTTTCCTCAGGCAGCGGCACTTCGATGTCGTGAATACGCACAGTTCGACAGATTCCTGGCTGGCGGCACTGGCCTGCCGAACCTTCGCCGATGCGCCGCCGGTAGTGCGGACGCGGCATTTGTCGACACCGGTCAATCGCGGCTGGGCGACACGCTGGCTCTACGAGCATGGTTGTGCACATGTAGTGGTGACCGGTGAGGCGCTGAAGAAGCAGTTGGTAACTGACAACGGTTTCCCGGCCGATCACATGACTTCGGTGCCCACTGGCATCGACACCGTGCGCTTTTCGCCGCGTGACCGCGATGCCATGCGCGCCGCGCTGGGCTTGCCGGCGGCTGCGGTCTACGTCGGAATTCTGGCCACTTTGCGCGACTGGAAAGGGCATACGGTTCTTTTCGATGCCCTGAGTCAGTTGCTGCCGACACGCCCGGAATTGCGTCTGCTGGTGATCGGCGACGGGCCGTACCGGGATCGTCTGGATACCAAGGCGGCGGCCTTGGGGATCACCGGCCAGATCGATTTTGTCGGGCATCGCAGCGATGCCGAGCAGTGGCTGGCAGCGCTCGATATATTCACCCTGCCGTCCTGGGGCGACGAGGGCGTTTCGCAGGCACTGATGCAGGCGATGGCCTGCGCCCTGCCTATCGTCACCACGCCTGTAGGCAGCCTGACTGAAGTCATTCACGACGGCAAGACCGGCCTGATCGTGCCGCCTCGCGATGCCGAGGCACTGGCGGCGGCGATTGTCCGTTTGCTCGACGATCCGCTGCTGGCCGCCCGCTTGGGTGAGGCGGCGCGTCACCTGGCCGAAGAGCGTTGCGGCGAGGCCTTGATGCTGGATCGCATGGAAGCGATTTTCCGCCGCTTCGGGCGTTCCGGAGCGGCCTGAGCCATGTGCGGTATCGCCGGCTTCTTCGGGCATCGCGCCGTTTCCGCCGCGAGTATCGCCGCGATGCGCACCGCCATCGCCCGGCGCGGGCCGGACGCGTTTCATGTGGCGGGCAGCACGCGGGACAATGCGGCTTTCGTGCGACAGGAATACGTGGATGGTTTGCAGCGCGCCCTGCTGCATGCCCGCCTGTCGATCCGCGATCCGCGCCCGCTGGCCGACCAGCCGATGCGCAACGGCGATGGTTCGATCTGGCTGTGCTACAACGGCGAGGTATACGGCTGGGAAGATGACAAGGCCTTTCTGCAACGCAGCGGCCACGAGTTTTTCTCGACGTCCGATACTGAGTTCATTCTGCGCGCCTACGAGCAATGGGGCTGGGAAGCCTTGCTGCCGCGCCTGCGCGGGATGTTCGCGCTGGTCATCGTCGATCAGCGGCTGGGCAAGGTGTTCTGCGCCCGCGACCGCCTGGGGCTGAAGCCGCTGGTTTACTACCACGACACCGATGCCGGGGAATTCGCCTTCGCCTCGCTGGTGCGTGCGGTCGTTCCCTACCTGCCGCCAGCAAAGCGCGGTTTCTCGCCCGAGGGAATCGACGCCTACCTGACACATCGGACGATCCCCGCGCCGCGTACCGTCTTTCGCCATCTCCAGCGCCTGGAAAACGCCCATTGTCTCGAATTCACGTTGACAACCGGCGAGCTGAAAAAATGGCGCTACTGGTCGCCCGAGCCGCTGGCCGATGGCGGAAATACCTGGCAGGGCGAACTGGATCGCGCAATCGCCTTGCGCACTGCAGCCGACCGGCCGGTCGGGCTGTTCCTGTCGAGCGGGATCGACTCCACTGTTCTTGCCAGCCGTCTGGTCGAGCAGGGCTATTCGAATATCCGCACATTTACCGCTGCTTTCGACAATCCTGCGCTCGACGAAAGCGGTCGTGCCGCTGCCATCGCCAGCCGGCTGGGCATGCAGAACGACCGCATCGCCATGCCGCACGATCCGGCAGGCGACTTTGCGCAGATCGTTGCCGATCTGGACGAACCGTTCGCCGATCCCTCCAGTTTTCCCACCTGGTATCTGGCCCGTGCTGCAGTCGATGACGTCAAGGTCGTTCTTTGCGGCGACGGGGGCGACGAGTTGTTCGCCGGCTACAAACGCTATCGTCAGCACTTGCGCTCCGCCTGGCGTCGTCATCTTCCGGCCTGGTCGACACTGCGCCCGGCGCCAGCCATCGCGCCGCGCAAGCGCCAGCGTCTGGCGCTGGAAGCATCGCTGGATTGGCTGGCCGCCTATCCCTTGCGTTTTTCCGGGATTGGCTTGAGCGAACGGATGGCCTTGCAGCCGGATTTCGTGGCCCGGCCCCACTGGTGGCGGATGCCGGAACAACTTGAGGGACGTTCGCCGATAGAACAGCTGCTGGCGGTCGATAGCGAAAACTACCTTCCCGAATACATCCTGCGCAAGGCTGACCTGCTGACCATGGCGCATGGGCTGGAGGCGCGCGCGCCGTTGCTCGACCATGTTTTTGTAGGTCGCGTGCTGGCCATGCCGGCCAGCGAACGCTTTACCGATCCGGCCAAGCAGGCGCTGGCCGGGGTTTGTCCGCAAGCCGCCGAGTTCGCCTTCTTCGAGCGCAAGAAGATGGGCTTCAATCCGCCGGTTCAGACGCTGCTTCAGTCTTTGCGCCCGCGCCTGGCCGGGTTGCCGGAGCGCCTCGCTGCCAACAGCGATGGGCAGTTGAGCGTCGGCGCGCTGGCGCAGGCAGTCGAAGCCTGGAGCGCGGAACCTGGCTATGGCGAGCAACTGCTGCAATTGCTGATTCTCGATGAGTCGCTCGCACAACTGGTCGCCTGGCGCGATCCGGGGGCGGGCAATGGCTAATGGCAAGCCGAGCCGTTTCTGGCCAAGGCTTCTGGTTTTTGCTTACGCGCTGCCACGCCTGCTCCTTCCGCGTCGGCGCCCGACACAGATCCGGCGCATCCTGATCGCCCATCACCTGTTGCTGGGCGATACCATCATGCTGGCCGGGCTTTTCAAGAAGCTGCGCCGCGATTATCCGGCAGCCGAGATCGATGTGCTGGTGCCCGTGGCCTGGATGCCGATCTTCTCCGGTGCGCCATACGGCGTGCGGGCCTTGTCCTACGACCCGCGTTCGCTCGCCAGCCAGCGCGCGTTGCTGGCTTGCGCCCCCTACGACTGGGGGCTGGTGCCTGCCGACAACCGCTGGTCCTGGGTGGCCCGCGCCATGGGTGCGCGCTGGATTACCGCCTTTGCCGGTGGCCCGGGCGGCAGCAAGGACTGGCCGGTTGACGAACATGTCGAGTGGCCGATGTCGGCAGAGGCGTGGGGCGATATCGCCAGTCGTCTGGCGCCGGGCCCGGCGCCGGCACCGTTTGTTCCCGGCGAATGGCCGGCCCCGGCGCTGCCGCCTGCGGGCGTCGCGTTGCCGGCGGCGCCTTATGCGGTGCTGCATCTCGGGGCATCGAGTCCCCACAAACTGTGGCCGGCCCAACACTGGCAAGCACTGGCCGGTGCCTTCAGCGCCGCAGGCGTTCAGGTGGTCTGGTCGGCCGGGCCGCGCGAACACGATCTGGTGCGTGCCGTCGATCCCGAGGGCCGCTACCCGAGTTTGGCCGGTCAACTCGACATGGCCGGTTTGTGGCATCTGCTGGCCGGCGCTGCGGTTCTGGTCAGCCCGGATACCGGCGTGGCCCATCTTGCCCGCCTGACCGGTACGCCGGCGGTGGTATTGTTCGGCCCCGGCTCGCCGGTCGTCTCGGGGCCGGGACGCTTCTGGCGTGGCAGTGCGTTTGCGGTTGTCTGGATCGAGGACATGCCGTGCCGCGACCAGAACCTGATATTTGAGCGCTCCCTGCCCTGGGTGCGTCATTGCTGGCGCAGTGTCGCCGAATGCGGTAATCCGCGCTGCATCCAGCAGATCGATGAAAACCGGGTGATGAAGGCCATTGAGCAGGTTGCCGGCATTCGCCTTGCAAAGGACAGCATATGAGTTCGGAAAATCAGCAGAAACGTCGCGTCGGCCTGTTCGTAGATTCCCTGATGGGCGGTGGGGCGGAGCGTGTCGCGCTGAATTTCGCCGAGAAGTTCATCGAACTGGGCCACGATGCCCGCGTGTTCGTACTGCATCCGCCCATCGAGCATAACGTGGGTAATGTGCCGATTCATCTGGTCAGCGAGCAGGAGCGGCTTGCCGACTGGCGTCCGTTGAACAAGTGGCGCTATGCGCGGCGCATCCGCAAGCTGGTGCGCGACATTGAGGCGGATGGCAAGCCTTTCGACTTCTTCATCTCCAATGCCGAGGATTCGGATCGCCTGACCCGCATGGCTGGCCTGAAACCGGTTTTCATCCGTTACCGCAATTCGCTCGTGCATTTCCTGAATGCCAAGGTGGGCGATGCCAAGGGTTTCAAGCGCATCGTCCGCAAGACACGCTGGCTGAACAAATTCCGCAAGACCTATGGCGGGCATCTGGTGACCGTCTCGAAAGCCTTGCAGGATGAATTGATCGACACCGTCGGCCTGAAGCCTGAATCGATCACGACCATCTATAACCCGTTCAATTTCGAGCAACTGCGCAAGCTGGCAGCAGAACCGGCCGATACGCCGCCACCGCCGTACATCCTTTACGTTGCCCGCCTGACTCCGCGCAAGCGTCAGGATCTGCTGTTGCGGGCCTACGCGCTGGCCGGTGTCGAACTCCCACTGGTCTTGCTGGGAGGCGTCAGCGGGCCGGAAGGCATTGCCTACGAAAACGAAATGCGAGCCCTGGCGTCCGAACTGGGGATCGCCGAACGCGTGATATTCGCCGGGTTCCATCAGAATCCTTACCCGTGGATCAAGAAGGCAGCGCTATTGGCCATGTCCTCCGACAGCGAGGGCCTGCCGACGGTACTGATCGAATCGCTGATTCTCGGTACGCCGGTGGTCAGTACCGACTGCCCGACCGGGCCGAGCGAAATCCTGACCGGGGACTTGAAACGTTTTCTGTCGCCGGTGGATGATACGCCAGCGCTGGCCGCCAACATCCGCGCAGCGTTGGAAGCCTATCCGGCCATCGGCGATGAACATGTCGAGCGTTTCCGCAGCGAAGCGACCATTCGCGCCTATTTGGCACATTTCGAACAACTGACTTCCCGGTGACTGCAAATCGACACCAGCGCAAACACGATGACCGAAAATAACATTCGCGTTTCGACCTGGGTGCTTGCCCTTGTCGCGCTGCTGGTGATCGTATTGCCGGTCGAAGGGACGACCGCCCCGCGCAACGTGCTCTTTGCGCTCGTTTTCCTCGGGGCCGGCGTGCACTTTTGGCGCGCCTGGCGCGCGTGCCGGGCGCCTCTGCAGTTTCCCCTGCTCAAGCTATGGCTGGCTTATGCCGCGCTCGCCGCTATTGGCCTCTTCTGGGCCGTGGATTTCTCCTTCAGCCTGAAGGAGCTAAGGCAGGAGATCGTCTTTGCTGCCGTCTTCTTCTGGCTCGGCGTCAACCTCTATCGCGACGAAAGAGCATGGCGTTGGCTTTCCGGGGCCCTGGTTGTCGGCAACGTCCTTCTGGTCGGCTACTGCCTCGTCGTCTGGGTTGCCGGGGGTTCCACCAAAGGCCCGTTGATCGGCACCTTCAACTCGGGGCCGGGTAACTTCAGCACCTATCTGGTGACTGTCCTCCCGGTCATCGGCTTGCTGGCCGCCCAAGCCATCAGACGGCAGGACAGGCAATGGACGGTATTCCTGCTGCTCCTGTTGCTGGCCAATTTTGCCGCCATCTATGCGACGGCCAATCGCCAGATTTATGTTGCGCTGGCGGTGCAGGCCTTTGTTGTCGCCGCCTTCTTTGCCCATCGCTTGCGCGAGCCGCGCTATCTGATCGCGGCGTTGGCGCTGGTCCTTGCTCTGGGCGGATTGTTTCACCTCAAGACGAGTAGCCGGATCGGCTCGTCCAGTATTGTTCAGTCGGTGGACGTTGGTGCCGCGCTGACCGCCGATGGTCGCCTGCCGGTATGGAAATTCGCCATCGAGGAGTCGCTCCGGCATCCCCTGACGGGAGCGGGTATGGGACGCAATGCGTTCAGTCGCCTATACCCGGAACATCCCCTGGCGCAGCCGCCTTTCGATCATACGCATAACATGCTGGTCAATCGACTGGTGCAGCTTGGCCTTCCCGGACTGATTATTTTTCTGGCGCTGTTCTTCGGGGTGGCGTGGCAGCTGCAGTCGCTGCGGAAACGCTCATCGGACGGTGGCTGGTTCGGTATTGCCGGTGTCGCGATCTGTGCCGGCATCTTCGTTAAAAACATGACTGACGATTTCTTCGTCCGCGAGCTGGGCTATCTGTTCTGGCTCATTTGCGGTGCCTTGATCGGCGTCCAGTCGGGAAGCGTAAGCGTTGTGAACAAGCTAAAAAAAATCATCGTCATCCGCCGTGACAACATTGGCGACCTGATCTGCACGACGCCACTGTTCAGCGCGCTGCGTGCCCGTTTTCCGGATGCCCGTATCGATGCGCTGGTCAATAGTTACAACCGGCCGGTGCTGGAGCGTAATCCCGATATCGACCATGTCTATGCCTATACCAAGGCCAAGCACCGCGAGCATGGGGAGAGCGTGCTGGGAATTTACGGTCGGCGTATCCGGTTGATGTTAAGTTTGCGCTCCCAGGGCTACGACTGCGTGGTGCTGGCCAATGACGGGGACACCAAGCGTACCTTGAAGCTCGCACGCTGGATTGCCCCCCGGCAGGTCATCGGCTACGGGGTGCCGGGCGAAGCGGTGGATCGCCGGCTGGATACCCCGTTGACGGTCGATCCCGGGCACAAGCATGCGGTTGAGATCGCTTTTGCCTTGCTGGCGCCGCTTGGAATCGTCGGGATGCCACCAGCCATGAAACTGGTGCCGGATCCCGAAATCCTCCAGCGCGTCCGCAGTTTGCTCGACGCCAAGGCGCCCGGTGGCGATGGGCCGACCATCGCCATTCACGTCAGCGCCCGCAAGGTGCCGCAACGCTGGCCGACGGCGCGCTTCATTGCTTTGATGCAGCAACTTCATGCCAGCTACAAGGCCCGCTTCGTCCTGCTGTGGGCGCCGGGGAGCAGCGACAATCCGATGCACCCGGGCGATGACGAAAAAGCGGACGAAATCGTTGCCGCGAGCGCCGGGTTGCCGGTGCTGGCTTACCGCACCGAGCATCTCGACGAACTGATTGCCGGCATTGCGGCCTGCGATGCCATGATCTGTTCGGATGGCGGGGCAATGCATGTGGGCGCTGCCTTGGGCAAGCCGATCGTTTGTTTCTTCGGCAACTCGGATGCCGCCCGTTGGCGTCCCTGGGGTGTGCCTTACCAGTTGTTGCAGCCGCCGTCGCTGGATGTGAACGACATTTCGGTCGCAGAAGCACTGGCAGCCTATGACCAGCTTGGCGTCAGGCAGACGGCTCGCACCTGAATCGAGCAGGGCGGTTTGCTGGCCCCCTAGTGTGCCGCTTCCCAGTTCGGCCCGACGCCCACTTCAACAACCAGCGGTACCTTGAGTTCGGCGACCTGTCCCATCAGCCGGGGCAGGTGCGTGCGTACTTCCATCAGTTCGCCATCCGGAACTTCAAGTAGCAGTTCGTCATGGACTTGCAGAATCAGGCGACTTTTCCGGGTTGACCGCAACAGCCAGTCCTGGACGGCGATCATCGCCAGTTTGATGAGGTCGGCGGCGGTGCCTTGCATCGGGGCGTTGATCGCGGCGCGTTCGGCGCCCTGGCGGCGCATCGCCTGGCTGGAGCGGATTTCCGGGAACCACAGGCGGCGGCCGAAGGCGGTTTCGACGTAGCCTTTGTCGCGTGCCGTCTGACGGGCTTCCTCCATGTAGCGGGCGACGCCGGGGTAACGGGCGAAGTAGCGGTCGATGTAGGTTTGCGCGGCGCTGCGTTCCAGGCCGAGCTGGCGGGCCAGGCCGAAGGCACTCATGCCATAGATCAACCCGAAGTTGATGCTCTTGGCGACGCGACGCTGATCGGGGCCGACTTCAAGCGGTGTGACGCCGAAAATTTCGGCGGCGGTGGCGCGGTGCACGTCCTCGCCGTGGGCGAAAGCATCGAGCAGGCGTTCGTCGCCGGAAAGGTGGGCCATGATGCGCAACTCGATCTGCGAATAGTCGGCCGAGACGATGCTGCTGCCCTCGGGGGCGATGAACGCGGTGCGGATGCGCCGGCCTTCTTCGGTGCGCACCGGAATATTCTGCAAATTGGGGTCACTGGAGGCGAGCCGGCCCGTCACCACGGAGGCCTGGGAGAAGTGAGTATGCACTCTGCCGGTTTCCGGGTTGATCTGGCGCGGTAGCTTGTCGGTGTAGGTGCCTTTGAGCTTGGCCAGGCTACGGTGTTCGAGCAACAGTTTGGGCAGCGGGTAGTCGAGGGCGAGCTCGGAGAGCACTTCCTCGTCGGTTGAGGGGCCGCCGGAGGCGGTTTTCTTCTTGACCGGCAGGCCGAGCTTGGTGAACAGGATTTCGCCGAGTTGCTTGGGTGACGCCAGGTTGAAGGGCTGGCCGGCGAGTTCGTAAGCCTGCGCCTCCAGCGCCATGATCTTCTGGCCGATTTCGTGGCTCTGGCGCGCCAGCACGTCGCCGTCGATCAGGATGCCGGTACGCTCCATCTGCCAGATCACCTGGCGGGCCGGCATTTCGATGTCGTGGTAGATGCGCGAGAGGCCGGGTTCGTTGGCGAAGTGCGGGTGCAGGACGTTGTGCACACGCAGGGTCACATCGGCATCTTCGGCGGCGTAGGTGGCGGCGCGTTCGATGTCGACCTGCTCGAAGCCGATCTGCTTGGCGCCCTTGCCGCACAAATCCTCGTAGGCGATGGTTTCGATGCCGAGGTGACGGGAGCACAACTGGCCGAGATCGTGGCCCTTGTCGGACTCGATCACGTAGCTCTGCAACATCGTGTCGTGGGCGATGCCGCGCAGGGCGATGCCGTGGTTGGCGAAAACGTGCTGGTCGTACTTGGCGTTTTGCAGCACTTTCTTGCGGCCGGGCAATTCCAGCCAAGGCTTCAGCTTCGCTAATACCTCTTCGCGCGGCAATTGGTCGGCGACGCCGGGGGCGGTGTGGGCGAGCGGGATGTAGCAGGCTTCGCCCTCCCGTACCGACAGCGAGATGCCGACGATGCGGGCGGCGAAAGAGTCGAGGCTGGTCGTTTCGGTGTCGAGCGCGGTCAGTTCGGCGGTGTCGATCAAGCTTAGCCAGGTGTCGAACTGCGCCCAGGTCAGCACAGTTTCGTAATTAACGGCCAATTTAGGGACTGCCGGGGCGGGGGCGGGCATGCCCACCGTTTGTGCCGGCAGGTCGGCCGTTGCTTCCGGGCCGTCGATCTCGGCCAGCCAGGAGCGGAACTGGTAGCGGCGGTAGAGTTCGCGCAAGGTGGGGAGGTCACGCCCGGTTGCGGTCAACGTGCCGGGGGCGGGCAAATCGGGCAGGTCGCAGGCGACGGTGACGAGTTTTTTGCCGAGCGGCAGGAAGGTCAGGTGATCGCGCAGATTCTGGCCGACGACGCCGCCGATTTCGTCGGCATGGGCGACGATTTCGTCCAGCGAGCCGTATTGTGCCAGCCATTTGAGGGCGGTTTTCGGGCCGCATTTGGCGACGCCCGGCACGCCGTCGACGGTATCGCCGACCAGCGCCAGGTAATCGACGATCTTTTCCGGTGGCACGCCGAACTTGGCCTCGACGCCGGCCTCGTCGAGCAGTTCGTTGCTCATTGTGTTGTACCAGCGCACGAGCGGGCTGACGAGTTGGGTGAGATCCTTGTCGCCGGTGGAAATCAGGGTATTTATGCCGTCGACCGCAGCAGCCTTGGCCAGCGTGCCGATCACGTCGTCGGCCTCGACGCCGTCGACCATCAGCAGCGGCCAGCCGGCAGCCTTGATGGCGGCATGCAGCGGCTCGATCTGGCTGACCATGTCTTCGGGCATCGGCGGGCGGTGCGCCTTGTATTCGGGATACCAGTCGTCGCGGAAAGTCTTGCCCTTGGCGTCGAAGACGACGGCCTTGTAGTCCGCCTTGTAGTCGCTTTCCAGACGACGTAGCATGTTCAGTACGCCGTACAGCGCGCCGGTCGGCTCGCCGGCCTGATTGCGCAGGTCGGGCAGGGCATGAAAGGCACGGTAGAGATAGGACGAACCGTCCACCAACAACAAGAGAGGCATGAGCGACGTGACTGAGAGCGACAAACTGGTTATGGGCGTGGAGTCCGAAGCGCTGCTGCAATCGGCTTCGGCCCGGGAATCCTGGCGGATTTTCGGCATTATGTCAGAGTTCGTCGAGGCGACCGAACGTCTGGCGGCGATCAAGCCGGCGGTCACCATTTTCGGCAGCGCCCGGGTCAAGGAAGGCTCACCGTATTACGAATTGGCTGAAAAAACCGCGCGGCTGCTCTCCGATTCCGGCTTCTCGGTGATCTCCGGTGGCGGCCCGGGGATCATGGAAGCGGCCAACAAGGGCGCGTTTCATGGCAAATCGCCGTCGGTCGGGCTGAACATCCAGTTGCCGCACGAACAGCAGACCAATCCCTACCAGGACATCTCGCAGACCTTCCGTCATTTTTTTGCCCGCAAATACATGTTCGTCCGCTTCGCCAGCGCCTATGTCGTGATGCCCGGCGGCTTCGGTACGCTGGACGAATTGATGGAGGCACTGACCCTGATCCAGACCGGCAAGGCACGCAAGATTCCGCTGATCCTCGTCTGTTCCGAGTTCTGGGGCGGGATGATCGCCTGGTTCAAGGAAAGGCTGGTCGCCGAGGGCATGGTCGATCCCGAGGACATCAATCTGATCCAGTTGATCGACGAGCCGGGGCAGGTGGTCGAGGCGATTTTCAAACACTACGAAGCACGCCCCTTCGCGCCGCTGCCAGCGGAACGCGAGTTGATGCTCAACCTGTAATAGAATCGGGCTCAAGTCTTCAAGGAACGATCCATGCGCCGCCTACTCCCCCTCCTTTTGCTCGCCGCGTTGCCGGTCTGGGCGCAACAACAACCCGCCGATCTCCAGCCGCTGCCCGCCGTGCCGCCACCGCCGCCGGGCATGGAAGCCTTCGACGAAGCGCTTGAGCCGCAGGTCACCATCGTCAAGAGCGAACGCGAAACGCGCGAGGAATACCGCGCCAACGGTCGCCTCTACATGATCAAGGTGACCCCGGCCATCGGCCCGGCCTATTTCCTGGTCGATCAGCAGGGTGACGGGAACTTCGTCCAGCGCGACACGATGGGGCCGGCCGTGCGTCCGCCGATGTGGATACTGCGTTCCTGGTAATCCTTGTCGGTTTACACCACCGTCACGCACGACGAACTGGCGCGCTGGCTGGCGCCGCTCGGTGCAGGTGAGCTGGAAGGATTTGCCGGCATCGCCGCCGGCATGCAGAACTCCAATTATTTCGTGAACGTCGGCGGCACCCGCAGGGTGCTGACCATTTTCGAGAATCTGGCCCCCGGCGATCTCGATTTCTATCTGGCATTACAGGATCACCTGGCGGCGCGCGGCATCCCCTGCCCACGCCCCCTGTCCGATGACGCCGGACGTTTCTGGCGACCGCTGGCCGGCAAGCCGGCCGCCTTGTTCACCTGTTTGCCCGGTGAGTGCAGCGAAACGCCGGCGGTAGAGCAGTGCCGGGCGCTGGGCGAAATGCTGGCTCGCCTGCATCTGGCGGGCGCCGATTTTCCGTCGCCCCTGCCCAACCCTTGTGGCGCGGCATGGCGACAGGCGACCGGGCGGGCGCTGGCGCCGCTGCTGATGCCCGACGAGCGCGGTCGACTGCTCGCCGAGCTCGATTTTCAGGCCGCTCTAGAGTATTCGGCGCTGCCGCGCGGCGTCGTTCATGCCGATCTCTTTCGCGATAATGTGTTGTGGCAGGAGGGCGCGATTTCCGGCGTTCTGGATTTCTATTTTGCCGGCGAGGATTGCCTGTTGTTCGATCTGGCGGTTGCGGCCAACGACTGGGCGGAGGATGAAGCGTGCTTGCGGGCGCTGCTGGCCGGCTATGGTGCCCTACGTTCCTTGCAGCCGGCCGAATATGCCGCCTGGCCGGCCATGCGCCGCGCTGCGGCGCTGCGCTTCTGGCTGTTGCGACTCGATGCCAAACATCACCCGCGCCCCGGTGCTGTGGTAACCGTCAAGAACCCGGATCATTTCGGACGGCTATTGCAGCGTCTTTGCCTTGCTCCGGAAGGCACCCCCCGTTAGCATTCCGCTATGACTGAAACCACCCAACCTCCCGTCGTGCCGACGCGCTTCAGGGGCGAGAGCCGCGAAATCGATCCCGGTGCATGCTTCGAGTGGCTGCGCGAGGGCTGGCGGCTGTTTCTCGCCAATCCGGGCGCCTGGATCGGCAGCACGGTATTGCTGCTGGTCATCCTGATGGCGATCTCCATCGTGCCGTTTTTCGGACAGGTCGCCGCGCACCTGCTGGCGCCGCTGTTCGGTGCCGGCATGGTGGAAATCTGCCGGAAGCTGTCGACGGATACCCAGCCGGAGGTCGCCGACCTGTTTGCCGGATTCCACCACAATGCGGGCCAGTTGGTCATGGTCGGCGTCTTTTTCGCCACCGGGATTTTCGGCCTCGCCTTCGTCGCCTTCCTGCTGGTCAGCGGTGGCGTGCTGGGCGGGGTCATCACCGGCAAGCTCGCCGGCCTGAGCATCGCGATGGGCGGCGTCATGCTGGCCGGGATTTTCGTGCTGGTGCTGTCGATTCCCGTCATCATGGCGACCTGGTTTGCCCCGGCGCTCGTCTTTTTCCATGACATGACCCCGGCGGCGGCGCTGCGCGCCAGTTTCGATGCCGGGGCCAAGAACTGGCTGGCGATGACGATCTTCGGCATTTTCCTGGTGGTCGCGCTGTTCTTCGCCATGCTGCCGTTCCTGCTGGGCTTGCTGTTGCTGCTGCCGGTGTTTTCCGGTGCGGTCTACGCCTCGTACCGCGACATTTTCGTGGAAGTCTGAACATGCAGGTTCAAACACTACCGGCCGCCGCAGGCTGGGCCTGGCTGGGTGCCGGTTTCGCCATCTTTCGTCGCAATCCGCCGCTACTGGCAATGCTGGTCGTCGCCTACTGGCTGACCGTGTTGATCCTCAACGTCTTGCCAGTGATCGGCGCGGTGGCGGCTTCGCTGATCATTCCTGGGCTCTCGGTTGGGTTGATGGAAGCGGCACGCGATCTCGATCGCGGCCAGAGCATCGGCTTGCAGACATTGTTCGGCGGCATCAAGCGGAATACCCGTACGTTGATTGCGCTTGGCGCGCTGTATCTGTGCTGCACGCTGGGTGTCCTCGGGTTGTCGGCGTTGATCGACGGTGGTCAGCTCCTGAACTTCATGATCTCCGGCAAGGGGGCCGACAAGGAAACGGTCGAAAGCGGCGAATTGATCCTGCCTTCGCTGTTCGTGATGACGCTGATGCTGCCGGTGCTGATGGCCTACTGGTTCGCGCCGGTGCTTGCCGCCTGGCATGGCCTGAGCGTCGGCAAGTCGCTGTTTTTCAGTTTCGTCGCCTGCTGGCTGAACTGGCGTGCTTTTCTCTTTTACAGCGCTGCCCTGGTGGTGTTTGCAGGGATTGTCCCGGGTCTGGTGTTCGGCATTCTGATCGCCGTATTGGGCGGCGCCGAAGGTGGCTTCGTCACGGCCTTCGTCATCACGCCGCTGATGATGGTGATCGCGCTGATGATTTTCTCGACGGTATACGCCAGCTTCTACGCCAGCTACCGCGACATCTTCGGGCCGTCGGAAATTGTCTGAGCCGCTCGGCATCTTCGGCGGCACCTTCGACCCCGTTCATTTCGGCCACCTGCGGCTGGCGGAGGAGTCGATCGGCCACCTCGGCCTTGGCGGCGTGCGCTGGATACCGGCCGGCCAGCCGCCGCATCGCGGCACGCCGCAGGTTACTGCGCAGCAGCGGTTGGAGATGGTGTTGCGGTCGACCGCCAAAAATGCCCGATTTTCAGTCGATGCCAGCGAAGTCGAATCGACGGCGCCGAGCTACACCGTGCATACGCTGGAACGCCTGCGCGACGAGTTTGGTGCGGCACAGTCGCTGGTGCTGCTGGTCGGCGCCGATGCCTTCGCCGGGCTGACCAGCTGGCACCGCTGGCGCGACCTGTTCGCACTGGCCCATATCGCCGTTTCGCACCGGCCGGGTTTTCCGGTCGAGATCGCCAGTCTTCCGCACGAACTGGCGACCGAGTTCACCGACCGCCGGTTGCACGACATCGGCGGCCTGAAATCCAGTCCGGCTGGCGGCATTGTCACCTTCGCGATGACCCAGCTCGCCATTTCGGCGACGCAGATCCGCAAACTGCTGGCGAACGATCTCTCGGCCCGCTATTTGCTGCCCGACGATGTTCTCGACTATATTCAGACTCATTCCCTCTACAGAAATCCCTAATGGACATACGCAAGCTGCAAAAAATCGTCGTTTCCGCTCTTGAAGACATCAAGGGCAAGGAGATCGAAGTCATCAACACCACCAAGCTGACCTCGATGTTCGATCGCCTGGTGATCGCCACCGGCGATTCCAATCGCCAGGTCAAGTCGCTGGCCCGCAACGTCCAGGACAAGGTGCGTGAAGCCGGCGCCGAAGTGCTCTCGGTGGAAGGGGAGGAAACCGGCGAATGGGTGCTGGTCGATCTCGGCGACATCATCGTCCATGTTATGCAGCCGACGGTGCGCCAGTACTACAACCTCGAAGAACTCTGGCAGACGACCCCGGCGCAGCGGCGCAAGGCGGCGGAGCAGGCTGCCGGCGAATGAAGCTGAGCGTGCTCGCTGTCGGCCACCGTCAGCCCGATTGGGTGAACGCCGGCTGTGCCGAGTACCTCAAGCGCATGCCGCGCGAACTGCCAGCTACGGTTACCGAAATAAAGCCCGAGACACGCGGCTCGAAAACCCGCGAACAGTTGCTGGCTGCCGAAAAAGGCCGTATCCGCGACGCCCTGCCGGGCAGTAACCGCATTGTCGTCCTCGATGAAAAAGGCGACGACCTGACAACGCTCAAGCTCGCCCGCCGGCTCGAATCCTGGATGCAGGATGGGCGCGACGTGGCCTTGCTGATCGGCGGTGCCGACGGACTGGACGAGGAATTCAAGCAGCAGGCCGACGACAAGTTGCGCCTTTCCAGCTTGACGCTGCCGCATGGTCTGGCACGGCTGGTACTGTGCGAGCAGCTCTACCGCGCTGTCAGCGTGTTGAAGAATCACCCTTATCACCGGGAGGGATGATGCGGCTCTATCTCGCTTCGCGCAGTCCGCGCCGTCGTGAATTGCTGACCCAGATGGGGGTCGCCTTCGATACCCTGATCTTCCGCGCCGGCTTGCGTTGCGACCCGGAGGTCGACGAATCGACGCTGGCCGGCGAGGGTGCCGAACCTTATGTCGAGCGCGTCGCCCGGGCCAAGGCCGAGCATGGGCTTAGCCTGCTGGCCGAACGGCGTTTGCCGCTGCGACCGATTCTCGCAGCCGACACGACGCTCGAATTTGCCGGTGAAATCATTGGCAAGCCGGTCGACGAAGCCGACGCGGCTGCCATCCTGCGCCGCCTGTCGGGCAACACCCACCGTGTATTGACTGGCGTTGCGGTCAGTTACGAGGGGCGAACCGAATATGTCTTGTCGGTCAGCGAAGTGCGTTTCCGGCAAATCGACGATGAGGAAATCCGCCATTACGTGCTGAGTGGCGAGCCGATGGATAAGGCCGGCGCCTACGGGATTCAGGGCCGGGCCGGCTTGTTCGTCGAGCATCTGGCCGGCAGCTATACCGGCGTGATGGGCCTCCCGGTTTGCGAAACGGGTGAGTTGCTCAAGCGGTTCGGCTGGCGATTCTAGGATGATCGGTGGGCGCCGCAAGCTCATTATTGGCGGTTTGGCCTGGCTGACATGCGGACCGTTACTGGCCGGCGGGGTGCCGGCGCCACGGCTGACTGCCCGCCACGCCTATGTCGGCAACCTCAATCACACCCTGCTGGCAATCGATGCCGATGCGGCTGTTCCGATTGCTTCGGTCAGCAAGTTGGTAACCGCCTGGGTGGTGCTTTGCGCAGACTTGCCGCTCGACGAGAAAATACGGGTGACCGAGGCCGATGCGGCGTTTTCCTTGCATACGGCATCCAATCTGCCGGTCGGCTCAGTCTGGCGGCGCGAGGAGTTGCTGGAGTGGCTGCTGGTAGCTTCCGATAATCGTGCTGCGGCTGCTTTGGCGCGCAGTTTTCCCGGTGGCTGGCCGGAATTTCGCTATTCGATGCGCAGCTGGCTGACCCAGATGCAGCTTTCCAGCTTCGATTTTGGCGATTCTTCCGGTCTTTCTGCCCTCAACAAGGCCAGTGCCCGAGACCTTGGCGTCTTGCTGGTCATGCTCTCGCAATTGCCGTGGTTCCAGGCGTTGTCGCGTAAATCGGCGGTGGGCGGCAAAGCCAATGTCAATCGTTTTGCCCATGACCGCTCGGTTTCGCTTTTGGCCGGAAAAACCGGGTTCACCGCAGCAGCCGGTTATTGTCTGGCGATGGCGGAGCAGTTCGGCGGGCAGGTGTTTGCGCTGGTGGTGCTCAATGCACGCGACCGCGAGGCACGGGCACAGGACATGAACGCCTTGCGCCGATTCACCCGGCAGTCGCTGCCACTGCTTGGCACACCGGACTACGCTGGATAAGTTCAGCTGCGCTGCGGGCGCCGTCGGGTAACGGCCGGATGGTTTCCGCCTGCGCCCAGAGCGCAGCCAGGTCGGGCGCAATATTTCCGGCTTCCAGATCGTCACCGCCAATTTCGCGGCAGCGACCATGCCGGTGCAGCCAGTCGATCAGGCAATCCTGTTCCGGCCAATCTTCACGGCGCTGGTAGAGCACCGCCGTCCCGTTGCAGGCCGCTTCGGTGAAGGTGCCGTAGCCCGGCTTGGTGACGATGGCATCGACCGAGCACAGCAGGTCGGTGAACGAGAGGCCGAAATCCTCATAGGCGATGGCGTCGGGATGCGTACAGCGCCAATGCCCGGCGACCAGCCAGCGGATGCCAGGCAGGCGCGGCCAGTGGTTGACCGGCAGCTGATGATCGATACCGCCGAGTGCGATCAAGACCGCCTTGTCGCCATTCAGCCCGAGATCGTGGCGCTGCCCGAGGCTGGCGACGGGGCCGATGCTGGTCGTGTTGGGCAGATCGGCCATCGTCATGGCCGGCGTGATGCGAATGAATTTTTGCGCGGCCCGGTAGGCAGCAAGCATCTGGTCGTGAATTGGAGCTGCCCAGGCTTCGCGCCCGAAAAAATGGGCGAACAGTTCAGCCCAGTTCAGCGAGCAGATCGCCAGTGCCGGAATGCCGGCCTGGGTCGCCCCGGCGAGCGGAAGGCAGCTCACATTGCTGAGGACGACATCGGGCTGCAGGGTCTCCAGAAACACCGCCTCGGCCGCGACTCGGGCCGGCCAGTCGGCATGCGCACTGCGATAGGCGGCTGCCGTTGCGGCGAGGTCGATGTGCAGCGCATCGTGCATCACGTAGCCGAAGTCGCTGGCCGCCGCGACGTGCGTAAAAGGCGGCACGATGCGCTGGCGCAGTTTGTCCGGCGGCAAGCCGCTGCGTACGGTCAACCGTAAATCCGGGCACATTTCCGCCAGGGCATTGAGCACCGGCGCCGTAATGGCGAAGTGCCCAAAGCCGTGGCTGGAGATGTCTACGAAGAGGTGCAAATCAACGGTTCGTGAAAGTCGCCTTGCGCTTTTCGGCAAACGCCGCCATGCCTTCCTTCTGGTCTTCCAGCGCGAAGGCAGCATGGAAGGCGCGGCGCTCGAAGAGCAGGCCTTCGTTGAGCGACGACTCAAAGGCGCGATTGACCGACTCCTTGATCATCATCACCACCGGCAGCGAGAAGCCGGCGATCACCGCCGCCGCTTTCAGGGTTTCTTCCAGCAACTGGTCGGCCGGAATGACGCGGGCGACAAGGCCGGCCTTTTCGGCTTCGGCGGCGTCCATCATGCGCGCCGTCAGGCACATGTCCATTGCCTTGGCCTTGCCGATGGCACGCGGCAGACGCTGCGTACCTCCGGCGCCGGGCAGGATGCCGATCCTGACTTCCGGCTGGCCGAACTTGGCGGTATCGGCGGCGTAGATCATGTCGCACATCATCGCCATCTCGCAGCCGCCGCCCAGCGCAAAACCGGCAACTGCCGCGATCACCGGCTTGCGTGCCGTCTTGATGCGCTCCCAGTTACGGGTGATGAAGTCCGTCTTGTAGGCGTGCATGTAGTCGAAATCCTTCATGAAGCCGATGTCGGCCCCGGCGGCGAAAGCTTTCTCGCTACCGGTCAGGACGATGCAGCCGATGTTCTCGTCGGCCTCGAAGGCGTCAATGGCGGCACCAATGCCGTCGACCACATCGTTGTTCAGCGCATTCAGCGCTTCCGGCCGGTTGATGCGGATAAGTCCAACCTTGCCGTGGATTTCCGTGAGGACTACCTGGGTCATTTGCGAGTCTCCTTGTAATGGCTGCACCATGGCAGCGCGTTTTGAGTGTGTTTCGCCCGTCAGTTTAACGTCAAGGCCGCCTGTTCAGCGAGGGCGGTAGCCGCTACCATGCGCGGACTTTGCCACGCTACGTGCCGATGAGCCGCCCCGCCCCAGCCTATTTTCCCCCGCCAGATACCGGTCTCGACATCCGTCACCTCGATGCCGACTTGCTGGTCGTCGACAAGCCCTCCGGTCTGCTCTCGGTGCCGGGGCGCGGCCCGGGCATGGACGACCATCTGGCCAGCCGGGTGCAGGCGCGCTACCCGGAAGCGCTGACCGTGCATCGTCTCGACATGGATACCTCGGGCCTGCTGGTGATGGCGCGCAATGCCGAAGTGCACCGGGCGCTGGGCCGGCTCTTCGAGCTGCGCCAGGTGGACAAGGAATACATTGCCGTGGTCGCCGGAAGGGTGGCCGACAGCCCGCGCAGCATCGAACTGCCCCTGATTGCCGACTGGCCGAATCGCCCGCGCCAGATGGTCGATTTCGTTCAGGGAAAACCCGCGCTGACGCATCTCGACGTGTTGTCCTATGATGCAAGCAGCGACACGACGCGCGTTCGTCTGATGCCGGAAACCGGCCGCTCGCACCAGTTGCGGGTGCATTTGCAGTCCATCGGCCACCCGATTCTTGGCGATGACCTCTATGCGCCGCCGGAAATCCTGGCGCAAGCGCCGCGTTTGCTGCTGCACGCCGCCATGCTCGCTTTCCGTCACCCGGTCAGTGGCGAATTGCTGCTTGTGAAGAGCGACCCGCCGTTCTGAGCCAGTCGGAAACTGTCCGTCCGGCGACAGTCCGTGCTGCCCGAAGCCATTAAATTGGCGAGATAAAAACTGAAGGAGACGACATGACCTACGCCATCGATGCCGCGCCGCTCTGGCAGCCCAACCCGCAAACCGTCGCCGCCACGCGCATGGCGCAGCTGATGCAGGCGACCGGCCATGCGAGTTACGCCGATCTCTGGCAGTGGTCGGTCGATCAGCCTGAAGCTTTCTGGTCGCTGCTTTGGGATTTCTGCGGCACCATCGGTGAAAAAGGCACAAAAATCCTGGTCGACCGCAACCGGATGCCCGGTGCCCGCTGGTTTCCCGAAGCGCGCCTGAATTACGCCGAAAACCTGCTGCAGCAACGCGACGACAGCGAGGCGCTGGTTTTCTGGGGCGAGGACAAGGTCAAACGGCGCCTGTCACGCGCCGAGCTGTATCGCGAAGTCGCCCGCTTCCAGCAATTTCTGATCGCCGCCGGCGTCGGCGAGGGCGACCGCGTCGCCGGTTACCTTCCCAACCTGCCGGAAACCCTGATCGCCATGCTGGCCACCACCGCGCTCGGCGCCATCTGGTCGTCGGCTTCGCCCGATTTCGGCGTGCAGGGCGTGCTCGACCGCTTCGGGCAGATCGAACCCAAGGTGCTGGTCTGCGTCGATGGCTACTGGTACAACGGCAAGCCGGTCGATTGCCTGGAGAAAAATGCCGAAGTGGTGGCAAGAATGCCGTCGCTGGTGAAGACCGTTGTCGTTCCCTACCTCGATGCCGCGCCCAACCTCGAAAAAATCGCCAATGCGGTGGGCTGGAACGAGCCTGTTGCGGTCGACCCCGAAAAAGGGGTCATTTTCAAACGCGTCGCCTTCGACCACCCGCTGTTCATCATGTTTTCCAGTGGCACGACCGGCGTGCCCAAGTGCATCGTCCATTGCCATGGCGGCGTGCTGCTCCAGCACTTGAAGGAGCACCAGCTGCACAGCGATGTGCGCCCCGGCGACCGTCTGTTTTACTTCACGACCTGCGGCTGGATGATGTGGAACTGGCTGGTTTCCGGCTTGGCCTGCGGCGCCACGCTACTGCTCTACGACGGTTCGCCGTTCGCGGCCAAGGGCACCGTGCTGTTCGACTATGCGGCGGCGGAAAAAATGACCCACTTCGGCACTTCGGCCAAATTCATCGATGCCGCCGCCAAGTTGGGCCTGACACCCTGCAAGACGCACGACCTCGTTGCCCTGCGCGCCATGTTCTCGACCGGCAGCCCGCTGTCGCCGGAGGGTTTCGACTGGGTCTATCGCGAAATCAAGCAGGACATCCTGCTCGCCTCGATTTCCGGCGGTACCGACATTGTTTCCTGCTTCGTCCTCGGCAATCCGGTGTTGCCGGTCTATCGCGGCGAAATTCAATGTCGCGGGCTGGGCATGGCGGTCGATGTGGTCGACGACATCGGTCAGCCGGTGCGTTCGCAAAAGGGTGAGCTGGTGTGTACGCGGCCGTTCCCGGTCATGCCGGTCGGCTTCTGGAACGATCCTGACGGCAGGAAATACCACGCTGCCTATTTCGAGCGCTTTCCGAATATCTGGTGTCATGGCGATTTTTCGGAAATCACCGCGCACGAGGGCATCATCATTTACGGTCGCTCCGATGCCACCTTGAACCCCGGTGGCGTGCGCATCGGCACCGCAGAAATCTACCGTCAGGTCGAGCAGCTACCGGAAATACTGGAAGCGCTGGTCATCGGCCAGGACTGGCCGCCGGGCAAGAGCGACGACGTCCGCGTTGTCCTCTTCGTCAAGCTGCAGGAAGGCCGCGTGCTCGATACGGCACTGATCGAGCGCATCAAGAAGCAGATCCGCGACAACACGACGCCGCGCCACGTGCCGGCGCGGGTGGTTCAGGTGCAGGACATTCCGCGCACCAAGTCAGGCAAGATCGTCGAACTGGCGGTGCGCAACGTCGTACATGACCAGCCGGTAAAGAATGTCGAAGCGCTGGCGAATCCGGAAGCGCTGGCGTTCTTCCGGCAGCGTGCTGAACTCGCCGATTAGCCGGCCTGGCGACTCAGAATGCGCTTGACCGGCCACGCCAGCGTGGCGCCGATGCGCATGCTGGCTGCCGGGCTCTCGACGTAGCGGTAGAAGAGGGCGGCTACGCCAATGCTGGCTGCCCAGGCCGCCAGCATGCCGATAGCTGCGGTCGACGCCGATTCGAGGCCGAATTTCGCGTAGAGCCCGTTGGCCATCAGGCAGATCGGGAAATGCACCAGAAACACAGAATACGAAATCTTGCCGAGGTAGGCCAGTGCAGCGTTGTCCGGCCAGCGTGCGAGCAGGCCGCTGCGGCGGGCGAAGCCGAGCGTCAGTGCGACAGCCAGCGCGAGGGCGATGCGCAGGCGGAAATCGACGACCAGCGCCAGCACGGTGACGGCGGCGATGAGCGCCAGCCAGGTGGTCAGGCGATGGCGTTCCGAGGCCCACCAGGCGGCGGCACCGAGGCCATAGGAGCCGAAGAAGTAGATGCCCCAGTTGTCCCAGGTGGCGTCGCGGTTGAACCAGAGCAGCGAACTGACGGCCAGACTGCACACCAGCAGCATCGCCAGATAGCGGAAACCGCCGAGAATCCGCCCGCCGACATGGCCCAGCCAGAGCAGCAGGGCCATGAGCGAAAAGAGCTGGAAATCAATGGCGACATACCAGGCACCGGCGGAAAGCGAATCGAAATCGAGCACGCCGTGCAGCAGGAAGACGTGGGCGAACCATTGCGCCAGCGTGGCGCGCGCCGGAATCGATTCGTCGTCCATCCATTGGTCGGCGATGGCCGCACAGACGACGGCCAGTGCCATCGCAGCCATGAAGGGAATGACCAGCCGCGTGTAGCGCTTCCAGATCAGGCCGAAAGGTGCGGTGGCCAGGCCCCCGCCCTGCGCGGCAAGGCCGCGTGCGGCGAGAAAGCCGCCGATGACCAGAAACACTTGCACCGCCATGCGCGCGTAGTCGAAAAACCAGCCGATCAGGCCCGGCGCTGCCTGCTGCACGGCGTTTGACAGTGGGCCGTAGGCGGCAAGGTGGTGCAGCACGATGAGTTGCGAGGCGACGGCTTTCAGCGCGTCGACCAGCGGCATGCGGGCGGAGGAATTGCTCATAAGGAAAGCTTACACGTAATTGCTGCGGCGCACAAAAATTATCGTGTTGTTTTTATGGAGATACTTGCTAAACGAAGCGGGCCACGAAAGCGTTGACACAGCGCTCCGGCAAGTCGATCCAAACCCGGTGGCCGCTGCCCGGTGCGACGTCAACCGGCTGCCCGGCAGCGTTTTCCATGCGCATCGGCGTCCAGCTATGGTTGCCATCCGGATGCACGCATTCCAGGCGATCTGTTGCGGTGAACTTGTTTTTTACCTCGATTTCCATCAGCCCGCGTGCCGAATCGAAACGCACGGCGTCGCCGACATAAAGGCTGCGGTCGGATTCGGAATGGCCGCGAAGGTAATTCTGGTACTCGGCATCGTGATGGCGCTGGTAGAAACCGTCGGTGTAGCCCCGGTTGGCCAGCCCTTCGAGTTCGCGCAGCAGTTCCGGGTCAAGCGGCTTGCCGGCGACCGCATCGTCGATTGCCTGACGGTAGGATTGCGTGGTGCGGGCGACGTAGTAGGGGCTTTTGGTACGGCCTTCGATTTTCAGCGAATCGATACCGATCTCGACCAGACGATGCACGTGCTCAATGGCGCGCAGATCCTTCGAGTTCATGATGTAGGTGCCGTGCTCGTCTTCCTCGATCGGCATCAGTTCACCGGGGCGCTGCCTTTCTTCGAGGAGGATTTCCTGCTCCTGCTTGAGCAATTGCGCCGGTTGCCCGTCCGATGTTGAAACCTTGTAGTCCCAGCGGCAGGAGTTGGTGCAACTGCCCTGATTCGGGTCGCGGTGATTGAAGTAGCCGGAAAGCAGGCAGCGACCCGAATAGGCGATGCACAGCGCGCCGTGGACGAACACTTCGAGTTCGATATCCGGGCATTGCTGGCGGATTTCGGCAACCTCGTCGAGCGAAAGCTCGCGTGACAGGATGATGCGAGTCAGCCCTAACTTCTTCCAGAAGCGAACTGCTGCCCAATTGACGGTGTTCGACTGTACCGAAAGATGGACGGCCTGCTCAGGCCAGGTTTCGCGCACCATGTCGATCAGCCCGGGGTCGGACATGATCAGCGCATCCGGCTTGAGCGCGATGACCGGTGCCATGTCGGCGAGGTAAGTGGCGAGCTTGGCATTGTGCGGGAAGATGTTGCTGACGACGAAGAACTGCCTGCCGCGCGCGTGTGCTTCGTCGATGCCTTCCTTGAGCGCGGCGATGGTGCCGAAGGCATTGTTGCGCACGCGCAGGCTATAGCGCGGCTGGCCGGCATAGATCGCATCGGCGCCAAAGGCGAAGGCCGTCCGCATCATTTCGAGCGAACCGGCGGGGGCGAGGAGTTCGGGAGCCTTGCGCATAGTAAAATACTGAAAAACCGAGCATTTTACGCCCCATGACCGAAGAGATACTGATCAATTTCACCCCGCAGGAAACCCGCGTTGCCGTGATGCAACAAGGCGTCGTCCAGGAACTGCACATCGAGCGCACGGCCAGTCGCGGGCTGGTCGGCAATGTCTATCTCGGGCGCATCGTGCGCATCCTGCCCGGCATGCAGTCCGCTTTCGTTGAAATTGGCCTGGAGCGTACCGCCTTCCTGCATGTGGCCGACATCTGGCAACCGCGCGAGACGGCGACCGAGCGGCCAATCGAAAAAATCCTGTTCGAGGGCCAGAGCATCGTCGTCCAGGTGGTCAAGGATCCAATCGGCACCAAGGGTGCCCGCCTGTCGACGCAGATTTCCATCGCCGGCCGCATGCTGGTCTATCTGCCGCAGGAAAAGCATATCGGCATCTCGCAACGCATCGAGTCGGAGGCCGAGCGCGAAGTGCTGCGCGAAAAGATCACCCAGCTGGTGCCACCCGACGAACCGGGCGGCTTCATCGTCCGAACCATTGCCGAAAACGCCAGCGACGGTGAATTCGCCACCGATATTGCCTACCTGCGCAAGACCTGGGGCGACATCCGCGACAAGTCTCGTGTTTCGGCGCCGCCGACGGTGCTCTATCAGGAGCTTTCGCTCGGCCAGCGCGTGCTGCGCGATTTTGTAAACCCGGAAACCGGGCGCATCGTCATCGATTCGCGGGAAAACTTCCAGAAGCTCACCTGCTTCGCCGAGGAATACACCCCGGCTGTGCTGCCGCTGCTCGACCACTACACCGGCCAGCGTCCGCTGTTCGATCTGCATGGGGTCGAGGAGGAAATCCAGAAAGCCCTGGCTCGCCGCGTCGATCTCAAGTCCGGTGGCTACCTGATCATCGACCAGACCGAGGCGATGACCACCATCGACGTCAACACCGGCGGTTTTGTCGGCGTGCGCAATTTCGACGACACCATCTTCAAGACCAATCTTGAAGCGGCGGTGACCATCGCTCGCCAACTGCGCTTGCGCAATCTCGGCGGCATCATCATCGTCGACTTCATCGACATGGAAAACGAAGAGCACAAGGCAGCGGTGCTCGAAGAATTCAACAAGGCGCTGGCGCGCGATCACACGCGGCTGACGGTGAATGGCTTCACCGCGCTCGGTCTGGTGGAAATGACGCGCAAGCGTACCCGCGAGTCGCTGGCCCATGTGCTGTGCCAGCCTTGCCCGACTTGTGGCGGACGTGGCGAGGTAAAAACGGCACGCACGGTTGCCTACGAAATCCTCCGCGAACTGCTGCGCGAGGCACGCCAGTTCAACGCCCGCGAATACCGCGTGCTCGCCGGGCCGGCTGTGGTCGACCTCTTTCTGGATGAAGAATCGCAGGCGCTGGCCATGCTCTCCGACTTCATCGAAAAACCGGTTTCCCTACAGTCAGAGCCGAGTTATTCGCCGGAGCAATACGACATCGTTCTGATGTAGTTACAACAACGGAGACAATCATGAACCCCAACCCCGAATTCGACAGCCTCGTTCCAGCGCAGCCCTTTGACCGCCGGAGCTTTCTCGTGACCAGCCTCGGTGCGGGCTTTGCCCTGGCGGTGCAGCCGGTGATGGCGCAGACGGCGATCAAGACCGACGATACCGGTCTGCTGGCCGGCGAGGTCATGGTGCCGGTCAAGGATGGCGAAATGGTCGCTTACCGTGCCGTACCCAAGGGCGCCAGCAAACCGCCGGTGGTACTGGTGGTTTCCGAAATATTCGGTGCTCATGAGCATATTCGCGACATCTGCCGGCGCCTTGCCAAGCTCGGTTATTGCGCCATCGCCCCCGAACTTTTTGCCCGTCAGGGCGATCCTCGCCAGATGTCGAGCATTCCCGACATTCTCGCGAAAATTGTTGCGAAGACGCCCGATGCGCAGGTGATGAGCGATCTCGATGCAACGGTCGCCTGGGCCGCCAGCAAGGGCGCCGATATCAATCGCCTGGCAATCACCGGTTTCTGCTGGGGCGGGCGCATTACCTGGCTCTATTGCGCACACAATCCGCAGGTCAAGGCAGGAGTGGCCTGGTACGGACGGCTGGTGGGCGAGGTTAATGAAATCACCCCGCGCCATCCCATCGATATCGCCGACAAGCTCCTGGCGCCGGTTCTGGGGCTTTACGGCGGTCTCGACACCGGCATTCCTCTCGAGACCGTAGAGGCAATGGAAAAGGCCTTGAAGTCGGGAAGCGCCGCCGCGCGCAAGTCGGAAATTCACGTGTACGACAACGCCCCGCACGCCTTTCATGCCGACTATCGGCCAAGTTTCCGCAAGGAAGACGCGGCAGATGGCTGGCGGCGAATGCAGGCGTGGTTCGACAAGATCAACGCGTGACGCCTCTTCGAGCTTCGTGCTACGCTTCCAAGCTTGGAAACAAATTACCCGAACATGACTGTTGACGACCAGAAACCCGATACGCCTGTCGATCCCCGCGCCTTGCTGAAAGACTTGCAGGCCGCTTTCGATGTTTTTCGCAACTACAGCCCGCTGGCAATTGGCATCGACAAGCAGCTGATCGCACAGCAGCCGGAGTTGAGCCGCAAAGCCTTGCGACTGGCATTGCGCAGTCACACCATGTCGACGCGCTATCTCAAGGAAATGGAGAAAGCGGAGGTAAGGCTCAATCTGGACGGAACGCCTGCCGGCGAAGTGACTGCAGAAGCACGCAGCCATTCGGGCGAATTGCTGCGCGAGCGCTTCAAGAAAAAAGCCGAACAACGCAAGGCCGAGGAAGCTGCTGCAAAGGCTGAGGCGCGTCGCCTGGAAAAGCTCAATCAACTCACCGAGAAGTTTGGCCGCAAGGCGAAGTGATCGCGGCCGGGTGCCAGAGCACAAATGAAAAGGCCTGCGCTTTGGCGCAGGCCTTTAAGTATCTGGTGGGGCGCGACAGATTCGAACTGTCGACCTACGGATTAAGAGTCCGCTGCTCTACCAACTGAGCTAGCGCCCCAGAATTCCCAAATTGACTGGTGGGTCGGCCGAGATTCGAACTCGGGACCAACGGATTAAAAGTCCGCTGCTCTACCGACTGAGCTACCGACCCGACCTGGGAGCGCGGATTATAGAGATGCCCGGGTAGGCTGTCAACGCGCAGGGGCAGGGGAAGTGACTGTATTGCTGCAATAATTTTCCGTTATTTGTCGCCTTTCCAGTTGTCATTCTAGAATGGCTGGTGTCCGACAGTTTCTGATCGGGCCTCGGCGCGTTTACCAACCTGACGGAGAAATGAAATGAACAAGGAAGATTTTTCGCGTTATCAGGATCTACTGATGACGGCGGCCACCGACCTGGGCCTCAAGATACTGGCTGCGGTCGCTTTCTGGGTAATCGGTCGCTGGCTGATCGGTGTTGCGGTCGGCATGGTGCGGTCCTCGCTGGAAAAGCAGAAGGTCGACCCGACTGTTCTGCGCTACGTTGGCTCGATCGTCACCGTGACTTTGAATGTGCTGCTGGTGATCGGCATTCTCGGATATTTTGGCATTCAGACGACGACCTTCGCCGCCTTGATTGCCGCTGCCGGTGTCGCCATCGGTCTGGCCTGGTCGGGCCTGCTGGCCCACTTTGCCGCCGGCGCCTTCCTGGTCGTGCTGCGGCCGATGAAGGTCGGCGATTTCGTGACCGTCGGCGGCATCACGGGCACGATCACCGAACTTGGCTTGTTCACCACGGTGATCAATACGCCGGACAACGTGCAGACGATCATCGGTAACAACAAGGTATTCAGCGACACGATCCAGAATTTCACGACCAATCCGTTCCGCCGCGTCGATCTCAAGTGCCAGCTTTCCGGCGCTGCCGATCACAAAGCGGCAATGGCGCTGCTGCGCGAGAGGATCGCGACTATTCCGAATGTGCTGGCCGAGCCGAAGGTGGATGTCGAGATTCTCGATTTCACGCTGGTCGGCCCGGTGCTGGCGGTGCGCCCGTATTGCCATAACGACAACTACTGGCAGGTCTATTTCGACACCAACAAGATGATTCGCGAGGCGCTTGGCGAGGCCGGCTTCCCGGCACCGATGCCGGCGCAGAGCGTGATCGTCACGCAGGCTGCCTAATTACTGCCGGTCGGCCAAAAACAAAGCCCGCGAAAATGCGGGCTTTTTTGTGGTCGACCGCAACAGGCCGGTTTTTAATGGACCCTAGCCCAGACGGCGGCAGATTTCTGTCGTCAGGCCTGACTGGTTCATGCAATAGAAGTGCAGGCCGGGGGCGCCGCCCTTGAGCAGGCGTTCGCAGAGTTCGGTAACGACATCGAGGCCGAAGGCGCGGATCGAGTCGCTGTCGTCGCCGAAGCTCTCGAACTTTTTGCGCATCCAGCGCGGGATGTCGGCACCGCAGGCGTCCGAAAAGCGGGCGAGCTTGGTGAAGCCGGCGATGGGCATGATGCCGGGAATGATCGGCACCTCGACCCCCAGCGCGCGGGCTTCGTCCACGAAGTGGAAGTAGGCGTCGGCGTTGTAGAAGTACTGGGTGATCGCCGAATTGGCCCCGGCTTTGACCTTGCGCACGAAGGCGTCGAGATCGTCCTTGGGGCTGCGCGCTTGCGGGTGCCATTCCGGGTAGGCGGCGACTTCGAGGCTGAAGTGATCGCCGGTTTCGGCACGGATGAATTCGACGAGCTCGTTGGCGTAGCGGAATTCGCCGGTTTCGGCCATGCCCGAGGGCAGGTCGCCGCGCAGGGCGACGATGCGGCGGACACCGGCTTCCTGGTATTCGGTGAGGATTTCGCGGATGGATTCGCGCGTCGAGCCGATGCACGAGAGGTGCGGCGCGGCGTCGAAGCCTTCGGCGGCGATTTCCTTGACCACGGCGAAGGTGCGCTCGCGGGTGGAGCCGCCCGCGCCGTAAGTCACCGAGAAGAATTCGGGCTTGAGCTTGGCCAGTTCGGCACGGGTGGCGCGCAGCTTTGCGATGCCTTCAGGCGTCTGCGGCGGGAAGAATTCGATGGAAATTTCGGTGGTCATTTGTTTAGCCAGATGAAGAATTCGCGGTTGCCGTCACCGCCGGTAATGGGGCTGTCGAGCCAGGCTTTTACGGTCAACCCCAGATTTTGGGCAGAATTGCGCAGCTTTTGTTCGACCTCGCCGTAGAGCGCGGGGTCGCGGACGATGCCGCCTTTGCCGAGATTGCCGGGGCCGACTTCAAATTGCGGTTTGACCAGCATCAGCAGGTCGCCATGCGCCGCGAGCAGCGCTGGCAGTTGCGGCAGGATCAGGGTCAGGGAGATGAAGGAGACGTCGCCGACAATGAGATCGAAGCCGTCGGCCGGCATGGCATTGCCGAGATCGGCGGCGGTCAGGGCGCGGCAGTTGATGCCTTCGATGGCTGTCACCGCCGGGTCGACGCGCAGTTGCGGGTGCAATTGATCGTGGCCGACGTCGACGCCGACGACGTGTTTTGCACCGTTTTGTAGCAGGCAGTCGGTGAAGCCGCCGGTGGATTGGCCGACATCGAGGCACCGCTTGCCAGCGACTTCAAGCCCGGTTTCCGACAGTGCTCCGGCCAGCTTTTGGCCGCCGCGCGAGACGTAATGGGCATCGGGATCGGCGGCTACGGTCAACGGCGTATCGTCGGGCAATTCCATCGCCGGTTTGGCGATGGGGCCGCCGGCCCAGCTGACCCGGCCTTCCTTGATCAGCCATTGTGCAGCGGTGCGTGACGGGGCAAGTTTCTGGGCGACGAGCAGGGCATCCGCCCGCAGCATTCCCGCCGGCCGTTCGTGGGCTGGCTGGGGTGCCGGGCGCGGCTTTTTTTGCCGCGCGTGGAAGGAATTCATGCTCATCGCCGAAACTGCTTAGTAGCGGTAGTGATCGGCCTTGTACGGGCCTTCCTTCGGCACGCTGATGTAGGCAGCCTGCTCGTCGGTCAGCACGGACAATTGGGCATTCAGCGTCTTCAGTTGCAGACGGGCGACCTTTTCGTCGAGGTGCTTGGGCAAGGTGTACACGCCGACCGGGTACTTGTTGGAACCCTTGACGGCTTCCGTCCACAGCTCGATCTGGGCGATGGTCTGGTTGGCGAAGGACGAGGACATCACGTAAGACGGATGGCCCGTGCCGCAACCGAGGTTAACCAAACGACCCTTGGCGAGCAGGATGATGCGCTTGCCGTCCGGGAAAATGACGTGGTCAACCTGCGGCTTGATCTCTTCCCACTGGTACTTCTCGATGGAAGCGACATCGATTTCGTTGTCGAAGTGGCCAATGTTGCAGACGATGGCGTTGTTCTTCATCGCGGCCATGTGGTCATGGGTAATGACGTGGAAGTTGCCGGTCGTGGTGACGAAGATGTCGGCCTTGTCGGCGGCGTATTCCATGGTGACGACACGGTAGCCTTCCATGGCGGCTTGCAGGGCGCAGATCGGGTCGATTTCGGTGACCCAGACTTGTGCCGACAGCGCGCGCATGGCTTGCGCGGAGCCCTTGCCCACGTCGCCGTAACCGGCGATGACGGCAACCTTGCCGGCGATCATCACGTCGGTGGCGCGCTTGATGCCATCGACCAGCGATTCGCGGCAACCGTACAGGTTGTCGAACTTGGACTTGGTGACGGAGTCATTGACGTTGATGCCCGGGAACTTGAGTTCGCCACGCGCATGCATTTGATACAGACGATGCACGCCGGTGGTGGTTTCTTCGGTGACGCCCTTGATTTCGGCGAGGCGCACCGAGTACCAGGTCGGATCAACCGCCAGCTTGGCCTTGATCGCGGCGAAGAGGATGGTTTCTTCTTCCGAACCCGGATTGGCGAGCACGGAGATGTCCTTTTCGGCACGCGCACCGAGGTGCAGCAGCAGGGTGGCATCGCCGCCGTCGTCGAGGATCATGTTCGAGTAGCCGCCATCGGCCCACTCGAAGATGCGGTGGGTGTAATCCCAGTAATCGACCAGGGTTTCGCCCTTGACGGCGAAGACCGGGATGTTCTGCGCGGCGATGGCAGCGGCAGCGTGATCCTGGGTCGAGAAGATGTTGCACGAGGCCCAGCGCACTTCGGCACCGAGGGCGGTCAGCGTCTCGATGAGCACGGCGGTCTGGATGGTCATGTGCAGCGAACCGGTGATGCGTGCGCCCTTGAGCGGCTGGGTTTTCGCGAATTCTTCGCGAATGGCCATGAGGCCCGGCATTTCGGTTTCGGCAATGCGGATTTCCTTGCGACCCCAGTCGGCAAGGTTCAAATCGGCGATAACGTAATCATTGAAGTCAGCCACAGTAAGCTCCTGATGAACTGTGGCCGGGAGGGACGGGGCAAATTCGGCTCACCCGACATCCCGTGCCCGGCACGGGGTTGATAGGTGAGCGCGGTTTGAAACCGAGCCTGAGGGAGACTTCCCCTGCAGCGCTCCTCGGTAGGTTGCGGATTATAAACCGATTTCCCCGAAATGGGGGCGGTTGCGGTCGACGCCGAAAAACGGCTGTTTTTTGCCGTCGACCCCAACAGGCCTTACAGACCTGCGTCTGACTTCAGCAGATTCGCGCGATCAGTAGCTTCCCAAGTGAATTCCGGTTCGTCGCGGCCGAAATGACCATAGGCGGCGGTTTTCTGGTAGATCGGGCGCAGCAGGTCGAGCATGTTGACGATGCCTTTGGGGCGCAGGTCGAAGTGCTTGCGGATCAGCGTGGTCAACGTTTCGTTGCTGATCTTGCCGGTGCCGAAGGTCTCGACCATTACCGAGGTCGGCTCGGCGACGCCGATGGCGTAGGAAATCTGCACCAGACACTTGGAAGCCAGCCCGGCGGCGACGATGTTCTTGGCCACATAACGACCGGCGTAGGCGGCTGAACGGTCAACCTTGGAAGGATCCTTGCCGGAGAAAGCACCGCCACCGTGCGGGGCAGCGCCGCCGTAGGTGTCGACAATGATCTTGCGGCCGGTCAGGCCGCAGTCGCCCTGCGGGCCGCCGACGACGAAGCGGCCGGTCGGGTTGACCAGATACTTGATGTCGCCCTTGATCAGCTCTTTCGGCAGCACCGGCTTGATGATCTGTTCGATGGTCGCTTCGCGCAGGTCTTCCAGGCTGATGTCCGGCGAATGCTGGGTGGACAGCACGACGGTGTCAATCGAGTGCGGCTTGCCATCGACGTAGCGGATGGTCACCTGCGACTTGGCGTCCGGGCGCGCCCAGGGCAGGCGGCCATCCTTGCGCAGCATGGCCTGGCGTTCGACCAGGCGGTGCGAAAGGTAGATCGGCAGCGGCATCAGCGACGGCGTTTCGTCGCAGGCATAGCCGAACATCAGGCCCTGGTCGCCGGCTCCCTGGCCGAGGTTGTCGTCGTAGGCGGCATTGACGCCCTGGGCGATATCCGGGCTCTGCTTGTCGTAGGCGACGAGCACGGCGCAACCTTTGTAGTCGATGCCGTAGTCGGTGTTGTCGTAACCGATGCGCTTGATCGTCTCGCGGGCGACCTGGATGTAATCGACATTGGCGCTGGTGGTGATTTCACCGGCCAGAACGACCAGGCCGGTGTTGCACAAGGTTTCGGCAGCGACGCGCGAATGCTTGTCCTGCGCCAGGATGGCATCGAGAATGGCATCGGAAATCTGGTCGGCAACCTTGTCGGGGTGGCCTTCGGAAACCGACTCGGAGGTGAAGAGGTAATCGCTCATGGGGTGCTCCAGTGGTCCTACGATCCGGCGTACCGACTTCGGACCACGAGCGGTGACGCTTTAGCAGTATTTGTTCAGTTCGCCCTGCAAGTTGTCTGTTTAACTCGGCGAAGGGATAATAATAGCCTTTTCACGGCGGGTTTCAACCCCCGGAGCAGCATGGTTTTTCTCTTTCGATTGTTGAGCAAGTGTCCGCTGGCTGTGGTTCACACCATTGGAGTCGGGCTGGGGCGCCTGGTATATCTGCTTTCGCCGACCTACCGTAAGCACCAGAACGAGAATATGGCGTTGGCGGGTATCGATCCGGGGCTGCGGCTGTCAGTGGCGGGAGAAAGCGGCAAGCAGATACTGGAACTGTCGCGCATCTGGCTGCGTACGTTGGAACAAACCAACGCCCAAGTCGTTGAAACTGTGGGCTGGGAACATATCGAGGCTGCACGGGCAGCGGGCAAGGGCATCGTGTTCCTGACGCCGCATCTCGGTTGTTTCGAGATCACCGCACAATACTATTCGGCATTCGGCGACATTACCGTGCTCTATCGCCAGCCAAAGCAGCACGCAGTGCAGAAATTGATCCTCAACGGCCGCAAGCGGGAGCGCCTGCATCTGGCACCGGCAGATCTAGGTGGCGTGCGCTCGCTGATCAAGGCCTTGAAGAAGGGTGAGGCTGTCGGAATGTTGCCCGATCAGGCGCCCAAGGTCGGCGAAGGGGTATGGCTCAAGTTTTTTGGTCGCTACGCCTACACCATGACATTGGCGGCACGCCTGACCGAGACCGGCGCGACGACCTTGCTTGCTTGGGGGGAGCGTTTGCCGCAAGGGCGGGGCTATCGCCTGCATTTTCGCCAACCGCTACAGGCGTTGCACGGTTCTACGATCGACCGCGCGCAACAGATCAACGATGAGATCGAGGCGCTCGTTCGCGAATGCCCAACGCAGTACCTGTGGGGCTACAATCGCTACAAAAGGCCGGCCGGTGCCGAAGCGCCGCCGGAACAGACATCGTGAAAACGGTATTCATCTATCTTGCAGTCGGATTGCTTTGGCTGCTGCACTGGCTCCCCTTGCCCGTAACACGGGCCATTGGCAGCGTGCTCGGGCGCCTGCTCTATGCCTTCGGGCGCGAGCGGCGCGAAGTCGCCAAGATCAACCTTCGCCTGTGTTTTCCCGACAAGTCCGAAGCGGAAATCGACCGCTTGGCGCGCGTGCATGTGATTGCCTTCGCCCGGGCCGCCATCGATCGGGTGTTTGCCTGGTGGTCTTCGGCGCCCCGCCTGCGGCGCCTGTGCCGCGTCACCGGCATCGAGCATCTGAAAGACCCGGCCGGCCGCCCGGTCATCATGCTGTGCCCGCATTTCGTCGGACTCGATGCGGCAGCCACGCGTCTGTCGATGGATGTGCTAGCGTGCAGCGTCTATTCGGCGCAGAAAAACGAAGTCATCAATCGCCTGCTGTATCGCGGCCGCACCCGCTTCAACGAGACCATCCTGTTGTCGCGCCAGGACGGCATGCGCAAGATCATCAAGTCACTCAAGGATGGCTACCCCTTCTATTACCTGCCGGATCAGGATTTCGGGCCCAAGGAATCGATCTTCGTCCCCTTCTTCGGAGTGCAGGCGGCGACTATTCCCGCGCTGTCCCGTCTGGTACGGCTGACCGGGGCTTGCGTGGTGCCGATCATCGTCCGCCAGGTGCCGACCGGCTACGACGTCGAAGTCATGCCGCCGTGGGAAGACTTCCCCGGCGAGAGCGTCGAGGCCGACACCGCCTACATGAACCGCTTTATTGAAAGCCAGGTACTGCGAATGCCGGAGCAGTACTTCTGGTTGCACAAACGATTCAAAACCCGGCCACCTGGAGAGCAGAGGTTCTACAAATGAGCAGCCTGAACATAGAAATCCGTCCCGTCACCCCGCCCGATGTGCCGGCAGTCTCGGCGCTGGCACGCGAAATCTGGCAGGCCACCTACCCGGGGATCATCACCCAGGAGCAGATCGACTTCATGCTGGAGCAGCGTTACGGCCACGAGCGCCTCTACGACGATCTCGAAGATGCCGACAAGTGGCTGGATCAGGCTTTTCTGGCCGGTCGCCGCGTCGGTTTCGCCTTCAGCGAAATCCGCAAGGGTGAGTTCAAGCTGGACAAGCTGTACATTCATCCGGACGTGCAGCGCCAGGGCGTTGGCGGCCAGATGATCGCCCATGTCGCGGCGCGTGCGAAGAAGCTCGGCTATCCCTGCGTGATCCTGGCGGTCAACAAGCGCAACGAAAAGGCCATCGGCTCGTACAAGAAATACGGTTTTGTCGTGCGCGAGGCGATTGTCGACGACATCGGTCGCGGCTTCGTCATGGACGACTACGTGATGGAGAAGAAACTTTAACTATTGGAGACAACTTCCTGTCTCTGTTATTCTTTTTCTGACACTCTCACGGAGCGGCCGGTGAAACTGAAATTCTCGAAAATGCATGGTCTGGGCAACGACTTCGTCGTGCTCGACGGTGTTCGCCAGCAGATTTCATTGACGCCGGAACAGCTGCGCTACCTGGCGGACCGTCATTTCGGTGTCGGTTGCGACCAGATTCTGCTGGTCGAACAGCCCGGACGGAGCGATGTCGACTTTCGTTATCGCATCTTCAACGCCGATGGCAGCGAGGTTGAGCAGTGTGGCAACGGCGCGCGCTGCTTCGTACGTTTCGTGCACGACACCGGGCTCACCGACAAGCGCGAGATTCGCGTCGAGACGCTCAAGGGCGTCATCGCGCCGCGTCTCGAAGCGAACGGCAATGTCACGGTCGACATGGGCGAACCGCGCTTTTTGCCGGCCGAGATTCCCTTTCTGCATGACGACGATGTGGTGATCTACAACCTCGATGTCGCCGACGAGACGCTGGAAATCGCCGTCGTCTCGATGGGCAATCCGCATGCCGTGCAGGTGGTGGACAACGTCGACCAGGCGCCGGTCGCCGAGCATGGCCCACTGATCGAGAATCACCAGCGCTTTCCGCAGCGCGTCAACGCCGGTTTCATGCAGGTGGTCGACCGGCGCGCCATCAAGCTGCGGGTGTACGAACGCGGTTCCGGCGAGACGCTGGCCTGTGGCACGGGCGCCTGCGCGGCGGTGGTCAGCGGCATCCGTCGCGGCCTGCTGGAATCGCCGGTGCGCGTGACGACGCGTGGCGGCGACCTGAATATTGCCTGGGGCGGCCCGGGCCGGCCGGTGCTGATGAGCGGCCCGGCGGTCACTGTTTTCACTGGAGAAATCGAATTATGAGCGCCCCCTTCGCCGAAGATGTCGCCGAATACCTGAAGTCCAACCCCGGATTTTTCGAGCAATACGCCGACCTGCTGGCGCAGATCTACGTGCCGCACCCGCATGGCGGACGGGCTGTTTCGCTGGCCGAGCGGCAGATGCTGACGCTGCGCGAGAAGAACCGCGCGACTGAAAGCAAGCTGGCCGAACTCATCGCGTTCGGCGAGGAGAATGACGCGATCAGCGAAAAGGTACATCGCCTGGCAGTGGGCCTGATTGCGGTCGAGACTTTTCCTGCGGTGATCAACCTGCTGCGTTTCCACCTGCGCGACGACTTCTCGGTGCCGCACGTCGCCTTGCGCCTGTGGCAGAAGCCTGTCGGCGTCGGCGACTTGCCGGAATTCGCCGTGGTGGCGCCCGAGTTGCAGGTTTTCGCCGATACCCTGGCCCACCCTTATTGCGGCTCGACCTCGGGCTTCGGCACGGCTGCCTGGTTTGGCGAGCACGCAGCGCACATCCGTTCGCAGGCGCTGATCGCGCTGTGCGACGGGGGTTCGACGATCGGCATGCTGGCGCTTGGTAGCGAGGATGCACAGCGCTTCTACGCCGAGATGGGCATTCTCTATCTTGAGCGCATGGGTGAAATGGTTTCCGCTGCCTTGACGCGTGTTGCCAAGCCAGCCCAGTGAGCATCGCGGCGGCGGTCGATGACTATCTGGCCGAACTGGCCGAACAGCGCCGGCAGTCGCCGCACACCGTCAGCAATTACCGGCGCGACCTGAAGCGGCTGCTGGCGCTGGCCGGCGAAACCGATGTCGGCGCATTGCAGGTCTTCCAGATTCGCCGTTTCGTCGCCCAGTTGCATGCGCAGGGGCTTTCCGGGCGTTCGCTCGCCCGCATGCTGTCGGCCTGGCGCGGTTTCTTCGGCTGGCTGGGGCAGCGCAACCTGGTGACGGCCAACCCCTGCGATGGCGTGCGGCCGCCCAAATCGCCCAAGCTGTTGCCCAAAGCGCTATCCGTCGACGAGGCGGCCGCCTTGCTGATGCCCGAGGGCGACGACGATCCGGCACTGGCGGCGCGCGACGTGGCCATTTTCGAGCTGTTCTATTCGTCGGGCTTGCGCCTGGCCGAACTCGCGGCACTCAATGTCGATGCGCTGGAAGGCATGTTGCACGAAGGCGAGGTGCGGGTGCTCGGCAAGCGCAGCAAGGCGCGTATCGTGCCGGTCGGCGCCAAGGCGCGCGAAGCGCTGGTGGCCTGGGCAGGCTTGCGCGAGCAACTCGCCGCGCTCGACGAAACGGCGCTGTTCGTCAGCCGGCGCGGCGCGCGCCTGAGCCATCGGGCGATTCAGGATCGGCTCGGACGCCACGCCCTGCGCGCCGGCTTGCCGTTTCACGTGCATCCGCACATGCTGCGCCATTCGTTCGCTTCACATGTATTGCAATCGTCGGGCGACCTGCGCGCGGTGCAGGAAATGCTCGGCCACGCCAGCATTGCCTCGACCCAGGTCTACACGCACCTGGATTTTCAGCACCTGGCCAAGGTCTACGACACGGCGCATCCACGGGCCAAAAGATAGCCGCCGGTTGCGGTCGACGGCCAAAAATGGCCTAAATTCAAGTGGTAATTGACCTTAACCTCGCCAGCCACTATGATTGGCGGTTTTGAAAATTAGCCGGAATCAAGGAGTTAGTCATGGCGATCAACCGTACCCGTCGTTCTTCCCTGGAGCGCCGCTGCGTTTCCAAGTCCAGCAAGCGTCTTTTCAAGGGCACCGGCAAGACCATGTTCAAGGTCATCTACGCCGCCGAATGCCACGCCCGCAATCGCAAGGGCCTGAGCTAAACAGCCGCTGAATTCGCAAGCCCCGGTTGCCGCAAGGTGACCGGGGCTTCTTCATTTTGACATCGGGAAAAACATGGCTCAGTTGATCCTGTTGCCGGGCAAGGAACGCTCCGCGTTCAAGCAGCACCATCCCTGGCTGTTCGCCGGTTCCGTCGGGCGTCTTGAAGGCCGCGCGCGGCCGGGCGATACGGTCGAGGTACTGGCCGACAATCTGCGCCCGCTGGGCCGTGCCGCCTACAGTCCGCAATCGCAGATTCGCGCCCGTTTCTGGACCTTCGACCCGGAAGAGTCGGTCGACGACGCCTTTTTCAAGCGTCGCATCGCCGCCGCCGTTGAGCGTCGCCAGGCGCTGCCGGAGTTGCGCGGTCAGTCGGGCTTGCGCCTGATCCACGCCGAATCGGATGGTCTGCCCGGCGTCATTGCCGACCAATATGGCGATACCGTCGTCGTGCAGCTGACCTCGGCGGGCGCCGACAAGTGGCGCAAGGCCATCGTCGCCGGTCTCGTCAAGGCGACCGGCTGCGCCCGCATCTATGAGCGCTCCGACTCCGACGTGCGCGGCCTCGAAGGGCTGGAACCGACCACCGGCTGGCTGCACGGCGAAGCGCCGACGGCGCCGCTGACCATCGAGGAAAATGGCGTCAGGCTGGCGGTCGACATCGTTGGCGGCCACAAAACCGGCTTCTATCTCGACCAGCGCGACAACCGCGCGCTGCTCGGCCAATTGGCGGCCGGCAAGGAGGTTCTCAACTGCTTCTGCTACACCGGCGGTTTTTCCTTGCAGGCGCTGGCCGGCGGCGCGGCGCATGTGCTGTCCATCGATTCTTCCGGCCCGGCGCTGGCGCAGGCCCAAGCCAATCTGGCGCTGAACCCGCAATTGCCGGTCGAGCGCGCCGAATGGCAGGAGGCCGATGTCTTCCAGGCGTTGCGCGATTTCCGCAAGGATGGCCGGCTGTTCGACCTGATCGTTCTCGATCCGCCCAAGTTCGCGCCCTCGGCGGCGCATGCCGAGCGAGCCGCACGCGCCTACAAGGACATCAATGTGCTCGGTTGCCGGCTGCTCAAACCGGGCGGCCTGCTGATGACCTATTCGTGTTCCGGCGGCATCGGGCTGGAGTTGTTCCAGAAGATCGTTGCCGGGGCGGCCCACGACGCCGGTCGCGAGGCGCGCATCGTGCGTCGCCTGGCCGGCGCGGCCGACCATCCGGTGGCGCTCAATTTCCCGGAAGGCGAGTATCTCAAGGGATTGCTCGTCCAGGTCGATTGATTGTCATCGAAACCGACTAAACTAGGCTCGTGAATCCGCTGCGCCATCTTCTTCTCGTTGCCGTCCTCTTCTTCGCCCAACTGGCGGCGGGGGCGCATGCCGTCGGGCATGCGGCGGAGAACGAGAGCGGGTTGCCGGCAAAGCACGTTTGCGAACTCTGCCTGGCGGCGCACGATCTCGGGGCCGCGCTGCCGTCGCTGGTGGTATTGCCGCCGGTCTTCGTTCCGCTGCTCGTTCCCGAAGCGCTGCATGCGCATGCCCGCAGCGCCTTGCCACCGCCTGCCGCACCGCAGCGCGGCCCGCCAAAATCCTGAAAATCGCCCCTTTTTGACCGTCGACCGCAACTGACCCGTGCGCGGTCGCTTCAATGCGTTTTCAGGAGAATTCCATGTTGCACAAGTCACTCGTCGTGGCTGCGCTGCTTGCCGCCTCGTGCGGCGCGCAGGCGGCCAGCGATGCCGACCTCGCCGCCATCCGCAGCCAGATCGATGAAATGAAGAAATCCTACGAGCAGCGTATTGCCGCGCTCGAACAGAAGCTTGCCCAGGCCGAGGCCGCCGGCAAGACGAACGCCCCGGCCGGCGCGCCGGTTTCGGCGTCCGCCTCGGGCGCCGCAGTGCAGTCCGCTGGTGCGCGTCCGTCGCTGGCCTCCAGCGCGGCGGCTTTCAACCCCGAGGTATCGCTGATCCTGCAAGGACAGTACGCGCAAATGCAGAACGTGCCTAATCGCACCATCACCGGCTTCTGGCCGGCCGGCGGGCACGATCACGACGGCGGCAAGGGCGTCACCACGCGTGGTTTCTCGCTTAATCACACCGAGCTGGTGTTCAGTGGCGGTATCGATCCCTACTGGCGCGGGCAGGCCATTTTTGCCGTGCAGGACGAGTCGGTGGAGGTCGAAGAAGCGTGGTTCCAGTCGCTGGCCATCGGCCACGGCGTCGGGCTCAAGGGCGGTCGTTACCGCTCGGGCATCGGCTACCTGAACGAGCAGCATCCGCACCAGTGGGACTTCGTCAACGCGCCTTTGATGTACAACGCCTTGTTCGGTCAGGAGGCGAGCTACCGCGAGGATGGCTTGCAGTTGAAATGGCTGGCGCCGACGCCGGTTTTCGTCGAGTTCGGGGCCGAAGTCGGGCGCGGTGCCAACTTCCCCGGCACCGACAGCAACAAGAACGGTGCGGGTTCCTGGGCAGCGTATGTGCATGTCGGCGACGATGTCGGCGTCTCGAACAGCTGGCGTGCGGGAGTTTCCTACCTGAAGACTTCGTCGGGCGACCGGGAGGCCGAATTCGTCGATATCAACGGTTTGCAGGCGCAGGGGCTGTTCAATGGCGACACCTCGACCTGGATTGCCGACTTCGTGTGGAAATGGGCGCCGGATGGCAATCCGAAATACCAGAATTTCAAGTTCCAGAGCGAATACTTCGTGCGCAAGGACAAGGGCGATCTGACCTGCATGGATGAGGAAGGCGTCGGCAACGCCTGCGCGACATCGGTGACCAGCGATTACGATGTGCGCCAGAGCGGCTGGTATGCTCAGGGCGTCTACCAGTTCACGCCAGAGTGGCGGGCCGGCTTGCGCTATGACCAGCTCGACAGCGGGCGCCAGAATCTCGGTGCCAACGCAGCCAATCTGACGGTCGCAGACTACAAACCCAAGCGTGCATCGGCGATGGTCGATTACAGTTGGAGTGAGTTCTCCCGGGTTCGTCTGCAATACGCCCAGGACAAGTCGATGGCGGGAATCACCGATAACCAGTGGATGGTTCAGTACATCATGAGCCTGGGCGCGCACGGCGCGCACAAGTTCTGAGGAGAGCGACGATGATCAGACTGATGATGAGCTTGTTGCTCGCGGCGCTTTGCTTTCCGGCAACTGCCGCACTTCAGGTATTTGCGACGACACCGGAATGGGCAGCCTTGGTACGAGAGATCGGCGGGGACAAGGTGAGTATCTACACCGCCACCACCGCCTTGCAGGACATTCACCGCATTACCGCCAAGCCGTCACTGCTGGCACAGGCGCGGCGCGCCCAGTTGGTGGTGGCGACCGGTGCTGACCTGGAAATCGGCTGGCTGCCGCTGGTCATCCGCGATTCGGGAAATGCCGAGATTCAATCCGGCCGGCCGGGCTATTTCGAGGCAGCGCGCTACGTGACGCTGCTCGATGTGCCGGTGGTGCTCGACCGGACGCATGGCGATGTCCATGCCGCCGGCAATCCGCACATCCAGCTCGATCCGCGCAACCTGTTCCGGATCGGCGAAGCGCTGGCGGCGCGCATGGGTGAACTCGATCCGCCCAACGCAGCCGCCTATCAGGCAGGCTACAAAGCCTTCGCCGACAAATGGCGGGCGGCCATCGCCCGCTGGGAGAAAGAAGCCGCGCCGTTGCGCGGGGTGCCGGTGCTGGTGCATCACGCCTCGTTCTTCTACCTGAGCCACTGGCTGGGCATGAAGGAAACCGGCACGCTGGAGCCGAAGCCGGGCGTCGAGCCGACCAGTGGCCATCTTGGAAACTTGCTCGCGCGCCAGCAGAACGTGCCGGCTAAGATGGTGCTGCGTACTGCCTATCAGAGCGACGGCCCGAGCTTGTGGATTGCCGGCAAGGCAGGCATTCCTGCCATCATGCTGCCGTTCACTGTCGGCGGAACGCCGGAGGCCGGCGACTTGTACGGCCTGTTCGACGACACCATTCGCCGTTTGCTGAAGGGGCTTAATTGAGCGCAGTACTGCTGCAAGCGAAGGAACTGGTGGCTGGCTGGCAACGGCCCGCCACCGCGCCCCTCGATTTCACGCTGGAAAATGGCCGAATTTTAGGGTTGACCGGGCCTAACGGCGTCGGCAAGACGACTATGCTGTCGGCGCTGGCGGGCAAAGCGCAGGTGTTTTCCGGTACGCTGGAGATGCGCCCCGGCCTGCGCCTGGCGCTGCAAACCCAGGAGGTGCCGCCGGTAGACGGGCTGCCGCTGAGCGGACGTGAACTGCTGGCGCTCACCGATGCCGCACCGGACGGCTTGCCGTCCTGGCTGGCAGGGCGCCTCGATCAGCGCCTCGACCGCCTGTCCGGCGGGCAGCGGCATTACCTGGCGCTGTGGGCCATCCTGCAAGCGCCGGCCGATCTGGTGCTGCTCGACGAGCCGACCAACAACCTCGACACGGCCGGTGTCGCCCATCTGGCCAGCGCGCTACGCGCGCGCGTGGCGGCCGGCAGCGGCGTGGTTCTGGTCAGCCACGATCACGACTTCGTGGCGCAGGTTTGCGATCAGATTGTGGTGCTCCGGGAGGCATCCGATGCTGTCTGATCTCTTCCTGCTGCCTTTCCTGACCGGGCTTTGTCTGGCGTTGATCCTGCCGGTGCTGGGCTGCTTCCTGCGCCTGCGCGACGAGTGGCTGGCGGCGCTGGCCTACGCCCATGTCGCGGCTGCCGGCGCCTTGCTGGCACTGGTCGGCGGCGCATTGCCGGCGCTCGGCGGCATGGCCGCCGCCGCACTGGCCGGAGCCGGCAAGCGACTGTTCGCCCGTCGCCTGGCGGGCGGCGCTTCGTTCGCCATACTGCTGCTGGGCGGCTGGGCAATCGCCGTGTTGCTGGCTGCCAACCAGCCGCTGGCCGAGCGTCTCGGGCATGCCTTGTTCGACGGCCAGCTCTATTTTTCCGGCGGCGCCCAGTTGGCGCTGGTGGCGCCGTGGGCTGTTTTCGCCGGGGTCGCACTGTTGCTGCTGTCGCGCCACCTGTTGCTGGCCAGGGTCTATCCCGATTACTTCCGCGCCCGGCATTTGCGCGCCTGGCCGGTGATGCTGGGCTTCGACCTGATCGCCGCTCTGACACTGGCGCTGGCGACCATGACAATGGGTGTCATGGGCGGTTTTACACTTATTTTCATTCCCGCCTGGATCGCCTTCCGGCGTGCCGGCAGTTGGCGTCGCGGCGTGGCGATGGCGGTGCTGATCGGTGTCGTTGGCTACGCTGCCGCCTTTCTGCTTGCCCTCTGGCTGGATCAACCTTTTGGCCCGGTACTGGCTTTGTTGCTGATCGCTCTCGGGCTGGTCATTGCATGACGCCGGGGAGCGTGCTAAAAGAGGGGTTCTGCATTCGGAGTGGTTATGGTCTTTTCGTTTTTCAAGAAAAAGCAAGAGAAGATGCCGGAGCGCGAAGTCGTGCGTCCGAAGTCTGCTGCCGTGCCCGCACCTGTCGTAAAACCGCCTCTGCCGGAAGAAGCCGAGCAGAAGCGCCCGGAGCCCCTGCCCGATCTTGAGTTCACTTCCGGTACGCAGACTGCGAGTCCGCCGAAAGCGGCCGACAAGCCGGCGAAACCCCAAACCAAGGAAGACATCGAACTGGCGATGTCCGAGTTCGACCGTGAATATACCGAGTCGAACGTCATGGCAATCGACGTCGACCACGGTGCCGATTCGATCCAGTCCGATATCGAGCAAGTTGCGGTGCTTTACGCCAATGGTCAGGACACGGTCGTTCGCCCGCTGCTGGAGTCGCTGCTGGGCGCCTATCCCGGTACCGAGGGGCTGCGTCTGTGGTTGATGCTGTTCGATTTTCTGCAATTGAACGGGGATCGGGAATCCTTCGACAAACTGGCGACCGAATTCGTCCAGACCTGCGAAATGTCGCCGCCGGCCTGGCGGCAGGCGGCGCCGGTACCGGCGTCGAAAGGCCCGAGTGTCGCGGTATGTACCCTGCAGGGCGTATTGACTTCGGATGACGAGCGGTCGCTGGCGCCACTGGTCGAAGCGCTGAAATCCAAGCTGCCGCTGCGCGTCGATTGCAGCAAATTGATCGGCTGCGACGACGAAATCGCTGGTCGTCTGGCAGAATTGCTGATGAGCGCGCGGCGCCAAGGGGCGGTCATCGTCCTCGAACAGATCGAGGGCATCATTCCCCATTTGCGGGGTCGCGTTGCGGTCGGCGAGGCGACCAACACGCGCAGCTGGCTGCTGTTGCTCGAATTGCTGCAACGCTACGGATCGCAGGAAGAGTTCGAAATGTGCGCCATCGATTTTGCCGTCACTTTCGAGCGCTCGCCGCCCTCCTGGGAGGCGGTGCCGCTGCCCAAGCTGCCAACCACCAAGAAGGCTGCCAACGAAGATCCGGCGCACTACCTGAGCGGCGAAATCAAGGGCAGCCGTTTCGACGATCTGGCGGGCGTGCTCAATGCCGGCGATCATGTCGTCCTCGATTTTTCGGCGGTACGTCGGCTCGATTTCGTGTCGGCCGGGCAACTGGTCAACCGGCTGGCGCCGGTCAAGGCCAGCGGGCGGGAAATCGTTATCCGCAGCCCCAATCATCTGGTGGCAGAACTGATGGCCGTGGTCGGCATCAACAAGTTCGCCCGCATCATCGTTCCCAAGTCTTAAAGCGTCAGGAAAAATATGGAGCAATATCACGGCACGACAATTCTGTCGGTGCGTCGCGGCAGTGTCGTCGCGATGGGTGGCGACGGTCAGGTCACGCTCGGCAATATCGTCATCAAGGCCACCGCGAAGAAGGTGCGCCGGCTTTACCAGGGCCGCATCCTGGCCGGATTCGCCGGCGGTACGGCTGATGCCTTCACACTGTTCGAGCGTTTCGAGGCCAAGCTGGAAAAACATCAGGGCAATCTGACACGCTCCGCCGTCGAACTCGCCAAGGACTGGCGTTCGGATCGTGCGCTGCGTCGGCTGGAAGCCATGCTGTCGGTCGCCGACAAGGATGTGTCGCTGATCATCACCGGCAACGGCGATGTGCTGGAGCCGGAGCAGGGCATCGTCGCCATCGGTTCGGGCGGTTCCTACGCACAGAGCGCGGCGCGCGCCTTGCTGGAAAACACCGAGCTTAGCCCGCGCGACATCGTCACCAAGTCGCTGGAAATCGCCGGCGACATCTGCATCTACACCAACCGCAATTTCACCATCGAGGCCCTGGAATGAGTGCTGGAAGTTCGATGACCCCGCAGGAAATCGTGTCCGAACTGGACAAGCACATCGTTGGCCAGAACAACGCCAAGAAATCGGTCGCCATTGCCTTGCGTAACCGCTGGCGGCGGGCGCAAGTAGCCGAGCCGCTGCGCCAGGAAATCACGCCCAAGAACATCCTGATGATCGGGCCGACCGGCGTCGGCAAGACCGAAATCGCCCGCCGTCTGGCGCGGCTGGCCGATGCGCCTTTCATCAAGATCGAAGCGACCAAGTTCACTGAAGTCGGCTATGTCGGGCGCGATGTCGAGACGATCATCCGCGATCTGGTCGAGATGGCGATCAAGTCGCACCGCGAACGGGCGATCAAGCAGATGCGCGCCCGCGCCGAGGACGCCGCCGAGGATCGCGTCCTCGACATCCTGCTGCCGCCCGCGCGCAGCCCCGGCTTTTTTGCCGAAAATTCGGAGTCGACCGCAACCGATAGTGCTACCCGCCAGAAATTCCGCAAGAAACTGCGCGAAGGTGAGTTGGTCGACAAGGAAATCGACATCGAGCTGGCCGCGCCCAGTATGCAGGCCGAAATCTTCGCGCCGCCGGGCATGGAGGAGCTGACCCAGCAGATTCAGGGCATGTTCCAGAACATGGGGCAGGGGCGCAAGAAATCGCGCAAGTTGAAGATCAAGGAAGCGCTGAAGCTGCTGACCGACGAGGAAGCGGCCAAGCTGGTCAACGACGAAGAAGTGAAGCTGGAGGCGGTCAAGGCCGTCGAGCAGAACGGCATCGTCTTTCTCGACGAACTCGACAAGATTGCCAGCCGCTCGGAAATGCAGGGCGCCGATGTCTCGCGTCAGGGCGTCCAGCGCGATCTGCTGCCGCTGGTCGAGGGCACCACGGTGTCGACCAAGTACGGCATGATCAAGACCGATCACATTCTGTTCATCGCCTCCGGCGCCTTCCATCTGTCCAAGCCGTCCGACCTGATTCCCGAATTGCAGGGTCGTTTCCCGATTCGCGTCGAGCTGGATTCGCTGTCGGTCGCCGATTTCGAGCGCATCCTGACCCAGACCGATGCCTGCCTGACCCGGCAGTATCAGGCGCTGCTGGAAACCGAAGGCGTGCACATCGCGTTCGCCGACGAAGGCATCAAGCGGCTGGCCGAAATCGCCTTCCAGGTGAATGAGAAAACCGAGAACATCGGCGCCCGTCGCCTGCATACGGTGATGGAAAAACTGCTCGAAGAAATCTCCTTCGATGCCGGCAAGGCAGGGCCGCAGACGATCGCCATCGATGCGGCCTACGTGAACCAGCGCCTGGGCGAACTGGCGGCCGACGAAGACTTGTCACGCTACGTGCTGTGAGTGGTGAGAGCCTGAGCTTCCGGCTCGTCGCCATTCTCTTCCCGATTTTCGGGATCATTGCCGCCGGCTATTTCTACGCCCGCCATCACAAGCCGGAAATGGCGGTCGCCAACCGCCTGAACATGGATGTCTTCGTGCCGGCGCTGGTCTTCGCGGCGATGGCCGGCAAATCTTTCGACCTCGCCGCCTACGCCCCGCTGGCGCTGGGCGGCTTCATCGTACTGACCACCTGCGGCCTGCTCGCCTGGCCGCTAGCCCGGCTGATCGGCAGCCAGCCGAAAACGCTGGTGCCGCCGATGATGTTCAACAACTCCGGCAACATCGGCCTGCCGCTCGCCGTACTGGCCTGGGGCGAAGATGCCTTGCCGGCGGCGGTCATCCTCTTCATGGTCGAGAACACCCTGCATTTCTCACTCGGCGCCCGCCTGCTCGACCCGCACGCCCGCCTGCTGACGCTGTGGCGGATTCCCGTTGTCGCTGCCGCCATCGCCGGGCTGGCCGTGGCGCTACTGAAAATTCCCGTCTGGCAGCCGCTGGTCATCGGCATCAAAATGCTCGGCGATGTTTCGGTACCGCTGCTGCTCTTCTCCCTTGGCGTGCGGATGACCGACGTGTCCTTCCGCGAATGGAAGCTGGCCACCGGCAGCGCGCTGCTACGCCCGCTGGCCGGCATGCTGATCGCCGCCGGCGCCGTCCAGTTGCTCGGCCTGCAAGGCCGCGACGCAGCGATGCTTCTGGTATTCGGCGCCTTGCCCCCGGCCGTGCTCAATTTCCTCTTTGCCGAGCGCTACAAGCAGGAACCCGAGCGGGTGGCGTCCATCGTCCTCATCGGCAATCTGGCGGCGCTGCTGTTTCTGCCGCTGGCGTTGGCGCTGGTGTTGCGCTGAGTGGTTGGGGGCGATTCCCAAGAGACATTCATCGTCTCAGTGTCCCTGCGTCTGCTTTTTGCCTATCTGCTGGTGTAGGATTTCCAGATGCCATCACAACCAGAAAACAATCCAGAGGCCCAGCGTGAGGTTCAACGCAAGTTAGGGCGAAACCTCCTTCGTATCCAACAATTGGAGGTCATGGTCAAATCCATGGTCGCTCATAGTGTCATCGAGAGCGAACTTGGAGACGTGCATGGTTCCCTAGACAAACGGAAACAGGATGTAGCCAAGAAGACCCTGGGACAGGTCGTTGGCGACCTGACGACTGATCTCTTGTCGCTGCCGGCGAACGATGAAGACCAGCAACAGGAACATCCTGCGGATCCAACCCGGATTAGGATTCGCACGTCATTTCGATTTGAGATGTCGCCGGAAGATCATCAGCGCACACAACGGAGGTTTGCTGAGCTTGTCAAACTACGAAACGAATTGGTTCATCACTTCATTGAAGTCCATGACATCTGGACTGTAGCAGGCTGTGCCAGTGCAGATGCCTATCTTGACGACTGTTATCGCCTAATCGACGAGCGCTTTGAAGAGTTGAGGCAGTTCGCTCAGCACCATGATGAAGCCCGGAAAGAGATGGTTAATGTGATGCAGTCAGATGAGTTCAGGGAGTTCATACTTCATGGAATCCTGCCTGGCAGTGCTGGCGTAATATGGCCTTCATGCACCATCGTGAATCTCTTACGCGATGCTGAGGCAACGCTAGCTGTGGGTGGATGGACGTCTCTTGCGAGGGCTATTGAGTACATATCCGGCCGAGAGCCAAGCCACACGCCGAAACGCTATGGCTGTTCAAGTTGGCGTCAGGTTTTGCATGAGTCCGCGATATTCACCATTCGGCGCGAGCAATCTCAACCAGAGGCAGCGAAAGAGACTTGGTATTGCAGCCGTTAAGGGCAGGAATCCTAGACGCCTCGAAAAGACGCTTGATCTCTGTCGTCAGGCCGTCGAGTACCAGTCCAAATTTGAGTAGAGTTATCTTCCAATGATTCATCCGCAGAATCAACATGAGGCAGGTTTTGGCTGAAGACCAGTGGTTGAGACCATGATGTTTGGTGCATGGCTGCATTGAAACCAGGATCTCAACCGGCAGAGTTTCATGTTTTCCGCAGACAGTTGCGGTCGACACCAAAAAAAGGCCGATTTTCAAATTCCTCAGCGGGTTTTGAGGGCCAGCGATGATTTTTCGATGGCGTCTTCCAGATAACCGGGGTAGAAATCGGGGAGCCGGGCGCCGACAATCGAATCGGTCAGGCGTGTGCCTTGAGGGCCGTAGAAGGCAACCACCGGCACCAGTTTGATTTTCTCGCTGGCGGCAAAACGGGCATGGGTTGTTGTCTCACCTCGAAAATCGATCAGTTGCGCATCGCTGTCCTGGTTGATTTGGCGGATGACGACCTTGTCGCGGTAGCGCGGGTTGGCGGCCAAGGGTTTCAGGTAGTCGCGCTTGACGGTTTCGCAGTATTTGCAGTCCTTGCGGCTGTAGATGACGATCAGCGGCGCGCCTGCGCGTGCGGCCCTGTCGGCATCGGTGCGCAGATCCTGGGCTGCCGGCAGGTCGGTGGCTGCCACGACGCTGGCGGCGAATAGCCCCAGCGCGATGCCGATGATGCTGCGATAGCTTGCTTGCGCTGAAGCGTTCATCTCAATTGTCGAAATGGTAGTAATGCTGGTTCAGCCAGGCCGCCACGGCGCCTTCTTCTTCCGGGAACCAGCCGGAACTGACCTGGGCGTTGCACGCGGATACCCGTTGCAGCAATTCCAGCTTGTTGGAAAGCATGCGGCCGTCGCGGGTGTACATTTTGCTTCCGTCGCCGCCGTACATGCGCGTGTGGCAACTGACGCAAGCCTTGTCGTGCAGCGGTTTGGCGGTGCTCATGTCGATCTTGCCCCACGGCGCTTCGGCGTGGGCGGCGAGGGGCAGCAGGGCGATCAGGGCGATCAGGGCGATGTTGGGCAGGCGCATGGGTGACTCCGGTAGGCGAAAGTTGGGGTGACGCAGGCGATCAGAAGGCGGCTGCCTCGGCTTCGAGGTAGGCGAGGCTGACGTATTTGCCGATGTTGATGTCGAAGCCCTTGGTATCCTTGGCGCGGCTGGCGACGCGCGGGTCTTTCAGCACCAGCGCCTTGGCTTCTTCCAGCGGCAGGCCGTCCTTGACCGCCTGTTCGCAGGTGCGATAGATGCCCTCGAACAGTTCGCGGTTCCACTTGAGTACGCCGGGGCCGGGTTCGCCGTGGCCAGGTAGCCAGATCGTGCTGGCGGCGTTCTTTTCCAGCGCGTCGTAGGTCTTGAAGGTGCCGAGGTAGGAGCCGTCGTCCATGTTGGCGATGCGCCGATCCATCGCGACGTCGCCGACGCAGGTGAGTTTGTCTTCGACGACTTCGACGCAAATGTCGGAGGGCGTGTGCGCCTTGCCGTAATGGTGCATGCGCAGGGTGACATCGCCGAATTTCAGTTCGCTGCCGTTTTCAAGCGGCAGGGTCGGCGCTACTACGCGGGTGCCGAGGGTGGCCTGATTCGTCCATTGCTCCATCAGCGTGCGCCACATGTTGCCCTGTACGCCCTTGATTTCGCGGGTGGTATCCGGGTGGGCATAGATCGGCAGGCCCTTGAAGGCCGCTGCGAAAGCGTCGTTGCCCAGCCAGTGGTCGCCGTGATAGTGGGTGTTGACGATGGCGATGACCGGTTTTTTGAAGGTTTTTTGCGCCTGCCGGATGGCCATTTCACCGATTTGCACCGAGGCGCCGGAATCGACGACGACCAGGCCCTTGGTCGTGTTGACGAAGGTGATGTTGCACATCATGCCCTGGTTTTCCGGGGTCGGGAAACCGTCGGGGGAGAAGATGATCCAGACGTGCTTCGACACCTGTCGCAGCGGGTGATCCTTGACCGCCGGGCCGCGCACGAAGTCTTCGACCTCCCGGGCGAAGGCGCTCATCGTTTGCCAGGGGGCGAATTCGGCGGCACTCAGGGCGAGAAGTCCGACAGTGGAGCGAAGAAAGTGGCGGCGCTTCATCAGCATCTCCTGAAACGGTTAAATATGAATATTCGCGCCATCGCTGGCTGACGTCTACTTTTTTTGCGGCCTGCGTCCGGCAGCGGAGATGTCGCAGGTTGAAAGCGTGGTGTAAGCGCATTACTATTTAATGATTTACGTATATGGTCAAATTTTCAGGGGGAGTCAAGGTGGGGTACAAACACATTGTTTTGATGGGCGTTGCCGCCGTTGCGGCGCTGGCGAGTCTGACGGCGCGGGCAGATGCCAAGGCCGACCAGGCGCGCGCGGAAGAAATCGTTGCCGGGCGCTGTTTCCTCTGCCACGGCATGGAGGGCGAATCGGCGAGCCCGGTGTTTCCTCGCCTCGCTGGCCAGCATTCGGAATACATCGCCAAGCAGCTCGCCGATTTCAAGGCCGGCAAGCGCAAGAGCGACACCATGAAGCCGCAGTCAGAAGAACTGACGCCGGCTGAAATGAAGGCCTTGGGCGCCTTCTTCCAGTCCAAGAGCGTCGGCCCCCGGCAGGGCAAGGATGCCGAGTTGATTGCCGTTGGCAAATACATCTTCGATCGCGGCAACCAGTTCACCGGTCTGCCGAGCTGCGCCAGTTGCCATGGCCCGAAGGGCCTGGGTACGCCGCAGTTGCCGCGCCTTGCCGGCCAGCATCCGCGTTACATCGAGGATCAGCTGAAGCAGTTCAATTCGCGCGAGCGGAACAACGACAACGCGGTGATGCATACCGTCGCCTCCAAGTTGAGCGAACTGGAACGTCACGCTGTTGCTGAGTACATTGCGACGCTGCACTGAGTTGCGCACGCCATAAGACAAAAGGCCGCTATTGCGGCCTTTTGTCATTGTTGCGGCAGAGAATCAGGCCAGCATGTCGGCCCAGATGTTCTTCGCCCAGCCGAGCGCGACCTTGCCTTCCAGTTCGCTGCGTGCCACGGAAACGCCGCCGGCACCCTTGACCGGCTGCACGACCTTGGTCGCCGCGTCGTACTGGTGCACCGAAGCGACGTGGATCGCCTGCTTGGCATCGACGAAGCTGTAGCAGGTGTTCATTACCACCGGCGTCGGGCTCGGTTCCTGACCGGAGAGCATGTTGAGGATGGCGGCGGCAGCCAGCTTGCCGTGCTGGTTGGCCATGTGGCCGGACTTGGGCATGGTCGGCGCCGGGAAGATGGCGTCACCGATGACATGCACGCCCGGCGTGCCATTGACTTCCATCGACAGCCAGTTGATGTCGACCCAGCGGTTGTTGATCATCTTGAGCCCGGACTTGGCGGCGATATCGCCAGCGCGGTGCGGCGGAATCACGTTCAGCACGTCGGCCTTGAACTTGTCGAATTCGAGGATGGCCGTGTTGCTGGCGACGTCGACATCCTTGACCTCGCTGTTGTTGCGATATTCGACGATGTCCTTGTAGAGGTCGGTCCAGGCCTTGGTGAACAAGCCCTTCTTTGACATCACATCCTCGTTGGCATCGAGGATGACGACCTTGGATTTCGGCTTGTTCTTCTTGAAGTAGTCGGCAACCAGGCAGGCGCGCTCGTAGGGGCCGGGCGGGCAGCGGTAGGGGGCCTTGGGAATGGCGATGGCGTAGGTGCCGCCGTTCTTCATGTTTTCCAGTTGCTTGCGCAGGGCAACGGTCTGCGGGCCGGCCTTCCAGGCATGGAGAATCTTCGCCTGAGCATCCGGGTTGTTGAGGCCGGGAATCTGATCCCACATGAAATCGACGCCGGGCGACAGCACCAGGCGGTCGTAGGTCATGGCGCCACCGGCTTTCAGGGAAATCGTGCGTTTTGCGGCGTCGACCGCAACCACGTCGTCCTGGATCACGCGGACGCCCCATTTGTTCTTCAGGCCGTCGTAGCTGATTGTGATGTCTTCCATGGTCTTGGTGCCGCCAATGACCAGGTTGGAGATCGGGCAGGAAATGAAGGTCGGATTGCGTTCGATCAGTGTGACCTGGACGCCGCCTTCGCTCCACATGCGCAGGTACTTGGCAGTCGTCGCGCCGCCGTAGCCGCCGCCGACGACCACCACATGGCCGCTGGCCTTGCCGCCGCCGGCACAGCCGTAGAGGGAGGCCATCGCGCCGGCCGCCGCGCCGACTTTCAGGAAATCACGTCGTTTCATCAACATCATGGTTCGCTCCCCTTATTTTTGTGCGGCGAAATAGCCGGCGATCAGGTCGAGTTGCTCTTCGGTGTAGCCCTTGGCGATCTGGTGCATGATCGAGGCGGGTTTGTCGCCGCTCTTGAAATCGGCCAGCTTTTGCAGGGTCTTGTCCTTGGGAACGCCAGCCAGCGCGTCGATGCCGCCGCCCTTGACGGCATTGCCGTTGGTGCCATGACAGTTGGCGCAGGTGGCAGCCAGATTGCGGGCCAGATTGGGGTCGGCAGCCTGCACGGCGCCGGTCGCGGCGATCAGGCTGAGCGCTGCGACAGTGGGTAGCAGTTTCATCGGGACATCTCCTCAGTTTGATATTGGCACGCCATATAGCCGGCTCATTGTGCGTTGTGCTTACTAGCGTACGTCAAAGGGTATAGACCTTTTGCCGAAATTGCATGCTGCAATGCAACAATATAAGTAGTTGACTATATAAGTACGCAGTTATACATTAATTCGTAAATCAGATCAAAAGATGCAATGGACGAGACAGCCGAGGTATTCAAAAGGGTGGCGCAGTATTTTGGGTTGCTTGCCGATCCGACGCGTCTGCGCATTCTCTCCTGCCTGTGTGCAGAAGAGCGCCCGGTGCATGAAGTGGTCGAGACCGTTGGCCTGACTCAGGCCAACATTTCGCGGCACCTGAATATTCTTTTCCGCGCCGGGGTGGTCGATCGGCGGCGCGAGGGAAGCTCGGTGTTCTATCGCGTCGTCGATCCGAATTTCGTCGATATCTGTCGGGCGGTCAGCATCACTGTGGCCAGCCGCGATCTCGGCGAGGCGATGGGGGTTGTCGGTACGGCATTGCGGTAAATCGGTTAAATAAGTTTCAGCAAGAGGGGAGTCATCTCGATGGTGGATAGCGTCAAGCAACCGGGGCGTTTGCGGCCCGCGCCGGAGAATTTTTTGTCGGAAGAACAGATCAAGGCTGTTGGCGCAGGGCGGCGTGATTTTTTGCGGAAGAGCTTTCTCGCTGCCGGTGCCGCGCTGGCAGCACCCCTGGCAGTGCGCGCCAGTGAAGGCGACCCGAACATCCTGCAGAATCCGGAATGGACGACGACCCTGGGTAACCCGGTGGCGATGCGTCCCTACGGCTCGCCGTCGAAGTACGAAAGCCAGGTAATCCGCCGCGAATCGCCGGGTCTGGCGCGTGTCGGTGGCGCCTCGGTTTCCTTCGCCCCGCTACAGAGCATGTTCGGCATCATCACGCCGTCCGGCCTGCATTTCGAGCGCCATCATCAGGGCTGGCACGACATCGATCCAAGTCGCCATCGTCTGATGGTGAACGGTTCGGACGAGTCGTTGCTCAAGAAGCCCAAGGTTTACACGATGGACGATCTGATGCGTCTGTCGCCGGTGTCGCGCATTCACTTTATCGAGTGCGGTGCCAATACCGGCCTCGAATGGGGCAATGTCGCTGTGCCGACCGTGCAATACACGCACGGCATGCTGTCGTGTTCTGAATTCACCGGCGTGCCGCTGAAGACCCTGCTGGAAGATTGCGGCGTCGATTACAAGAAGGCGCGCTACGTGCTGGCCGAAGGGGCTGACGGTTCGTCGATGACGCGCACCATTCCGATGGAAATGGTCGAATCCGGCGAAGTGCTGGTCGCCTATGGCCAGAACGGCGAAATGCTGCGGCCGGAAAACGGTTACCCGCTGCGCCTGGTGGTGCCGGGCGTACAGGGCGTGTCGTGGGTAAAATGGCTGCGTCGCATCGAAGTCGGCGACATGCCTTACGCGACCAAGGACGAGGCAGTTCATTACATCGACCTGTTGCCGAGCGGCTTGCATCGTCAGTACAGCTCGATCCAGGAAGCCAAGTCGGTCATCACCACGCCGTCCGGCGGCCAGACGCTGCTCGACAAGGGTTTCTACAACGTTTCCGGCCTCGCCTGGTCAGGGCGCGGCAAGATCAAGCAGGTCGATGTTTCCTTCGACGGCGGCATCAACTGGCAGACGGCGCGCATTGAAGGGCCGATCCAGAACAAGGCGCTGACGCGCTTCAACATCAACTGGGTGTGGGACGGCAAGCCGGCCATCCTGCAATCACGCGCCATCGACGAAACCGGCTTTGTCCAGCCGACCTACGGCCAGCTGCGCAAGGTGCGCGGAACCAAGTCGATTTATCACAACAACGCAATTCAATCCTGGAAAGTCATCGAAAGCGGGGAGGTCAGCAATGTTCAGGTTCTCTAAGACCATTCTCGTTTTGGCCCTTTTTTCGGCGTCGACCGCAACTGTCGCTGTCGACAACTACAAGGGCATCGGCCGTCAGGCGACACCGGCCGAAGTGAAGGCCTGGGACATCGATGTGCGCCCCGACTTCAAGGGCTTGCCCAAGGGATCGGGTTCGGTCGATCGCGGCCAGGAGCTGTTCGAAGAAAAGTGCGCTTCGTGCCACGGTACCTTCGGCGAGTCGAACGAAGTGTTCACGCCGCTGGTCGGCGGCACCACCAAGGACGACATGAAGACCGGCCGCGTCAAGGGTCTCTCTTCCGGCGAACTGCCGCAGCGCACCACCTTTACCAAGGTGGCGACGATTTCGACGGTGTTCGACTACATCCAGCGCGCCATGCCCTGGACGGCGCCGAAGTCGCTGAAGCCCGACGACGTCTACGCCATCCTCGCCTACATGCTGAACCTCTCGGAAATGGTGCCGGCCGACTTCGTGCTGTCCGACAAGAACATCGCCGACGTTCAGAAAATGCTGCCCAACCGCCTCGGCATGACGACCGACCACGGCATGTGGCCGGGTGCCTCGGCTGCCAAGGGTGGCATGGGCAACGGTGGCAAGCCGGACACCAGCAACAAGGCGTGCATGAAGAACTGCAAGCCCGAGGTTCAGATCGGTTCGACCCTGCCGGACTATGCCCGCACGGCACACGGCGAACTGGCGGAGCAGAGCCGTTCCTTCGGTCCGGTGCGCGGTACCAAGACGCTCGGCACGGCGGCAGCCGCACCGGCGGCTGCGGCAGTGTCGCCGGCCATGGAACTGGCAACCAAGAGCGGTTGCATGGCCTGTCACGGCGTCAACAACAAGATCGTCGGCCCCGGCTTCAACGAGGTTCAGGCCCGCTACAAGGATCAGCCGGACGCCGAGGTTCGCCTCGTCGCCAAGGTCAAGGCCGGCGGGCAGGGCGTCTGGGGTTCCGTGCCCATGCCGCCGAATTCGCATCTGTCGGACGCGGATCTCACCACGCTGGTGAAGTGGATTCTGTCCGGTGCCAAGTAAGCAAATTTTGAGAGGAGAAGTTATGAACATTCAACGCCGTAAAGTATTGAAAACTGGCTCTGGAGCCGCACTCCTGAGCATTCTCGCCGCTGCTGGCCTCATCAGTCCGGGGATGGCGCTGGCTGAATGGAACAAGGCCGCCTTCGACGCCAAGAGCATGGCCGACACGCTCAAGGCCATGGGCGTCAGCTCGCCGGCCGACAGCAAGGATGTCCAGGTCACCGGCCCGGACATCGCCGAAAACGGTGCCGTCGTGCCGGTCGGTGTGACCTCCACGCTGCCCAACGTGACGATGATGGCGATCCTGATCGAAAAGAACCCGAACGCCCTGGCCGCGACTTTCACGCTGCCGGAAGGCACTGAAGCCAACGTCCAGACGCGCGTCAAGATGGGCCAGACCTCCAATGTCTACGCGCTGGTCAAGTCGGACGGCAAGTTCTTCATGGCGACCAAGGAAATCAAGGTCACCCTGGGCGGCTGCGGCGGCTAAAGACGGGGTCAAGGCTACTGCGCTCGGCCTAGCTGCGTTGCGCCCGGTCGCCGTGCAAATTGCACTGCCTCCCGGCCACGCCTTGCTCTGCCTTCGCTCGCGACGCCTTTCCTCCCGTTTTACACACTGAATTCAAGGAGATACAAATGGCAGCAAACCCGATGAAAATCCGCGCCAGCAACAAGGATGGCGTGACCGAAGTGAAAGTGCTGATCAGCCACGAAATGGAAACCGGGCAGCGCAAGGATGCTTCCGGCGCCATCGTTCCGGCCTGGTTCATCACCGAACTGACCGCCAAGCACAATGACCGTGTTGTCCTAGGCGCCGAGTTCGGCACCGCCGTTTCCAAGAACCCCTACCTGGCTTTCCGCTTCAAGGGCGGCGCCAAGGGCGACAAGGTAGCGGTGACCTGGAAGGACAACAAGGGCGAAACCCGTACCGACGAAGCCGCTATCGCCTGATGAGCAACTGTCGGCGGCAAGGTGGCGCAGACCGCCGCCGCCAGTTTTTCCCCGGAGGAGTATGAAATGACCCAAGGTTTGATCAGGACACTGGTCGGTGTGGCTGTTGCCGCGACATTCGTCGGCAGTGCAGTGGCACAGGACAGCAAGGTGGCCGACGAACTCGCGAAATACCGCGAGGCACTGGCGGACGGCAACCCGGCCGATCTGCTCGAAGTGAAGGGCGAGGGTTTGTGGGCTGAAAAACGCGGCCCGAAAAACGCTTCGCTGGAGCAATGCGATTTAGGCCTCGGGCCAGGCAAACTGGATGGTGCCTACGCCCAGTTGCCGCGTTACTTCAAGGATACGGGACGGGTGATGGATGTCGAATCCCGCCTCGTCCATTGCATGATGACCTTGCAAGGATTTACCAAGGAACAGGCGACGAAGAACTGGTTCTCGAAGCCCGGTACCGAATCCGACATCGAGGCGCTGGTCACCTTCATTGGTGCCAAATCGAACGGCATGAAGATCAACGTGCCGGCAACGCATCCGGAGGAAGCGCGGATGGCCAAGGTCGGCGAATACATCTTCTACCGTCGTTCCGGCCCGCAGGATTTCTCCTGCGCCATCTGCCACGGCCAGGACGGCAAGCGCATCCGCTTGCAGGATCTCGGCAACCTGACGACCCAGGAAGGTGCCGGGGTGGCGATGAAGACCTGGCCGTCCTACCGCGTTTCGCAAGGAGCGGTGTGGACGATGCAACGCCGTCTGATCGACTGCATGCGCCAGGCGCGCTGGCCTGAGCCGTACTATCTGGCCGACTCGATCGTCGCGCTACAAACCTACCTGCAGAAAACCGCGACCGGCACCGTGATGGAAACGCCGGGCATCAAGCGCTAAAGGGGATGACCATGAAATTGAAATTTGCCCTTTTTGGCGTGTTGACCGCAACCGTCGCCCTCCCAGCCCTGGCCCAGACGAAGCCGGTCGAGCCGCCGGGTGGTCGCTATGCCAAGGAGGCCGAGCAGATCTTCCGCGACTCCTTCCGCGCTGACAACCCGAAGTACTGGATGACGCGTATAGAGCAGGACGAGACCATGCGTACCTGCGGCATCTATCGCGATAATCCGCCGCGCAAGATCGGCCAGCAACTGGAAAAGCTCAATCGCGCCACCATCCGCTACCCGGTCGACGGCAAGCTGATCGGCGACTGGAAGGAAGGCGAAAAGCTCGCCGCAGTCGGTACCGGCGGCCATATCGGTTTCATCCAGCCCGACCCCCCGGGCCGCGTGCGCGGCGGCAACTGCTACGCCTGCCACGAGCTGGCGAAGAAGGAGCTGGCCTACGGCACCATCGGCCCCAGCCTCAGCCACTACGGGAAGCTGCGCGGCAATTCGGAAGAAATCATCAAATACACCTACGACAAGGTCTACAACTCGAATGCTTTCACGGCGTGCACCAACATGCCGCGCTTTGGCTTGCACAACTGGCTGACGCCGGAACAGATCACCCACATCGTGGCTTTTCTGGTCGATCCGGAGTCGCCGGTCAACAAGGACTGAACTTGCGTGACGAGTTTTCGTTAATGAACCGGCCGGGCAACTGGCCGGGTATTTTTTAAGTTCGCCGGTTTTTAATTTTCAGGGAATGAACATGAGCATGAATCGTCGGGAGTTTCTTCAGGTCATGGCCGTTGCGGCGGCGGGCGGCATGTCGCTGCACAGTGATTTCGCGCTGGCCGAGAAGGGTGCGGCCAAGATGTACGACTTGCCAAAATTCGGCAACGTCAGCCTGCTGCACATCACCGACTGCCATGCTCAGTTGCTGCCGATCTACTTCCGCGAGCCGAACGTCAATCTCGGCTTCGGCGACCAGTTCGGCAAGGTGCCGCATCTGGTCGGCGAGCATTTTCTCAAGCATTTCGGCCTTAAACCGAACACCATCGATGCCCATGCTTTCACCTTCCTCAATTTCGAGAAGGCGGCAGAAACCTACGGCAAGGTCGGCGGCTTTGCTCACCTCGCGACGCTGGTCAAGCGCATGAAGGCCAGCCGGCCGGGTTCGCTGCTGCTCGACGGCGGCGATACCTGGCAGGGTTCCGGCACCGCGCTGTGGAGCAACGCGCAGGACATGGTCGACGCCTGCAAGGCGCTCGGCGTCAATGTCATGACCCTGCACTGGGAGTCGACCTACGGCGAGGCGCGGGTCAAGGAAATCGAGGAAAAGGATTTCGCCGGCCACATCGACATCGTCGCCCAGAACGTCAAGACCACCGATTTCGGCGATGCCGTGTTCAAGCCCTTCGTGATGAAGAACATGAATGGCGTGCCGGTCGCCATCATCGGCCAGGCCTTCCCCTACACGCCGATCGCCAACCCGCGCTGGCAAACCCCGAACTGGAGCTTCGGCATCCAGGAAGAGAACATGCAGAAGACGGTCGACGAAGCCCGTGCCGCTGGTGCGCAGGTCGTCGTCGTCCTTTCGCACAACGGCATGGACGTGGATCTCAAGATGGCCAGCCGGGTCAAGGGCATCGACGCCATCATGGGCGGCCACACCCACGATGGTGTGCCGGTGCCCGTCGTCGTCAAGAACGCCGGCGGCCAGACGCTGGTGACCAATGCCGGCTCCAACGGCAAGTTCCTCGGCGTACTCGATTTCGACGTCAAGAACGGAAAGGTCGCCGATTTCCGCTACAAGCTGCTGCCTGTCTTCGCCAACCTGCTGCCCGCCGACAAGGCCATGCAGGCGCTGATCGACAAGGCGCGTGCGCCGTATCTTGCCAAGCTCAATGAAAAGCTGGCGGTCACCGAAGGCACGCTGTTCCGTCGCGGCAACTTCAACGGCACCTTCGATCAGGTCATCCTCGACGCGCTAATGAAGGTCAAGGATGCCGAAATCGCCTTCTCGCCCGGCTTCCGCTGGGGCACCTCGCTGCTGCCCGGCCAGCCCATCCTGATGGAGCATGTGCTCGACCAGACCGCCATCACCTACCCGTGGACGACGGTGACCAACATGAGCGGCGAGATGATCAAGACGGTTCTCGAAGACGTCTGCGACAACCTGTTCAATCCCGATCCCTACTACCAGCAGGGCGGCGACATGGTGCGCGTCGGCGGCCTGCAATACACCTGCGATCCAACCGCCAAGATGGGCAGCCGCATCCAGAACATGATGCTCAAGGGCCAGCTCATCGACCCGGCGAAAACCTACAAGGTCGCCGGTTGGGCGCCGGTTTCGGAAGAGGCGAAGAACGCCGGCGAGCCGATCTGGGAGGTCGTCGCCAGCTACCTGCGCGACATCAAGACCGTCAAGCCGGTCAGCCTCAACCTGCCCAAGCTGAAGGGCGTCGAAAACAATCCGGGGATGGCCTGATGAATACCCGCATGCGTAAGCCGCTACTGATCGCCGGCCTGCTGCTGGCCACTTCCCTGGCCTGGGCTAACGACTGGGCGGCGGGCAGTACCGATTGGAACAAGCTGCCGGAAATCAAGCGCAGCAAGGTCGGGCTTTACCTGACGCCGCAGCAGGCGTTTGACATGAAGAAGAAGGATCCGAAGGGCGTCGCGTTGTTCGACATTCGTACCCGCGCCGAAGCCATGTATGTCGGCTGGCCGATGGATGCCGATGCGCTGGTGCCCTACGTCGAGCACCCGGAAATGATGACGGAGTGGGACGACAAGCGTTTCATGTACAAACTGGAGCCGAATCAGGATTTCGTTCCGGAAATCGAACGCCGCATGAAGGAAAAGGGCTTGGGCAAAAACGCCCCGGTGATCCTGATCTGCCGTAGCGGCGACCGCAGCTCCAAAGCCGCCGACCGCCTGCAGATGGCGGGTTTTACCCGTGTCTACAGCGTGGCAGAAGGCTTTGAGGGCGACACCGAAAAAGATGGCGAGAAACTCGGCCAGCGGGTGGTTAACGGCTGGAAGAATGCCGACCTGCCGTGGACCTACAAACTGGACAAGGCGAAGATGTATTTCCCGCACTGAGTTCGATCCGATGCAATGAAAAACGCCTGCGCGAACCGTTTCGCGCAGGCGTTTTTCATTTTTGCCCTAAATTTGCCGTCGACCGCAACAGGCAACAGGCGATGCTATTTGATCTTGATCGCAACCTGCTTGGTCAGGAAGCTGAAACACAAAATCTCGTATTCCCAGCCGAATTGCTCGGCAGCTTCATGGAATGCCTTGAACTCGTCGTCTTTCCAGGTCGGATAGCCGATAAATTCGTCAAACAGGATCACCGAGCCCGAGACGATTTGCGGGCCAAGGAGGTCGAAAATCGTTTTGGTCGAGCTGTACAGGTCGCAGTCAATATTCATGAAGCGGATCGGTCCGCTTTCATTCTTGATGAACTCGGGAATCGAGTCTTCAAACCAGCCGGGGTGCAGAATGACATTGTCGGGAACCTCCGGTAACACACCGAACGCGCTATAGCTTCCCTTGCGCTCGTTGGCCCAGGCTTCCGGGATTCCCTCGAAGCTGTCGAAACCATGAACGAGCGAATCGACCAGAGAGGCGATCAGTCTGATGGATTTCCCGTTATAGACGCCGAATTCCAGTACCAGTCCTTCAATGTTGGCGTGTTCGATTGCCAGTTTGATCGGCGCCATGTTGCTGCCGGTCATCGTCGGAAAGGTCGGGCAGACACTGTGCAGGTAGTCCAGCGACTCCATTTCGGCGCGGACTTCGATGCTGTCGCGCAGGGGCGCCAGGCAATTCGTGCCTTCTGCGGCATTGCCAGCGTATTGATGCAGCAAGCCCAGGAAAAATCGATAGCTCAGGTTGCCAGGGGCGATGGCAACCGCCTCCGTCAGGCAGGCAAGCGATGCTGCCGTATCGCCCTGATCCAGATAGACGCCGTGCAGGTTGAATAGTGGCTCGACGAATTGTTTGTCCAGTTCGTTGGCCTTCCGGAAACATCCAATCGCGCTTTCCGGCTTTCCCGAATCGGTCAGCGCAACACCAAGGCTGTTATGCGCCGACGCGTAGTCGGGTTTGAGCCTGATTGCGTTCTCGAAGTAGCGAATCGCTTTTTCCGGTTGGAACTGCTGCAAATGCAGGGTGCCGGTGTTGTAGTTGATGGTCGGACTATCCGGCGAAAGCTTGAGCGCGGTGCCATAGTTGATCAAGGCTTCCTTGAACTGGCCGATATTCCCCATGATGTTTGCCGAATTGCACAGCGCATCGATATTAACCGGATCGATGGCCAGGGCTTTCTTGTAATTCTCGAGTGCGGCATGCGGATCGCCGGCGAGATTGTGGGTTCTTGCCAACTGGGAATAGATTTCCGGATGACTGCCGCCGTTGCGCAAGGCTTCGCCAAACAGCGAAATCGCCCGCGCGAAATCGCCCTTCTCCTGAGCGACCAGTGCGCGCAGATAGGTGACCTGGGTATTGCTGCCGCCAGTGGTGCAAATGAACTTGTAGATCTCCTCCGCCTGATCCAGATTTCCGGCGCGGTGATGGTCAATGGCTTGCTTGAGCAGGTTGTTCAGATTCATACGATTTCAGGCGGTATGCGGCGAATGGGTAAATTGTAGTTCGGCCACGGACAGAAACCCGGATGTCGGGTGGCAAGCCGATGATCGCACGTTCACCGGGGGATTCGCCGATGGCGCGCAGCGAGTTGGTTTTTGCCAATAATTGACGGTCGACCGCAACAGGCGCCATCGGCCATGTTCAGGAAGCCGCCAGGCGCTTGTGTCGGCGCGCCAGCGCGTTTTCGACCAAGGAATAGACGGCGGGCACGACGACCAGCGTCAGCAGCGTTGACGAAATCATGCCGCCGATCACCGCAATCGACAGCGGCTGGTTGGTTTCGGAGCCGGCACCCAGGCCCAGTGCGGCGGGGGCGAGGGCGAGAACGACGGTGGCCGAGGTCATCAACACCGGCCGCATGCGGATCGGGCAGGCATCGCGCAACGCGTCGTCGATGGCCATGCCGCCGGCGCGACGCTGGTTGGTCAGGTCGACAAGCAGGATCGAGTTCTTGGCGACCAAACCAATCAGCAGGACGAGGCCGATCATCGAATAGATGTTCAACGTCTGTCCGGTCGCCCACAGTGCGGCGACGCCGCCGATGATGGCGAGCGGCTGCGCAAGCATGACGATGAAGGGTTGCAGGAAGGAGTCGAACTGGCTGGCCAGCACCATGTAGAGCAACACCATTGCCAGCGCAAAGGCGAAGGTCATGTACTTGGTGGTCTTGGCGAACTCCTCGGCCTGGCCGATCAGCTTGATCTGGTAGCCGGGCGGCAGGTCGTCGGCGAAGGCGCGCACTTTCTGCACCGCTTCGCCGAGCGGGATGGTCGGCGTGGCAAAGAAAGTCGCTGAGTATTGGAGATCGAAGCGGCCGATGACGGCGGGGCCGAGCGTTTCCTTGAAGCTGGCGACCGAATCGAGGCGTACCAGCTTGCCTTCCCGGTTGCGCAGATAGATTTTGGCAAGATCGGCTGGCTGGGTGAATTCGCCCTCGCGGCCTTTCACGCGGATGTCGTAGCGCTGGCCGTCGCCCGGTTCGTCGTTGTACTTGGCGATGTCGATGCCGCCGGTCAGCATGTTGATGGCGGCGGCAACGTCAGAAGTGGTGAGCCCGGATGAGGCGATGCGCAGGCGGTCGGGCTGGAAGACGAGTTGCGGCAGGTCGAGCTGGAGGTCGGTATCGATGCGCCCGCCGAGGCCGGGTTCGGCGGCCAGCTTGCCCTGCAACTCGCGCCCGAGGCGGCCGATCTCCGCAAGATTTTCGCCGGTGAGCACGAATTGCAGGGGCTCGCCCCGTTGCCCCTGAACCATCGGATAGGGGGCGGCGAAGACGCGGGCGCCGGGGATTTCGGCAAGTTCCTTGCGCAGGATGGGCAGGATTTCCTGCTGGCTGATGCGCCGTTCGTTACGCGGCGCCATGCGCGCGACCACGGTGCCCTGGTTAACCTGGCCGGCGGTGCCGAGGCCGATCAGCGCAAATTCGGTGACGATTTCCGGATGGCTGCGCAGGACTTCCTCAACCATTCTCAAACGCGAGTCGGTGTAGTCGATGGACGAACCGAGCGGGGCGCGCAGATAGACGAGGAAGCGGCCTTCGTCCTGCTCGGGGGCAAAGGTCTTGCCGACGTTGGCGAAGAAGAAGGCGCTGGAGGCCACGGTCAGCAGCGTCAGCAGCACCACTTTCCAGCGATGCGCCAGGGCGCGCGCGAGCAGGCGTCGGTAGAAGGCATCGAGACGCTGAAAGCCGCGTTCGATGGCGGCGAGGAAACGGCCGTGCTGATGACCTTTTTCGCGCACCGTCAGAAAGCGCGAACAGAGCATCGGCGTCAGGGTCAGTGAAACGAACAGGGAGACCAGCACGCCAAAGGTGACGACGACGGCGAAAGAGCGGAAGAACTGGCCGATGATGCCGCTCATGAAAATGACCGGAGCGAAGATCGAAACCAGCGCCAGCGTTGCAGCGATGACCGCGAAAACGACCTCATTTGACCCGTTGACCGCAGCCGTCACCGGGTCGGCGTCGAGTTCCTCGCGGTGGCGGAAGATGTTTTCGAGAACGACGATGGCATCGTCGACGACGACGCCGATCAGCAGCAGCAGGCCGAGCAGGGTCAGCGAATTGAGCGTGTAGCCGAAGAAATAGATGACGGCGATGGCACCCATCAGCGAGACCGGGATGGCCAGCGCGACGATGATCGTCGCCCGCACCGATTGCAGGAACAACCAGACGACCAGCGAGGCGAGCAGCGTGCCTTCGACCAGGTGTTCCTTCAGCGCATTGACGATTTCGAGGATATAGACAGCATCGTTCGATACCACATGCAGTTGCAGGCCGGGCGGCAGTTGCGGGCGCAGCTCGTTTTCCAGCTTGGCCTTCACCTTGTCCACGATGGCCACGGTGTTGGTGTTGGTGACCTTGACGATGCCGAGGCCGACGGTGGTTTCGCCATTGAAACGGGCCAGCTGGCGGTTGTCGGTTAGTCCGTCGACGACTTCGGCAACGTCGCGCAGATGGATCGGCGCCCCGGCCTTCCAGCCGATCACCATTTGCTGCAGCGTCTCCATCGAGTGGAATTCGAGGTCGAGCTTGACCAGGCTTTCGGTCTTCTCGCCGACGACGAAACCGCCGGCCATCTGCACATGCTCCCGGGCAAAGGCGTCGTTAATGTCCTGTGCGGTGACGCCGAGCGCCGCCATGCGTGCAGGGACCAGTTCGACACGGATAGTGCGGTCGCGGCGCCCGCCGATACGCACTTCGCCGACCCCGTCGATGGTTTCGAGACGTTTTTTCAGTACGTTGATCGCGTACTGGTTCAACTGCTGCTGCGTGCGGTCGCCCTGCAGAGCCAGCCACATGATCGGCTGGGCATTGGTTTCGACCTTGGCGACGACCGGCGGGTCGGCATCCTTGGGCAGGCGGCGCAGTACCTGATTGACCTTGGCCTGGACTTCGTTGAAGGCAACGTCGATCTTCTTTTCGAGATTGAAGGTGATGGCAATCACCGAGACGCCGGGTGATGAGGTGGACTGGATGTGCTCGATGCCCGGCGTCGAGTTGACGGCACTTTCAATGATGTTGGTCACCGAGGCATCGACGATGTCCGGATTGGCACCCTTCAGCGTCGTGGTGATCGAGACGACCGGGAATTCGATGTACGGATAGCGGTCCATGCCGATTCGGTCGAAACTGATGACGCCGAACAGCACCAGTACCGCACTCAGCATCCACGCCAGTACGTGGCGCTTGATCGATAGCTCGGGCAGGGTCATTGCGGCTTGGGCGCGCTTGGCGGGGCAGCAGCGGGTTTTGGCGTTTCCTTGACGTTGACCGCAGCACCGTTGCTGAGGAAGCCGGCGCCGTCGAGCGCGACGGTCTCGCCGCCTTGCAGCCCACTTACGATCTCGATGACGCCGCGTTGCTTGCTGCCGACTTCGACGACCTGCTGCTTGGCCTTGCCGTCGGCGATCAGGTAGACCACCTTGCCGGCCGGGCGCAGCACGACTGCCTGTTCGGGCACGACCACTGCCCGCTCCTTCTGGCCGGTGATGACAGCGGCGTCGACCGAGCCCCCGGCTTTCAGGAAACCGGGATTGTCGATTTGGGCGATGACGTCGATGGCGCGATTACCTTCGCCAACCGTCGGACGAATGTCTCCGACGGCCGCCTGAATGCCGGTGTCGGGCAATAGCGGGCTGGCGATGCGCACCGGCATGCCGACCTTGATGCGCGGCGCGGCGGATTCCGGGAAGGGCAGGTGGGCGCGCAGGGTGGCATTGGAAACGAGGCGAAATAGCGGGTCGCCCAACTTGACGTAGTCACCGGCAGCAGCGAACTGTTCCTCGATGACCCCGGCGAAAGGAGCGACGATGCGGGTCTTGTCGACGTTGTTGCGCGACAGGCCGGCGCGGGCCTGGGCAGTCGCCAACTGGCTCTTCAGCGCGTCGCGCTGGGCTGTCGCTTCGTCCAGGGCATTTTTCGAGATGAAATTTTTCTGCACCAGTTCGCTCTGGCGGGCGAGCACGCGCTCCTGTTGTGCGAGCAAGGCATCGAGGCGGGCGATTTCGGCATTGTCGGCGGTCGCCTGGTGGCCGGCGTCGGTCGGGTCGATTTGCGCAAGCAGCTGACCTTTGGCGACGGACTCGCCGGCGCGCACGGCGATTTTGACGATCTTGCCGGCGATCTCCGCACCGATCTTCGGGTCATTGACCGATTCCAGTGTGCCGAGTGTGCGCTCACTGACTTCCAGCGCAACGACTTTGGCTTCGGTCACGGTTATCAATGTGGCTGGCGCGCCCTTCTTTTCGGCCGGCTTGTCGCCGCAGGCGGCGAGTGCCAGTGCGGCGGCGACCAGCAGCGCGCCGTACTTCATGCTGGAAGTACCTGTTCGCCGGCGTAGAGTTCCGCCACCGTTTCGCGGCGGCGAATCTGGAAAACCTTGTCGCCGTCGACCATCACCTCGACCGCGCGCGGCCTGGTGTTGTAGTTCGAGGCCATGGCCATGCCGTAGGCACCGGCCGACATCACGGCCAACAGGTCGCCGGCCTCGACGCACAACGGGCGTGCCTGGCCGAGGAAATCGCCGGTTTCGCAAACCGGGCCGACCACGTCGTAAGCGCGCGCTTCTCCGGCACGCGGCGTCACCGGGAGAATGTCGTGCCACGCTTCGTAGAGCGCCGGGCGCATCAGGTCGTTCATTGCGGCATCGATGATGGCGAAGTTCTTGCCCTCGCCGGGCTTGAGGAATTCGACCCGGGTCAGTAGCAGACCGGCGTTGCCGACCAGGCGGCGACCGGGCTCCAGCACCACCTTGAGGCCGCGTCCGGCCAGCTTGTCGAGCAGCGGGTTCAGATAGGAGGCGACGGTCGGCTGCACCTGATCGTCCTTGTACTTGATGCCGAGGCCACCACCGAGATCGAGGTGGTGGATTTTGATGCCGGTTGCGGTCAACTGGTCTACAAGGGCCAAAATGCGATCCAGAGCCTCGCTGAACGGAGCGGGATCGAGCAGTTGCGAACCGATGTGGCAATCGATGCCGGCAACCTCGATGTTCGGCAAGGCGGCGGCGCGGCGGTAAAGGGCCAGCGCGTCGTCGTAGGCGACGCCGAACTTGGCTTCCTTGAGGCCGGTGGAAATATACGGATGGGTCTTCGGGTCGACGTTCGGATTGACGCGCAGGCTGACCGGGGCGCGCTTGCCGCATTGGCCGGCGACTTCATTCAGGCGCTCCAGTTCGGCCGGCGACTCGATGTTGAAGCAAAGAATGCAGGCATCGAGCGCTTGCTTCATTTCAGCAGCCGTCTTGCCGACGCCGGAGAAGACAATTTTTTGCGGGTCGGCACCTGCCGCCAGCACGCGCTGCAATTCACCGCCCGAAACGATGTCGAACCCGGCGCCCATGCGGGCGAACAGGTTGAGGATGGCGAGATTGGAGTTCGCCTTGACGGCGTAGCAGACGAGGGCGTCATTGCCGGTGGGGTGGCTGCTCAGGACATCGAGGAATTCCTGCAAGGCGGCTTCCAGCGCGGCACGGGAATAGACGTAAGCAGGCGTGCCGAATTGTTCGGCGATGGCGGGCAGGGCGACGGATTCGGCGTGCAATACGCCTTGTTTAATCGTGAAATGGTTCATTGCGGGGCGGTTTTCGGGGCTGTGCTAACATCGGCCGCACTGCTGGCCGGTTGATTTGCCGGGGCGGGCGTCGAAGATGAACGAAGGCTGTCAAGCAAGGGAGGCGGTGGCGGGCCGGGCGGCAGTTCGAGTGGGCCTTTCATGCCACAGCCGGCAAGGCCAAGTATCAGCAGGGCAGCGAGAATTCGGGTCATTAATGACGAGTCGGTCAGTAAATTGAGGATGTTAGCACACGATGGATGACAGGGAATTCAACACCTTGGCCGATGCTGTACTGGCCCGGATCGAAGCGGCGCTGGAATCGTCCGACGCCGATATCGACTTTGAACTTGCAGCGGGTGGTGTGCTGGAAATCGAGTTTGGCGATGGCAGCAAAATCATCGTCAATCGCCACGGCGCTGCGCGTGAAATCTGGGTGGCGGCGCGTGCCGGCGGCTACCATTTCCGTTGGGATGGCTCGGGCTGGCACGATACGCGCGATGGCGCCGAATTGATGGGAAAGCTGTCGGTGCTCGCCAGCCAGCAGGCCGGCGAGGCGGTCAATTTGAGTTGATCAGTCCGTTGGATTAGCCAGATGCGCCGGGTCGACTATCGATGGTGGCGCTTCCGCAGCTTGTTCTTCGGCAGGGGGTTCCTTGACAGCGTTTTCATTGTAGACATAGCTGCGCTCTCGGCCGCTGCCATAGGCGGTGATTCCCTCGGGCATCGGCGGTGTCTGTACCGGAACGTCCTTTAGCGCGCGCCCCATGTAGCCGATCCAGATCGGCAATGCGGCAGCACCGCCTGTTTCCTTGTCACCCAGCTTTTTCGGCTGGTCGAAGCCAACCCAGGCGCAGGCGCTGACTGTCATCTGGTAGCCGCAGAACCAGGCGTCGACATATTCGTTGGTGGTGCCCGTCTTGCCGGCCAGATCCTGGCGCTTCAGTGCAACAGAAGCCTTGGCGGCGGTGCCGTAAATGGTGACGTCGCGCAGCATGGCGTCCATCATGAAGGCGTTGCGCGGATCGATGACGCGGATCGAGTCCTCCCCGGCAGGAACTTGAGCCGATTGGGCAATGACTTCGTTGGCTTCGTTGCGGATTTCACGCACAACGAATGGCTTGATGCGATACCCGCCGTTGGCGAAGACCGAGTAAGCGGTCACCATCTGCCATGGTGTCACCGATCCGGCTCCCAGGGCCATGGTCAGGTAGGGCGGGTGCTTTTCGGCGTCGAAACCGAAGCGGCTGGCATAGTCCTGCGCAAAGTGCGGGCCGATGGCCTGCAGGATGCGAATCGAAACCATGTTCTTCGACTTTGCAAGCGCCGTGCGCATGCTCATCGGGCCCTCGTACTTACCATCGTAATTGTGTGGCTCCCAGGCTTGCGATCCGGTCTGACTGGCCGAAATCACGATCGGTTCGTCGTTGATGATGCTGCCTGGATGGAAGCCTTTCTCCAGTGCTGCCGAGTAAATGAAGGGTTTGAAACTGGAACCGGGCTGACGCCAGGCCTGCGTCACATGATTGAACTTGTTGCGGTTGAAATCGAAGCCGCCAACGAGTGCGCGAATGGCGCCGTCCTTCGGGGCAACAGCGACAAAGGCGGATTCGACCTCGGGTAGCTGGCTGATCTGCCAATTCCCTTTGTCGTCCTTCTGTAGCCGGATGATTGCGCCGCGCTTGATGCGTTTGTTGGGTGGCGCCTTGTCGTCGAGCATTTTGGCTGCGAATTTGATGGCGTCGCCACTGAGTGTGATGACTTCTCCACCCTTGCGGTAGACGCGAATCTGCTTGGTCTCGGCCGCCAGCACCAGGGCGGGTATCAGATCGCCGGCGTCGGCGATATCCTGCAGTGCTTCGTCGATGGCTTCATCCTGATCGGAGGCGATATCCTTCATGTCCAGATAGGATTCGGCGCCCCGATAGCCATGACGACGGTCGTAATCCATCACGCCACGGCGCAAACTCAAATAGGCCGCTTCTTGCTCCGCCTTGACCAGTGTTGTATAGACCTTCAGACCGCGTGAGTAGACATCTTCCGGAAATCGTTCCGCTGCGATCTGGCGCGCCATTTCCGCCGCATGCTCGGCATGGACCGCGTACTCCGCTAGCTCCCGCTTGACGATCAGCGGCTCTTTCAGCGCAGACTCGTACTGCACATCCGTGATGTAACCAAGTTCCCGCATACGGCGCAGGACATATTGCTGCCGTATTTTGGCGCGCTTGGGATTGACGATCGGGTTGTAAGCCGAAGGCGCTTTCGGCAGCCCTGCCAGCATTGCCGCCTCGGCAATGGAAATGTCCTTTAGCGGCTTGCCGAAATAAATTTGGGAGGCAGCGGCAAAACCGTAGGCGCGCTGCCCAAGAAATATCTGGTTGATATAGAGTTCGAGAATCTGATCTTTGGTCAGGTTGCTCTCGATCTTGAAAGACAATAATGCTTCATAGAGTTTTCGGGTGTATGTCTTTTCGCCGGACAAAAAGAAATTGCGGGCGACCTGTTGGGTGATAGTCGATGCACCTTGCCGTTTTCCGCCACCGGCAAGGTTGGCGGCAGCGGCGCGCAGAATGCCGAGGTAGTCGACGCCGCCATGCTGATAGAAACGGTCGTCCTCAGCAGCAAGGATGGCATTTTTCATTACCGGAGGAACATCCTGAATGCCGACGACGGCGCGTCGCTCTTCGCCGAATTCGCCGATCAGGTGGCCGTCGCTTGTGTAAACCCGCAGTGGAATTTTCGGCCGATAATCCGTAAGCGCTTCAAGCGACGGCAGATTCGGATAAGCGAGCGCAAGCACAATCAGCGTCAGTGCGATGCCAATTGCCACAAGTCCGACCAGAATGATCAGCGGAGAAAGTACGATGCGGGCAGCCAGAGGGAGTGAAGGCAAGGTCGTAAAGGGGGTAGGATTGGCGTTGCGCGGATTATACGCTGTTGCGTAAACACCCCGTGAAAACGCTTTACATGCTGGGTGGTTGTTGCTAGCATCTAAACCAAATTATTGGTTGGTTTGCCTAACATCGCATTTTGTAAGGACTTTTTGGGGGTCTGGTGGGCTTCGATATATCAGCGTTGTTTAATCCCAAGGCACGTCCGTTGCTGGGGCTGGATATCAGCTCCTCGGCGGTAAAGCTGGTCGAGCTGACTGCCAACGGGAAGGAGGGTTACCGCGTCGAGCGATACACCATCGAGGTGTTGCCGAAAGATGCGGTATCCGATGGCAATATTGCCAATCTGGAAGGCGTCGTCGATGCCGTCAAACGGGCCTGGAAGCGGCTGGGGACATCCACGCGCAATGTCGCGATGGCGTTGCCCGGTTCGGCGGTGATTACGAAGAAAATTATCGTTCCCGCCGGCTTGCGTGACGACCAGCTTGAAATTCAGGTCGAGTCGGAGGCCAATCAATATATTCCATTCGCCATCGATGAAGTTAATCTGGATTTCCAGGTGATTGGCCCGGCACCGTCGGTTCCTGACGAACTTGAGGTGCTGATCGCTGCTTCCAAGAAGGAGCGGGTCGAAGATCGGGTTGCAGTGGCTGATGCGGCGGGGCTCTCCGCTGTAGTCGTGGATGTGGAATCACTGGCTGCGCTGGCTGCGTTCGAATTGATCGAGCGACAATTGCCCGAGGGCGGCAAGAACCAGACCTTGGCATTGATTGATGCCGGTTCCAACGTGATGAGCCTGACGGTGTTGCGTAATGGTCAGCAGGTATATGCGCGCGAACAAGCGTTCGGTGGCGGTCAATTGACGCAGGATATCGCCCGGCATTACGGAATGACTTACGAGGAGGCCGAGGTCGCGAAGCGGGCGGGCAGCCTTCCTGAAGGTTATGAAGCAGAGTTGCTGGCTCCCTTCATGGAAAATCTGGCGCTTGAAATCTCGCGTGCATTGCAGTTTTTCTTTACTTCGACCCAATACAATCAGGTCGATCACATCGTGCTCGCTGGTGGATGTGCGGTAATTCCCGGGGTGGATGAGGTGGTGGCAACACGAACTCAGGTTAGCACCCTGATTGCCAACCCGTTTGCCAATATGGTGCTTTCGAATCACGTTCGGGCGAAAAACCTGCTTGCCGATGCTTCGTCGCTGATGGTGGCTTGCGGCCTGGCTTTGCGGAGGTTTGATCCATCATGATTCGCATTAACCTCCTGCCTCACCGCGAAGAGGCCAGAAAGGCAAGGCGCCAGCAATTTTTCATGATGCTGGGTGGCGTTGCCGTATTGTCTGCGCTGGTGGTGTTTCTTGGCTATACCATCATCAATGGCTATATCAACAGTCAGAACGAATCCAATGAATTCCTGAAGCGTGAAATTGCCGTTCTGGACAAACAGATCGAGCAGATCAAGCGACTGAAAGAGCAGACTCGGGCGCTACTCTCGCGCAAACAGATCATTGAAGACCTGCAGCGTGATCGGGGTGAGACAGTGCATTTGCTGACCGAACTGGTCACGCATGTGCCAGAGGGGGTATACCTCAAATCGCTCAAGCAGGAAGGCAACAAGGTCAATATTACGGGTTATGCGCAATCGAATGCGCGGGTTTCAGCCCTGATGCGCAATATAGAGGCGTCGTCTTGGCTGGAAAATCCACAGTTGATCGAAGTCAAAGCAGCCGTTTTGAATGGCCGTCGAAGCAATGAATTCGCCATGAATTTTTCACTTAGGCGCGCCAAGCCTGATGAAGGGGGGGCTAAGAAATGAAGACCAAGACCACCTCGCTTCCCAAGGTTGATTTTCAGGCAATCGCCGATGATTTTCGCTATTTGAACCCGAACGATCCCAGCGTATGGCCGCTGATTCCCAAGGTGACCTTGCTGTTCGGTGTCTTTGTGGTTCTTATGGTTGCCGGTTGGTGGTTCCTTTGGAGCGACCAGCTTGTTGAGCTGGAAGGCAAGCAAAAAGAAGAGGAAACCCTTAAACAGCAATATTTGGACAAGAAGAAGCAGGCCGTAAACCTCGATTTGTACATCGAGCAACTGGCGGAAATCGACCGCTCCTTCGGCGCATTACTCAAGCAGTTGCCGAACAAGTCGGAAATTGAGGCGCTATTGATCGAAGTCAATCAGGCTGGTCTCGGCCGCGGGCTCCAGTTTGATCTCTTCCGTCCAGGGGCTGAAGTGGTTAAGGACTTCTATGCGGAATTGCCGATTTCCGTAAAGATCATTGGTGGTTACCACGATTTCGGGGCGTTTGCGGCCGATATTGCGAAGTTGCCGCGCATCGTAACTATTAACAATATTTCAATTAGTCCTAACAAGGATGGCGTGCTAGGTCTGGATGCGATAACAAAGACCTTCCGCTATTTGGACGAGGAAGAGGTTGCCAAGCAGAAGAAGGCGACACAGGGAGCCAAGGCTACGCAAGGAGCGAAGAAGTGAAGAGATTGTTTCTCGTCGCACTTTGTGGCGCATTGGGTGCCTGCTCAGGTGGCGACCACGAAGAACTCAGACAATGGATGGCCGAAAATACCAAGGATATGCGTGGAAATATTCCCAAGCTTCCCGAGGTCAAGCCCTATCAACCGGTACCTTATGATGTTGAGGGAGTTCTGGATCCATTCAAGCCAGGCAAGATAGAGCCGGAGTCGAAAAACAAGCAGGGGGCGGGGAACGGCGGTGCCTTCCAGCCCGATTTCGAAGCGCGGGAGCTACGCAATAGTTTGCTTGAGAAGTATCCGATCGAATCCCTGAAAATGATCGGTTATCTGAACGTTAACAGACGTCCGATAGCGGTGATTCAGGTTGAGGATAAGATTAAGCAGATTAGGGTCGGGGAATATGTCGGGCTTGATTTTGGTATGGTGACGCGAATCACGGATAAAGAAGTGGTTTTGCGCGAATTGATTCAGGATTCTGCGGGTGACTGGAGCGAACGCACCAGTACCTTGTATCTGCAGGGCAAGGAGGGAAGCAAGAAATGAAATTCATCAACTACGCGATGGCCGCAGTGACGGCGACCTGCCTGGCTTTGGCTGGCCCGTCTCTGGCGCAGACGGTTAGCGCAAACTCGATCGAGGCGATTAACGCCGCTCCACAAGGAGCGGATATTGCCGTTCGGATCGACCTCAAGGAACCTCTTGCCGCTCCACCAACCGGTTTTAGCGTGGCCAAACCGGCGAAAATAGCTTTTGATTTCCCGTCGACAGTAAATGGTCTGGGCAAAAATAGTTTGTTATTGAAAGAGGGTGACCTGCAAAGTGTAAACGTGGTTGAAGCGGGAGGGCGTACTCGTCTGGTTCTCAATTTGACCCGGAGCATGAACTACACCACGCGTTTGGACGGAAAGGCGCTCTACGTTGTTTTGTCTCAGATTCCGGCCGTGCCGGACTCATTGGCGCAACGGGTAACGCGGTTTACCGAAGAAACTGCGGTCGGCAAGAGGCATGCCTTGCAGGATATGGTTTTTCGAAGAGGTAAGGACGGCGAGGCCCGCATCATCGTTGACCTGAGCGATGCAGGAACTGGTATCGATATCCGTCAGCAAGGCAAGAGCCTAATTGTTGACTTCATCAAGACAAGCTTGCCTGACAACCTTCGCCGCAAGCTTGATGTGACCGATTTCGGAACACCGGTTACCTCGATAGAAACCAAGGCAATAGGCGACAATGTAAGGATGACTATCGCTCCGCAAGGGCTTTGGGAGCACAACGCTTACCAGAGTGAAAACCAGTTCGTGGTTGAAGTGAAGCGGATTGTCGAAGATCCGAACAAGCTAGTTCAGGGAACAAAGACAGGCTACCAAGGACCGCGTGTAAGTATCAACTATCAAAATGGCGATGTCCGAGCCTTGTTGCGCCTAATGGCCGAGGAACTGGGGCTTAACGCGGTAATTAGCGAAACCGTGACCGGAAGCACTACGCTGGTGTTAAAAGATGTGCCGGCAGACCAAGTGATCGACATCATTTTCCAGCAGAAGGGGCTGGACATGCGCAAGAAGGGCAACATTATGTTGATTGCCCCACGTGACGAAATCGCGACCCGTGAAAAACTGGAGTTCGAGTCGCGTCAGCAGATAAGCGAACTTGAACCTCTCCAGTTAGAGCAGTTTGCTCTGAACTATCAAAGAGCCGGTGACGTGGCGCGCCTTCTTGCCGGTTTGGCTCCAGCAGGTACTGCAGCAATTCCTGGTGCGGCGCAGAGAATTCTGAGTAAGCGCGGAAATGCGGTGGCAGATCCCGCTTCTAACCAGTTGTTTGTAAACGATATTCCTAGCAAGCTGGAGGAAATAAGGAGGTTCATTCGGGCAATCGACATTGGTGCACGGCAGGTGATGATTGAGGCTCGAGTGGTCGAGGCGAGCGATACCTTTAACCGCGACCTTGGTGTCAGAATGAACTTCCTGAGTGCCCGTGCTGGTGGTACCCAGGTCGGCGGTAGCGGTATCTACTCAGGCGGGGGCGCATACTCTCCTTCTGGTCAAACTTCGACTAATACTGTTGGAGTCAATCTGCCTTCCTTCACCAATGTTGGGGGTACATTGGCTTTTTCGCTGTTCAATGCATCTCTGACTCGCATTCTGAATCTTGAACTAGCAGCGTTAGAAACAGATGGTATCGGCAAGATTGTCTCCAGTCCGCGAGTGATTACAGCGAACAACGTTAAAGCAAAAATTCAGGATGGCACAGAAATTCCGTACGTTACTACGGTGGCGGGTGGTGGCGTGGCAACCCAGAACGTCTCTTTCAAGACGGCAGCTTTGTCTCTGGAGGCAACGCCTCAGATTACGCCAGAGGGGACAGTTCGCATGATGCTTGTCGTCAAAAAGGAAGAGCCGGACTGGACGCGGGCGGTGCTTGGCAACCCTCCGATCAAGACAGCTACGGTTGAAACCAACGTCGTGGTGGAAAACGGCGGAACCGTGGTTATTGGCGGCGTGTATATCACCAAGAAAGAAAACGTGACCGAGAAGGTTCCCCTGCTTGGAGACATTCCTTTCTTCGGTTACATGTTCAAGTATCAGAACGATACGGGACAACGGCGTGAGTTGCTGTTCTTCATCACGCCGCGAATCCTTTCCGACAAATTGCAAATCAACTGATTTATAGGATATTGGAAGGTCACGGGGCCGGCAATGCCGGCCCTTTCTTTTGGTGAATGCTCTGAGTCGGATAGAATCCCGGCGTGAATAATCGTAGCAATATCTATCTCGTCGGACTGATGGGTGCCGGCAAAACTACAGTTGGACGTCAACTGGCAAAAAGACTCGGGCGCCCGTTCTACGATTCCGACCATGAAATTGTCGAGAGAACCGGGGTGCCGATACCGACGATTTTCGAGATCGAAGGCGAAGAGGGCTTTCGTCGTCGCGAAGCGCAGGCAATAGCGGAGCTGACTGCCGAGTCGGATATTGTGCTGGCGACTGGCGGAGGTGTGGTTCTGAATCCTGAAAATCGCGCCCGCTTGCATGACACGGGGTGGGTTGTCTATTTGAATGTGCCGCCGGCATTGCTCTTCGAGCGCACCCGCCATGATCGGAATCGCCCTCTGCTACGAGTGCCCGATCCTCTGAAAAAACTTGAGGAATTGCATCGGCAGCGCGATCCACTGTATCGGGAAGCGGCCCATACCACTGTCGAGGGGTCGCATCTGGTAGCTTCCGGTATTGTCCAATATCTGTTGCGCGAATTTAGTCAATTATGCCAAACATGATTCAAACGCTGACGGTGAAGTTGGCCGACCGCTCCTACCCGATTCATATCGGAGAAGGACTGCTGGCGAATGGCGAACTGCTGCTTCCCTTTCTGAAACAGAGAAAAGTCGTTATCGTCACCAATACGACCGTAGCTCCCCTTTATCTTGATCGGTTGCGGTCGACCCTCGAAAAAGCCCAAATTTCAGTATTGCCCGTCATTCTCCCCGATGGCGAAAAATACAAGACTTGGGAAACCCTGAATCTGATTTTCGATGCCCTGCTCGCGGCTCATTGCGAGCGCGGTACGACACTGCTAGCACTGGGTGGTGGCGTCATTGGCGATATGGGCGGCTTCGCGGCCGCCTGTTACCAAAGGGGAATGCCCTTCATTCAGGTGCCGACGACCTTGCTGTCACTCGTTGATTCGTCGGTTGGTGGCAAAACTGCAATCAACCATCCGTTGGGCAAAAACATGATCGGCGCCTTTTATCAGCCGAAGCTGGTACTGGCAGACATTTCCACGCTCGATACGCTACCCCAGCGCGAACTGAGGGCCGGATTGGCGGAGGTAATCAAATACGGCCTTATTCGGGATCCGCTGTTTTTTGCCTGGCTTGAGGAAAATATTGAAAGGCTGCTGGCACTGGATAAGGATGCCTTGGCCTACGCGGTTTATCGCTCATGCGAAAACAAAGCGGAAGTGGTTGCTGCTGATGAGCGTGAGACGGGGGAACGGGCATTGCTGAACCTCGGGCATACCTTCGGGCATGCGATCGAAACCGGGCTTGGGTATGGCGAATGGCTGCATGGAGAAGCGATAGCTGCCGGCACATTAATTGCTGCCGAGTTATCAAGGCGCCTGGGCTGGATAGATACCGAAAAGGTTGGCCGAATCGAGCGTCTTTTCGTTCGAGCCGGGTTGCCTGTCTCCGGTGCGCCGCTAGGTGCGGAACGCTACCTGGAGCTGATGCGTCACGACAAGAAGGTGGAGGGCGGAAAGCTGCGCCTGGTATTACTGAAGGAAATCGGGAAAGCGGTAATTTCCGATTGCGCAAGTGAAGCAATGATTATCGCGGCGATAGAGGCGAGATGCACCTGAACGGGGAATTTTTTGGGCCCAAGGGAACCGCGTTGGTGCATTGCAGCATCTTGAATTGACAGGGGTTTGGCGGTATATTCCGAGGTCGCCCCGAATTTTCGTACAAGCCGGCCAGCGTAACTTTGGCCGGTTTTTTCCAACTTTGGTTATTGATTTCATTGACCGAGTTTTTTTGAAGGAACGAGTGTGATGGAACCGGCAGTACCTGAGCAGCAGGGTTTGTACGACCCCGCAAACGAGCATGACGCGTGCGGTGTTGGTTTCGTGGCCCATTTCAAGGGACAGAAAAGCCATAGCATCGTCGAGCAGGGTTTGTTGATTCTGAAAAATCTGGATCACCGGGGTGCCGTGGGTGCCGATCCCCTGCAGGGGGATGGTGCGGGTATTCTCATTCAGATTCCCGACCAGTTCTATCGCGAAGAAATGGCTCGTCAGGGTGTCGATCTGCCGCCTGCTGGCGAGTACGGTGTTGGGATGGTCTTCCTGCCGCAGGAGGCTGCCTCGCGCCATGCCTGCGTCGAAGAGATCGAGCGCTCGGTCAAGTCGGAGGGGCAGGTGGTGCTTGGCTGGCGCGATGTACCGGTCAATCGTGAAATGCCGATGTCGCCGACAGTACGTGCCAAAGAACCGGTGATCCGCCAGATTTTTGTCGGCCGTGGCCCGGACGTCTTCGTTACAGATGCGCTGGAACGCAAGCTGTACATCATTCGCCGGCGTGCTGCCAACGCAATCAAGTCACTTAAGCTCAAGTACGGACAAGAGTTCTACGTGACTTCGTTTTCGGCGCGTACCGTCAATTACAAAGGCCTGTTGCTGGCCAACCAGGTCGGTGTGTACTACCTGGACCTCCAGGACAAGCGTACGGTGTCCGCGCTGGCGCTGGTGCATCAGCGGTTCTCGACCAATACCTTCCCGACCTGGGATCTCGCACACCCCTTCCGCTACATTGCCCACAACGGTGAAATCAACACGGTTCGCGGCAACGTCAATTGGTTTAAGGCGCGCGAACAGGCGATTTCCTCGCCTATTCTCGGTGACGATCTTAAAAAGGTCTGGCCGCTGCACTACCCTGGTCAATCCGACTCCGCGTCGTTCGACAATGCGCTCGAGCTGCTAGTCATGGGCGGCGGCTATTCGCTCGCTCAGGCAGTCATGCTCATGATTCCGGAAGCCTGGGAAAAGCACACGCTGATGGATGAAAACCGTCGCGCATTCTACGAGTACCATGCTGCGATGATGGAGCCGTGGGACGGCCCTGCCGCCGTGGCGTTTACCGATGGGCGCCAGATTGGCGCCACGCTCGACCGCAACGGCCTGCGCCCGGCACGCTACCTGGTGACCGACGACGACTTCGTTGTCATGGCCTCGGAATCCGGTGTGCTGCCGATTCCGGAAAAAAAGATCGTCAAGAAGTGGCGTCTGCAACCCGGAAAAATGTTCCTCATCGACATGGATCAGGGCCGCATCATCGACGACAAGGAGCTGAAGGATTCGCTGGCCAAAGCGAAACCTTACCGCGAATGGATTGACAAGATTCGCATCCGCCTTGACGAAGTACCTGCAGCTGACGAAAAGACCGATGCCGCCCAGGCATCCTTGCTGGATCGTCAACAGGCGTTTGGCTACACTCAGGAAGACATCAAGGTCATCATCGAGCCAATGACGCAGAATGGCGAAGAGGCGACTGGTTCGATGGGAACGGACTCGGCTTTGCCGATTCTGTCTGCCAAAAACAAGACGCTTTACACCTATTTCAAGCAGTTGTTTGCCCAGGTGACGAACCCGCCGATCGACCCGATTCGCGAAGAATTGGTCATGTCTCTGGTGTCTTTCGTTGGCCCCAAGCCGAATCTGTTGAATACTACCGACATCAACCCGCCGATTCGCCTGGAGGTGTCGCAGCCGGTGCTGACTGCCACCGATATGGAAAAGCTGCGCCATATTCACAAATACACCTCAGGAAAGCTCAGTTCGTTTGAGCTGGATATCTGCTATCCGGTAGCCTGGGGCAAGGCCGGTATCGAGGCGCGTCTGGCGTCACTGGCGGCGGATGCCGAAGATGCGGTACGTTCGGGTGCCAACATTTTGATCGTGTCGGATCGCAAGCTCGACGAAACCCATGTTGCCATTCCAGCGCTGCTGGCCACTTCGGCTATTCACCAGCATCTGGTGAAGAAGGGGCTGCGCACCAGCACCGGCTTGGTCGTCGAGACCGGCTCGGCGCGTGAAACGCACCACTTTGCATTGCTAGGCGGTTTCGGGGCGGAAGCGGTTCACCCCTATCTGGCGCTTGAAACCATCGAAGGTTTCGCCAAGGGGGATGCCGACAGGGCGGAAAAATACGTCAAGAACTACGTCAAGGCGATCGGCAAGGGCTTGATGAAGGTCATGTCCAAGATGGGCATCTCGACTTACATGTCCTACACCGGGGCGCAGATTTTCGAAGCCATCGGTCTCCAGAAGGAATTCGTCGAGAAGTACTTCACCGGTACGTCCTCCAACATCGAGGGGATTGGCGTGTTCGAGGTGGCCGAGGAAGCCATTCGTCTGCACACCGAGGCCTTCTCGGCAGATCCGGTGCTGGCCTCCATGCTGGATGCCGGCGGGGAATACAACTTCCGCATCCGTGGCGAAGAGCACATGTGGACACCGGATTCCATCGCCAAGCTGCAACATGCAACGCGTTCGAACAAAGCTGAGACCTACAAGGAATACGCCAAGCTGATCAACGATCAGACCAAGCGCCATTTGACCTTGCGTGGCCTGTTTGAATTCAAACCGACCGGCAATGCCATACCGCTGGAGGAAGTGGAGCCGGCGAAAGAGATCGTCAAACGATTTGCGACGGGGGCCATGTCGCTCGGTTCTATTTCTACCGAAGCGCATTCCACGTTGGCGATTGCAATGAACCGCATCGGCGGCAAGTCCAATACCGGCGAAGGTGGTGAGGATGCCAGGCGTTTCCTGCCGGTCAAGGGCGGTGCGATGCTGTCCGACATCATTGGCAAGAACCGTATCGAGCGTGATCTGCAGTTGAAGGATGGCGATTCACTGCGTTCAGCCATCAAACAGGTAGCTTCCGGCCGTTTCGGCGTGACCACGGAATATCTGGTCAATGCAGATCAGATACAGATCAAGATGGCTCAGGGTGCAAAGCCTGGCGAAGGTGGCCAGTTGCCGGGCCACAAGGTTTCCGAGTACATCGGTTTCCTGCGGCACTCGGTGCCGGGCGTCGGTCTGATTTCGCCGCCGCCACATCACGACATCTATTCGATCGAAGATCTGGCACAGCTGATCCACGACCTGAAAAACGCAAATTCCCAGGCTTCCATTTCGGTGAAACTGGTCTCGGAGGTGGGCGTCGGTACTGTTGCTGCCGGGGTTGCAAAAGCCAAGGCAGATCATGTCGTGATTGCCGGCTTCGATGGTGGCACGGGGGCATCCCCGCAATCCTCGATCAAGCATGCCGGTACGCCATGGGAGCTTGGTTTGGCCGAAACTCAGCAGACGCTGGTTCTGAACCGCTTGCGCTCACGTATCCGCTTGCAGGTCGACGGGCAGATGAAGACCGGTCGCGATGTGGTCATCGGAGCGCTTCTCGGTGCCGACGAATTCGGCTTTGCCACAGCGCCGCTGGTTGTTGAGGGTTGCATCATGATGCGCAAGTGCCACCTCAACACCTGTCCGGTCGGGGTTGCCACTCAAGATCCTGAGCTGCGCAAGCGCTTCACCGGACAGCCGGAGCATGTGGTGAATTACTTCTTCTTTGTTGCCGAAGAAGTGCGAGAAATCATGGCGCAACTGGGTATCCGCAAGTTCGATGACCTCGTTGGTCGTGTCGACCTGCTCGATACCCGTCCGGGCATCGAGCACTGGAAGGCAAAGGGTCTTGATTTCTCCAAGGTTTTCTATCAGCCGGCAGTTCCTGCGGATGTGCCGCGTCGTCATACCGAAAGACAGGATCATGGTCTGGACAAGGCACTGGATCACAAATTGATCGAGCAGGCCAAGCCCGCGCTTGAAGCAGGTCGGAAGGTTCAGATCGAGACTTCCATCATCAACGTCAACCGTACTTGCGGCACCATGCTGTCGGGCGAGGTTGCGCGTCGCTACGGTAATGAAGGCTTGCCGGACGACACCATTCACGTCAAGCTGATCGGCACGGCCGGGCAGGCTTTCGGTGCGTTCCTTGCGAAGGGTGTCACTCTTGAGCTGACCGGCGAAGGTAATGACTATGTCGGCAAGGGACTTTCCGGCGGCCGCATCATCATCAAGCCGAGTGCCGATTTCCGTGGCAAGACCCAGGAAAATATCATTGTCGGTAACACGGTGATGTACGGTGCAACCGACGGTCAGGCATTCCTGGCGGGTGTCGGTGGCGAGCGTTTCGCCGTGCGTAATTCCGGTGGCGTTGCCGTCGTTGAAGGCGTCGGTGATCACGGTTGTGAGTACATGACTGGCGGTACAGTGGTCGTGTTGGGAATGACCGGTCGCAACTTCGCGGCGGGTATGTCGGGTGGCATTGCCTATGTTTTCGACGAAGAGGGCAACTTCAAGCAGCGCGCCAATCTGGCACAGGTGGCACTTGAAAAGGTGTTGCCGGCCAGCCGTCAGTCGGGCGAACCGATGCATAACGGCGTGGAGGACGAAATCCAGTTGAAAGAGCTGATTACCCTGCACGCCGAATATACCGGCAGCGAAACTGCCAAGGCGATCCTTGCCAACTGGGATGCCAGCCGCGAGAAGTTCGTCAAAGTCTATCCGCACGAATACAAGCGGGCGCTCACCGAGCTCGCTGCTGCTGCTCAGAAGGAGGCCGCATAATGGGTAAGCCGACAGGATTCATGGAATTCGAACGCCTCAACGAGGCTTACGATCCCGTCGAACAGCGTCTCAAGCATTACAAGGAGTTCGTCCATACGCTGAACGACGACGATGCGAAGACCCAAGGTGCGCGCTGCATGGATTGTGGCATTCCGTTCTGCAATAACGGTTGCCCGGTCAACAACATCATTCCTGACTGGAACGATCTGGTCTACCGTGGCAACTGGAAGCAGGCACTGGACGTGCTGCACTCCACCAACAACTTCCCCGATTTCACCGGCCGCATCTGCCCGGCACCTTGTGAGGCAGCCTGCACGCTCGGCATCAACGCCGCGCCAGTGGGTATCAAGTCGATCGAGCATTTTATTATCGACAAGGGCTGGGAAATGGGTTGGGTCGTTCCGCAACCACCGAAGACGAAGACGGGCAAGAAAGTCGCCATCGTCGGCTCGGGCCCTGCCGGTCTGGCCGCAGCACAGCAATTGGCACGTGTCGGACATGATGTGACGGTGTTTGAAAAGAACGATCGTATCGGCGGCCTGCTTGCTTACGGCATTCCGGACTTCAAGATGGAAAAGACGCTGGTCGACCGTCGTGTCGCTCAGATGGAAGCCGAGGGCGTCAAGTTCCGGACCAAGGTCATCGTGGGCAGCAAGGACGTTCCGTCGGGCATTGTCAACGATGCGGCCGAGTTCGTCTCTGCCGAGCAGTTGAGAAAGGATTTCGACGCCGTAATCCTTGCTGCCGGCTCGGAAGTTCCGCGCGATCTGCCGGTGCCAGGTCGTGGGTTCAAGGGCGTCTATGCCGCACTCGAATTCCTGATCCCGCAGAACAAGGAAGTTCAGCAAGGCAAGGCGAATCCGATCAACGTCAAGGGCAAGCACGTCATTGTGATCGGTGGCGGCGATACCGGTTCCGACTGCGTAGGTACCGCGAATCGCCATGGCGCCGCCTCGGTAACCCAGTTCGAGCTGATGCCAATGCCGCCAGAGCAGGAAAACAAGTCGCTGGTGTGGCCTTACTGGCCGTACAAGTTGCGTACCTCGTCCTCTCACGACGAGGGCTGTGAGCGCGACTTTGCAGTGGCGACCAAGGCGTTCATCGATGATGGCAAGGGTAATGTCAAGGCGCTCAAGGCCGTGCGCGTCGAATGGAAGGAAGGCAAGATGAGCGAAGTTGCCGGATCCGAATTCGAACTTCCATGCGATGCAGCCTTCCTTGCCATGGGCTTCACCAACCCGGTCGGTGCGCTGCTCGATGCCTTCGGCGTCGAAAAGGATGCACGTCAGAACGCCAAGGCGACGACTGACGGCGACGGCTGTTACCGAACCAGTATTGATGGCGTCTTTGCGGCTGGCGATGTGCGTCGTGGCCAGTCTCTTGTCGTTTGGGCGATCCGCGAAGGCCGTCAGGCTGCGCGGGAGGTGGATGCCTTCCTGATGGGAGCGACGACGCTCCCCCGGTAAGCGGCAGGCATCGTGCGATAATGTGAAGGCGGCTGAAATGCCGCCTTCGTCATTTCTTGGAGCCCGAATTCATGAGCGACCAGCCCGTTCAAGTCGTCATCCTCGCCGCCGGCCAAGGCAAGCGGATGCATTCCAACCTGCCCAAGGTTCTGCATCCGATTGCCGGCAAGGCGCTTGCTCAGCATGTGATCGATACCGCGCGGGGGCTGGCACCACAGAAGCTGATCTTAGTTTACGGCCACGGTGGCGAAGTGGTGCGGTCGACCCTCGCAGCAGTCGATATTTCGTGGGCCGAGCAGGCTCGGCAGTTGGGTACGGGGCATGCAGTGGCGCAGGCCGTACCGCAGTTTTCAAAGGCTCCCTGCACGCTGGTTCTTTACGGCGACGTGCCGCTGATCTCCGCTGCAACCCTGCGCCGCCTGCTTCATGCCGGGCGTGACGGCCTCGCCGTCCTGACCGTCGAACTCCCTGACGCTACCGGCTACGGACGTATCGTGCGTGACGCCGCAGGCAAGGTGCTGCGTATCGTCGAGGAAAAGGATGCGACTGCTGAAGAAAAGTCCATCCGCGAGATCAACACCGGAATCATGGCGATTCCGACCGCGCACCTTGTCGACTGGCTCGGCCGCCTGAAAAACGACAACGCGCAGGGCGAGTATTACCTGACCGACATTGTTGCGCTGGCTGTGGCGGCAGGGATTCCGGTGCGAACGGCCCATCCCGAAGCGGCATGGGAGGTTCTCGGGGTCAACAGCAAGGTTCAGCTTGCTGAACTGGAGCGCGTGTACCAGCGCAATATTGCCGAGCGGCTGTTGGTCGCTGGCGTTCGCCTGGCCGACCCGGCACGCATCGATGTGCGCGGCGAACTGACGCATGGGCGCGATGTCGCCATCGATGTCGGCTGTGTTTTCGAAGGTTCGGTCGAATTGGGCGACGCAGTCGAAATTGGCCCCTATTGTGTGTTGAAGGACGTCAAAATTGCTGCCGGCACGCGAATCGCTGCATTTTGTCACTTCGAGGAGGCCGTCATCGGGCCGGATGGGGTGATCGGTCCCTTTGCCCGGCTTCGTCCGGGCGCCGAGCTCGGGCCGGAAGTGCACATCGGCAATTTTGTCGAGGTCAAGAAAAGCAAGGTGGGCGCACAGTCCAAGGCCAATCATCTGGCCTATATTGGCGATGCCGAGATTGGCCAGCGCGTGAATATCGGTGCCGGTACGATCATTTGTAACTATGACGGAGCCTTCAAGCACAAAACGCTTATCGAGGACGATGTTTTCATCGGCTCGGATACGCAGCTGGTGGCGCCGGTGACCGTTGGGCGTGGCGCTACCTTGGGTGCTGGAACGACCTTGACCAAAGATGCGCCACCGGGGGCGTTAACCGTATCGCGCGCCAAGCAGGTGACGTTGACCGGCTGGGTGAGGCCACAAAAGGTTAAAAAGTAATGGATTTCTGGTTTTTGATCTTTCTTTTTTCCGTTGCGCTCCTTGTTGCCGTTGGAGGATCGCTACTCTTGGTCGGCTATGTAGGAACGTTGCCGGCGGCGCTTTCATTCGGTTGGCGCTGCTGGATACCCGCCCTGCTGGTTCCGATTTTCGGGCCGCTCTGGTTTGCCGTAAGGCACTGGAAGGAATTTTCCCGGCCAGGAGCGCAATTGATGGTCGGCGTGCTGCTGATTGGTATGGCATTGGCCCTCCTGTATGGATTGGGTCCGCATTTCGTCGATCGCATGGCGGCGGGCGTAAAATAAAGCTTTGCCGGTTTCCAATCAGTTGAGGGAGAGAAAAAGATGTCCAAGTACATCACCGAGGCGATCCGATCCGTTGCCCTAGTCGGGCATGGGGCGGCGGGCAAGACTACACTGGCGGAAGCTTTGTTGCACTCGGCCGGTGCGATTGCCGTCCGGGGCAGTGTCGAGAAAGGCAGCACCGTTTGCGACTTCGACCCGCAGGAGAAAGAGGCGGGTCATTCGCTGAACTCCGCGATCACCAATTTCGGCTACGAAGACTCCCATATTCATTTGGTCGATACCCCGGGCTATCCGGATTTTGCCGGCCCGGCGATTGCCGCGCTGGCCGGAGTCGATACCGCGCTGATCGTGGTCAATGCCCAAACCGGCATTGAATTGATGACCGAGCGCATGATGCGGCAGGCGGCTGAGCGCAACTTGTGCCGGATGATCGTCATCAACAAGATCGACGCCGACAATCTCGATTTGCCCGGCCTGATCGCCGATATTCGCGAGCGCTTCGGCAAGCAGTGCATGTTGCTGGATCTGCCAGCCCACGGTGCGGCGGATGTCGTCGAGGTGCTTGAACACGATGCGGGCGATGCCGATTTTGAATCGGTTGCTGCTGCGCATCGGGCGCTGATCGACCAGATCGTCGAGGAAGATGAGAACCTGCTTGCCCGGTATCTCGAAGACGGTGCCGATCCGAGCGTGGCCGACCTGCATGCGCCATTCGAAAAGGCTTTGCGTGAAGGCCACCTGATTCCGATTCTGTTCACCTCGGCCAAAACGGGGGCCGGTATCAGGGAACTGCTGCACGTCCTGGCTTCGCTGGCGCCGAACCCCGCCGAAGGCAATCCGCCGCCGTTCTACAAGGGCGAGCCGGGTGACAAGACCGAGCCTTTCCATGCCGAACCGGATGCAGCCAAGCACGTCCTGGCGCATGTTTTCAAGGTGGTTGCCGATCCCTACATGGGCAAGATCGGGATCTTCCGCGTCCATCAGGGAACTGTCAGGAAGGACATGCAGCTGTTTGTCGGCGACGGCAAGCGTCCGTTCAAGGTCGCTCATCTATACCAGTTGCAGGGCAAGGAAAGCATTGAGGTTGAAGCGCTGCTGCCGGGCGACATCGGCGCTGTGGCGAAGGTTGAAGAAATCGAGTTCGATTGCGTGCTGCACGATTCACATGACGAAGATCATATTCATCTCGTGCCGCTCGAATTTCCGAAGCCGATGGCCGGGTTGGCGGTGGAAACCAAGAAGAAGGGCGACGAACAGCGTCTGTTCGACATCCTTGGCAAGCTGGCGATGGAAGACCCGACCTTCGTTGTCGAGCGTCACCCGACCAGCAACGAAACGGTGATTCGCGGCTTGGGCGAGATTCATCTCAAGGCCAAGCTGGAAAAGATGGCTACCCAGTTCAAGCTTGAGGTCGATACCACGCCACCGCGCATTCCTTACCGGGAAACCATTACGGCGCCGGCCGAGGGCATGCACCGGCACAAGAAGCAGAGCGGCGGTGCCGGCCAGTTCGGCGAAGTGCATCTGCGTATTGAGCCGAAGGGGCGCGGTGAAGGCTTCGAGTTCATCGATGCCGTCAAGGGCGGAGTGATTCCCGGGGTCTTCATGCCGGCCGTCGAAAAGGGCGTGCGTCAGGCGCTGGAGGGTGGTGTCGTAGCGGGATATGCGGTCGACGACCTGAAAGTGACGGTTTTCGACGGCAAGACCCATGCGGTGGATGGCAAGGAGGTGGCTTTCGTCACCGCCGGGCGCAAAGCCGTGATCGAAGCAATCCGTGCCGCCAGGCCAATTGTGCTGGAGCCCATTGTCAATATCGAGATCGTCGTTCCGGAAACCGCGATTGGCGACCTGACCGGCGATCTCGCCAGTCGGCGCGGTCATATTACGGGAACCGACGGGCGTGGCCACGGTATGGCGGCGATCAGCGGCGAAGTGCCTTTGGCCGAACTTAACGACTATCAATCACGGTTGAAGTCGCTGACCGGCGGCCAGGGGAGCTACACCCTCGAGTTCGCGCGTTATGCAGCCGTGCCGCCGAATGTGCAACAGCAGATGGCGAGTCGCTTCCAGTTACACGAAGACGAAGAGTGATCGGTAGCGGGTGAAATATGAAAAGGCCGGGAATTCCGGCCTTTTTTTGTGCCTCGAGCAAATGACGCCGTAATTCGCTATTTGCGAACCCGGTCAAAGACCTCCGAGGCAAGCTGTTCGGGGGCGCCTGCTTGATTGGATCTGCCTTCAAAATACAGAGCCCATTCGGCTTCGGATACCTCAATCTCGACCGTTTCCGGAATTCGACGCTCGACGCGCTTCCGGCGATCCTGCCAGCCCTTTGGCGGGCCAATATCCTCAATTCGCCGATCTTCGCAGGTGCTGCGTTTGTCTACCATGTTGATGCCATTCCTGAAAAATTTCGTTTTTTTGATTTTAATACCAAAGGGATTGCGCTTGTTGGAGAAAAAATAATGTCGATGGTTCAGGTCAGGGAGCGGGTGATTGGAAAAATTCCTCATCCCTGGTTTAGCCATTGCCGCCGGTAATGCACCGGCGCCATCCCCGTCCACTCGACAAAGGCGCGGTAGAAGGCGGAAGGGTCGGTGTAGCCGAGATCGGCGGCCACTTTGGCGATGGGATCCCGGGTTTTGCTCAGGCGAGCCAAGGCCAGGTCGCGACGCAGGGCATCCTTGATGCTACGAAAGCTCGATCCTTCCTCTTCCAATCGGCGGTGAATGGTTCTTGGCGAGAGGTGAAGGCGCCTGGCTATCTCGTCGAGGCTCAAGCTTCCCGGCAGTGCGGTGCGCAGCAGGTCGCGCACGCGCGTGACCATTTCGCGGTCGCGGCGGTAGAGCATGGTGATCCTGCCGGGAGCGCCTTCGAGGAAGGTGTTTAGTGCTGCTTCGTCGCGGCGGATGGGCAAATCAAGCAGATTGGCATTGAAACTGGCGATCAGTGTGCCGTTGCCGCCTGGCACCGTAGGTGCAAAGCGCGAGTCCTCGGTAAAGATCAGTGCGTAGTCGGCGAAATGCGCTGGTTTGCGGTAGGGAAAAATCACGTTGTCCAGCGCGATGCCACGTCCGGCCAGCCAGCACGCGAGCGCATGCAGCAGGCGCAGAAGCCACTCGAAGGCAAAGACGCGGGCTGGGTCGTCGGGGGTTTCGCTGAGCCGCCGCATTTCGCCGATGACCAGTTCGGCGCGCCCGTGCATGCGGCGTACCGAGACGGCCAGATCGGGTAGCACAAGACGCAGGAAGCGGCTGGCCCGCGTCAGCGCCTCGGCCAGTGTCGGGGCGCTGAGGCAACTGCGGCAGAGAAATTCAAAGCTGCCGATGCGCATCGGCTGAGCGAAGAGGGCGAAGGCCTCGTCGTCGAAATCGCGATTGAGGCGGTTGTAGAGTGCAGCATAGCGGTCGATGGGAATGCGGCTGGCGGTGTCTGCAAGATCGATGCCGATCATATCCAGGGCTGATTGTGGATTGCTTCCACGCCGCTTCAGTCCGGCGAGCATGCCGGTAACAAACCCCATTGCAACAGTAGCTTGCACGCGTCCTGACGAGTGTCCCATTTTGCGGTGCACCATTTTGGCCCTTTTTTGGTGGTCGACCGCAACAGCTTATCACCTTGGCGGAATTTGCACGATTATCGTCTATCCCCACAATGGTGCGATCAGCAAAGCGGCATACCATGAGCGCCTTTCCACCTTTTTGTTGAGGCAGGTGTCATGACCGATCTTTCAGTTGCCAAGAAGCTTTCTCCGTACAAGCCGAAGAACAAGGTTCGTTTCGTCACCGCCGCCTCGCTGTTCGACGGCCACGACGCCTCGATCAACATCATGCGTCGCATCCTGCAATCGACCGGCTCCGAAGTGATCCACCTCGGCCACAACCGCTCGGTGCAGGAAATCGTCAATGCCGCGCTGCAGGAAGACGTGCAGGGCATCTGCATCACCTCCTATCAGGGCGGCCACGTCGAGTTCTTCAAGTACATGATCGACCTTCTGAAGGCCAATGGTGGCGCCAATATCAAGGTCTTCGGCGGTGGCGGCGGCGTGATCGTGCCCTCCGAAATCAAGGAACTGCACGAATACGGCGTGACCCGTATCTATGCCCCGGAAGACGGCGTCCATATGGGCCTGCAGGGCATGATCAATGAAGTCGTGCAGAAGTCCGATTTCGATGTGGCTGATGAAGGCGTGCCGACCGTCGAGCAAGTGCTGGCTGGCCTGAAGGCCGGTGACAAGCGCCTGCTGGCCCGTGTCATCACCCTGCTCGAAAACGGCGAAGCCCCGGCCCTCAAGGAGCCGCTGCTCAAGGCAGCCGCCGAAACGAATATTCCCGTGCTCGGCATCACCGGCACCGGTGGCGCCGGCAAGTCCTCACTCACCGACGAAATCGTCCGCCGCTTCCGTCTCGATCAGGGCGATACGGTCAAGATCGGCCTGATCTCCATCGACCCGTCGCGCAAGCGTACCGGCGGTGCCTTGTTGGGCGACCGTATCCGGATGAACGCCATCGAGCATCCGAACATCTTCATGCGTTCGCTGGCGACCCGCGATACCGGTTCAGAAATCTCCGTCGCGCTGCCGGAAGTCATTGCCGCCTGCAAGCTGGCCGGCTTCGATCTGGTCGTTGTCGAGACCTCTGGCATTGGTCAGGGCAATGCGGCCATCGTCCCCTTCGTCGATCTGTCGCTGTACGTGATGACGCCGGAGTTCGGCGCTGCCTCGCAGCTGGAAAAGATCGACATGCTCGACTTCGCCGATTTTGTGGCGATCAACAAGTTCGACCGCAAGGGTGCCGAGGATGCGCTGCGCGATGTGCGCAAGCAGTACCAGCGCAACCGCGAAGCTTTCACCACGCCGACTGACGACATGCCGGTGTTCGGCACGCAGGCGGCCCGTTTCAACGATGATGGCGTCACCGCCTTGTATCAGGCGCTGGTCCCGGCCCTGACCGAGAAGGGTCTGAAGCTGAAGCCCGGCCAGTTGCCGATCGTCACCGTCAAGCAGTCTTCGACCCAGCGCGCCATCGTGCCGGCCCAGCGCGTGCGCTACCTGGCCGAAATTGCCGACACCGTGCGCGGCTATCACGCTCACACCGAAGAGCAGGTCAGGATCGCCCGTGAGCGCCAGTCGCTGCGTATCGCCAAGGCTGTCTTTGCCGGTTGCGACAAGAATGTCGCCGATTTCGACGAAATGCAGGCTTTCAAGGATGCCCAGCAGGACCCGAAAGCCAAGAAGCTGCTCGACATGTGGCCGGCGACGGTCGACGCTTATTCCGGCGACGAGTACGTCGTGAAGATTCGCGACAAGGAAATCCGTACCAAGCTGGTTTCCGAATCGCTGTCCGGCACCAAGATCAAGAAGGTCATCCTGCCCAAGTTCGGCGACGATGGCGAAACGCTGCGCTTCCTGATGCGCGAGAACGTCCCCGGCTCCTTCCCTTACACCGCTGGCGTCTTCGCCTTCAAGCGCGAAGGTGAAGATCCGACCCGGATGTTCGCTGGCGAAGGCGATGCCTTCCGCACCAACCGCCGCTTCAAGCGCGTTTCCGAAGGCATGCCGGCGCACCGTTTGTCGACCGCCTTCGACTCGGTGACCCTGTACGGCTGCGACCCTGACGAACGTCCGGACATCTACGGCAAGATCGGCAATTCCGGTGTCTCGATCGCCACGCTCGACGACCTGAAAGTGCTCTACGACGGTTTCGACCTGCTGGCGCCGACCACCTCCGTGTCGATGACCATCAACGGCCCGGCCCCGATCATCCTCGCCTGCTTCTTCAACACCGCTATCGATCAGCAGATGGCCAAGTTCGAAAAGGACAACGGCCGTCAGCCGACCGAAGACGAAGCCGAAAAGATCCGCGAATGGGTGCTGAAGAGCGTGCGCGGCACGGTTCAGGCCGACATCCTGAAGGAAGACCAGGGCCAGAATACCTGCATCTTCTCGACCGAATTCGCCCTGAAGATGATGGGCGACATCCAGGAAT
>ERZ1645187.34-NODE-34-length-122700-cov-36.469518_pt1 | contig 122700 bp, 116 predicted proteins | sample MGYA00575352_ERZ1645187 | MGnify/ENA primary metagenome ERZ1645187 (study PRJEB40837, sample SAMN11349314) | freshwater sediment metagenome | isolation source: river sediment | host: Sediment | place: India: Wazaribad , New Delhi | collected 2017-02-21 ...
TTCGGGGTGAGCTTTATTGCGCATCACCTGATCCGAAAACCGCTGCGCACTTTTCGGGGTGATGCGTCAGTCATCCTCGTCAAATTTGGCGGCGAGCAGGGCCTGAAGCGCATCCAGCGCCTTTTCGGCTTCGGGGCCCGCCGCCTCCACCGTAATGGTCGAGCCGATGGCGGCGGCCAGCATCATCAGACCCATGATGGACGTGGCAGGAACGGTCTCGCCGCCATGGGTCACGGTGATGTCGGCGTTGAAGGCTTCGGCGCATTTCACAAACTTGGCCGAGGCGCGGGCATGCAGGCCGCGCTGGTTTTCGATCAGCATGTCACGGGCAATCGCCGGCATCACTCCCCCAGGATCTGACTGGCGATGTTGATATATTTGCGGCCCGCGTCCTGGGCGGCGGCAGCGGCCTTGGCCAGCGAGGTATCCTTGCGGATGCGGGCCAGCTTCACCAGCATGGGCAGGTTCAGCCCCGCCACCACCTCAACCCGGCCCTCCTCCAAGAGCGAGATGGCCAGATTGGACGGCGTGCCGCCGAACATGTCGGTGAGAATAATGATACCGGCACCGGCATCAACCCGGTTCACCGCCGCCACAATATCGTCGCGGCGGTTTTCCATGCGGTCCTCGGGCGCAATGCAGATGGGCTCGATGTGGGTCTGCGGTCCCACCACATGCTGCAACGCATGGATGAATTCATCGGCAAGCCGCCCGTGGGTCACCAGAACCAGACCAATCATCCTGTCGTCACTTGCCGCATCATGCGGTCTCTCCCCGTGGGGCAGGATTTATGCCTGTGTTTGAAAGCTCCGGCAACCGGCAAGTTTTCAGGGGCGGAGCGACAGGGCGGCGCGGATTTTTGCCGGCGCCGAGGCGGTGAAGGGATCAAGGGCAAGGCGCGGCAGGCTGACCCCCAGAAGGCTGGTGTGGCTGGCGGCGTCATCGGGCAGGCGCTCCACCGCCGCGCCCGCCACCAGATCAACCACCAGCGCCAGCGCCACCGGCTCTGCCGCCTTCACCTCAACAATGCCCAGGCCGCGGATTTCCATGCGGTTCATGATGCTGGCCGGGCACGACGCCATCAGCGTCTCTCCCACCCGCTCCACCATCACCTGATCATCGGCCACCAGTTCAGCCCGCAGCGGCGCAGCACCCAGGCCATAGCCCTCGGCGTCCATGAGGCGGAGCGCCAGATCGGACTTGCCCGACCCCGAAGCCCCGCGCAGCAGCACGCCCCGGCCTGCAAGGGCAACGCAGGTGGCATGCACCGTCTGCCGCAGCGGCGGCCTGCCGGTCATGGCCGGCGGTCCGGTGAAAGGGCAGGCAGGCTCACCACAAAACGCGCCCCCAGCACCGGGCGGTGGCCCTGCGCGTCAGCCTTGCCCTGGCGGTTCTCGGCCCAGATGCGGCCCTTGTGGGCATCGACAATCTGGCGCGAGATGGACAGGCCGAGGCCCGAGTTCTTGCCGAAGGAGGCCTCCGGCCGGTCGGTGTAGAAGCGCTCGAAAATGCGTTCGAGATTTTCCGGCGGAATGCCCGGCCCCTGATCCTCCACCCGCACCTCGACATTTCGACCCTGGCGGCGCAGCCGGACATGAATCTGGCTGTCCCTCGGGGCAAAGGAGCGGGCATTGTCGATGAGATTGCGGAACACCTGGCCAAGACGTGAGTCATGGCCTGCCACCTGCCAGTCCCTGTCCGGGTCACGGCCCGGCTGGGTCACCAGCACAATGGCGGCCTCGCCGTCCTTCTTCATTTCATTGGCCAGTGCGGTGATGGCGGTGAGCAGTTTCAGCACATCAACCGGCGCGGCTTCGGCGCGCGCCAGTTCGGCATCAAGGCGCGAGGCATCGGATATGTCGGTGATCAGCCGATCAAGCCGCTTCACATCATCCTTGACCACGGCGATGAGCCGGGCGCGCTGATCATCGGTCTTCACCACACCCAGGGTTTCCACCGCACTTCTGAGCGAGGTCAGCGGGTTCTTCAGCTCGTGGCTGACATCAGCAGCGAAGGCCTCAATGGCGTCAATGCGGTTGTAAAGGGCGTTGGTCATGTCGCGCAGCGCCGCCGAGAGATGGCCGATCTCGTCGCGACGGCCGGAGAAATCGGGGATCTCGACGCGCTTGTTGATGCCCCGGCGCACCCGGTCGGCGGCATCGGCCAGTCGCCGGATGGGATTGGCGATGGTGTAGGCAATGAGCAGTGACAGCAGCAGTGTGACCAGCGACACCAGCCCATAGGTCATCAGGGCGACGCGGCGTTCGGCGCGCAGCACATTGTCAATCTCGCCGCCCTTGGTGGACAGCACCAGCGCCCCCAGCACGGCGCGGAAGCGCTGCACCGGCACGGCCACCAGCACGATGATCTCATTCTGGACGTTGAGCCTCACGATGGACACGCTGGCGCCGTTCAGGGCGGCCGACACTTCCGGAAAGTCACGGCCATTGTCGAGGCCATATTCCTTCTGCACCGGATAATCGGAGGCGAAGATCCAGTCGAGCACCCTCGTCCACCAGTCCGGCTGGCGGTCTTCGGCGGCGGGCAGATCGCTCTGGGAAATGTCGGAGCCGCCATAGAGGAAGCGCGAATCCACCACCAGATTGCCGCCGGTGTCGATGACCCGGGCGCGCACCGTGGTGTTGGCGAGAAGGCGGCGCAGCACGGGGCCGGCCTTTTCCGGGTCGATGGGAAAATCCAGGCTCGACTGCGGATCGGCATCGGCGGCGGTGTCACCGGCATCATTGAGCGAGTCGGGGTTGATGACGATGGATCCCGTATCGGCCGAGGCCGACCCGGCAATGGCGGCGGCGATGATCTGGGCCTGGGTGGTGAGGCTTTGCACGCGCGCGTCAATGAGGCCCTGACGCAGCTTGTTGAAATAGAGAATGCCGCCCATGAGGATCATCAGGCCGGCGAGATTGAGCAGCACGATGCGGCGGGTGAGCGAACCCAGCGCCCAGCCGCGCAGACGGCCGCGGCGCGAGCGCCGCTCCTCCGGTTCGGCTTCAGCACCGGTGCCGTCATCGGCTTCCGCGGCTTCCGCCTCGTGCGGCTTGTCCATCATCATGCGCCGGACGCTGGCCTATTGCTCCTTGAAGCGGTAGCCCACGCCATAGAGGGTCTCGATGGCGTCGAAGGCCTCATCCACCTGATTGAATTTCTTGCGCAGGCGCTTGATGTGGCTGTCAATGGTGCGGTCATCGACATAGACCTGGTCATCATAGGCCGCATCCATCAGTGCATCGCGGCTTTTGACAATGCCGGGGCGCTGGGCCAGCGACTGGAGGATGAGGAATTCGGTGACGGTCAGCGTCACGGGCTTGCCGTCCCAGCTGCAGGAATGGCGGTCGGGATCCATGGCGAGCTTGCCGCGCTCGATGACCTTGGGGGCCTCCTGGGGGGTGGCAACCGTGTCGCGTGCGCCGGAGCGGCGCAGCACCGCCTTCACCCGCTCGACCAGCAGGCGCTGCGAGAAGGGCTTCTTGATGAAGTCGTCAGCACCCATCTTCAGGCCGAACAGCTCGTCGATCTCGTCATCCTTGGAGGTGAGGAAAATGACAGGCAGGTCGGTTTTCTGGCGGATGCGGCGCAACAGTTCCATGCCGTCCATGCGCGGCATCTTGATGTCGAAGATGGCCATGTCGGGCGGATTGTCCTGCAGGCCCTGCAGGGCGGCCTGGCCGTCATTGTATTTCTGCACGACATAGCCTTCGGCTTCCAGGGTCATGCCAACGGAGGTGAGAATATTGCGGTCGTCGTCAACCAGGGCAACGGTGGGCATTTTCTTGTTCATCCCGTATTTTTCCTTACAGAGCGCCGCCTCGACAGCCACCGGCCAGCGGTGGATTGTTACGCATCATCTGATCCGCAAGCCGGACGCCCCTTTGCGGGATGATGCTCTAGGTAGGAAACCGGAACAAATTGTGGCAGAACTTTAGGCTCTGGAAAAGCAAAAGGCGAGCGTGATGACAGATCAGAAGGCTTCTCACACAGCCATGTTTGAACTGCTGTGCCGGGCCAAAACCGGAACACTGGCCAGCCGGAACGCCGATGATGGCGCGCCCTATGCCTCGCTGGTCAATGTGGCCCAGGACGCGGACGGCTTTCCGCTGTTCCTGTTTTCCACCCTGGCCTGGCACATGAAGAACCTGGCGCAGGAGCCGCGCTGTGCGCTGCTGGTGGCGGAACTGCCGGATGCGGGCGACGCGCTGACGGGATCGCGGATCACCATCATGGGACGGCTGGAGCAGGTCGCCGCGGAGGCAGCACGCGCCCGCTATCTCGCCCGCCACCCCGAGGCCGAGGGTTATATTGGTTTTGCCGATTTCGGCCTTTTCCGGCTGGTGCCGGAACGGGTTCATGCCGTGGCCGGGTTCGGGCGCATTGAGACGCGGGATGCCGCCGCGGTTTTCCCCAGCCTTGCCAAGCGCTGCGGCTGAGACTATCCGCCCTGCCATGCTGCTTGCCCTTGATACCGCCATGGCCTGCTGTTCGGCGGCACTTTATGACCCCGGCCAAAACCGTGTGGTGGCGGCGGAAGCGCTGGCCATGGAGCGCGGCCATGCCGAGGTGCTGGCCCCCATGGTGGGCCGCGTGCTGGCAACGGCTGGAATCGGCATGGCCGATCTCTCCCGCCTTGCCGTCACCACGGGGCCCGGCACCTTCACCGGCCTGCGTATTGCGCTGGCCTTCGCGCAGGGCCTGGGTGTGGCGCGGGCTCTGCCGGTGACCGGGGTGAACAGCCTTCTGGCACTGGCCGCACCGCTGTTGGGAGAGCACCCGGTGCTGGTGGCGAGCGACGCCCGGCTGGGTCAGTGCTATGGCGCTCTCTATGACGGCACGGGCACAGCCCTCATGGAACCGGGGCTGTTCCGGCTTGAGGAACTGGCGGCGCAGCTTCCGGCTGGGCCGTTGCAGGTGACGGGTAGTGCCGCCGAGGCGGTGCTGGCGGTGGCGCCACGTTCCGATCTGGTCCGCGCCCCCGGCCCCGATCATCCGGTGGCGGCGGGCTTTGCCGCCCTGGCCGCCCGGCTGCCGGTCACGCCCGGCCTGCCCCGTCCGCTCTATCTCAAAGCTGCCGATGCCCGGCCGCAGGCGCGGGCGCTGCGGCCGCTTTCCGGCCTTGCCGTCATGGCCGTGGGCACGGAGCAGGCCGCTGTGCTGGCGGCCCTGCATGGTGACTGTTTTGCGGGGGGCTGGACGGCTCACGACCTTGCCAATCTTCTCGGCCTGCCCGGCAGCCTGGCGCTGATGGTGCTCGACCATGACGAGCCGGTGGGCTTCGTGCTCACCCAGCAGGCGGCGGATGAGGCCGAGATCATCACCATCTGCACGCGGCCCTCTCACCAGCGGCGCGGTGGGGCCCATGCCCTCATGCACCATCTGGTGGAGCGGCTGGCGGGCCAGGGGGTGCGCCAGCTGTTCCTCGATGTGGCGGCCGACAATGCCGCCGCCCGCGCCCTCTATCAGACCCATGGCTTTGTGCAGGTGGGCATGCGGCCGCGCTATTACAGCAGCGGGCGCGAAACGCCGGTGGATGCATTGCTGCTCCGGCGCGCCCTGCCATGACCCGCGCCATGGCCGTGCTGCGGATTGCGGCGCTGCTGCTGGTGGGCCTGCCGGTCATCGGCTTCACGGCGCTGCGGCGGTTTGTTGCGGGCAAGCGGGCAGCGGGCTTTCCTGTGTGGTTTGCCCGGCTGGTCTGCCGTATCATCGGGGTCCGTCTGGTGATTGAGGGCCGCGCGCCTGCCCGCGGGCCTGCCCTCATTGCTGCCAATCATCTGTCGTGGCTTGACATTCCGGTTCTGGCGGCGGCAACGCCTCTGGCCTTTGTGGGCAAGCGGGACGTGGCGGACTGGCCGCTGTTTGGCGTCATGGCGCGCCTGCACGGCAGTGTTTTCGTCAACCGCGAGCGCCGCCACAGCACCGGCCCGTCGCATGACGAATTGCAGGAGCGGTTCATGACGGGCGATGTCATGGTGCTGTTTCCGGAGGGCACCTCGAGCGACGGCACCGGGGTTCTGCCCTTCAAGTCATCGTTCTTTGCCGCCGCCGAACGCCAGGGGGTGTCGGTCTATCCGGTCACCATCGCCCATGTGAAACTGGAGGGCCTGCCACTTGGCCCGCGCCAGCGCCCGCTCTTTGCCTGGTATGGCGACATGGCAATGGTGCCGCATCTCTGGGGGGTGTTGCAGTCCGGCCCGCTCAGCGTGCGCCTGCGCTTTCATGACCCGCTGCATCCTGCTGATTTTTCCAGCCGCAAGGTGCTGAGCCAGCATGTGGAAGAACTGATCCGGGAGGATCTGGCGCTGGTGCTGGCCGGGCGGCGGTGAATTTGCCCTTTTCGCGCCGCCGCCCCATGCGCTAGAGGAAAGCATGTCCAGACCCCCGGCAAAGACGGTCCATATCAAGACCTATGGCTGCCAGATGAACGCCTATGACTCGACCCGCATGGCCGAGCTGCTGGCGGGGCTTGGCTATGCCGAAAGCCCGGCGGCCGAAGATGCCGATCTTGTCATTCTCAACACCTGCCACATCCGCGAGAAGGCGGCGGAAAAGGTCTATTCGGAACTGGGCACGCTGCGCCGCCTGAAACAGGGGCGGCAGCGCCAGGGCGCGAATATGGTGATTGCCGTGGCGGGCTGCGTGGCCCAGGCCGAGGGCGAGGAACTGGTGAGGCGCGCGCCAACCGTAGATTTGGTGTTCGGGCCGCAGACCTGGCAGCGCCTGCCGGAGCTGCTGGCCCGCCAGCAGGCGCACGGGGCCGCCGTGGTGGAGACGGCCTTTCCGGCGGCGGAAAAATTTCAAGCCCTCAGCCAGAGAAAGCCTTCGCCGCGCACCGTGTCGGCCTTCCTCACCGTGCAGGAGGGCTGCGACAAGTTCTGTTCCTTCTGCGTGGTGCCCTATACGCGCGGGGCCGAAGTGTCGCGCGCCCCTGCCGACATTCTGGCCGAAGCGGAAGCCCTGGCCCGGCGCGGGGTGCGCGAGGTCACGCTGCTCGGCCAGAATGTGAATGCCTATCACGGCGGCGGCCTGTCGCTCGCCGGTCTCATTGACCGGCTGTCGGGGATCGAAGGCCTTGACCGCATCCGCTACACCACCAGCCATCCGCGCGACATGGCCGATGACCTGGTTGCCGCCCATGGCACCAATGACAGGCTCATGCCCTATCTGCATCTGCCGGTGCAGTCCGGTTCCGACCGCATTCTCAAGGCCATGAACCGCGGCCACACGGTGGACCACTATCTCCGGCTTATCGAACGGGTGCGCCAGGTGCGGCCCGACATGGCCATTTCCGGTGATTTCATTGTCGGCTTTCCGGGCGAGACGGAGGCCGATTTCGCGGCCACGCTGGCACTGGTGCGCGCGGTTTCCTACGCCTCGGCCTTCACTTTCAAATATTCCGCCCGGCCCGGCACGCCTGCCGCCACGCGCGAGGATCAGGTGGCGGATGATGTGGCGCTGGCCCGCCTGCATCAGCTGCAGGCGCTCATCACCCGGCAGATGCAGGCTTTCAACCGGGCACAGATCGGCAAGACCCTGATGGTGCTGATGGAAAAGCCGGGGCGCAAGCCGGGCCAGATTCTGGGCCGCTCGCCCTATCTTCAGGGGGTTCATATGGAAGCGCCGGAGAGCCTGATCGGCCAGATTGTCCCCGTCACCATCAAGGCCATTGGAACCAACAGTCTTTCGGGCCATTATGCTCCACGGGCGCGGACCGATTCCGTTCTGGCCTTCCCCGCGCCCCACGGAGAGACGACCCTTTGAGCCCCCTGTCTGCCGCGGCCCAGGCCGCCGCCACCCGCTCCGGCCCCGCCGGGGATGAAACGGCGCTCACCCTCGCCTTTGACGACAATCGCCTGCTGCCGCTGATCTTCGGCGAGCATGATGAACATCTGGCGCTGATCGAGCACAAGCTGCATGTGGCGCTGACGCCGCGCGGCAACCGCATCGCGGTGCGCGGCGAAGCCCCCGACATTGCCCGCGCCCGCATGGTGCTGATCGATCTGCACGCGCGGGCCAGAAAGGGTCTGGAAATCACCCGCGGCGAGGTGGAAGGCGCGATCCGCATGAGCCGCGAAACCGCCGAGGAGGCCGATGGCGGGGCCATCCGCACCCGGCGCAAGCTGGTCACCGCCCGCACCCCCACCCAGCGCAGCTACATGGATGCCATCCGTGCCCATGAGCTGGTGTTCGGCATTGGTCCCGCCGGTACGGGCAAAACCTATATTGCCGTGGCCGCCGCCGCCCAGGCGCTGATGAACGGCGAGGTGGACCGCATCATCCTGTCGCGGCCCGCCGTGGAGGCGGGCGAGCGGCTGGGCTTTCTGCCCGGCGACATGAAGGAGAAGGTCGACCCCTATCTGCGGCCGCTTTATGACGCGCTCTATGACATGATGCCGGCCTCGCTGGTGGCCAAGGGCCTGGCCGAAAACCAGATCGAGATTGCCCCGCTGGCCTTCATGCGCGGGCGCACCCTCTCTTCGGCCTTCATCATTCTCGACGAGGCGCAGAACACCACGCCGCCGCAGATGAAGATGTTTCTCACCCGGCTGGGCGAAGGCAGCCGCATGGTGGTGACGGGCGATCCCTCACAGGTGGACCTGCCGCAGGGCGCCACCTCGGGCCTTGCCGATGCGCTCACTGTGCTGAAGGGGGTGAAGGGTGTGGGCCGCATCACCTTCACGGCGGCCGACATTGTGCGCCATGCGCTGGTGGGGCGGATTGTTGCCGCCTATGACAAGGACGGCCCAAAGCCGAAGAAGCGCTGAGCATGACCCTTGACGTGGTGGTGGAGGATGCGGGCTGGCACGCCCTGGTGCCGGAACTGGACCGGCTGGTGGCCGATGCGGCCCGCCTGGTGCTGCCCCCTGACAAGGCCGGCCACAGCGTCAACCTGCTGTTTGCCGATGACGCCACGCTGCACCAGCTGAACCGTGACTTCCGCCATCAGGACAAGCCCACCAATGTGCTGTCCTTTCCCGGCGGGCCCATGCCAGACGGCGAGCGCCCGCATCTCGGTGACATTGCCTTTGCCCGCGAAACCATCACCCGAGAGGCGGCCCTTCAGGGCAAGACACCGGCCGCCCACACCAGCCATCTCATTATTCACGGCCTGCTCCATCTGCTGGGCTTCGATCATGAGACGGAGGCCGAAGCCGACATCATGGAGGCCCGCGAAATTGCGCTTCTGGCGCAATTGGGCTATGCCAACCCCTATCAATCATGAGCCACGACACATCTTCCGATCCCCGGACCCCCAGCCTGCTTGCCCGGCTTAAGCGTGCCTTCTCCGGGCAGAGCGGCACCTGGCGCGAGAGCCTTGCGGACGTCATCGAAACCCACGATGCCGGAAACGGTGCCGACGCGCTCTCCGCCGACCAGCGTTCCATGCTGCGCAATCTCATCGCCTTCGATGATCTGCGGGTCGATGACGCCATGGTGCCGCGCGCCGACATCATGGCGCTGGAGGACACCGTCACCATGCGCAGCGTGCTGGAGGCCTTTACCCAGGCCAATCACTCGCGCATGCCGGTCTATCACGAAACCCTCGATAACATCACCGGCATGGTGCATGTGAAGGACTTCCTGCGCTGGCTGGAGGTCAAGGGGTCGAAGCGCAAGGGCAAGGGAGTTTCCGGCCTGTCGCTGCCGGCGGCGGATCTTTCTTCCACCATCAAGTCACACGGCAGCCTGATCCGCGATGTGCTGTTTGTGCCGCCGTCCATGCCGGCGGCCGACCTGCTGCTCAAGATGAAGTCGAGCCATGTTCATCTTGCCATCGTCATCGACGAATATGGCGGCACTGACGGGCTTCTCTCCATCGAGGATCTGGTGGAACTCATCGTCGGCGACATTTCCGACGAACATGACACCGATGAAAATCCACAGATCAGCAAGGTGGACGACCTTACCCATGTGGCTGATGCGCGTGTGCCCATTGCCACGCTGGATGCCCTGTTCGGTGTTGACCTGCTGCCCGACGAGGAGGAGGACGAGGCCGACACGCTGGCCGGTCTCATCTATGAAATGGTGGGCCATGTGCCGACGCGGGGCGAAATCATTCGCCATGACAGCGGCATTGAATTCGAGATTCTCGAAACCGACCGGCGCCGGGTGAAGAAGGTGCGCATTCACCTGCCGCCGCCGCCACCGCCGTCCGAACCGGCCTGAGGGGCTGGATCATTCAGGGCTGAAGAGACCACCCGCCTGAGCGGCGTTCCTGCCTGTCTGCCGGAAGGGGAGATGGTGGAGCCAGGCGGAATCGAACCGCCGACCTCTTGAATGCCATTCAAGCGCTCTCCCAACTGAGCTATGACCCCACGTCACGTCCAACCCCTGAGGGGTATTGGGATGGTTCCGAAGAGGCTGGCCTCCGCGGAAGCGGGCGGAACCTAGTGCCGCCGCGCTGAACAATCAAGCAAAACTTTGTCCGCTGAAATCAGGACCGGACAGAGGTGGAAAAACTCAGTTTTCCTCCTCACCTTCCTTGCCGCCGGAGCCGCCGTCGATGAGGCCGGACATGTTGTCGCCCTCCTCCTCCTCTTCCACCAGGAAGGTGTCGTCGTCCTCTTCGGCGCCGTCGCCGCCTTCGATTTCCACGTCCTCGATGCCGGCGGTCTCGTCGTCATCGTCCTTGCCGTCCTCCTCGACATCCTCGAGGCTGACCAGCTCGACATCACCCATATCGGCCTCGTCGGTCTCCTCGACCACGCGCGGCTTGGGCGCCGGAGCGGGGGCAGCCCCCGGATAATCGCCCTTGGAGGGCAGAATGGAAACAGCCGCAAAGCTCACGCCGCATTTGGGGCAGGTGATGGGATTCTTGAGCAGGTCATAGAAGCGCGCCGCACAGGAGGGGCAGGTGCGCTTGGTTCCGAGTTCAGCCTTGACCACGGGACGTCCTTTCGAGGCATGGTTTGATTGGGCGCTGCCATGCCATGACTCATGGCGATTGTCAAAACCCCGGGGCCGGGCGGCGTTGCGGCTGATGACAGGTTCCGGCAAGGCGTGTATGGCAGGCCCATGGCAGATCATTCCTCCGCAGCCTCACCCCTCCGTTCGCGCAAGGTCCGCGGCCTCAAGGGCCGCATCCGGGTGCCGGGCGACAAGTCCATGTCGCATCGGGCGCTGATGTTCGGCGCCGTGGCAGTGGGGGAAACGGTGATCAGCGGCCTGCTGGAGGCCGAGGATGTGATCAACACCGCCCGGGCCATGGCCGCCCTGGGGGCCACGGTGCGCGCGGATGGTTCTGGCGTCTGGCGGGTCAATGGCGTGGGCGTGGGCGGCTTGCAATCTCCTGACGAACCCCTGGATTTCGGCAATTCCGGCACCGGGGTCAGGCTGGCCATGGGCCTCATGGCCACCAACCCGATCACCGCCCTGTGCATTGGCGACGCCTCGCTGTCGAAGCGGCCGATGAATCGGGTGATGACGCCGCTGGCCCTGTTCGGCACGCGTTTTGAAGCCTCTGAAGGCGGCCGTCTGCCGCTCACCCTGCATGGCGCGCGCGAGGCCGTGCCCGTCACCTATGTGACGCCGGTGGCCTCGGCCCAGGTCAAATCGGCCGTGCTGCTGGCGGGCCTCAATGCCCCCGGCACCACCACGGTGATCGAACGGGTGGCAACCCGCGACCACACCGAAAAAATGCTCACCGCCTTCGGCGCCGACCTGATGGTGGAGGACCGCGAGGACGGCCGTCACATCAGCCTGACCGGGCAGAGAGAACTGGTGGCGCAGCACATCGATGTGCCGGGCGATCCGTCGTCGGCGGCCTTTCCGCTGGTGGCGGCCCTCATCACCGAAGGATCCGAGGTGGTGGTGGAAAACATCATGCTCAACCCCACCCGCACCGGCCTGTTCCTGACGCTGAAGGAAATGGGGGCTGACCTGACCATTGAAAACCGCCGGCTGGCGGGCGGCGAGGAGGTGGGCGACATCCGAGCCCGCTCGTCGCATCTGCGCGGCATTCGCGTGCCGGCCTCGCGCAGTGCCGCCATGATTGATGAATATCCCATTCTCAGCGTGGCCGCCGCCTTTGCCGAGGGCACCACGCGCATGGAGGGGCTGGAGGAACTGCGGGTCAAGGAGAGCGACCGGCTGGCCGCCGTGGTGGAGGGATTGCAGGTCAATGGCGTGCCCTGCATGGCCGGGCCGGACTGGCTGGAGGTGACGGGCGGCGGCGCCCCCGGCGGCGGCGAGGTTCTGACCCATATGGACCACCGCATCGCCATGTCCTTTCTTATCATGGGAATGGCCTCGCGCTTTGCCACGGCCGTGGATGATGGCCGCTTCATCGCCACCTCCTTTCCCGGCTTTCTGGAACTGATGAACGGGCTGGGCGGCCTCATGGGTGCCGACCGCGCCAGGGTGAAGGCATGATTATTACGGTTGACGGACCCGCCGCAGCGGGCAAGGGCACATTGGCGCGGGCGCTGGCCGATGAACTGGGCTTTCATTTCCTCGATACCGGCTCCCTTTACCGGCGGGTGGGCCTGGCGGTGCTCAAGGCGGGCCACAACCCCGGCAATGCCGATGAGGCGGCGCGCGCGGCCGCCAGCCCCGGCATCATGGCCTTTGCCGATGACGATCTGCGCAATGAAAAGGTGGCTGCTGCGGCCTCGCAGGTGTCGGTTCACCCCCAGGTCAGGGCCAATCTTCTGGACTTCCAGCGCCGTTTTGCTGCCCAGGCGCCGGGAGCGGTGCTGGACGGGCGTGACGCCGGCACGGTCATCTGCCCTGATGCGGCGGTGAAGTTCTTCGTCATTGCCACGGCGGAAGAGCGCGCCCGGCGGCGCTATGTGGAACTGCGGGCGGCAGGCAAGGATGCCAGCTATGCCGAGGTTCTGGCCGATTTGCAGGCGCGTGATGCCCGCGACCAGTCGCGCGCCACCGCCCCCCTCAAGCCCGCCGATGATGCGGTGATCCTGGACACCACCACGCTTCATCCCAATGAGGTTCTGGCCATGGCGCTGGCCCTCATTTACCTGCGCCGGGAACTGGCCCCCCGCCTGACCGTTTGAGGGTGGACTCGGCGGCATGCTTGGGCTATAGCGGCCCGGCTTTGAGGACGGGGGCAGCCCCGTTGAACCGGAGGCGTTGCCCTCCAGACAGTCCGGCCCTCCCCCGCCCCCCCTCAAAGCGCGGGACCCGCGAGCGGCCAGACGCCCCCAACCCCGGTCAGACGAGGGCCTTGGCCCTGCTGACAGCACCGGCACCTTCTGCGGAACCAGAGTTTCGCCCCGCCGGCCCAACCCCCTAAGGAATTTGTCCATGGCGAAATCCGCCGTTTCCATGAATCCCACCCGTGATGATTTTGAAGCCCTGCTGGCTGAAAGCTATTCCGACAATCCCGTCAATGAAGGTTCCGTGGTCAAGGGCCGCGTGGTGGCCGTCGAGAATGATTTCGTCATCATCGACGTGGGCCTGAAGATGGAGGGCCGTGTGGCCCTCAAGGAATTTGCCCAGCCGGGCAAGGAAGCCGCCATCAAGGCCGGCGACACGGTGGAAGTTTACCTGGAGCGCATCGAGAACGCGCTCGGTGAAGCCGTGCTGTCGCGCGACAAGGCCCGCCGCGAGGAGGCCTGGACCCGTCTTGAAGAAATGTCCACCAAGGGCGAGCGCGTCGACGGCGTCATCTTCGGCCGCGTCAAGGGCGGCTTCACCGTCGATCTCGGCGGTGCCGTGGCCTTCCTGCCCGGCTCGCAGGTTGACGTGCGGCCGATCCGCGACGTGGGTCCGCTCATGCACGTCTCGCAGCCCTTCCAGATTCTCAAGATGGACCGCCGCCGCGGCAACATCGTGGTGTCGCGCCGGGCCATCATGGAAGAGACCCGGGCCGAGCAGCGCTCCGAACTGGTTCAGAACCTGGCTGAAGGCCAGGTGGTGGACGGCGTGGTCAAGAACATCACCGATTACGGTGCCTTCGTGGACCTGGGCGGCATCGATGGCCTGCTGCATGTCACCGACATTGCCTGGAAGCGCGTCAACCATCCCTCCGATGTGCTGTCGGTCGGCCAGACGGTGAAGGTGCAGATCATCCGCATCAACCCGGAAACCCAGCGCATCTCGCTCGGCATGAAGCAGCTTGAGAAGGATCCGTGGGAACTGGTGGTGGGCAAGTATCCGATCGGCACCAAGGTCCGTGGCAAGGTCACCAACATCACCGATTACGGTGCCTTCATCGAACTCGAAGACGGCATCGAAGGTCTGGTGCATGTTTCCGAAATGTCGTGGACCAAGAAGAACGTCCATCCGGGCAAGATTCTCTCCACCTCCGAGGAAGTGGATGTGCAGGTGCTCGAGATCGACTCGGCCAAGCGCCGCATTTCGCTCGGCCTCAAGCAGGTCCAGAACAATCCGTGGGAAACCTTCTCGTCCAAGTATCCCAACGGCACGGTGGTGGAAGGCGAAATCAAGAACATCACCGAATTCGGCCTGTTCATCGGCCTCGACGGCGATGTGGACGGCATGGTCCATCTCTCCGACCTGGACTGGAAGCGTCCGGGCGAGGAAGCCATCAAGGACTACAAGAAGGGCGACCATGTGAAGGCCGTGGTCCTCGACGTGGACCAGGACAAGGAGCGTATCTCGCTTGGCATCAAGCAGCTCTCGGGCGATCCCATCAAGTCGGTGGGCGGTCTCAAGAAGGGCGACACCGTCACCTGCGAAGTGGTGAAGGTGGAGGATGCCGGTCTTGAGGTGAAGATCGCCGGGTCCGATATGGTGGCCTATATCAAGCGCGGCGACCTGGCCCGCGACCGGGCCGAACAGCGCACCGAACGCTTTGCGGTAGGTGAGAAGTTCGATGCCAAGGTCACCGTCTTCGATCCCAAGGCGCGCAAGGTCAACGTCTCCATCAAGGCGCTGGAAATCGCCGATGAGCGCGAGGCCGTGGCCCAGTATGGCTCGTCCGACTCGGGCGCTTCGCTGGGTGACATTCTGCAGGCGGCGCTGAAGAAGAAGGATGCCGAAGGCAAGGAGTAACACCTGGGAAACGGGCCGGGATTTTCCCGGCCCGCTTTCCGTGACCGGCAACAGGGGCAGGCCATGGCCGCAGCTGATGTGGAAGACATTGTCGAACGCCGGCGCCTCAGGCGCCGTTTGTCTTTGTGGCGGGGGCTGTTCGTGCTGGCGGCGGCTCTGGCCCTCATGGCGCTGTTCTGGCAGGGCGGCAATTTTGAACAATACCGGCCCCATGTGGCGCGGCTTGCCATCTCCGGCCTGATCACCGGCGACCAGAAAACCCTCGATCTTCTGGATGAGATCAAGGACGCCAAGACCGTCGAAGCCCTGCTGCTGCGCATCGACAGCCCCGGCGGCACCACGTCAGGCTCGGAGGCGCTTTACCTGAAGCTCCGCGAAGTGGCGGAAAAGAAGCCGGTCGTGGCGGTCATGGACACGGTGGCGGCCTCGGGCGGCTATATCACCGCCCTTGCCGCCGACCACATTGTGGCGCGCGGCAACACCATCACCGGTTCCATCGGCGTCATCTTCTCCTACCCGGAATTCTCCGACCTCATGGGCAAGGTGGGGGTGAAGATGGAGGAGATCAAATCAGCCCCGCTCAAGGCCGAGCCCACCCCCTACAAGCCGCTGACGCCGGAGGTGCGGGCCGCCACCGACCTTCTGGTGAAGGACAGCTTTGCCTGGTTCAAGGGGCTGGTGACGGAGCGGCGCAAGCTGGACGCGGCCACGGTGGACCGGCTGGCCGACGGCCGGGTCTATACCGGGCGGCAGGCGGTGACCGAGAAGCTGATTGACGCGGTGGGCGGCGAGGCGGAAGCCCGCGCCTGGCTGGAAACGGAAAAGAAGGTGGCCAAATCCCTGCCCGCCGCTGACTGGCAGGTGGCCCCGGCCGATGCCACGGGTCTGGGCTTTTCGCTGGCCAACGGGGCGGTGAAGGCTTTGGGGTTCGAAGGCTGGGCCGATGCGGCCCGCCGGGTTCAGCTTGACGGGCTTCTGGTAGTTTGGCACCCTTGAGCAAATGGCCATCACGGCCTGAGGACGCATCATGATCAAATCCGAACTGGTGCAGAAAATCGCCGACAAAAACCCGCACCTCTATCACCGCGATGTGGAGCGCATCGTCAACCGCATCCTCGATGCCGTAACACTGGCGCTGAAGGACGGTGACCGGGTGGAACTGCGCGGCTTCGGTGCCTTCTCGGTGAAGGAACGCGAGGCCCGGCTGGGCCGCAACCCGCGCACCGGCGATGCGGTTGATGTGACGCCGAAACGCGTGCCCTTCTTCAAGACGGGCAAGGAACTGCGCGCCCGCCTGAACAACGGGGCGTGATCGTGCAGCGGTTCATGCGCTGGCTTGTGGGCGTGCCGCTGGCTGTCATCGGCATTGCCTTTGCGGTGGCCAACCGGCGCTGGACCACCTTGTCCTTTGATCCCTTCTCTCAGGACGCACCCTCGGCTGCTCTCGACATGCCGCTCTGGCTGCTCATGTTTCTGGGCATGTTTCTGGGCATGCTCATGGGTGGCTTCGTGGCCTGGTGGGGCCAGGGCAAATGGCGCAAGCTTGCCCGCGATTCGCGCAGCGAAATTGCCCGGTTGCAGGATGAGCTGACGCTGCTTCGCCATGAGGCCAAGGCCCAGGGCAGCGACAATCGCACCATCGTCAGCTTCGGAGACGATGCGGCGTGAAGATTTTTTCCGCTGCCGATGTGGGCCGACTTGCGCCCTATGACGGCCTGGTGGAAGCCCTGCGCGAAGGTTTCCGCAGCCGGGTGACGGTGCCGCTGCGTCACCACCATCAAACCTCGGATACCTCCACCCTGCTTCTCATGCCGGCCTGGACCGACAAATGGCTCGGCCTCAAGACGCTCACCCTCAATGCCGCCAATGGCGCGCGCGGCCTGCCCACGGTCATTGCCTCCTATCTCCTGATCGACAATGACACGGGCGTTCCCGCCGCCATCATGGACGGCACGGAACTGACGGGACGGCGCACTGCCTGCGCCTCGGCACTGGCGGCGGATTATCTGGCGCGGGCCGATGCCTCCTCACTGCTGCTGATCGGGGCGGGGTCTTTGGCGCCGCATTTTGCCCGGGCCATGGCGGCGGTGCGGCCGATCCGCACCATCCGCATTTACAACCGCACCCGCGCCAAGGCCGAAGCGCTGGCCGCTGCACTGGCTGCCGAGGGCTTTGACGCCGCCGCCACCGATGATCTTGCGGGGGCCTGCGGCGAGGCCGACATCATTTCCTGCATCACCAGCGGCCATGCCATTGTGCTGCATGGGGCGTGGCTGAAACCGGGCACCCATGTGGATCTGGTGGGGGCCTACCGGCCCGACATGCGCGAGGCCGATGCCGAGGTGGTGGCGCGGGCCGACTGCTGGGTTGATGTGCATGAGACGGCGGCTCACGAAGCGGGCGATCTTTTGCAGGCCGCCGCCGAAGGCCGCTATGACATGGGCGCCATCAGGGGCGACCTCTCGCAACTGGTGACGGGGGCGGTGGCGGGCCGCAGCGCCGCCGAACAGATCACCCTGTTCAAGTCGTGCGGGGCGGCGCTGGAGGACCTTGCCGCCGCCGTCATGGTGCATTTGCGCGGGGGCTGATTTGGGTCTATCCCACGGCCCATGACCAAGCCCTCAAACCCCCTCTGTGTGGCCCTCGACACGCCCGACGTGGCCCGCGCCAGAAGCCTTGCCCGTGTGCTCAAGCCGCATGTGGGTTTCATGAAGCTGGGCATGGAGTTTTTCTATGCCGCCGGGGTGGCGGGCTATGAGGCGGTGGCGGCGGAGGGCATGCCGATCTTCCTCGATCTCAAGCTCCATGACATTCCCAACACAGTAAAACAGGGCCTCACCTCGCTGATGCGGTTCAGGCCCGCCATTCTCAATGTCCATGCCCAGGGGGGGCTGGCCATGATGCAGGCGGCGCGCGCGGCGGTGACGGGTGAAACCAAACTCATCGCCGTCACCCTGCTCACCAGCCTTGGCGATGACGACATCTGGGCTACGGGCCTTGACCGGGCGCGCGGCACCGCCGCCCATGCCCAGGCGCTGGCGCAACTGGCGCGGCAGGCGGGGCTTGATGGGGTGGTGTGCAGCCCCCCTGACCTGCATGGCATCCGCGCCGTGTGCGGGCCGGATTTCCTCACCGTGGTGCCGGGCATCCGGCCGGACCAGACAGACGCCCACGACCAGAAGCGCATTGCCAGTCCGCAGGCGGCGCGGGCCGCCGGGGCCGACATTCTGGTGATCGGCCGGGCCATCACCGGGGCGGCCGACCCCGCCCGGGCGGCGGCCGACATTCTGGCGGGGCTGTCATGACGGCGGTCAAGATCTGCGGCCTTTCAACCCCTGAAACCATGGCGGCGGCGCTGGACGCCGGGGCCGACATGGTGGGGCTGGTGTTCTATGCCAGAAGCCCGCGCCATGTGAGCCTGGAACAGGCCGCAGGGCTGGCCGCGCAGGCCAGGGGGCGGGCGGCCATTGTGGCGCTGACGGTCGATGCCAGCGACGCCGAACTGGCGGCCATTGTGCAGGGGGTGGAACCCGATTTTGTGCAGGCCCACGGGGCGGAAACGCCGGAGCGGATTGCGGCAATCCACGCGCTGACCGGGCTTCCCGTCATCAAGGCCATCAAGGTGAGGGATGCGGGCGATGTGGCGGCGGCAGCGGCCTTCAGCGAGGCGGCCTTCCTCATCCTCTATGATGCCAAGGCCCCGGAGGCGCTGACCGGCGCCCTGCCCGGCGGCAATGGTCTGGCCTTTGACTGGAACCTGCTGGGCCATGGCCATTCCATGCGCCGCTTCATGCTCTCGGGCGGGCTCAACCCTGATAATGTGGCGCGCGCCATCACCGTTACCGAGGCGCCCATTGTCGATGTCTCCTCCGGGGTGGAAAGGGCCCCCGGCGTCAAGGACGAAGCCCTGATCCGGAAATTCATTGAGCAGGCCAAGCGCCACGGCTAAAACCCGGGGCTTACACAGATCAGGGAAGCCATGAGCGACAGTCTGCCCAATTCCTATCGCACCGGCCCCAACGAGAGGGGTCTTTTCGGCATTTACGGTGGCCGCTTCGTGGCCGAGACCCTGATGCCGCTCATCCTTGAGCTGGAACAGGCCTATCGCGCCGCCAAGGCCGACCCCGCCTTCCAGGCCGAGATGGACGGTTTTCTCGAACATTATGTGGGCCGTCCGTCGCCCCTCTATTATGCCGAGCGCCTGACCCAGCATCTGGGCGGGGCCAGGATCTATCTCAAGCGCGAAGACCTGAACCACACCGGCGCCCACAAGATCAACAATGTCATGGGCCAGATTCTGCTGGCCCGGCGCATGGGCAAGACCCGCATCATCGCCGAAACGGGGGCGGGCCAGCATGGCGTGGCCACCGCCACGGCCTGTGCCCGCTTCGGCCTCAAATGCGTGGTCTATATGGGCGAGGTGGATATCGAGCGCCAGAAGCCCAATGTGTTCCGCATGAAGCTTCTGGGGGCCGAGGTCGTGCCCGCCAAGTCCGGCTCGCGTACCCTGAAGGATGCGCTGAACGAGGCGCTGCGCGACTGGGTGTCCAATGTCGAGGACACCTTCTATTGCATCGGCACGGTGGCCGGTCCTGCCCCCTATCCTGAAATGGTGCGCGACTTCCAGTGCATCATCGGCAACGAGACGCGCCGCCAGATGCTGAAGCAGGAGGGCCGGTTGCCTGACTCGCTGGTGGCTGCCATTGGCGGCGGTTCCAATGCCATCGGCCTGTTTCATCCCTTCCTTGATGACAAGGGCGTGGAAATCTATGGCGTGGAGGCCGCGGGCCTCGGCCTTAAAACCAAAACCAAGCATGCCGCCTCCATCACCGGCGGCAAGCCCGGCGTGCTGCATGGCAACCGCACCTATCTGCTCATGGATGATGACGGCCAGATCATCGAGGGCCATTCCATCTCGGCGGGTCTCGACTATCCCGGCATCGGGCCGGAACATGCCTGGCTCAATGACATCGGCCGGGTAAACTATGTTTCCGCCACCGACAGGGAGGCACTCAAGGCCTTTGAGCTGCTGTGCCGGCTGGAGGGCATTATTCCCGCCCTCGAACCATCGCATGCGCTGGCCCATGCCATGAAGATTGCGCCGAAGAAGCCCAAAGATCACCTCATGGTGGTCAATCTCTCGGGCCGGGGCGACAAGGACATTTTCACCGTGGCCGACATTCTGGGGGTGAAGCTGTGAGCCGCATTGATGCCCGTTTTGCCGCGCTGAAGGCTGAGGGCCGGGCGGCCCTTGTCACCTTCATCACCGCCGGTGACCCCGATCCCGCCACTTCGCTCAAGGTGCTGCAGGGTCTGCCCGGGGCCGGAGCCGATGTCATCGAAATCGGCATGCCCTTCACCGATCCCATGGCCGATGGCCCGGCCATTCAGGCGGCGGGATTGCGCGCCCTTCAGGGCGGCCAGACCATGAAGAAGACACTGACGCTGATCCGCACCTTCCGGCGCGGCGACAAGACCACCCCCATTGTGCTCATGGGCTATTACAACCCCATCTATGTCTATGGCGTGGAAAAATTTCTCAAGGACGCCAGGGCGGCGGGCGTGGACGGCCTCATCGTGGTGGACTTGCCGCCCGAGGAAGATGACGAGTTGTGCCTGCCTGCCCTGGCGGCGGGCATCAACTTCATCCGTCTGGCCACGCCTACCACCGACGAAAAGCGTGCTGCCGCCGTGTTCCGCAACACTTCGGGCTTCGTCTATTACGTTTCGGTGCTGGGGGTGACCGGCAGCAAGGTGCCTGACCTGAAGAGCGTGGCCGCCAATGTGCGCCGCCTCAAGGGCCATACCGATCTTCCCATTGCGGTGGGCTTTGGCGTCAAGTCGGCGGAACAGGCGCGGGCCATTGCCCGCGTGGCCGATGGCGTGGTGGTGGGATCAGCGCTGGTGACGGCGCTGGCCGAAAGCCTGACGAAGCAGGGCAAGGCCACGGCGAAAACGCCGGGCATGGTGCATCGGGTGGTGGCTGACATCGCCCGCGGTGTAAGGAGTGTGAAGGCGTGAACTGGCTCAAGAATTTCGTCCGTCCCAAGATCAAGGCCATTCTCGGCACGGTGAAGCGCGACACGCCGGAGAACATGTGGATCAAGGATCCCGACTCCGGCCAGATGGTGTTCTACCGCGATCTTGAGGCCAATCAGTTTGTCTTCCCCGGTTCCGGCCATCATCACCGCATGCCGCCCAAGGAGCGGCTGGCCAGCATGTTCGACGGCGGCCACCATGAACCCATCAGCTTTCCGCAGGTGGCGGCCGATCCGCTGAAGTTCCGTGACGAGCGCAAATATGCCGACCGCCTGAAGGAGGCGCGCAGCAAGACCGGTGTGGATGATTGCGTGCAGGCCGGTGTGGGCACGGTGGATGGCACCAAGATGGTCATTGCCGTGCAGGACATGGGCTTCATTGCCGGATCGCTGGGCACGGCGGCGGGCGAGGCCATCATCACCGCCATGCGCACCGCCGTAACCCACCGCTGCCCCTTCGTCATCTTCGTGGCCTCGGGCGGGGCGCGCATGCAGGAGGGCATTCTCTCCCTCATGCAGATGCCGCGCACCACAGTCATGGTGCAGGAGCTTCGCGCCCACAAGCTGCCCTATATTGTGGTGCTCACCAATCCCACCACCGGCGGGGTCACCGCCTCCTATGCCATGCTGGGCGATGTGCACATTGCCGAACCCAAGGCCATCATCGGCTTTGCCGGGGCGCGGGTCATTGAACAGACCATCCGCGAAAAGCTGCCGCCCGGTTTCCAGCGGTCGGAATTCCTGCAGGATCACGGCATGGTGGATCTGGTGGTGGCCCGCAAGGACATGAAGGAAACCGTGGGCCGCATTGCCCGCCTGTTGCTGAAGGCGCCGGTGCGCAGCGCCGGCCAGGCCCTCATTCCGGCTGCCAGCGTGTGACGGCATGGCGCGGAGCGACGCCATTCTGACGCGGCTTCTGTCGCTCCATCCCAAGATCATTGATCTGAGCCTTGGCCGCATGGAGCGGCTGCTAGCGAAACTCGGCCATCCTGAACGCCGTCTGCCGCCGGTCATTCATGTGGCCGGCACCAATGGCAAGGGTTCCACCGTCACCATGCTGCGCACCATCATGGAACAGGCGGGGCAAGCGGTTCATGTCTATACCTCGCCCCACCTCGTCCGCTTCCATGAGCGCATCCGCGTGGCGGGTGAACTGATCACCGATGACGCGCTGGTCGAACTGCTGGAGGAATGCGAGCGCGCCAATGACGGCGAGCCCATGACCTTCTTCGAGATCACCACGGCGGCGGCCTTTCTGGCCTTTGCCCGCACACCAGCCGACTATGTGATCCTGGAAGTGGGACTGGGGGGCAGGCTGGATGCCACCAATGTCATTGCCCGCCCGGCGGTGAGCGTCATCACCACCATAGACTATGACCACCAGCACTATCTGGGCACCACGCTTGCCGCCATAGCGGGCGAGAAGGCGGGCATTCTGAAGCGGGGCACACCGGCCGTCATCGGCGTGCAGCCGGATGAGGCGCGCGCCACCATCGAAGAGGTTGCCGCCCGGCTTGGCGTCACCCTCGCCATCGCCCAGCAGGACTGGCAGGCCTATGAGCAGCACGGGCGGCTGGTATTTCAGGACGGCCATGGCCTGCTCGACCTGCCGCTGCCCGCCTTGCGCGGCCGCCACCAGATTGACAATGCCGGCAATGCCCTGGCAACGCTCCGGGTGCTGAACGATCCGCGCATCACCGAGGCGGCCATGGCGGCCGGCCTCAAGGCCGTGCGCTGGCCCGCCCGCATGGAACGTCTGGCCGCAGGCCCGCTCACCGCCCTGCTGCCGGAGGGGTCTGAGCTGTGGCTTGACGGCGGCCACAACCCGCAGGCCGGGCGCATATTGGCGCGGGCCTTTGCCGAGTTGAATGACCGGCATTCAAAGCCGCTTGTGCTCATCTGGGGCATGCTCAACAGCAAGGATGCGGGCAATTTTCTCGAACCCTTCCGCGATCTCGCCCGGCGGGTCATCTGCCTCACCATTCCCGATGAGGCCAATGCTCTTCCGGCCCAGCAGCTGGCCTCACTGGCGCGCGACCGCGGCCTTGCGGCGGATACGGCGCCATCACTGGAATCGGCGTTGCAGCAGGCGGGCCGCAGCACAGCGGCGCCGCGGGTCCTGATCTGCGGCTCGCTTTATCTGGCGGGCCATGTTCTGGCGGCCCAGACGGGCGAGGCCATGTCGGCAGTCTCGGGGGCGGCCAAAAGATAACCGCCGGAGCAAGGCCCCGGCGGCTTGCAATCAATCGCTGCCGGATCAGGCGATGGCGCTGTCGATCCAGGCCTGCAGCTGGCCCTTGGGGGCGGCCCCCACCTTGGTGTCCACCACCTTGCCGCCCTTGAACACCATCAGGGTGGGGATGCCGCGCACGCCATAGCGCGACGGCGTGCCGGGGTTTTCATCAATGTTGACCTTGACGACCTTGGCCTTGGGTCCAAGACCCGCAGCGATCTCCTCCAGGGCCGGGGCAATCATCTTGCAGGGGCCGCACCACTCAGCCCAGAAGTCAACGATCACCGGAACATCGGCCTTCAGAACATCAGCCTCGAAGGAGGCGTCGGACACCTTGTGAGTCTTCATGGGGAGACACTCCAAATCAGTCGGGAAAGCATGAGAAGTAGGAAGCCCGGCCCGCCAGGTCAAGGGTTTCACCCGGCCTGTGACATTTCCGACAGGGCTGTGGCCAGGCTGGCAGGATCAAGCCATTGCGCCCGGCCGGTGGCCGTCCACAGCAGGCAGGCGGAAACGGGCCGCCCCGGCCAGATCAGGCTGAGGCTCCGGGCATAGAGCGCCATCTGGCGCAGATAGGGATGGTCTGAACCAAGGCCTTCCGGCGGGCGGGCATCGGTCTTGTAGTCGAGGATGAGGATTGCCTCGGGCGTCACCACCAGCCGGTCGATCTGGCCCAGCAGGGTGCCGCCGTCCGGCTGGTCGGCGCGGAAGGACACTTCCGACTGGGCCGTGCCGCCGGTGAAGAAGGGGGCGAGATCCGGCCGGTCCATGAGGGCGAGGAGTCCCGTCACATCCGCCTCGGTCAGACCGAGGCGGGCGGCCTTGCGCCGGGCATAGGGCAGACGCGCCGCCACCGGCAGGTCGGGCAGTTCCTGAAGCAGAAGATGGATGGCGCTGCCCCGTTTCAGCGCCCGCTGCACGGCGGCAAGATCGGCCGGTGACCCGCCCCTGGCCAGGCCGGTGACAGTGGCGCGGGCGGGCCGCCCCTCTGCCGGGGCGGGTGCTGTGGCCCAGTCGGGAACAGGACGATGGGCGGGGAGTGCGGGCGGGGCGGCGGCGGGCGGGCCATAGACCGGGTCTGGTCCATGCCGCCAGACCACACCCTCGCCATCGAAGGCGGGAACCTCGCGCAGCAGGCTCTGGCCCGGCCCGGTCAGAAAGACCTCGCTCAGCCGCTGATACCAGCAGTCATCAGCCAGGCCTTTGTCGGCAACGGCACCGCCAACATAGAGTTCATCCCTGGCTCTGGTCATGGCGACATAGAGCAGGCGGTTGCGCTCGCGCAGGGCAAGGTGACGGGCGGCCTCCTTCCAGCGGTCAATGGCGGGAGAGAGGATGAGATGCGAAAGAACCCATAACGGCAGGCCCGCCCCCGGCTCACCATCGGGTATGGCGACCAGGCCGTTGCCGCCCCGCTCGCCCGGCAGGGTGGCGGCATCGGGCAGGATGACAATGTTGGCTTCAAGACCCTTGGCGCCGTGCACCGTCATCAGCCGCACTTCACCCGACCCCTTGTCCATCTCGCGGCGGATTTCGGTGGCGGTGGCAGTGAACCAGTTGAGGAAGCCGGCCAGCGACGCTCCATGCTCCTCCTCATAGGCAAGGGCCTGGTCGAGAAGGGCATCGGTGGCATCGAGCGCCTCGCTGCCGAGACGGGCGAGAATGGCCCGCCGCCGCGCGGTGAGCACGCCGGCAAGAAAGTCATAGGGGCGGGCGGCTGGTCCGGTGTCGTGCCAGGTAGCCAGTACGGCGGCATTGGCGCGGGCCTTGTCGTCATCGGCTGCCAGCAGGCGCTGCCACAGGCTCAGCGCCCCGCGCTCGGCCGCCAGCGCCACCAGGTCCTCATCAGACAGGGCCTGCGGCACCAGCGGACTTTTCAGCACGCAGGCCAGGCTGTGGTCATCGTCCGGCAGCAGCAGCCACTGCATCAGGGCCAGCAGGTCCTGAACCGCGATATTGTCCATGAGACGAAGGCGGTCGGCACCGGCCACCGGCACACCGGCCCGACGCAGTTCCGCCACCAGCGCCGAAAACAGCACACCGCGCTTCTGCAGCAGTATGAGAATGTCGCCGGGCCTGACGGCCCGCTGTTCTGCGGCGATGATGCGTCCGCGCCGCAGCCAGTCGGCAATCATGGCAGCAATGCGCCGGGCGAGACGGCGGCGCGGCGACTGCGGTGGTTCGCGGTCCACCGGCACGGTCCATGGCGTAGGTTCCGCATCATCCAGGGGCTCAACCAGAGGCCACAGTTCAAACACACCCGGCACGCCGAGCCGTTCAGACTGATGCTGGATGTTGGGCAGGTCGTGGCGCTCCAGTCCCGCCACTGCGGCTGAGCCCGCCGCAAAGGTGTGATCCACCACAGTGAGCAGGGCGGGCACGGTGCGATAGGAAATGGTGAGGTCAATGACCGCCATCTCGGTGCCGCCACGGCCCACCACGGCGGCAAAATCGGCGCGCGCCCGGTCGAAGGCCGCCACATCGGCACCCTGGAAACTGTAGATGGACTGCTTGTGGTCGCCGACCACGAACACCGTGCGGAGCCTGGTCTGCGGCCTGCCTGCACCGGAGAAAAATTCGCTGATCAGGGCGGCAACGATCTGCCATTGCGGGTGTGAGGTGTCCTGGGCCTCGTCGACGAGAATGTGTTCCAGTCCGGCATCGAGCTTGTAGAGCACCCAGTCGGCAAGGTGCTGTTCGGTAAGCAGAGCGCGGGTACGGGCGATGAGGTCGTCGAAATCATAGCGGGCATGGGCCTGCTTCAACTGATCGATGCGGGCCAGCAGACCCTGCGCCAGGGCATAGAGTGCTTCAGTGGCTTCAACCATGAGCAGTTCATCATGGCGGATCATCTGTGCGGTGAGGGTGGCCTGCTGGTCGGTCAGCCACTGTGCCAGAGCAGGATCAGTGGCAACGAGGTCCTTGGTGGCGATGGATTTTGCCAGTGGACGAAGCTTGGTGGTGAAGAACAGTGCCCTCAGCGCCGCGAGGCGCTCATCATCATCGCTGGCCAGAAGAAGGGTGCGGATTTTCTGTCCGGCCTTCTGCAGGGTTGACTGGCTGTGGGCTTCAAGACGGTCTGCGGCCTCCTGCCATGGCGTGCGGGCCAGTGTGGTGATGGTGGCCGCCAGATGACCGCTGCTTTCCGCCGCGCCCAGGCCCAGGGCGTTGCGCAGCACCAGTGCGATGGCGGCAAGCCCATCGGCGCGGCGCAGTTCACGCGCCAGGCCGCCATTGCCCTTCAGGGCATCGGCCATCAGGCGGGAAAAGCTCTTCGCCGTCACCCGGTCCATGACGGTGGCATAGGCGCGGGCAAGTGCCGTGTCCGGCGTGGTGCGGGCTTCCTGCAGCACAGTCGTCTGGGCGGTGCTGCGCAGTTCTTCCGCCTCGCGCTCATCCATGACGCGAAAGCCGGGTGACAGGCCTGCCTCCACCGGAAAGAGTTGCAGCAGGCGTTCGCCAAAGGCGTGAATGGTCTGGATTTTGAGGCCGCCCGGGGTTTCCAGCGCGCGGGTGAAGAGCTGGCGGGCGCGGGCGAACAGGGACGGGTCGCTCACATCCTCGCCCAGCGCGGCCAGGTGAAGGGCCAGTTCCTCATCCGACAGCGCAGCCCACAGACCGAGCCGCTCGTGCAGACGGCTGGCCATTTCTGCTGCCGCCGCCTTGGTGTAGGTGAGGCAGAGAATGGCTGCGGGATTGGCACCCGCCAGCAGCAGGCGGATCAGGCGATAGACCAGAACCTGGGTCTTGCCGGAACCGGCATTGGCGGCCACCCACACCGAATGGCCGGGGGCGGCGGCGCGCTTCTGCTCGGGCGTGGGGGTGAAGACTGTCATGTGCTGCCTGTTCCTGCCAGCCGCCATTCGCCAAAGCGTGACAGATGGTCGAAGTCCGAGGGGTCTTCCTCCCTGACCATGCGGTAGCGCGGCAGATAGGGCGTGGCAAGGGCGCGATAGCCGCTGAGCAGATCCACCAGAGCGGCGAAATGCCGGGCCGCCAGGGCGGCGGGCGTGGCGGTGCTTCTGGCCAGTGGATCGGTGATCTTGCCCGGCGGCCGGCCGCCGCCCGCCTGCACATAAAGGAGGCTGCTGGCCTCGCCTCTGACATCAGCAAATGCGCCGTGGGCCAGCAGGGCGGCCTCGAGGGGCAATTGCGGCGCCAGGCCGGTTTCAACCTGTGCCCCGGTGGGCACAGAGCCGGTCTTGTAGTCGATGATCCGGTAACGGCCATTGTGGAGATGATCGATGCGGTCGGCCCGGGCGCTCAGGGAATGCTCCACCCCCGCCACCAGGAAGCGGCTCTCGCCCCTGATTTCGGCATGGATTTCCGCCAGCCCGGCGCGCAGGTCCGGTTCCATCTCGGCCAGCCAGCGGGCGGCGCGGCAGAAGCGCGGCCACCAGAAATGCATGACTTCCGGATCATGGGCGAAGGGTCTGAACAGATGCTCTCCCCGCTCGAGCAGGGCCTGTTCGGGGTCGGCAGGCAGGGCGTGGGGAAAATCGCGGTTGAAGCGCTTGATGATGTCATGAAACAGCTGGCCGCGCAGGGCTGCATCGGCGGGCTTGCCCAGCGGGTCAAGCGGCTCAAGCTTCAGCACCCTGCGGGCAAAAACGGCATAGGGATCGCGGATCAGGGTTTCGATGTCGCTGACGCTGAAGTGGCGCGGCCTGAGGTGAACCGGCGGCTGCGGCGCGGGCCGGGCGAGAGGCGCCATGACCGGGGCCTGGTCCAGTGCGGCCGCCCAGGCGGCCAGCGTGTCATCGCGCAGGGTGGCTGCTTCCACACCGGCAGCCGCCAGCACGGCCTGAAGCCGGAGCAGCCAGCGCGAGGGACCGGATGGAGCATCGCCGATCCGTTCGGCGTGGCTTAGATAAACCTCGCCCGCGGCCATGGCCTGCACCAGATCATGGGCGGTCTGGCCGATGGCCCGTTCCGGCTGGCCCAGGGCCATGCGGTCGCGCATGGGCCGGTTGAGCCAGGGACCGCCATCGGGCTGGGCGGGCCATTTGCCCTCGTTCAAACCACCGAGCACAGCGACGTCGGGGCGCATCAGGCGCGCTTCCAGCAGACCCATGACGGAAAGCCGGGGGTGGGCTTCGGCCCTGGGGTGATGCAGGGCCCGCGTCAGACGATCGGCAATGGCCCGGGCCGCCCTGGCGAAGGGGCCCGGCGGAAAGAAATCGGCGGCGGCGGCCAGTTCATCAAGGATGAGGGCCAGCGCCACATGCTCAGGCTCCGTCCAGTCAAGGCCGGGAGCCAGGGCCGCAAGCGCCTGGCGCAGGCGGGCAAGGTGGCCGGCAAAACTGTCTTCGCCCGCCGCGGTGAGGGGCTGCAGCACTGCCGCCAGCGTCTGCCAGAAGCGGTCCAGCGCCTGCCAGTCTGCTTCGTTCATGGTGCGGATGAACCGGCTGCGCAATTCCTGACCCGCCGCCAGCAGGCGGGCGCGGGTCACGGCCCGGCTGATGCCGTCAATCCCGTCATCGGCGCCCACCGGGCGGAGCACCGCCCGTTCAAGACGGCGCGCCTCTGTCAGAAACGCCTCACGCCCGAGGCCGAGGTCGGCAAGGGGGTGGTGCATGAGGGCCACCAGGTCGGCTGCTGTCACACCTGCGGTCACCAGGCGCATGAGCAGGGCGAGAAGGTGAGCGGCGCCGAAACGGATGAGCGGCTCACCCGCCGTGTCATCCAGGGTGATGTGCCAGCGCTTCATTTCCTCCTTCACCCGGCGGGCAAGATCGCGGTCGGGGGTGATGAGGGCGGCGGTGCGGCCCGGTTCGTTGACCGCCCGGCGCAGAATGAGAGCAATGGTGCGGGCTTCGCGGTGGCGGTCGCGGGTGGTGACAAGGCGCATGCCCCGCACTGCTTCGCCCAGCACGGGCCCTGATCCAGCCAGTGCGGCACGCCAGCGGTCGGCGGTTTCGGGCGAGCGCATGAGTTCGCTTGTCAGGCGGGCGCGCGGGCCCTGCTCCGGCCCCAGGCGCTGCACATCGGCGCGCGAAAGACCGAGGAAACTCACCAGATTGCTGAGGGCGAATTGCGGGTGCTGCGGCCCCACCACCTGCCAGCTTTCGTCATCGAGACCCTGATCGAGGCCGGGCAGCACCACCGCGCCCTGCGGCAGACCGGCAATGGCCCTGAGCAGATCCCGGGTTGAGGCAAAGGTGCCGGTGGAACCGGCAGCAATGACCGGCCCGGCGGGCGGGCTTTTGGTCAGGCGCTCGGCCTCCAGCCGGATCAGCGCATTGCGGCGCTGGCGCGCCGACATGACGCCGAGCTTCAGCATTTCAGCAGGCAGATCGCGGCGGATCAGGTCAATGAGACCGAGGCTTGCCAGACGGTGGCCGGACAGGTCGGCATCATAGAATTCATCGAGGCGGCTGAGGTCGGCGCCATCCTCTTCGGCCTGGTCGAAGAGGTCGGCCAGCGACTGGGCCAGCGCCAGGGACTGGCCGCCGTCGGCGCCAAGGTCGCGGGCAATGGCATGATGGGCATTGTCTGCCGCCCAGCGCGCAATGATGCGCATGAGCAGAAACAGGCGGGCCGTGTCGGACAGGGCGGGCGGCAGGTCGCCCGGCTCCGTGGCCGTCACCATGTCCTCGTCAATGTCGCCGATGGGGCGGATGCGCGGCAGGAACAGCAGCCCGCCGGCACCGGCCGCACGGGCAGCGGCATAGATGAGATCACCGAGACGGCGCGCCGAACGCCGGTTGGGCACCAGAATGGTGGTGCCGGCCAAGCGCTCCGGCGCGGGGGGCGTGGGGCCGGGAAAGCCGTTCAGCACAGCCTGGGCCAGAACCGACAGGAAATCCTGATCGGCAGCGATGGTGAAGACGCGGGGCAGGCCGGTTGGCGCGGCCATGACTCATTTTTCCTTCAGCGCTTGCTCTGCCAAGCCCATCGCTTCCGGCGTGCCGACGTGAAGCCATTTTCCATGGTGATCGAGGCCGAAGAGACGGCCCCCTGCCATGGCGCGGTCCCACAGCAGGTTCATGGAAAAGGCGCCCGCGGGGGCATGGGCAAAGAGGCGTGGGTGAACCAGATAACCGCCGATGAAGGCGAGCGCGCCCGGTCCCCGGCCCCGGCTCAGGCGGCCATCCGGGCCGAGGCGGAAATCACCGGCGCCGTCATAGCCTGTGGTGCGCGCCGGGTCGCAGAGCAGCAGCAGGCAGTCCATGTCGGCGTCGGCCCAGTGGTGGCGCAGGCGCGCCAGGGCGGGTTTGCCCTCATCAAGCCAGAAGCTGTCGGCGTTGAGCACGAAGAAGGGGTCTGATCCCAGAAGCGGCAGGGCGCGGACAATGCCGCCGCCGGTGTCGAGAATGGCATCGCGCTCGTCCGACAGGGTGATGGGGGGTGAGGCCACCGTTCTGGCCCAGTCTTCAATCTGGCCAGCCAGATAATGCATGTTGACCACGGCGCGTTTGACCACGGCGGCACGCAGCCGGTCGAAGGCGTAATCGATGAGGCGCTGGCCCGCCACCCTAATGAGCGGCTTGGGTGTGGCCAGCGTCAGGGGCTGCATGCGCGTGCCGAACCCTGCCGCCAGCACCATGGCGCTGTGGCCCAGCTCACTCATGGCCCGCCTCCATCACCTCTGGCAGATGGCGGGCATAGAAATCGCGGATGGGGGCCAGCACCGGATGGCTGAGATTGTGCCGGAGGTAACGGGCCACACGCGGCAGATGGCGGAGATAGCCATGCTTGCCGTCGCGCTGCGACAGGCGGGCGAAGATGCCGAGAATCTTGGTGGCGCGCTGGGCGCCGAGCACGGCATAGGCGCGGCCAAAGGCTTCGGCGTCAAAACCCGGCGTGGTCCGGCGCAAGGCCAGATAGTGCTCATAGAGGGCCTGCTGCTCGGCTTCGGGAATGTCGATGCGCGCATCCTGCAGCAGCGAGGCAAGATCATAGGCCGGGTGGCCCAGCACCGCGTCCTGCGTGTCAATGAGGCCGACCTGTTTGTGACCCTGGCGCTGCGGCAGCCAGAGCAGATTGGGCGAATGATAGTCGCGCAGCACCCAGACCGGCCGGGGGGTACCGGCATGGGCCAGAACGGCACGCCACAGGCCGGCAAAGTCATCATGCACGGCGGCGGGCGCAGGCCCGCCCTTCAGGCGCGGCCAGTACCAGGCGATGAGAAGATCGGCTTCGATGAGCAGGGCCTCTTCATCATAGGCTGACAGGCCATGCTGCACCCCATCCGCGGCGGCGGTGGTGGGCCAGGCTTCATCCGCTATGTGGGCCAGCACCGCCACGGCAGCGCGCATGGGGGCGGCCATGTCGGCCCCTGCCGCGCGCATCCGGCCATAGACGGCGCCGTCGAGATATTCGATGAGGGCCAGACCCTGGCCGTCATCGTGGGCGAGGATGCGCGGAGCGCCAAGCCCGCGCCGCACCAGTTCGCCATTGATGGCGATGACGGCGGTTATGTCCTCGGCGAGATGGGCAATGGCGCTGTAGGGCTTGCCATCCTTGACCGGCGGACCATCGGGGCGGCGCGGCATGTCCATGAGCAGCAGGCGGGAAGCCCCCTCGCCCAGCACCTCATAACGCCGGGCCGAGGCATCGCCCTCAAAGAAGCGGCGCTCGTCAGCCGCCCGGCCGTGACGGGCGAGAAAGGCACTGATCGTGTCATTGCGGGAAAGCAGCTGCTGCCACTGGCCGGTGGCCTTCATCTCCACGGTGCGGCTGCCGCCACGGCCGGTGAAGGCGAGGGTGAGACTGTGCTCGAAGGTGCCAGCCTCCAGCCGGTCGGGCCATTCCACCAGCACCACATGGTCGCGGGCAAGATCGGCAAGACCCAGTTCTTCCACCTCGCCCACAGTCTTCAGCCGGTAGAGATCGGCATGGGCCACGGGAAGCCGCGTCTGGTCATAGGTCTGGATGAGCGAAAAGGTGGGGCTTGGCACATCAAAGGTGTCATCACCGCCCGCCAGGGCGCGGATGAAGGCGCGGGCAAAGGTGGACTTGCCCGCCCCCACCGCACCTGCGAGCAGGATGACCAGACCGGGCCTGGCCCACAATGCCAGCTCGCGGGCCAGAGCCGCCGTGGCACCGGCACTGGCCAGATCGAGGCTGCGGCTCATGCCGCCTGCCGCGTCGTGCCGGGCGGGGGCGCGCGCTTTGGTCCCTGGGCCGGCAGATTGCAGACCACGGTGGTGCCCTGATTGAGCTTGGAGACGAGAGAGACCTTGCCGCCGTGCAGTTCGGTGAAGCTCTTGACCAGCGCCAGGCCCAGGCCCGGCCCATGGTGGCTGCCCGGCAGCGGCTTGGCCTGAAAGCGCTCAAAGGCGCGCTTCTGGAATTCGGCGTCCATGCCGCGGCCCCGGTCGGCCACCCAGATCTGCACCACATCGCCCGAGCGCCTGGCACCCAGACGCACGGCCGTGCCCGGGTCGGAAAAGCCTATGGCATTGGTAAGGAGGTGGCCCAGCATCTGTTCAAGCCGCACACCATCGGCCACCAGCGGCGAGGTGCCGGGCGCCACCTCGACCAGCAGCGCCACGCCGCGCCGTTCGGCCAGGGCCTGATGGCGCTGGGCCACGGCATTGAGGCGGGCTTCCACATCCTGCGGTTCGAGGTGCAGTTCCATGGCCCCGGCGTCGATGGCGGAAAGATCGATGATGGCGTCGATGATGCGCTTCAGGTCTTCCGACGACCGCCGGATGTCGAGAACATATTCGCGCTGCTTGACGGTCAGATCGCCCACCATGCCGATGTCGAGGGCTTCGGCAAAGCCGACGATGGAGGTGAGCGGCGTCCGCACCTCGTAGGAGACATTGGCAAGAAAGGTGTTCTTCAGCCGGTCGGCGGCTTCCAGCGCCTCGGCGCGGTCGCGCAGGGCCTGCTCCATCTTGGCGGGATCGGAAATGTCGGTGAAGGACAACAGCATGTTGCCATCCGCCAGGGGGGCTGCGGCATAATTGAGAATGCGCTCGCCCTGGGCGATGCGGCCCGTCATGGGCTTGCGGTTGGCCTCAAGCCCGGTGATGGCATAGCGGATGTCCTGCCACAGGGCCTGGGCTTCGCCTTCGAGCTTGGGATGGCGCGTCACCTCGTCGACGTGGGGATCGCGGGCCAGGGCGTCGGGATCAAATTTCCAGAAGGTGGCAAAGGCCGGGTTGAACAGTTTCAGCCGGCCATCGCTGCCGAACAGGGCAATGGCCTCGCCCAGATTGTCCAGGGTTTCGCGCTGGACGTTGATGAGTTCGTTGTAACGGCTTTCGAGCTGGATTTCCTTGGTGAGGTTTTCATAGAGATAGGTGACGCCGCCGAAGGGGTGCTGTTCGCAGATGACATGGAGCGAGCGGCCATCGGGCAGATACCAGTAGTTCTCGCGCATCTCGAGGGTGGTGTAGGAGGAGAGCTGGCGGGTGCGCCATTCCAGATAGTTGGCCTGTTCCGGCAATTGCCGGGTGGCGCGCAGGCGGTCGAGGATCTCGCCGTCACGCGGTTTTGACTCCAGCCACTTTTCATCCAGGCCCCACAGCCTGGCATAGGCGGCGTTGAAAAAGCGCAGGCGCTGATCGGCACCGAAAATGGCGATGGCGGTATCGAGCTTGTTCAGCGTGGAGCCATGGGCCTTGATGTGGCGCTCCAGCTCCTTTTCCGCCTCCTCCAGCGGTGTCACGTCCACGGCATAGCCCGCCTGGCCGCCGCTCACCGGCACTTCGTGGATGTTGAGCGCCTTCATGCTGCCGGCCAGCACGGTGTGGGCGCGGCCCAGAAGGTGGGCCTCCGGGTTGGCGCGGGTGAAATCGATGCGCTGGGTGGGGGCCAGGTCAAAGCCCGCCTTCAGCACCTGTTCGCTGTCGGACATTTCGGCGGCGGCAACATAGGCGCGGTTCACCCAGGTGAGCTTGCCTTCCTCGTCCTTGATCCAGACCGGAAAGGGGGCGGCATCGAGCACCGCCGACAGGCGCTCCACCTGACGGGTGAGCTTGCGGGCATCATGGGCCAGTTCCATGGATTGCTGGCGTTCACCGGCGAGCGACCGGAAGCTCAGCGTGGCCAGGCCGCCGGCCGCCCGGCCGGCCGCCTCCAGCAGGGTGCCGGAAAGGCTGCGCACCGCCACAGTGAAGGGACGGCCGGACTGGCGCAGTTCAGCCACCGCCTGTTTCAGGGCGGCGGCCGAATCGGCATCGAGCCAGTTCCGGTACTGGATCAGGTTTTCCGGCTCATCGGGAATGGTCAGTTCGTTCCTGAGGGTGTTGACCAGCCGTTCCGGCACCTCTTCACGACCCCGCCAGACCAGCATGGCATGGCGCTCGGCGGCGAGTGCGGTTTCGGTTTCGTTGCGGCGGCCCTCCAGTTCGGCAATGTGTTGGCGCAGCGCCTGACCGCCCAGGCGCAGCCGGCGCAGCGCAAAGAAGGCGAAAACCGACACGGTGGCCGCGGCAATGGCGGTGAGCGGGACCATAAGCCCGTCACCGGCAGACAGCGGGGCGGCGAGCGCCGATGGCGCGGTGAACGCCCACAGGGCCGGTGCCAGGCACAAGCCTGCCCGGCACTTTCCTGCGCCCCTCGTTTCACCCTTGGCCTGCACGATCTCTGGCTCCGCCCGATGAGGCCCCGCCGAATCAGCGATGCTTCTGCCCCGGCCCGGTATAACCAGAAACGACAGCCCCCGGAATCCCGCTTCATGGCCGGGTTCCGGGGGCTGAGACGAAATGACTTGTGACCGGCGGGGCCGGATCAGTAGCGGTAATAGTCGGGCTTGAAGGGGCCCTTGGGATCAACCCCGATATAGGCCGCCTGTTCCGGCTTCAGGGTGGTGAGCCTGACGCCGAGCTTGTCGAGATGGAGACGGGCCACCTTCTCATCGAGATGCTTGGGCAGCACATAGACCTTGTTCTCATATTTGCCGGTCTTGGCGTTGGTGAACAGTTCCATCTGGGCCAGGGTCTGGTTGGTGAAGGAGGCCGACATGACGAAGCTCGGGTGGCCGGTGGCGTTGCCGAGGTTGACGAGCCTGCCCTCCGACAGCAGGATGATGCGGTTGCCACCGGGGAACTGGATCATGTCCACCTGGGGCTTGATGTTGGTCCATTTGTGATTGCGCAGGCCCGCCACATCGATCTCATTGTCGAAGTGGCCGATGTTGCAGACGATGGCCATGTCCTTCATCTTCTTCATGTCATCGGCGGTGATGACATCCTTGTTGCCGGTGGCGGTGACGAAGATGTCGGCGCTGGGCAGGGCATCGTGCAGGGTGTGCACGGCAAAGCCGTCCATGGCGGCCTGCAGGGCGCAGATGGGATCAATCTCGGTGACGATGACGCGCGCGCCCGAGCCGCGCAGCGACAGGGCCGAGCCCTTGCCCACGTCACCATAGCCGCAGACCACGGCAACCTTGCCCGCCATCATCACATCGGTGCCGCGGCGAATGGCGTCCACCAGCGATTCCCGGCAGCCGTATTTGTTGTCGAACTTGGACTTGGTGACGGAGTCGTTCACGTTGATGGCGGGGAAGGGCAGCTCACCCTTGGCCTGCAGCTCATAGAGGCGGTGCACGCCGGTGGTGGTTTCCTCGGAAACACCGATGAGCGCCGCACGCTGGCGGGCAAACCAGCCGGGTGAGGCCTTGATGCGGCGGGCGATCTCGGCATAGAGGCATTCCTCCTCCTCGTTCTTGGGCGCGGCAATGAGGGCGGGATCCTTCTCCGCCTTGGCGCCGAGGAGAATGTAGAGGGTGGCATCGCCGCCATCATCAAGGATGAGGTTGGAGGGCTTGCCATCCGGCCAGTCGAAAATGCGCGCCGTGAAGGCCCAGTATTCCTTCAGGCTCTCGCCCTTGAAGGCGAAGACCGGGGTGCCGCCCGCGGCAATGGCGGCGGCGGCATGGTCCTGGGTGGAGAAGATGTTGCAGGAGGCCCAGCGCACATCAGCACCCAAGGCCTTCAGCGTTTCAATCAGCACCGCCGTCTGGATGGTCATGTGGAGCGAGCCGGAAATGCGCGCGCCCTTGAGCGGCTGGGCCTTGGCATATTCGGCGCGGGTGGCCATCAGGCCGGGCATTTCCACCTCGGCCATGTCAATCTCCTTGCGGCCCCAGGCGGCGAGATTGATGTCGGCAACGTGATAATCAGAAAAGACGGCCATGGAACGCTCCTTGCAGGCAGGTCGGGTTGCCGCCGCCTATAGCAGCGGCGGGGGCTGCCGTCCACAAGGACATAAAGAAATCCTTATGTGTAATTCCGGGCGTCCAGGCCGGTGATGCCGGGGCTGCGCCCGGTCAGCGGATTATCCGGGTTCCAGGCCAGGGCCACGGTGAAGAAGCGGGCCAGCAGCGCATCATACATGAGCACCCTGCCCGCCAGGCCTTCGCCGATGCCGAGCAGTTCCTTGAGCGCCTCCATGGCCTGCATGGAGCCGATAATGCCCGGCAGGGCACCGAGAATGCCCATTTCCTCGCAGCTGGGAAAGCTCGCCCGTTCCGGCAGGTCGCCGATGAAGCAGCGGTAGCTGGGAAGGGGGGTTCCGTCCGGCCCGGTGAGGTAGGGCTTGAAGGTGGAGATCTGGCCATCAAACTGGCCGACCGCCGCCGAGACCAGCGGCCTTCTGGCGAAGTAGCAGGCGTCACTCAGCAGAAAGCGGGTGGGGAAATTATCGCAGGCGTCGACCACCAGATCATAGCCTGTGATGAGGCTTGACGCATTTGCAACCGAAAGCCTGGTGCGGTGCTGTTCCACCGCCACATGGGGGTTGAGGGCGGCGATGGCGCGGGCGGCACTTTCGGTTTTCGGTGTGCCCACATCCTCGGTGCGGTGGATGATCTGGCGCTGGAGGTTGGACAGGCTCACCCCGTCGTCATCGACAATGCCGAGGGTGCCCACCCCGGCGGCGGCGAGATAGAGCAGCACGGGCGAGCCGAGGCCGCCCGCCCCCACCACCAGCACGCGCGCCTGTTTGAGTTTTGCCTGACCGGCACCGCCCATGTCCGCCAGCACAATGTGACGGGCGTAGCGTTCAAGCTCCTCCGGCAACAAGGCCATCACGACCTCCCGGAGGAACCGAAGCCGCCCGTGCCGCGCGCCGTGGCGGGCAGGCTTGCCGCCTCGGCCAGCACCGCCTGCACCACCGGGGCAATGACCAGCTGGGCGATGCGCTCACCACGGGCGATGGCCACCGGCGCGTGGCCGAGATTGATGAGCGGCACCTTGATCTCGCCGCGATAGTCGCAATCGATGGTGCCCGGCGCATTGAGCACGGTGAGACCGTGTTTCACCGCCAGGCCGGAGCGCGGCCTGACCTGACCCTCGAAGCCTTCCGGAATGGCCATGGCAAGGCCGGTGGGCATGAGGCAGCGTTCACCGGGGGGCACTGTGACGGCCTCGGCGGCGCGCAGGTCAAGCCCCGCCGCCCCCGCCGTTTCATAGGCCGGAAGCGGCAGGTCGGCGCCATGGGGCAGGCGCTGAACGGCGATGCGGGGCGGCGTCATGCCGTTTCCGCCAGCGTGCCCGCAAGCCGGTCCATGAGGCGGCGGGCCACCTCGGCCTTGCTCAGGTTGGGCCAATCCTCCACACCGGCTTTGGACACGAGGTGCACGGTGTTGCGGTCACCGCCGAACACGCCGCCTTCCGGGCTCACATCATTGGCGATGATGAGGTCGGCCCCCTTGCGGGTGAGTTTTTCCTGGGCATGGGCCACCACCCGTTCGGTTTCGGCGGCAAAGCCCACCACCAGTTTCGGGCGGCCCGATTTCAGTGTGGCCACGGTTTTCAGAATGTCGGGGTTTTCGGCCAGGGTCAGGGTGGGCGGCGCCTTGCCCCCCTTCTTGATTTTCTCGTCCGCCCTTTGCGCCACCCGCCAGTCGGCCACGGCGGCGGTGAAGATGGCGATGTCGGCGGGCAGTTCACGCGAGACGGCGGCCATCATCTGGGCGGCACTTTCCACTGGCACCATCTGCGCGCCGGGCGGAATGGGCAGCGAAACCGGACCGGACACCAGTACCACCTCTGCCCCCAGCGCCACGGCGGCGGCGGCCAGCGCATAGCCCTGCTTGCCGGAGGAGTGGTTTGAAATGTAGCGCACCGGGTCAATGGCCTCACGCGTCGGCCCGGCGGTGATGAGAACCTTCCGCCCCCTCAGCGGCCGGGGCGCATCGCCGGTCAGAAGCTTCATGCCCTCGGCGGGGGCCAATGCCTCGTCAATGGCGACGGCGATGGCGGCGGGCTCGGCCATGCGGCCCGGGCCGAATTCGCCACAGGCCATGTCGCCCTCATCGGGGCCGATGACGCGCACCCCATCGGCCAGAAGCCGGGCGAGATTGCGCTGGGTGGCGGGGTGAAGCCACATGCGCACATTCATGGCGGGCGCAATGAGCACCGGCTTGTCGGTGGCAAGGAGGGCGGTGGCGGCAAGATCATTGGCAAGACCCTGGGCCATGCGGGCCATGAGATCGGCGGTGGCGGGGGCCACCACCACCAGATCAGCCGCGCGCGACAGTTCGATGTGGCCCATCTCGGCCTCGTCGGTGAGGCTGAAGAGATCGCTGTAGACCTTCTCGCCGGTGAGGGCGGCCACCGACAGCGGGGTGACGAACTGCTCGCCGGCACGGGTGAGGATGGCGCGCACGCCGATGCCCCGGCCCTTGAGCAGGCGGATCAGCTCCAGCGTCTTGTAGGCGGCGATGCCGCCGCCGATCACCAGCAGCACCGAGCGGGCGGAAGTCTTGGTCATGGCCGTCTCCTGTGGCGCCCCAGATGGTGGTTTCACCATAGCACGGCAAGGGCGAGCGCGACGAGCGCCAGTCCGCCGGCAATGATGGCCGCGTCACGCCAGCGGCTGTGGCGGCGCTGTTCGCGGGCCAGCGCCATGGCGGTTTCCTCATCAAGCCTGAGGCCACCGGATTTTGCCATGGCGGACAGCATTTCCGAAGCCCGGCGCGCCTCATCAAGAATATCAGGCAGGGCAAGGGCGGCCTTGCCCAAAGCCAGCGCCGACTGCGCCCCCTGCTTCAGCGTGCCGAGCGGCCCCAGCGTTTCGGCTATCCAGCCCGAGACCACGGTTTCACCCGCCTTCCACATGTTGAAATGGGGGTTCAGGGTGCGGGCCACGCCCTCCACCACCACCATGGTCTTCTGCAGCAGCAACAGTTGCGGCTGGGTGGTCATGTTGAATTGGGCGGTGGTGTCGAAGAGCTGGGTCAGAAGGCGCGACATGGACACGTCTTCCGCCGCCAGGCCCATGATGGGCTCGCCGATGGCGCGCAGCGCCTGGGCGAAGATCGCCGGGTCCTCGCTGCGCGGCACATAGCCCGCATCAAAATGGACCTGGGCCACGCGCTCATAGTCACGCACGATGAAACCGTGCAGGATCTCGGCCAGGAACAGGCGCTCCCTGGGAATGAGCCTGCCCATGATGCCATAGTCGAGCGGCACAATCTGACCCGCCCGGTCCACCATCAGATTGCCCTGATGCATGTCGGCGTGGAAGAAGCCGTCGCGGATGGCATGGCGGAGGAAGCTCTGGACCAGCGTGTCTGCCAGTTTCACAAGATCATGACCGCTGGCCTTGAGGGCCGCGACATCGGCCATGGGGGTGGCGTCAATCCATTCGGTGGTGAGGACGCGCCGGGCGGTGAGGTTCCAGTGGATGGCGGGGAAGCGGAGCCCCGCATCGTCCTTGCTGTTCTCGGCCATTTCCGACAGGGCGGCCGCCTCCATGCGGAGATCAAGCTCCAGATCCATGGACTGTCTCAGCATGGCCACCGCATCGATGGGGCGAAGCCTGCGGCCCTCGGCCGACAGGCGCTCCATGAGGGATGCGGCAAAGGTGAAGCTTTCCATGTCCGCCGCAAAGCGTTTCTCCACATCGGGGCGGAGAATTTTCACCGCCACGGCGCGGCCATCCCGGAGGCGCGCCTTGTGCACCTGGGCAATGGAGGCCGCCGCCACGGCGGGGCCGAATTCGGCAAACAGGGCGGCCACCGGCTGGCCCAGTTCGCGCGCCACCGTGTCTTCCGCCTCCGGCTGGGGAAAGGGCGGCAGGCGGTCCTGCAGGGTCTTCAGTTCAAAGGCGCGTTTGCCGCCGATGATGTCGGGGCGGGTGGACAGAAACTGGCCGAGCTTGATGTAGCTCGGGCCCAGTTCGGTCAGGGCATCGGCAAGGCGACCCTGCTCACTCTCGACCGGATGGGCCGGGGCGCCAAGACGCAGCACCGCCATGCCCGCCCGGGCCGGGGCGGGAAGGACCGCCAGATATTCCGGCAGCAGCAGCGCGTCATGGCGGGCAAAGACGCGGGCCGCCTTCAACAACCGCCAGACATTGGCAACTGTGGACATCAGATGCGCCAGCCCGAATGAATGGCCACCACTCCGCCGGTGAGATTGCGGTAGGAAACGCGGCTGAAGCCCGCCTCTTCGATCAGGCTCTTGAATTTTTCCTGATCGGGGAAGGTGCGGATCGATTCCACCAGATAGCGGTAGGGCTGGCCGTCGCCCATCACCACCTTGCCCACGGCGGGAATGACGGTGAAGGAATAGGCGTCATAGATCTTGTCCATGCCCGGCACATCAACATGGGAAAATTCCAGACAGAGTAAGCGCCCGCCGGGTTTGAGCACGCGCCAGGCCTCGGCCAGGGCGCGGTCGATGTGGGTGACATTGCGGATGCCGAAGGCAATGGTGTAGGCATCGAAGCTCCGGTCGGGGAAGGCCAATTGCTCGGCGTTGCCGACGGTGAAATCACACTTGTCGAGACGGCCTTCAGCGGCGGCGCGCTTCCTGCCCTCCGCCACCATTTCCGGGGAAATGTCGGCGATGGTGACATGGGTGCCCCTGCCGCCCCTTTCAGCGATGCGGAAGGCGATGTCGCCGGTGCCGCCCGCCACATCGAGCACCCGGAAGGGCCGGTCGCTCACCGGCGGGTTCAGCATGGTGACGAAGTCATCCTTCCACAGCCGGTGCAGGCCGCCCGACATGAGGTCGTTCATCTGGTCATAGCGGGCGGCGGATTTGGAGAAGACCTCATTCACCAGGCCCTGCTTGTCGTCCTCAGCCACCTTGCGGAAGCCGAAATCCACTTCGGCTGCCGGGGCTTCGCTGGCTTTCTTCGGGTTCTTCCTGCTCATGGGAAGGGCTTATACCGCAGGGCGCAAAAACGCGCCATGATATTGCCTTGCGGCGCGCGCCAGGGTTAACAGCAGATCATGCCGGAACTGCCAGAAGTCGAAACGGTCATGCGGGGGCTTGCAGCTGTGCTGGTGGGCCAGCGCATTGCCGCGGTGCGCCTGCGCCGCGGGGGCTTGCGCTTTCCCTTTCCGCAGGGCTTTGCCGAGCGCCTGACGGGAGCCAGGGTGGAAGGCCTGTCGCGCCGGGCCAAATACATTCTGGTCCGTCTCGACAACGGCCATACCCTTATTGTCCATCTTGGCATGACCGGGCGCTTCTCGGTCATCCCGGCGGCGGCATCGGCCAGCAGTCTGGGCGTCTTCTATTTCGAGGAGGAGGTGGCGACCGGCGAGGGCCCGCACGACCATGTGGTGCTGACCCTGGAGGGGGGCAGCCGCATTGTCTTCACCGATCCCCGGCGGTTTGGCCTCATGGATCTGGCGGAGACGGCCTGCTGTGCCGAACACGTGCGGCTGAGGGGCCTCGGTCTGGAACCCCTGTCCAATGACTTCAACGCCGAAGCCCTGGCGCAGCGGTTTGCCGGCAGAAAGGCGCCTCTGAAGGCGGCCCTGCTGGAACAGCGCCTCATTGCCGGGCTGGGCAATATCTATGTCTGCGAGGCCCTGTTCCGGGCCGGGCTTTCGCCCAGCCGCAGGGCGGGGACGCTGGTCAAACGCGGGCGGCCCGACCCCCGCCTTGAGGAACTGGTGCGCCATATCCGGGCGGTGCTGACGGAGGCCATTGCGGCGGGTGGCTCCACCATCCGCGACTATGCCGGGGCCGACGGGCAGGAAGGCGCCTTCCAGCAGCGCTTTCATGTCTATGACCGCGAAGGCGAAGCCTGCCCGCGCTGCGGGGCCGCCATCAGGCGCGTGGTGCAGTCCGGCCGCTCCACCTTCTTCTGCGGCCGCTGCCAGAAATAGGGCGGCGGTCTGACCGGGTCAGACCGGGCGCACTTCCGACACTTCCGGCACGAAGTGGCGGAGCAGGTTTTCAATGCCGTGCTTCAGCGTGGCGGTGGATGACGGGCAGCCCGCGCAGGAACCGCGCATGTTGAGATAGACCACCCCTTCCTTGAAACCGTGGAAGGTGATGTCGCCGCCGTCCTGGGCCACGGCGGGGCGGACGCGCGTGTCGAGCAGATCCTTGATGGTGGCCACCACCTCCTTGTCCTTCTCGTCGAAGAACTCCTCGCCCTCGGCATGGCCCGCATGCTGGGCCTTGGCCCCCTTGGCGATGACCGGTGCGCCGGTGAGATAATGGTCCATGATGAGGCCGAGAATGGCGGGCTTCAGATGCTGCCATTCGCCTGCCGCCTTGGACACGGTGATGAAGTCATGGCCGAGGAACACGCCAGACACCCCGTCTATGCCGAAGAGGGCGGTGGCAAGCGGCGATTCCGTGGCCTCGGCGGCGGTGCGGTAGTCACGGGTGGAACCGGGCAATACCGGCTTGCCGGGCAGGAATTTCAGCGTGGCCGGATTGGGCGTGGCTTCGGTCTGGATGAACATGTCCGATTTCCTTTCTCGGGAATTATATAGGCGCGACGGAAGCGGCTGGGAAGTCCGGATTATGACCCCTCACACCAATGCGATCAGGAGACGAGGAACCCCACCACCTCGCGGGCCTGGCGCACGATGGGGCTGGCTATGGCCCGCGCCCGGGCCGCGCCATCGGCCAGAACGCCCATGATGTGGTGCGGGTCGGCCTTCAGCCGCTTGATCTCGTCGCCGATGGGGCCAAGGCGGGCCACCGCCAGATCGGCCAGCGCATTCTTGAACGCGGAGAACTGTCCGCCGCCATACTGGGCCAGAACCTGTTCCGCCGTCATGCCCGAAAGGGCGGCATAGATGCCCACCAGATTGTCGGCCTCGGGGCGGTCCTTCAGGCCCGCCTTTTCCGACGGCAGCGGTTCCGGATCGGTCTTGGCCTTGCGCACCTTGCGGGCAATGGTGTCGGCATCGTCGGTCAGGTTGAGGCGGGAGAGATCGGAGGGGTCGGACTTCGACATCTTCTTGGTGCCGTCGCGCAGGCTCATGACGCGGGTGGCGGGACCGGTGATGAAGGGTTCGGGCGGCACCAGGAATTCGGCGGCATAGCCCCTGTCCGCAATGGCGTCCCGGTAGTCGTTGTTGAACTTGATGGCGATGTCGCGGGCCAGCTCCAGATGCTGCTTCTGGTCCTCGCCCACCGGCACATGGGTGGCGCGATAGGCCAGAATGTCGGCGGCCATGAGCACCGGATAGATGAACAGGCCCACCGCCGCTGCCTCCTTGTCCTTGCCGGCCTTGTCCTTGAACTGGGTCATGCGGTTGAGCCAGCCCATGCGCCCGACACAGGAGAGGATCCACTGCAGTTCCGCGTGTTCCGGAACCTGCGACTGGTTGAAGATGATGGATTTCTTCGGATCAAGCCCGCAGGCGAGATAGGCCGCCGTCACATCGAGAATGGCCTGATGCAGTTCCTTCGGTTCCTGCCACAGGGTGATGGCGTGCATGTCGACCACGCAATAGATGCATTCATGGGTGTCCTGCATCTTCACCCAGTTCAGCATGGCGCCGAGGTAATTGCCGAGGTGCAGATTTCCGGTGGGCTGCATGCCGGAGAAGACGCGGAGTGGACGGCTGGTCATGACACTCATTCCTGTGATCGGGGATGGACTTATGCCCAAATTCAAAAGTCCGTTCAACGCTTGATAAGGCGCTTCAACTCACGGCTGGAAATGGCCCCGGAAAGCAGGGCGGCGAGGAAATAGGCGGCCAATCCCGCGGGCACCAGAATGACCAGACCCATGACCGCCTGCCGGGTGCCGGCACCCGGCGCATAGAAGCCCGACAGCACCCAGGCCAGACCCCACAGCACCGCCGCCATGACAAGGGCAGCGAGCACGATGCGCGGCAGGCGGGCGCGAAAGCGCGGGTCGGTCTTGAACAGACCGCGCCGGGACAGGGTGGCCCCCAGCAGCACCGCATTGGTCCAGGCGGCAAGGGCGGTGGCCGCGGCAATGCCGACATGGCCGAAGACGCGCGACAGGAGGAGGCTGCCGGCAATGTTGACCACCACCGAGACGATGGCAAAGCGCATGGGGGTTTTGGTGTCCTCGCGGGCATAAAAGCCGGGCTGGAACACCTTGGTCATGGCGAAGGCCGGAAGGGCCGCGGCGAAGGCAATGAGGGCGGGCACCACCATCATGGTGTCGTCATGGCTGAAGCGGCCATGCTCATAAACCGTCTGCAGAATGGGCCGGGCAATGACGATGAGCGCCACCGCCGCCGGAATGGTGAGAAAGAGCGACAGTTCAAGCGCCCGGTTCTGGGCATCGGCCGCACCGCCCTCATCCCCGGCGCGAAGCTTGCGCGACAGGGCAGGCAGCAGCACCACGCCAATGGCCACGCCGATGACACCAAGCGGCAGCTGATAAAGCCGGTCGGCGTAATAGAGATAGGCCACGGCACGGTCGAGGGTCGAGGCAATGATGGTGGCGATGACCAGATTGATCTGCATGATGCCGGCCGAGATGATGCCGGGCACCGACAGGCGCGCCACCGTCTTCACCTCCGGCGTCAGTTTTGGCCAGCGCGGCAGAATGGCCATGTTGGCCCGGCGGCAGGCCAGGGCGAGCAGCAGAAACTGCACCAGACCGGCCACCGCCATGCCCCAGGCAAAGATATAGCCGGTGGTGGCGGAATTGCCGGTGCCGAAATACCAGGCCACCACATTGGCGCCGATCAGGGTGAGATTGAGAAAGATGGGGGCCGCCGCTGCCGCCGTGAAGCGGCCGAGACTGTTCAACACACCGCCCATGAGGGCAATGAGCGACATGAAGGTGAGATAGGGAAAGGTGATGCGGGTGAGATCGATGGCGAGAGTGAACTTGCCCGGATCAGCCCTGAAGCCGGGGGCTATGACATGCATGAGCAGTGGCATGGCCAGCATGGCAAGGGCGGAGAAGACAATGAGCCAGGCGCCCAGAACCGAAAACATGTCACGCGAGAAGCCGTGGGCGGCCTCCCTGCCCTCACCCTCGATCTTCTTGGCGAATTGCGGCACGAAGGCCGCATTGAAGGCACCTTCGGCGAACATGGCGCGGAACAGGTTGGGGAAGCGCTGGGCGACAAAGAAGGCCTCGGCCACAGGCCCCGTGCCCAGGGTGAAGGCGATGAGCTGATCGCGCACGAAGCCGAGGATGCGGCTTACCATGGTGAGGCCGCCCACGGTGGCGGCGGATCTGATCAGCGACATGGGCGCTCCCCGATCATGCGGCCACAGCCTGGGGCGCCAGCACCTGCATCAGCGCCTGTTCGATCTGCTTGTGGCGGGCGGGACTGACAATCTTGGCGCCGGTCAGGTCGGTGACATAGAACACGTCCACCGCCTTTTCGCCGAAGGTGGTGATGTGGGCCGAGGCGATGTTCAGATTGATGCGGAACAGGCAATCGGTCAGTCCGTGCAAGAGGCCGATGCGGTCAAGGCCGTTGATTTCAATGACCGTGTAGCGGTTCGATGATTCATTGTCGATGATGACCCTGGGTTCCACGGTGAAGGCCATGACCCTGGCCTTGGGAGCGGGCAGGCGCTTCAGCGCATCGCGCAACTGGATTTCGCCGCGCAGCACCTTCTCGATGGTCTGGGCCACGCGCTCGATGCGGCGCTGCTCGTCTGCCTCGACGGCAAATTCGCGCTGCAGCAGAATGGTGTCGAGGGCCATGCCGTCGGCGGTGGTGAAGATCTGGGCGCCCATGATGGAGGCCCCCGCCGCCGCGCAGGCCCCGGTGATGAGGGCAAGAAGGCGCGGATGGTCGGGGGCATAGAGCGTCACCTCACTGATGGCCGTGAAGGCATCGGTGAAGGTGGCGGTCACCACATCGCGGGGCTTGGCCTGTTCCATCAGCCGCTCATGGCGCAACTGCTTTTCTACCGGCACATTGAGCCAGTAGGCATCATAGTGACGGGCAGCCACGGCGCGCTTCTGGTCCTCGCTCCAGGCGGGGAAGTGCCGGAAGAAGTCGGCCTGGGCCGCATCCACCCGCTCCTTGCGCGATACGCCGGTGTGGCCGCCGGTCAGCACCGGCTCGGCCTCGCTGTAGAGGGTGCGCAGCAACTGGCCCTTCCAGCCGTTCCACACGCCGGGCCCGACGGCGCGGATATCGACCACGGTGAGAATGAGCAACAGCTTCAGCCGCTCCGGGCTTTGCACCAGCTGGGAAAAGTCCAGAATGGTCTTGAAGTCGTTGAGGTCGCGCATCTGCGAGGTTTCGCTCATCACCAGATGCTGGCGGATGAGCCAGGCCACGGTGTCGGTCTCGGAGGCGGTGAGGCCGAGGCGCGGCCCCAGTTGCCGGGCGATGGTCTCCCCCGCCAGCGAATGATGTTCCGGCCGGCCCTTGGCAATGTCGTGCAGCAGGGTGGCGACATAGAGGGTGCGCCGGGCCGAGGCCGAAAGGGTGGGAAAAAGCTGGGCCGACAGCGGATGGTCGTCGGACAGCTTGCCCTTCTCGATCCTTGAAAGAATGCCCACGGCGCGCAGCAGGTGCTCATCCACGGTGAAGTGGTGATACATGTTGAACTGCATCATGGCGACGATCTTGCCGAAGTCGGGAATGAAACGGCCAAGCACCCCCGCCTCGTTCATCATGCGCAGCAGGGTTTCGGGCGCCTCGCTGGTGGTGAGGATTTCCATGAACAGGCGGTTGGCGGTCTTGTCCTCGGTGACCGCGCGGGTGATGAGAGAGAGCGACTTCCGCACCTGCTTCAGGGCATCGGGGTGGATTTCGGCACCCTCCTCGCCCGCCACCCGGAACAGGCGGATGAGATTGACCGGGTCACGCTGAAAGGCATCCCGGTGGGCCAGGGCAATGCGGCCGCCGTCATAGCGGAAGTCCTTCACGCCGCGGATGGCGCCCGAGGCCCTGGGCATGATGCGGCCGATGACCCGGACGAGCCGCGGCACATCCTTCATCTGGCGCTGCTCCAGGCTGGCGCAGAAGATGCGGGTGAGATCGCCCACCTCCTTGGCGATGAGAAAGTAGTGCTTCATGAAGCGCTCGACGTTGCGCAGGGCCGCCCCCGAGCGATAGCCGAGTCGGCCGGCCAGTTCCTCCTGCCGGTCGAAGGACAGTTTGTCCTCGCCGCGCCGGGCAATGAAGTGAAGGTGGCAGCGCACCGCCCACAGGAAGTCCTCGCATTTCTGGAACCTGGCCAGTTCGCTGCGGGTGAAGGCGCCCTTTTCGGCCAGCTCGGCCGGAGAATTGGCATCAAAGACAAACTTGGCGATCCAGAAGAGGGTATTGAGATCGCGCAGCCCGCCCTTGCCGTCCTTGACATCGGGCTCCACGGCATAGCGGCTGGCCTGGGTCTTGGCCAGGCGCTGGTCGCGCTCGGCCAGCTTGTCGGCCACGAATTGCCGGGCGCCGCCCTGCACGATGTCCTGGCGGAAGCGGCGCACCAGTTCTGCCGCCAGCGCCTCGGAGCCGCAGATGTAACGGGCTTCGAGAATGGCGGTGAGAATGGTGTTGTCACCGCGGGCAAGCTTCAGGCAGTCCTCAATGCTGCGGGTGGCGTGGCCCACCTTCTGGCGCGCGTCCCACAGGGTGTAGAGCATGAACTCCACCACCTTGGACATGCGCGCGCTCTGCCTGCCGGTGATGAGAAACAGAAGGTCAATGTCGGAACCGGGGGCGAGGGTGGCGCGGCCATAGCCACCCACGGCAATGATCGCCATGGCCTCGGCCTGGGGTTCGCCATGGGCCAGCGGAAACACGCTGCTGCGGGCAAAGTCATAGATGGCGCGGATCAGCATGTCCTCGGCATAGGCCAAAGCTTCGGCGCAGGCGGTGCCGCGGCCATCGGCCATGAGGCGGGCTTCCGCTTCGGCGCGGGCACGCTCGAGGGTGGCCTTCACCAGCTGGGTCAGGGCGTTGCGGGTTTTCAGCGGATCGCCAGCGCCCTGCGCGCGCACGGCGCCCAGGCCCTCGGCAAAGGCGCGTTCGTCGAACAGGCGGTCGGGCTGGGGTGGTATCCGGTTCATGGCTCACCGTCACGGGCAAGGGCGATCAGATCATAGACCAGCGCCAGGGCATCACGGGGGCTCAGCTCATCGGCGGCAATGCGGGCCAGGCGCTGGCGCAGGTGGTCAACGGGAGGGGTGCGTCTTTCAGCGGGATGATGGAGCGGCAGTGCATCAATGGTAGCACTCTCACCCTCGCGGTCGCGCCGGGCTTCAAGCTGGTTGAGCACTTCGGCGGCGCGCGCAATGACGGCGGCCGGAAGGCCCGCTAGTTTTGCCACCTGAATGCCGTAGGACCGGTCGGCCACGCCCGGCACCACCTCATGCAGGAAGATGACCTCACCCTTCCATTCGCGCACCTTGACGGTGACGTTGGCGAGATGGGCCAGACGCTGCGCCAGGGCCGTGAGTTCATGATAGTGGGTGGCAAACAGGGCGCGCGACCGGTTCATTTCATGCAGGTGCTCCACCGCCGCCCAGGCAATGGCAAGTCCGTCATAGGTGGCGGTGCCGCGGCCGATCTCATCAAGAATGACCAGCGAACGTTCGGTGGCAAGGTTCAGGATGGTGGCAGTCTCCACCATTTCCACCATGAAGGTGGAGCGGCCGCGGGCCAGATCATCAGCCGCACCGACGCGCGAGAACAGCCGGTCCACCAGACCGATGTGGGCTTCCGCCGCCGGCACGAAGGACCCCATCTGGGCCATGAGGGCAATGAGCGCGTTCTGGCGGAGGAAGGTGGATTTGCCCGCCATGTTGGGACCGGTCACCAGCCACAGGCGCTTGTCCTGGCCATCGAGCAGACAGTCATTGGCGGTGAAGCGCTGGGCCCCTTGCGCCTCGAGCATGGCCTCGACCACGGGATGACGCCCTGCCCTGACGGCAAAGCGGGTGGAATGATCCACCACCGGGCGGACATAGCGGCGCTCACGCGCCAGGGTGGCCAGCCCGGCCAGCACATCCAGCTCGGCCAGCGCCAGACCGAGGCTGGACAGGGTGTCGCGCGCGGCCATCACATCAGCCACGAAACGCTGGAACAGATCGTGCTCGATGGCCAGGGCCCGCGATGAGGCCATGGCAATCTTCTGTTCGAGATCGGCCAGTTCCGTGGTGGTGAAGCGGATGGCCGAGGCAATGGACTGGCGGTGAATGAAGCGGGCGGCGTGTTCCGGCGTCTGCAGCAGCGGCGCATGCTGGGGCGACACTTCGATGAAGTAGCCCAGTATGTTGTTGTGCTTGATGCGCAGGGTGCGCAGTCCCGTTTCCTGGGCATAGCGCGCCTGCAGGGCGGCAATCACCTGGCGGGTGTCGTCGCGCAGTGCCCGGTTGTCGTCGAGGGCCGGATCAAAGCCCGGCCGGATGAAGCCGCCGTCACGGGCAAAGAGCGGCAGTTCATCGGCAAGGGCGGCTGAAAGCCGGTCTGCCATGGCATGGGGGGCTGCCGCCAGTGTGGCGGCCAGCGCCGCCAGCCGGTCGGGCAGGCCTAGGGCCGCATCGCGGTGAAGCAGCCCGGCGAGGTCGCGGGCCGCCGCCAGCCCCGCCGCCATGGCCGCAAGGTCACGCGGGCCGCCGCGCTGGCCGGTGAGGCGGGCCAGCGCCCGCTCCAGATCGGGCAGGCCGGATAGAGCGCAACGCAGTGCCTGATGGCCCTGCTCATGGGCGAGGAAGTGGGCAATGGCGTCAAGTCGGTGATTGATGGCGGCGGGATCACCCAGCGGATGGGTGAGAAAATCCGCCAGAAGACGCGCCCCCGCCGCCGTGACAGTACGGGTCATGACCGAAAGCAGGCTGCCCTGCCTTTCACCGCCAAGGGTGCGCGTCAGTTCCAGGTTGGCGCGGGTGGCAGCATCCATGATGAGGCCACCGCCCACCTGGCGGCGCTGCGGAAAGCGCAAATGCGGAATGCGCCCCGCCTGGGTCACCTGAAGATAATCCAGAAGCCCGCCAAGGGCGGAGAGTTCGGCCCGGGTGAAATCACCAAAGGCATCGAGGGCGGCAACCCCGAAATGGCTCTTCAGGCGGGCCTCGCCGGCGGCACTGTCAAAGCGGCTTTGCGGCAGCGGGCTAATGGGAGCGCCCGCCTCCTTCAGAATGCGGCCAATATCGGCCTCCTGCAGAAGCGCGTCCATGACCAGAATTTCACGGGGGGCAAGGGCGGCAAGGTCGGCGGCAAGCCCGGCCATGCCGGTCTGGCCCACGGCAAGATCACCCGATGAAATATCGGCCACCGCCAGCGCCATCTCGCCCGTGCCGCGGAGCCGGATGAGGCTGGCCAGATAGTTGCGGGCCTCGGCATCAAGCAGGGTTTCCTCGGTGAGCGTGCCGGGGGTGACAAGGCGGATCACTTCGCGGTTGACCACGGCGCGGGAGCCGCGTTTGCGCGCCTCGGCGGGATCTTCCATCTGCTCGCACACCGCCACCTTCAGATCGGCGCGGATCAGCTTTTGCAGATAGTGATCGGCGGCATGGACCGGCACGCCGCACATGGGAATGTCCTCGCCCAGATGCTTGCCGCGCTTGGTCAGGGCAATGCCCAGAACCCTGGCGGCAACGGCGGCATCCTCGAAGAACAGTTCGTAGAAATCGCCCATGCGGTAGAACAGCAGGCAGTCGGGATGGGCCTGTTTCAGCGCCAGATACTGGGCCATGACCGGGGTGGGGCCATCCTTTGCCGCTGCCGCCTGGGACGGGCTGACCGGCCAGTCCGGGTCCAGTTCCGGCATGTCGGGGGTTAAGGTGGCACTCATGGCCCCGTCATATCCGACATTGGCAGGGGGCTGTCACCCCTCTTTTTCCGGCCTTAAGGCTTGAAGCGCGGGGGGCAGCAGACTAGTTTCGCCCCCTCGACACCCGCATACGGATTTTTCATGACCAGCGACAGCCGCAAGGGCGCCAGGCGCCCCTCCATCACCGATGCCGAGGCGCTTGCCTTCCACCAGCAGGGCAAGGCCGGCAAGCTGGAGATCACGCCGACCAAGCCCATGGCCACCCAGCGCGACCTGTCACTGGCCTACAGCCCGGGTGTGGCGGTGCCGGTGCGCGCCATCGCCGAAACCCCGGATGCCGCCTATGACTATACCGCCAAGGGCAATCTGGTGGCGGTCATTTCCAATGGCACGGCCATTCTCGGCCTCGGAGACCTGGGGGCGCTGGCCTCCAAGCCGGTCATGGAGGGCAAGGCCGTCCTGTTCAAGCGCTTCGCCGATGTCGATTCCATCGACCTTGAGGTGGACACCAGGGATGTTGACCAGTTCATCGGCGCAGTGCGCTATCTCGGCCCCTCCTTCGGCGGCATCAACCTTGAGGACATCAAGGCGCCGGAGTGCTTCATCATCGAACAGCGGCTGCGCGAGATCATGGACATTCCGGTGTTCCATGACGACCAGCACGGCACCGCCATCATTTCAACCGCCGCCCTCATCAATGCGCTTTATCTCACCAAGCGCTCGCTCAAGGACATCAAGCTGGTGTGCAACGGGGCCGGGGCGGCGGCCATTGCCTGTGTCGAGCTGGTGAAGTCGCTCGGGGTGCCCAACGAGAACGTGACGCTGTGCGATTCCAAGGGCGTGGTCTATCAGGGCCGCAGCGAGGGCATGAACCAGTGGAAGTCGGCCCATGCGGTGGCCACCAAGGACCGCACGCTGGCCGATGCCATGAAGGGGGCCGATGTGTTCTTCGGCCTGTCGGCGGCCGGCGCGCTCACCCCCGACATGGTGAAGTCCATGGCGCCCAACCCGATCATTTTCGCCATGGCCAACCCCGACCCGGAAATCACGCCCGAGGAAGTGGCCAAGGTGCGTTCCGACGCCATCATGGCCACAGGCCGGTCGGACTATCCCAATCAGGTCAACAATGTGCTGGGCTTTCCCTATATCTTCCGGGGTGCGCTGGATGTGCGCGCCCGCACCATCAACGAGGACATGAAGATTGCCGCGGCCCGGGCGCTGGCTGATCTGGCGCGCCAGGATGTGCCGGACGAGGTGGGCGCGGCCTATCACGGTTCGCGCCTCACCTTCGGGCCGCACTATCTCATTCCGGTGCCGTTTGATCCGCGTCTCATCTCCACCATTCCGGTGGCGGTGGCCAAGGCTGCCATGGAAACGGGAGTGGCCCGCCGCCACATCGCCGACCTTGACCGCTATGCCCATGAACTGTCAGCCCGGCTCAACCCCATCGCCGGCACGCTGCAGGCGGTCTATGGCCATGTGCGCACCTCGCCCAAGCGGGTGGTGTTTACCGAGGGCGAGGAAGACCGGATGATCCGGGCGGCCAACAACTTTGCCCAGCTCGGTCTCGGCCAGGCCATTCTCATCGGCCGCGAAGACGAGATTGCAAGGGCGGTGGAACTGGCCGGCATTGAGCTGCACGAGAATGTGCAGATTCACAATGCCAAGCTGACGACGCGCAATGTCGACTATGCCAATTACCTCTATGAGCGCCTGCAGCGGTCGGGCTTCCTGTTCCGCGACTGCCTGCGCATGGCCAATCAGGACCGCAACGTGTTTTCGGCCTGCATGGTGGCGCTGGGCGATGCCGATGCGCTGGTGACGGGGCTGACGCGCAATTTCTCGGTGGCGCTGGACAGCGTGCGCCGGGCCATTGACGTGAAGGCCGCCCACCGCGCCATTGGCGTGTCCATGGCGCTGGTGCAGGGCCGCACCGTGTTCATTGCCGACACCTCCATTGCCGAACTGCCAACCTCTGAGGAACTGGCCAATATTGCGGTTGAGGCGGCGGGCGTGGCGCGGCGTTTCGGCTATGAGCCGCGGGTTGCCTTCCTGTCCTATTCCACCTTCGGCTATCCGCGCGGCGAGCGCGCCGAAATGGTGCGCAATGCGGTGCGGGCGCTGGACCAGCGCCATGTGGACTTCGAGTATGACGGCGAGATGACCGCCGATGTGGCCCTGTCGAAGGAGGCCATGGCGCTCTATCCCTTCTGCCGGCTTTCGGGCCCGGCCAATGTGCTGGTGATGCCGGCGGCCCACGCCGCCTCCATTTCCACCAAGATGCTGCAGCAGCTGGCGGGGATTGTGGTGGTGGGACCGCTGATGGCGGGTCTGTCAAAACCGGTTCAGATCGCCTCCATGTCGGCCACCACGGCGGACATCACCAATCTGGCCGCCATCGCCGCGTTTGATATCAATCGCTGACCCATCACCCCGAAAAGTGCGGCAGCGGTTTTCGGACCAGGTGATGCGCACAGTCCATCACCCCCGGCGCTGGCGCACCTGACGGTATGGCGCTCTAGGGGGGTGGGGTGGGCGCGCCGAAGTGGGCGAAGTAGCGCGGGTCAATGCGCGTCACCGGCAGAATGATGAGCACATCCACCGTGTTGAACTGGTGGTCGATGACCGCGCCGTCGCCGATGTAGCAGCCAAGCCTGAGATAGGCCTTGATGAGGGGGGGCAGCTTTTTCAGCGCCGTCTTGAGGTCGGGGTTAAGGTCTGGGGCGCGGTCCATGGCGTTGTAGCGGGCCGGCAGGGCCCGGGCCTGCCATGCGGCGGGCGGGGCGGCATGGCGGGCCAGAAAGGTCAGGGTTTCGGCATGGGCGTCGGGATCGGTGCCGTCAAAGCTGGCGCAGCCCAGCATCACATCCATGCCATGGGCCCGCACATAATCCCAGATGCCCTGCCAGAGCAGCTCCATGACGGGCTTTGAGCGATAGTTGCGCAACACGCAGGAGCGGCCCAGTTCGAGGAAGCGCAGGCCGGGGTGGCGGGCCATGAGGGGGGTGATGTCATATTCGCCTGCTGTGTAGAAGCCGCCATTTTCCTCGGCCACTTCATGGCGCAACAGGCGATAGGTGCCGACCACCGCACCACCCGGCACCTGAAGGTCCGGGGCATGATGGTTCGGGTCAAGCACCAGCAGATGATCGCAGATGGCGTCGAAGCGATCGGCGTCACGGCCGGTGGCGCGCGTGGCCGCGTCGGCCACGGCACCGCATTCATCATAGAAGACATGGTGGCGCAAGCGCTGGGCCACCGCGACTTCATCAGCGTTCCGGGCCAGGCGAATGGCAAGGGCGGGACGCAGAGAGACGGGCGGGGAAAGAAGCGTCACGGGTCGGGCTCCTGTCATGGCGACAGACTGCCATATCGGTCACTGGTTTGAAAGTTGTGTGACGGTCAGGCCGCCGCGCGCGGGCGCAGAACGGCCACCAGCGCATCCGCCAGGTCTTCGCGGTCGAAGGGCTTGGCGAGGTGGCGGTTCATGCCTGCCGCCAGACATTCCTCGGCGTCTTCGCGGCGGGCATTGGCGGTGAGGGCAATGATGGGCAGGGCCGCCGTGCCGCCGGGCATGTTGTCGCCACTGCGAATGCGGCGCGCGGTTTCAAGCCCGTTCATTTCCGGCATTTCGACATCGAGCAGCACGACATCAAACCGGTCTTCCTGCGCCAGGGTTTGCAGCACCTCACGGCCATTGCCCACATGGGTGACATGATGACCCATTTTTTCCAGCATGGTGCGGGCCAGCAGAGCGTTGATGCGGTTGTCCTCGGCCAGCAGCACACGGAGCGGCCTCACGGCCTCGCTTTTCTGGGCGAGGCGGCGCAGATCGGAAATGGCACTGTCGATGCGCGAGGCGGGAAGCTGGGTGAAATGCCGCACCAGGCTGGTGCGGCGCAGGGGCCGGAGCAGATAGCCCGCAAATGGCCGCGCCAGCAGATCACGGAGCGCCCGGCGATCTTCCGCGGCAATCAGCACCCAGACCTCGGCCACGGGGCCGGCGCGACGCTTCGTCTTGCGCACCCATTTGCGCAGGGAATCGGCATGGGCGGTGGTGGCGATGATGGCAAGGCCGGGCCTTGCCTGATCGAGCGTGGTTTCCAGGGCGGCAGCACCGGACAGTGTTTCGACTTGGGCGCCCAGATCCTCGAGCATGGCGACGAGATGGCGGGCGGCAAAGTCTTCGCCGACGGTGACGGCAAAGTGCCGCCCGGCCAGCGGCGTGGCCCGGTCGCGTGTGGGCACGGCGTCGGCGGGCAGGCTGATGTCGAAGCGGCTGCCCGCCCCCGGCGCGCTGGCAAGAGCAATGGTGCCGCCCATGGTGACAACAAGATTTTTTGCAATGGCAAGGCCGAGACCCGTGCCGCCGAAACGAACCCGCGTCTGGTCATTGGCCTGGACATATTCATCGAAGACCCGGGCGGCCTCGTCGGGCGTCATGCCGATGCCGGTGTCGGCGATGGTGATGGCAAGGCGGCCCTCCGCCATCATGCGCATGGTGATGCCAACCCCGCCCTTCTCGGTGAACTTGATGGCATTGCCTGCCACATTGAAGAGGATCTGCCGGAGGCGCACTTCATCGCCGATAATCCGGTCGGGCACTTCCGGACCGACATAGGCCGACATGGCGATGCCCTTGGCGTGGGCGCGCGGAGCCAGCAGTTCGGTCACATTCTCCACCATGGCCGTGAGGTCGAAGGGTTTCAGGGACAGTTCAACCTGGCCCTGTTCAACCTTGGAGGAATCGAGGATTTCATCGATGATGGACAACAGCGTCCGGCCGGAGGCATCGGCGGCCTGGATATAGGCGCGCTGCTCTTCGGTCAGCGGCGTTTCCATGAGCAGCCCCAGCATGCCGATGACGCCGTTCATGGGGGTGCGGATTTCATGGCTCATGGTGGCGAGAAACCGGCTCTTGGCGCGGTTGGCGGTTTCGGCCTGGCGGCGGGCGGTTTCGGCCTCGGCCATGGTGGCGGCGATGAGGCGCAAGCGGCGGCGGGCCATGAACTGGAAGAGCTGAACACCGAAGATGGCCAGAAGCCCAAGGCCGGAAGGCAGGAACAGCAGGGCTGCCTTGTGGGCGTTGCTGGCGTAAAGGGCCTGGGTGCCGGCCCCCAGGCCAGCGCCAAGCACGGCCATGAATGCGGTCAGCGCCAGTGCCTGCCAGAGCGACAGGGCATGGGCTGGCAGCTGGCGTGTCCAGGGCCCGGTGATCCGCGCGTTGCTGTTGTTCATCCCGACTTCCCGCTGCCGGCCCTAGGCCATGCCGTCCGCATCATCACGCCGCCATGAATGAGGGTGGGGCGCTGTGTGGAGGGGTCACCTTGGCAGCTTTCCTTTGCCAAAGGCTTACGGGTGCAAAACAAGGTTAATTGTGGAAAACGCCGGGTTAAACTGCCAATTCTTGAGCGGTTTCAGAACTTTGGCCGAGGCGCCTTCAGGCGGCTGAACGGAAGGCTGCGGGCTTCTGGCGGTAGGACAGGGCCTCGGCCAGATGGGGACGCAAAACCCGCTCGGCCCCTTCAAGATCGGCCAGCGTGCGGGCCACGCGCAACACCCGGTGATAGCCGCGCGCCGACAGGCCCATGGTTTCGGCGGCAGCGCGGATCATGGCCAGCCCCGCCGCATCGGGTTTGGCAATCTCTTCCAGCACCGTGCCGTCGGCTTCGGCATTGGTGCGCAGATGGGGAAGGCCCAGGGCGGTGAAGCGCTCCTGCTGGCGGGCGCGGGCACGGGCCACGCGGGCGGCCACGTCGGCACTTCTCTCCTTGGGCGGCGGCAGGGTGAGGTCCGAGGCCTTGACCGCCGCCAGCTCGATCTGGATGTCCATGCGGTCGAGCAGCGGACCGGAAATGCGCTGCTGATAATCGGCCGCACAGCGCGGACCCGCCCGGCAGACATGGCCCGGCTCACCGGCCAGCCCGCATTTGCACGGGTTCATGGCGGCAATGAGCTGGAAGCGGGCCGGATAGGTGATGTGATAATTGGCCCGGGCCACCACCGTCTCGCCCGTCTCCATGGGCTGGCGGAGTGCTTCCAGCACGCGCGGCTGAAACTCCGGCAATTCATCGAGGAAGAGCACACCGAGATGGGCGAGCGCCATCTCCCCCGGCCTGGCGCGCAGGCCGCCGCCCACCAGGGCCGGCATGGAGGCGGAATGGTGCGGCGCGCGGAAGGGGCGCTGGCGCGACAATTGCCCGTCGCGCAGTTCGCCGCCGAGCGAGGCAATCATGCTGGCCTCCAGCATGTCGCGGGCCGACATGGGCGGCAGGATGGAGGGCAGGCGCTGGGCCAGCATGGATTTGCCCGCCCCCGGCGGCCCCACCATGAGCAGGTGATGACCACCCGCCGCCGCCACTTCCAGGGCGCGTTTGGCCGCCTCCTGACCCTTGATGTCAGCAAGATCGGCAAGGGCCGCCGCCGGGGGGGCAAGGTGAGGCTGGGGCCGGGTGAGAACCTGACTGCCCTTCACATGGTTGATGAGCTGGATGAGATTGGCGGGGGCGAGAATGTCCACCTCCTCGCCGGCCCAGGCAGCCTCGGGGCCGGAGGCCCGGGGGCAGATGAGGCCGAGGCCACGGCCATGGGCGGCCATGGCGGCGGGCAGCGCGCCGGAGACGGGAAGCAGGCTGCCGTCCAGCGCCAGTTCGCCCATCACCATGTAGCGGTCGAGGAAGTCACCGGGCAGAACGGCCAGCGCCTGCAGCACGGCAAGGGCAATGGGGAGATCATAGTGGCTCCCCTCCTTGGGCAGGTCGGCGGGGGAGAGATTGACCACCAGCCGCTTGCCCGGCAGGGCAAGACCGATGGCGTGCAGGGCAGCGCGGACCCGCTCACGGCTTTCGGCCACGGCCTTGTCGGCCAGGCCCACGACATGGAACTGCACCTGGCCCGACAGGAACTGGGCCTGCACGGTGACAGGCTGGGCGGCTATGCCCTGAAAGGCCAGTGTGTGTGCCCGTGCCGTCATTTACGCCATCCCCTGATCGGATGGACCCTAACGGGATTCACACGCAGGCGCAAGAACAAATTAAGAACGATTGAAGCCCGCGACAAGGTCCGGCAATTCCGCCAGCCGGACGATTTCATGGAAGCGCGGATGCTGGGCCGGTTTTTCCTCATGCTCCAGAACCCAGGTCAGCGCGTGGGGGACGTGGACGGCAAAGGCCCCGGCGGCAAGGGCTGGCACAATGTCGGACTTCATGGAATTGCCCACCATGACGGCGCGCTCCGGCCCCTCGCCATGGCGGCGGAAGATCCGGCCATAGGTTGCCGCATCCTTGCCCGAGACGATTTCAACGCCATGAAACAGATCGCCGAGACCCGACTGGGCGAGTTTGCGCTCCTGATCGAAGAGATCGCCCTTGGTGATGAGGAGAAGGCGGTAATGCGGGGCAAGGGTGGCAAGTGTTTCCGCCACATCGGGCAGAAGCTCCACCGGGTGGTGCAGCATCTCGCGGCCATTGTCGAGAATGGCCTTGATGACGGCCGGTGAGACGGTGCCCGCCGTCACCTCAAGGGCGGTTTCGATCATCGACAGGGTGAAGCCCTTGATGCCGAAGCCGTAGAAATTGAGATTGCGGCGCTCAGCCGCCAGCAGCCGGGCGGAGATCACCTCATGGCTGCCGTGTTCGGCCAGAAGGTCGGTGAAGCGCTGCTCGGTGAAGCGGTAGAACTGTTCGTTCTGCCACAGCGTGTCATCGGCATCGAAGCCGATGGTGGTGATCCGGCTCATGCGCGTCTGTCTTCAATGGCGTCCCAGATCAGGGCGGCAATGTCAGCACCGCCGAAGCGCTTCACCTCGCGGATGCCGGTGGGCGAGGTGACGTTGATTTCGGTGAGCCAGTCGCCGATCACATCAATGCCGACGAAGATGAGGCCGCGCTTTTTCAGGTCGGGGCCGATGGCTTCACAGATTTCATGCTCGCGTCGGGTGAGGGTTGAGGGTTCGGCACGGCCGCCCACATGCATGTTGGAGCGGTGGTCGTGGGGCGCGGGCACCCGGTTGATGGCGCCGGCCGGCTTGCCATCCACCAGAATGATGCGCTTGTCGCCCTGCCGCACCTCCGGCAGGTAGCGCTGGGCGATGAAAGGTTCGCGGAAGTTCTGGCTGAACAGTTCGAGAAGCGAGGCGAAGTTCTGGTCGTCGGAGGAGAGCTTGAACACGCCCGCCCCGCCATTGCCGTAGAGCGGCTTCAGGATGATGTCGCCATGGCTGCGGCGGAACTGGTCGAGGGCCTCGACATCGCGGGTGATGAGGGTGGGGGGCGTGAGATCGGGATAGTTCAGGACAAAGAGTTTTTCCGGCGCGTTTCGCACCGCCACCGGATCATTCACCACCAGGGTTTTGGGGTGGATGTGTTCAAGCAGGTGGGTGGCGGTGATATAGGCCATGTCGAAGGGCGGGTCCTGGCGCATGAGCACCACGTCCTGAGCGCCCAGATCGATTTCCGCCATTTCCGCCAGCCGGGCGTGCTGGCCCTGCTCATCCTTCACCTGCACGCGCTGGCCGCGGGCCATGAGCGCGCCATTGTTGAGGGCGAGCGTCTGGGGCCGATAATAGGTGAGGGTGTGGCCGCGCGCCTGCGCCTCCAGCATCAGGGCAAAGGTGGAATCACCCCGGATGGTGATGGCGTCGATGGGATCCATCTGCACCGCAACCTTGAGGGGCTTGTGGGTGGCCATGTCAGCGGTCTCCGTCAAAGGCATTGGGAAGGTGGCGCGGCCACAGGTAGGGGGAGACGGTGACGATGTCAAACCGGCAGAAGCCCCGGGCGGCGTGGGGGTCGCGCCCCATCCAGCTGGCCGCCGCGCTGGCGATGCGTCTGGCCTGATGGTTGGTGACGGCCACAACACCCGCATCATGGCTCATACGCTGCTTCACCTCGATGAAGGCGGTGGTCGTGCCCTTGCGCATGATGAGATCAACCTCACCCGTGGGCGCCCGGAAGCGGCGGGCGAGCAGCCGGTAGCCCTTGAGCCGGAGCAGCAGCAGAGCGACCCCTTCCGCCGCGCGGCCCCGGCGCTCGGCCCCGGCGCGGTCAGGGCGCATGGTCCCGTCGTTTCAGAATGCGCTGGTAGACATCATCGCGCGCCAGGCCCAATTCCCTGGCCACCTGGGCTGCCACCTTTGCCGGCGGGGCATTTTTGAGGGCCGCCGTGATCGCCTGCTCGATCAGTTCCTCCGTGGGCGGATCAGTTTCGTCTGGAGGAGCGATGACCAGCACAATCTCGCCCTTCACCGCCGGGCGAGCGGCAAAATCGGCGTGCAGGGTGGTTGCGGTGCCGCGCGCCAGTTCCTCATGAAGCTTGGTCAGTTCGCGCGCCACCACCATGGGCCGTTCCGCCAGCACGGCGGCAATGTCGGCCAGTGCATCGAGAAGCCGGTGCGGGCTTTCAAAGGCAATGAGGGTGGCGGGCAGGTTCTGCCAGTCCCTGAGCAGGCGCTGACGCTCGCCCTGCCTGTGGGGCAGAAAGCCCAGAAAGCAGAACCGGTCGGTGGCAAGCCCCGACAGGGCCAGTGCGGTGGTGACGGCGGAAGCGCCGGGGCAGGCGGAAACGGCAATGCCCTCGCTCACACAGGCCGCGACCAGACGGAAACCGGGGTCGGAAACGAGCGGCATGCCGGCATCCGAAATCAGGGCCAATGCCTCGCCGCGCTTCAGCCGGGCGATGATCTCGCCCTGCATCTTCTGGGCATTGTGGTCGTGATAGGCAATGAGCGGCACACGGATGCCATAGCGTTCCAGCAACTTGCCGGAGACGCGTGTGTCCTCGCACAGCAGCGCATCGGCCCCGGCCAGGGCCTCAAGCCCGCGCAGCGTCATGTCGCCCAGATTGCCGATGGGGGTGGCCACCAGCATCAGGCCCGGTATCAATTTCGGGGCTGTGAATTGAACACCGCCAAGGCTGTAGCGGCGGGGCGAAACTGCTATATCCTGCGCCATGGTGATGAGCGTGATTCCGGGGGACGTGTTTTGATCCGACAATCCATAGCGCAGGCCAGGCGCTTTCGGGAGTGGGCTTCTGTGGCCCTGCTGCTGGCGGGGCTTGTGCTGCCGGGGTGCAGCAGCATGTCGCGCATGGGCGATCTGTTGAGCGACAACAAATCCGCCGACGCCACGGTTGCCGCACCGGCCCAGCCCGGTTTGGCCACGCCGCCTGCCGCCATGCCAGCAATGCCGCAGGCACCGGGCAAGCGCATTGCGCTGCTGCTGCCCCTGTCAGCGGCGGGCGACCACAAGAGCCTCGCCAATAATCTGGAAAAATCGGCCCGCCTGGCACTGGCGGAGGGCGGCTCGGCCGACCTCATTGTGAAGGACACCGGCGGCACGGCAGACCAGGCGCGGAGTGCTGCGGAAGATGCGCTGAACGAGGGCGCCGGCATTATTCTCGGGCCCATCGGGGTGGCCGAGGTGCAGGCAGCGGCCAGTGCGGCGGCGGCGCGCGGGGTCAATGTGGTGAGTTTTGCCAGCCAGCCGGCCGCAGCCTCGGCCAACAGCTTCACCATGGGCTTTTCGCCCGAGGCGGAGGTGCGCGCGGTGCTGCGCCATGCCGCCGATCAGGGCAAGCACCCGGTGGCGCTGCTGCAACCGCAATCGGCCTATGGGGAACTGGCGGCCCAGGCCTTTGCCCAGGCGGGCGGCGGCGGGCTGGTCAAAACCTATGCACGGGTGCCCACCGCCGTGACGGCCCCTGCTGCGGCCATGGCCAAGGTGGTCAAGGCGCCCGCCGGGCAGGCACTGCTTCTGCCCGATGGCGGCCAGATGCTGCGCTCGGTGTCGCTGGCGCTGACCCGAAACGGGGTTGACCCGAAGAAGGTGAAAATCCTCGGCACCAGCCTGTGGGACGACGCGCTGACCCGCTCAACGCCCATTGCCCAGGGCGGCTGGTTTGCCAGCGTGTCGCCCGAACTGGTGGAAGGATTTTTCCAGAAGTTCGAGCGTGCCCACAAATACCGGCCGCAACGCAGCGCCAGCCTTGGTTATGACGCGGTGAAGCTGGCCCTGCAACTGCAGGCACGCGGCGATTTTTCCAGTGCAGCGCTGACGGCGGCGCCGGGCTTCAGCGGCACAAACGGGGCCTATCGCTTCCAGAGCGATGGCCGGGTGGAGCGGCAACTGGCGATCATGGAAATGACGGCGGCGGGGCCGAAGGTGATCGCTCCGGCCAAGCCGTCCTTCTAGCAATCAGGTCATCAGTTCACGGATGATGCCGTTGAGGACGTGGCGGCCCCGGGGTGTGGCGGCAAGGCGGTGACGGGTAACCGTGATGAGGCCCAGGCCCTGCAGGCCCGCCAGCTTCACCGGATCAAGGCTGCGGCCTGAAAGTGTCTCGTACCGTTCCACATCAATGCCTGCGGCGAGGCGAAGCCCCATGAGCAGATATTCCGTGGCCTGTTCGGCGGGAGGAACCGGCTGGTCCTCCACCACCGTCTGACCATCCCGTTCCACCCGCGCCAGCCAGGTTTCGGGGTGGCGCTCCATGGCCACGGCGCGGCGGTTGTTGCCCGCTTCAAGGCGGCTGTGGGCACCCGCCCCCGCCCCGGCATAGGGTTCATAACACCAATAGGTGAGGTTATGCCGGCATTCATGGCCCTCACCTGCATGGTTGGAAATCTCATAGGCGGGAATGCCGGCCTGTTCTGTCAGTTCCTGGGTCACGGCGTAGAGGGCAGCGGCGCGGTCATCGTCGGGGATCAGCAGTTTGCCCTGCCGCTCCAGATCGAAGTAGCGCGTGCCTTCTTCTATGGTGAGCTGATAGAGCGACATGTGGCCCTGCTGCTCGGCCAGGGCCTCCGCCAGTTCGGCGCGCCAGTCCGCCACGGTCTGGCCGGGGCGGGCATAGATGAGATCGAAGGAGACGCGCGGGAAAACTTTGGCGGCCAGCCGAAAAGCGGCCAGCGCCTCCTGCGGGCTGTGCTGGCGGCCCAGCGCCTTCAGATCATCTTCGCGCAGCGACTGCACCCCTACCGACACGCGGTTGATGCCGGCGGTGCGGTAGCCGCGGAAGTGTTCGGCCTCGACGCTGGTGGGGTTGGCCTCCAGCGTCACCTCGCAGGATGAGGCCACGGGCCAGAGATTGGCCACACCGTCGAGAACATGGGCCACGGCGGCGGGCGGCATGAGGGAGGGCGTGCCGCCGCCAAAGAAAATGGAGGTGACTTCGCGGCGCGGCGCCTGGCTCGCCAGCCAGGACAATTCCGTGGCCAGCGCACGGGCAAAGCGCAGGGCGTCCACCGGCGTCTGGCGGACATGGCTGTTGAAGTCGCAATAGGGGCATTTGGCCTTGCAGAAGGGCCAATGGATATAGACGCCGAAGCCCGCCATGGCCTTCAGAACAGATCGGCCATCAGCGCCGCCAGCGCCCGGCTGCGGTGGGAGACGGCATTTTTCTGGTCTGCCGCCATTTCACCGAAAGTGAGAGAGGCCCCTTCCGGCACAAACACCGGGTCATAGCCATGGCCCATCACCCCGCGCGGCGGCCAGGTGAGGTGACCGGGCGAGCGGCCCTCATAAAAGCGGATCTCGCCATCGGGCCAGGCCACACAGAGGGTGCACAGAAAGGCCGCCCGGCACTGGTCCGGCGTGAGCGCGCCCTTCTCGGTCAGCAGGTCATTCACTTTGGTCATGGCGAGAAGCCAGTCGCGCCCCGGCCCCGCCCAGTCGGCGGTGTAGACTCCGGGGGCGCCACCCAGCGCCTCGACACTGAGGCCGGAATCATCGGCAATGGCCACCAGACCCGAGCCCTTGAGCGCCGACAGCGCCTTGATTTCAGCATTGCCGCGAAAGGTCGTCTCGGTCTCCTCCGGCTCCGGCAGGCCGAGTTCACCCGCCGAGGTGACGGCAATGCCGTGGGGAGCGAGAAGCTGGCGGAATTCCGCCAGCTTGCCGCGGTTGTGGGTGGCGATGACAATTTTCTCGCCGGCCAGCGAGCGGCTCATGCCAGGGCCTTCTTCTGCAAGGCCACAAGCTGGCCGATGCCGTGTTTGGCCAGGGCCAGGAGGTCGAGGAAGCGCGCTTCGGAGAAGGGTTCGCCCTCGGCGGTGCCCTGAATTTCCACAATGCCGCCCTGGCCGGTCATGACGAAGTTGGCATCGGTCTCGGCAGCGGAATCCTCATCATAGTCGAGGTCGAGCACCGGCACACCCTGATGAATGCCGCAGGATACGGCGGCCACATGATCGCGCAGCGGCCAGACCTTCAGCATGTCCCTGGCCTTCATGAAGCTCAGGCAATCATGGAGGGCAATGAAGCTGCCGGTGATGGCGGCGGTGCGGGTGCCGCCATCGGCCTGAATGACATCGCAGTCGAGAATGATCTGGCGTTCGCCCAGCGCCGTCAGATCAACCACGGCGCGCAGCGAGCGGCCGATGAGGCGCTGGATTTCCTGGGTGCGGCCCGACTGCTTGCCGGCCGCCGCCTCGCGGCGCATGCGCTCGCCGGTGGCGCGCGGCAGCATGCCGTATTCGGCCGTGACCCAGCCCTTGCCGCCGCCCTTGAGCCAGCCCGGCACCTTTTCTTCCAGGCTTGCCGTGCACAGCACATGGGTGTTGCCGAAGCGCACAAGGCACGAGCCTTCGGCATGGCGGGCAAAGCCCCGTTCCAGGGCAACGGAACGCAGTTCATCGGATTTACGGCCAGAGGGACGCATCTTCACTCCTGTTGTCTGGCCCCGCTCATAAGGCCTTGATTGACCCTTGGCCATACGATTTCTAAATAGGTGCCATGACCCGCCTTACCCGGCCCAAGTCCGATCTTGCCGCACCCGGCCTTGCCGGGCTGGACCAGCGGTCGCGCGCCATCTTCCGGCAGCTGGTGGACACCTATCTGGAAACCGGCGATCCGGTGGGCTCGCGCACCCTGTCGCGGCAGCTGACCCAGGCGCTGTCGCCTGCCTCCATCCGCAATGTCATGATGGATCTGGAGGAGACGGGTCTCATCTATGCCCCGCACACCTCGGCCGGCCGGGTGCCGACTGAGGCGGGCTTGCGCTTCTTTGTCGACTCGCTGCTGGAGGTGGGGGCAATCTCGGCTGAGGAGCGGGCGCGCATTGATGCCGAAATTGCCGCCGCCAACCGGCCGCGGCGCTTCGAGGAGGTGCTGGGCGAGGCCTCCACCCTGCTCTCCGGCCTGTCGCATTATGCCGGGGTGGTGATGGCGCCCAAGCTCAACCAGCGCCTCAAGCACATTGAATTCGTCAATCTGGCGCCGGGGCGGGCGCTGGTCATTCTGGTGGCCGAGGACGGGGCGGTGGAAAACCGCGTCATTGCCGTGCCGCCGGGCCTGCCGCCCGCCAGCTTCACGCGCGCTTCCAACTATCTCTCGGCCCGCGCCCAGGGCCGCACCATTGCCGAAGTGTCGAAGCTGGTAGCGGGCGAAATGGCTTCGCTGCGCAGCGAGGTCGATGCCCTGTCGGCCAAGCTCATTGAGGACGGGGTGGCGGTATGGACCGGCGTTGAGGATGAGACAGCGCGCACCCTCATCGTCAAGGGGCAGGCTAATCTTCTGGAAAACACCACCGCCCTGGAGGAACTGGAGCGGGTGCGGCAACTGTTCGACGACATAGAGAACAAGCACGGGCTGATGCAGCTTCTCGGCCTTGCCGAGGCGGGCGAGGGGGTGAAGATCTTCATCGGCTCGGAAAACCAGATGTTTTCGCTGTCCGGCTCCTCGCTCATTGTTTCGCCGTGCCGCAATGCCGAGGAAAAGATCGTGGGGGTGCTGGGCATCATCGGCCCCACCCGCATGAATTACGCCCGCATCATTCCCATGGTGGACTACACGGCGCGCGTGGTGGGCCGTCTCCTCTCTTGATTTTTGCGGCCAAGCGCCCGATATGGCGGGCAGATTTGACCCTTGCCCGATGCTGGTGACCCGATGATCAAGAAGCCTTCCAAATCCCATCACGACAGGCCCGCCGAGGCCGAAACACACGACAGCGAGGTGCTGGACGAGGCGGCGTTGATGGAGGCTCTGGGCGGTTCCGCCGATGAGGTGGACCCGCGCGAGGCGGAAATCACCGCCCTGAAGGAGGAAGCGGCCGCCCTGAAGGATCGGCTGTTGCGCACGGCCGCCGAAATGGACAATCTGAGGAAGCGGGCCGAGCGCGAAAAGGCCGAGGCCACGCTGTACGCCGCCAGCAATTTTGCCCGTGACCTTCTGGGCGTGGCCGATTCCATGGAACGCGCCCTGGCCGCCGTGCCGCCCGGCGAGCGCGAGGCCGCCTCCGAGAGCCTGAAGAATCTGCTGACCGGCATTGAGCTGACCGACCGCGAACTGCTCAACGTGTTCCAGCGCCACAACATCCGCCGGCTGGATGCGGTGGGCCAGAAATTTGATCCCCACTATCATCAGGCCATGTTCGAGGTGCCGACGGCGGAGTATCCGCCAGGCACGGTGGTGCAGGAAATCCAGAAGGGCTTTGTGGTGGGCGAGCGCGTGCTGCGGCCGGCCATGGTGGGTGTGGCCAAGGCGCCCTGACCAGAAAAACTCCACACTTTTTCTGAGCCGCCCTCTGGACAGAAGGCCGGGGCAGGCCAAATCTGCTGGCCATGCGGACCTTACGTCCGCGGTGGAGAGGGACATGGCTGAAGTGACGCTTGAAATCTACAAGGACAAAAACAATTCCTTTCGCTGGCGGCGGCGCGCGGTGAACGGCGAGATCATTGGCGCCTCGTCGGAAGGCTACGAGAGCAAGAAGGCCTGTGAGGCCAATGCCACCCGTGACATGTCGGGCGACATCTGGGAATTCTACAAGGACAAGAAGGGCGAGCACCGCTGGCGCGCCACCTCGCCCGCCAATGGCCGCCAGGTGGGCAAATGCACCGAAGGCTACAAGTCCTCGGCTTCGTGCAAGGCCAACGCCAAGGCCAACGGCTATCCGGGGTGAACAGGGCGAGCTGTGCGAGGCGCCGCCGCGCCTCGCAGGCCTAGAGCTGGGCCAGCTGGCGGTTGAGCAGGCCACCCAGACGCGTGGCGCCCATGGGTGCGTCGTGAACACGCTGCAGGAACATCACATCGAAATTGGTGTTCCCCTCCAGCACCACGGGGCCGGTGGGGGTCAGGGCGATGTCCCAGCCGACGGCGGCACGGTGATTGACGGCGCGATGGGCGGCCAGCGCCAGGGCCTTGATGTCCGGCCACAGCGGCATGAGGCGGCCGCACAGGGGCTCCTGCGTCAGGGGGTGATGGTCATAGCGCAGATGCGAGGTGCGCAGGCCATCGCCGGTCATCTGGCCGAGGCGGCCGGAGGTGATGTCGATGGGGCTGGCATATTCGCCATCGGGGGCGATTTTCTTCCAGGCCGGTTCCAGCTTGGTCAGAAGCCGCAGCATGGCCATCGTCACTTCGGGTTCATCCTGCTCGTTGAGACAGGTGACAACGCGAACGGTGAGGAGCGACTCCCGCGCCAGGCAGGCAATCTCCGGGTGATTGGCCAGACGCGGCTGCACCAGTAGCGGTTTCACCGCTTTCTTCTGCAGGAATGACAGAAGCTGATGGCGTGAATAGAGGGTGCCGTCACGGCCGATATGCTGGTCGGTGGCGGGATCATACCGGAACAGGAAGGTGCCGCTGGCGCCCATGCCTTTGCGGGGCTTGACGAAGAGGTCATGGGCCAAGGCCGCCGGAGCACCCCGCCACTGCGGCCCATCGGCTGTCACCACCACAAGCGGCTGCGGATGGGCAACGTCAGCCTCGCGGCAGATGTCGGCAAAGAGCAGCTTGTCGGCCATTTCATTGCCGGCACGGCGCTTCGGCCTGCTGTTGTTCAAAACCTGAAACAGGCCGTTCTTGGTTTCAAAGCGGGTGAGGTAGGAGGCAGCGGCCAGGGCATTTTCCGGCCGCCACATCTCCAGCGCATAATAGCTCGGCGGGTCAATGCCCTGTCCGAACCACAGGGCCAGCATGTCGCGAATCTGACGGAAGATGGAAATGCCCGTGGCCTGCTCCAGGTCGGGCCCGGCATAGGCGGCGAGCACGGTGATGGCGATGAGCAGAAGGGTCTCGCGCATGACCGGCACATAGGCGGCCCGGGTGGGCGGATGGCGCGGTGCTCCCTTGAGACCCTTGCGCCAGAATAGCCAGCGCGCGTTCCGGCCGAGCCAGCGGGGATTGTGCAGGTCAATGGCCTTGTGGTTCTGATCTTTCATCTGCCCCTTCCGATCCTGAGCCGGTGGGGGTCAATGAAGGCGGTCTTTGCGGCGGGCTGATTGCCTGATTGTGGCCAATTGCGGTCAAAGGGGCCGCTTTGTCAGCGGCCTGTCAGGCTGGGAGAACAAAGGCCAGGATTCATCTCTGTTCGCAGTGAATTTGTTGTGACCCTCACGGACCCGGCGTCACCCGGCGCAGGGTGAGGTTGATGCGGCCGCCGTCCTTCAGCAGGGTCGAGGTGCCGGGATAGATGCGGTCAATGCCGTGGAAGCAGAGGCGTGCCTCACCGCCGAACACCAGCACATCGCCGGAGCAAAGCCGCAGGGACTGCGTGGCCCCGCCGCGGGTTGTTCCGCCATGGCGGAAGAGCGCGTCATCGCCCAGCGACACGGACACGATGGGGGCGGCAAAATCCGTCTCGTCGCGGTCCTGATGCAGGCCCATTCTGGCTCCCGGCCGGTAGAGGTTCACCAGGCAGGCTTCCGGCGGGTGAGGATAGGCTGAAACCTTCTGCCAAAGCTGCAGCAGCACGGGCGGCAGGGCGGGCCAGGGCCGGCCGGTTTCGGGGTGGGTGCTCTGATAGCGGTAGCCGCCCTGCCGGTCCGATACCCAGCCCAGGGGGCCGAGGTTGGTCATGGCCACCGAGAAGGGCTTGCCGGTCTTCGGCATGGTGGGAGTGAAGAGCGGGGCCTCGGCCACGGCGGCGCGCAGCTGGGCCAGCAGTTCCCCCTGCCCGGCGGCATCAAACCAGCCCGGATGGTAAACCATGCCGGGGCGCAAAAATTCTGCCCGGCCCATGCCTTGATCGCCCAATTTGGCCTCACTATATGGGGCACGAACACCGGAGCGCCCGTGATTTGGCCGCCTCGGCACTGTCAATCAGGCGGCGGCCCCCGTCAACAGCGGCGGGAAAAGCCAGATGCCTTCGCAAAGGGTCTGGTCCGGGCTTCCGGCCAAAGGAGATGAAGACATGGCAAAAGTGATTGGTATCGACCTCGGCACCACCAACTCCTGCGTGGCGGTGATGGAGGGCAAGAACCCCAAGGTCATCGAGAATGCCGAGGGCGCGCGCACCACGCCGTCCATTGTGGCCTTTACCGCCGATGGCGAAACCCTGGTGGGCCAGCCGGCCAAGCGCCAGGCGGTGACCAACCCGGAAAACACCTTCTTTGCCATCAAGCGCCTCATTGGCCGCCGCATGGATGACCCCATGGTGGCCAAGGACAAGAAGCTGGTGCCCTACAACATCGTCAAGGCCGACAATGGCGATGCCTGGGTGGAGAGCCGCGGCACCAAATATGCCCCCTCGCAGATTTCCGCCTTCACCCTGACCAAGATGAAGGAAACCGCCGAGCGTTACCTCGGTGAGCCGGTGACCCAGGCCGTCATCACGGTGCCTGCCTATTTCAACGACAGCCAGCGCCAGGCCACCAAGGATGCGGGCAAGATCGCCGGCCTTGAAGTGCTGCGCATCATCAACGAACCCACGGCGGCAGCACTCGCCTATGGTCTCGACAAGCGCGAGGCCGGCACCATTGCGGTCTATGACCTGGGCGGCGGCACCTTTGACGTGTCGGTTCTGGAAATCGGCGACGGCGTGTTCGAGGTGAAGTCGACCAACGGTGACACCTTCCTCGGTGGTGAAGACTTCGACATGCGCATTGTCGATTACCTTGCCGACGAGTTCAAGAAGGAGCAGGGCATTGACCTCAGGAAGGACAAGCTTGCCCTGCAGCGCCTGAAGGAAGCCGCCGAAAAGGCAAAGATCGAACTGTCCAGTTCGATGCAGACCGAAATCAACCTGCCCTTCATCACGGCAGATGCCTCGGGGCCAAAGCACCTCACCCTCAAGCTCACCCGCGCCAAGCTGGAAGCTCTGGTGGATGATCTCATCCAGAAGACGGTGGAACCCTGCCGCCAGGCGCTGAAGGATGCCGGTGTTACCGCTGGCCAGATTGACGAAGTCATTCTGGTGGGCGGCCAGACCCGCATGCCCAAGGTCATCGAGGTGGTGAAGCAGTTCTTTGGCAAGGAGCCGCACAAGGGTGTGAACCCGGACGAGGTGGTGGCCATTGGCGCGGCCATTCAGGGCGGCGTGCTGAAGGGCGAAGTGAAGGATGTGCTGCTCCTCGACGTGACGCCCTTGTCGCTCGGCATTGAAACGCTGGGCGGCGTGTTTACCCGTCTCATCGACCGCAACACCACCATTCCGACCAAGAAGAGCCAGGTGTTCTCCACCGCCGATGACAACCAGACGGCGGTGACCATCCGGGTCTTCCAGGGCGAACGCGAAATGGCCGCCGACAACAAGATGCTGGGCCAATTTGATCTCATGGGCATTCCGCCCGCGCCGCGCGGCATGCCGCAGATCGAGGTGACCTTCGACATTGACGCCAACGGCATTGTCAACGTCTCGGCCAAGGACAAGGCCACCAACAAGGAACAGCAGATCAAGATCCAGGCGTCTGGCGGTCTGTCCGACTCCGAAATCGACAAGATGGTGAAGGAGGCTGAAGCCAACGCGGCCGACGACAAGAAGCGCAAGGACCAGGTGGAGGCCAAGAACCATGGCGAAGCCCTGATCCATTCCACCACCAAGTCCATGACCGAGCTGGGCGACAAGGTGTCGGCGGCCGACAAGGCGGCGGTGGAAGCGGCCATTGCCGATCTCAAGGGCGTGCTGGAGGGCGATGATGTTGAAGCCATCAAGGCCAAGACCAATGCCCTGGCCCAGGCGTCGATGAAGCTGGGTGAGGCTCTCTACAAGCAGCAGGCGGGCGCTGGCCCCGACGCTTCCGCCGGTGCCGATGCCGACATGGGTGGCTCGGGTGGCTCGTCCAAGGCGGCGGGCGACGATGATGTGGTTGACGCCGACTTCACCGAAGTGGACGACGACAAAAAGGCCTGAACCGGACCGCCGCCCGGCCCTTGAACCGGGCGGCCATTGCAGTAATGAGGTGAGGGCCTCCCGTGGCCGCAGGCGCCGGGAGGCCCGATCCGTGAAGGGCAAGGGGCCTCATGGCCAAGCGCGATTATTACGAAGTTCTGGGGGTGGCGCGGAATGCCGATGAAAAGGCATTGAAGAACGCTTTTCGCCAGCAGGCCAAGAAATACCATCCCGACGCCAATCCCGGCGACAAGTCGGCCGAGCATAACTTCAAGGAAGTGAACGAGGCCTATGAGGTTCTGAAGGACCCGCAGAAGCGGGCTGCCTATGACCGTTTCGGCCATCAGGCCTTTGAGGGCGGCATGGGCGGAAGGCCTGGCGGCGGGGCGGGCTTCGGGCCGGAATTCTCCTCGTCCATGTCGGACATTTTCGAAGACCTGTTTGGCGACTTCATGGGCGGCGGCCGCGGCCGCGGCCGGGGGCCGCGCCAGGGTGCGGGCGGGGCGGCGCGCGGCAATGACCTGCGCTACAACATGGAAATTTCGCTGGTTGAGGCCTTTTCCGGCAAGACCGCGCAAATCCGGGTGCCGACCGCCGTAGCCTGCGACATCTGCAAGGGTTCGGGCGCCAAGCCCGGCACCGCCCCCAAGCAGTGCCCCACATGCCATGGCGCGGGCGTGGTGCGCCAGCAGTCGGGCTTCTTCACGGTGGAGCGCGCCTGCCCGTCGTGCCAGGGCCGGGGCCAGACCATTTCCGACCCCTGCGGCACCTGCCACGGCCAGGGCCGCGTCACCAAGGAACGCACCCTCTCGGTCAACATCCCCATGGGGGTGGAGGACGGCACGCGCATTCGCCTGGCCAATGAGGGCGAGGCGGGCCTGCGCGGCGGGCCGGCGGGTGATCTCTATATTTTCCTCACCGTGCGCTCGCACGAGTTTTTCCAGCGCGATGGTGCTGACCTGTTCTGCAAGGTGCCCATTTCCATGACCACGGCGGCAGTCGGCGGCGACATTGAGGTGCCGACCATTGACGGCAAGAAGGCGCGGGTGGCCATTCCTGAGGGGGCCCAGACCGGCAAGCAGTTCCGCCTCAAGAACAAGGGCATGCCGGTGCTACGGTCGTCGCAGCATGGCGACATGTATATTCAGGTGACGGTGGAAACGCCGGTCAACCTGACGCGCCGCCAGCGCGAACTGCTGCGCGAGTTTGAAAAGGATGCCCACCACAATTCGCCCGAGTCCGACGGCTTCTTCGCCAAGGCCCGGGCCTTCTGGGACGGCTTCAACAGCTAGAGCGGTTGCGCTTGGTGGATCAAGACCTCCGCTCTCACTGCGACTTGGCGAGCCGCTATCCGGCTTTGCCGCAACCGGCAAAAGTCAGGCGGCATAGGGTTGATTTTGGGCGAGCCGCTTTCTGACCTTTGCCGCAACCGGCAAAAGTCAGGCGGCTCTAGACCCCTCACACCATCCACGCTTGAATGTGCGACCACCCATGCCGCCATCGGGGCTTGGCGGCGGGGCGCCATCATTCTATGACAGGGCATGAGCCACGCCCCCTCTTCCTCTCCCGCGTCACCCTTGAAACTTGCCATTGCCGGCGCCGGCGGGCGCATGGGCCGCACCCTCGCCCGGATCATTGCCGAAACACCGGACTGCGTGCTGTGCGGGGCGCTGGAACACGAAACCTCGCCCTTTGTGGGTCAGGATATCGGGCTTCTGGCGGGCAATGCCGCCCGGGGTGTTGTGGTCACGCCGGATATCGAGTCGGTGCTGAAATCCTGTGACGGGGTCATCGACTTCACCACCCCCCAGGCCACCACCCATCTTTTGCGCCAGACGGCCGCCCACGGCCGCTTCCACATCATCGGCACCACCGGTCTTGATGCGGCGGGCGAAACGGTGGTGCGCGAGGCGGCCAAGCAGACGGCCATCGTCAAGTCCGGCAATATGAGCCTTGGCGTCAATCTGCTGGCGGTGCTGGTGAAGAGGGCCGCTGCCACACTGGGCGCTGATTTCGACATCGAGATTTTGGAAATGCACCACCGCGCCAAGGTGGATGCACCATCGGGCACCGCCCTTCTTCTGGGCGAGGCGGCCGCCAGGGGCCGCAAGGTGAAGCTCGCTGATGCGGCGGTGAAGGTGCGCGACGGCTATACGGGGGCGCGCCAGGACGGCGACATCGGCTTTGCCACGCTGCGCGGCGGCTCGGTGGTGGGCGATCACATGGTGATCCTGGCCGGGCCGGGCGAGCGCGTGGAACTGGCGCACCGGGCGGAAAGCCGCGATCTCTTTGCCCGCGGCGCGGTCAGGGCGGCGCAATGGGCCAGGGCGCGCAAGCCCGGCCTTTATTCAATGCTGGATGTTCTTGGACTGGAGTGAATGATGAGCGGTCAACTGGTGCTGGTGCGGCACGGACAGAGCGAATGGAACCTGAAGAACTGGTTTACCGGCTGGCGCGATGTCGGCCTGACGGACAAGGGCGTGGCCGAGGCCCATGCGGCGGGCCAGCGCCTCAAGGCCAGGGGCCTGAAGTTTGATGTGGCCTTCACCAGCGCCCTGTCGCGCGCCCAGCGCACGCTGGCCATCATGCTGGAGGAACTGGGCCAGCCGGGCCTTGAGACCTTCAAGGATGAGGCCCTGAACGAGCGCGACTATGGCGACCTCACCGGCCTCAACAAGGACGATGCCCGCAAGAAATTCGGCGAGGAGCAGGTGCACATCTGGCGGCGCTCCTACAACATCGCCCCACCCGGCGGCGAAAGCCTGCGTGACACGCTGGCCCGGGCGCTGCCCTATTACCTGCATCACATTCAGCCGCGGGTGCTGGAGGGCAGGACGGTGCTGGTGGCGGCCCATGGCAATTCGCTGCGCGCCCTCATCATGGCCATTGAGGGCCTCAGCCCGGAACAGATCATCAAGCGGGAACTCGATACGGGTGTGCCGGTCTATTACCGGCTCAAGGCCAATTCGCTGCCAGAGACGGTTGAAGTCCTGAAGACGTGATCACAACCCTCTCGCCGGCGGACTATGGTGCGGCCATTCCCCGCCTTGCCGACATTCTGATGGACGCGGTTGATGCCGGTGCGGGTGTTTCCTTCATGAAGCCCCTGGACCGGGCCGCGGCGGAAGCCTTCTGGCAGGGTCTGGTGCCCGCCGTGGCCGGCGGCCAGACGCTGGTGCTGGCGGCGGAGGATCAGGGCCTGCTGGCCGGGGTGGTGCTGCTGCAACTGGCCGACAAGCCCAATCAGCCGCATCGGGCCGATGTGGCCAAGCTGCTGGTGCATCGTGATTTTCGCAGGCGCGGTCTAGGCTCGGCCCTCATGCGGGCGCTGGAGGATGAGGCGCGGCTTCACCAGCGCAGCCTGCTGACCTTTGATGCGGTGGCGCATGGGCCGGTGGAGGCATTCTACAAATCCCTGGGCTTTATCTGTGCCGGCTACTATCCGGCCTATGCCTATTCGGGTGACGGGCGGCTGGACGATACCGCCCTGTTCTACAAGCCGCTTTAGAGCGGATGTCTTGATCCATCAAAACGTCGGCTCTTCCTGGTGGCTGACGAGCCGCTGTCAGACCATCGCCGCACCCGGCAAGGGTCAGGCTCACCTAACGGGCGAGCTGGCCCGCCTCCCAGCCGAGCATGGCGCGTTTGCGGGCAATGCCCCAGTGATAGCCGGTGAGCGCCCCCGTGGCCCCCAGCACGCGGTGGCACGGCACCACGAAGGACAGGGGGTTGCGCCCCACCGCCGCACCCACAGCGCGCGCCGCCCTGGGGCTGCCCACGGCACGGGCCAGGCCGCCGTAGCTGGCCGCCCGGCCCATGGGAATGGCGAGCAACTGCTCCCACACCCGGATTTCAAAGTCGCTGCCGATCATGACGACGCGCAAGGGCCGGTCGGCGCGCCATTCGCTGGCGTTGAAGATGCGCTGGGCCAGGGCGCCGGTGGCGCGCTCTTCATTGACAAAGCGGGCACGCGGCCAGCGCGCCGTCATGTCGGCCAGAACTTTTTTCTCATCCCCCTCATCGGCGAAGGCGAGGCCGCACAAGCGGCCCTCGGCCATCATCACCAGCGCTCGGCCGAAGGGCGAGGCATGGAAACCATGGCTGACGACAAGGCCCTCGCCCCTTGCCTTGTAGGTGCCGGGGGTTACGCCTTCGTGGGTGACGAACAGATCGTGCAGACGCGACGGGCCGGACAAGCCCACTTCCATTGCCGTATCAAGCACGCTTTCCTGCTGGCGCAACATGGTGCGCGCGTGGTCCAGCGTCAGGGCCTGAAGAAAATCCTTGGGGCTGATACCGGCCCAGCGGGTGAACAGGCGGTGCAACTGATGGGACGACAGGCCCGCCTCCTCCGTCAGTTCGTCCAGCGACGGCTGGTCGCGCCAATTGTCCTTGAGAAAGGACAGGACATTTTTCACAGCGCCGTAGTCGGATGTTTCGGTCATGGCACCATCTAGGCAGAAGCCGCGCTGCGCGGCCACCCGTTTCTTGCGGACGGCGGCGTTGCCCCCTATCCTTTGCCGCCATGAAAAAGGACGCGATTGCCGAAATGTTTCGGCGCTTCGAGGCGCTGGACCCCGACCCTAAAGGCGAGCTGAAATCGGTCAATGCCTTCACCATGCTGGTGGCGGTGGTGCTGTCGGCCCAGGCCACTGATGCCGCGGTCAATCAGGCGACGAAGGACTTGTTCCGCATTGCCGACACGCCGGAGAAAATGCTGGCGCTGGGCGAGGAAAGACTTGCCGAGATGATCCGGACCATCGGGCTTTATCGCGGCAAGGCGAAGAATGTGATTGCCCTGTCACGCCAGCTTCTGGACCGTCACGGTGGGGCTGTGCCGCAGGACCGGGCAGCACTGGAGGCCCTGCCCGGGGTGGGCCGCAAGACCGCCAATGTGGTGCTCAACAGCGTGTTCGGCGAAGCCACCATTGCGGTGGACACGCATCTGTTCCGCCTGGGCAACCGGCTGAAGCTCGCCCCCGGCAAGACCCCGGAGGAGGTGGAGCGCAAGCTGATGAAATCAGTGCCCGACCTTTACAAGGCCCGCGCCCATCACTGGCTCATTCTGCACGGCCGCTATGTGTGCAAGGCGCGCAAGCCCGAATGCTGGCGCTGCGCCATGGCCGACCTGTGCCCGGTCAAGGTGAAGACGCCGCCGCCCCGGACATAGATTTGTAGAGGTGGGTGAAGTAGGCGGTGGCAAAGAGCGGCACCGCCATGTTGACCAGCGGAAACAGCGCCATGACGGCGGGAATGAGACCGGCGATGAAGACGGGCCGCGCCATGGTGCGGCGCAGATCCCTGGCCGCCTTCACCGGCATGTGGCGGGCTGCGGCCATGACAAAATATTCCCGCGAGATGAGATAGGCGTTGGCCAGGACCAGCGCCACAGCGCCCACACCGGTGAAGACCAGCGGCAGCACGGCAAGGTTCACCAGCAGCACCACGGCGGCAAAGGACAGCGCCATCCACAGGCCGGTGACGGTGGAGAGCGGCCTGCCCGGCGGATCGGCGGGGTAATGTTCGGCCTCCACCTTGGCCGAGATGGTGTCGAGAAACAGACCGGCGAAGACGGCGGTGACCGGCGCCATGAGAAAGATGAAGCCGACGACAAGGCCAAGCCCCGCCCCCACCGCAATCATGGTCTGGACCCAGGGCCAGGGCACCAGAGTGAGCATGGAGAGGAGTGTTTCCATGCCGACCAGCAGGGCGACAAAGAGCAGAAGGGTCAGGGCCAGCGACTTCCACAGCACGCCGCGAAAGGCGGGCGAGGTGAGGTCTCCCAGGGCTTTGAGGGCGGCGGCGATCATGGCTCCCTAGCTAGGGGGCGGCCTGGCGTTGTGCAAGGGGTGGCGAGAGATGGCTTCCCTTGCCCGGCGCGGTGGGTTATGCGGCGGGGCTGCAACAGGGGATTTTCATGACCGCCAGCCGTTTTGATGTTCTGGGCATCGGCAACGCCATTGTCGATGTCATTGCCCGGGTGGGGGAGGATTTTGTGGCGCGCCACGGGCTGGTGAAGGGGTCGATGAACCTGATCGACGAGGCGCGCGCCGAGGAATTGTACCGCGGCATGGGACCGGCGGTGGAAACCTCGGGCGGGTCGGCCGGCAACACCATTGCCGGGGTGGCGGCCTTCGGCGGCCGGGCGGCCTATTTCGGCAAGGTGAAGCAGGACCAGCTGGGCGGCATCTTCCGCCACGACATGCGCAGCCAAGGGGTTGCCTTTGACACGCCGGCGGCCACTGCGGGGCCAGCCACGGCGCGCTCCTTCATTCTGGTGACGCCGGACGGCGAGCGCACCATGAACACCTATCTCGGCGCCTGTGTGAACCTCACCACCGCCGACATTGACCGGGCCACGGTGGAGGCCAGCCAGATCACCTATATGGAGGGCTATCTGTGGGACCGGCCCGAGGCCAAGGAGGCCTTCCGGCTGGCGGCGCGGCTGGCGCGCACGGCCGGGCGCAAGACCGCCATCACGCTCTCCGACTCCTTCTGCGTCGAGCGCCACCGCGACAGTTTCCTCGATCTCATCCGCACCGGCATCGACATTGTCTTTGCCAATGAGACGGAGGTGAAGTCCCTCTATCAGACCCAGAACTTCGACGGCGCCATGGCGGCGCTGCGCCGCGACTGCGCCACGGTGGTGCTGACACGCTCGGCCAGGGGCAGCGTGGTGGCGGAAGGCGATGAGGTGGTGGCCGTGCCGGCCCATGCGGTGCAGCAGGTGGTGGATGTGACCGGCGCGGGCGATCTCTATGCCGCAGGCTTTCTCTATGGCTATACGCGCGGCTATGCGCTGGGCCGCTGTGCGGCGCTGGGCGGACTTGCTGCGGCGGAGGTCATTGCCCACATCGGCGCCCGGCCCGAGGCGGATGTGCGGGCGCTGGCCGCCGCCGAAGACCTGTTGTAATTTCAGGCGGGCGGCCCGAGGAGGGCGAAGGGTTCACCCGTCACCCGCGCCATGAGATCGCGGCAAGCGTCATAGGCGGCATTTCCCGGCAGCACCTTGCCGAAGGCAAAGCCCTTGCCGAAATGACTGAGGGGGGCGAGCACCAGCGGCGTTGACACGGGCATGAGCTGTGCGCCCTTGCCCGATTGCAGGGTGGTGAGCAGGCCAAACATTTCACCTGAAATGGCGGGCCGCGACAGGATGATGAGCCGATACTGGCCGAGCTTGTTGGTGACGAGATAGATGTAGCCCGACTGGTGCGGCACCGAGACATCGCCCGACTGGGTATAGGCGGCATCGCGCCGCTCCGACTCGCGGAACACCAGATGGGACTTGTCGTCGTCCCAGGCAATGCTGGTGCAATAGGCGTAATAGGCATCCGGCGTGGAGAAGGACGGGCGCAGGGTGAGATAATCGCCGAGAAGCCAGCGCACGGCGGGCCGGGCATAGGAACCCAGTGTCTCCGGCGCCACTTCGCCGTTGCGGCTGCCCTGGGGGGCTGCCCCGCTGGCGCGCAGGCCGATGTTCAATGCCTCCTCGAGCCGCACCACGCTGGCAAGGGTGAAGGGGCGCTGGCCGGAGAGCGCCTTTTCCAGGGTGGAGAGCGAGAGTTTGGCGGCATCGGCCAGATACTGACGGCTGATGCGGCGGCGTGCCAGTTCCTCGCGGATGCGGCGCGCGATCAGCTCATTGTCGGCAGGCGTTAGTTGCGGCTCGCTCATGGCACGGACATTTCTGCACGAAATTGCCAGCTTTTGCCAGTGGTGCAGGGCGATGAAAAGCCATGCTGCAGAAGACCGTAAACAACGCTGCCGAAGCAGCCGGTTTCGCGTCATCACAGTTGTGCCCTGAGGGGGCTGACAGGAGAGACCATGAAACCGCTATTCGCATCCCGACTGGCCATGAGCCTTGGCTGGCTTGTGGCCTTCGCCGCCACCGCCCTTGCCCAGCCGCCGCGCCTGGTGGTGCCGGACGACATGGGCAGCGGCGCGCTGCTTTTTCCGTCGGAAACGGCAGGCCAGTATGTTCAGGCCCCGGCGGTGGCGTCCGACTTCACCGTCACCGTGACCGGATCCATTGCCCGCACGCGCCTGACCCAGCGCTTTGACAATCCGGCCAATGGCTGGGTTGAAGGTGTCTATGTGTTTCCGCTGCCCGAGGGGGCGGCGGTGGACCGCCTCACCATGGTGGTGGGCAGCCGCGTCATCGTCGGCACGGTGAAGGAAAAGCAGGAGGCCAAGCAGATCTATGAGACGGCCAAAGCGGCGGGCGAGAAGGCCGCCCTTCTGGAACAGTCACGGCCCAACCTGTTCACCAATCAGGTGGCCAATATCGGTCCGCATGAGCAGGTGGTGATCCAGATGGAATATCAGGAGCCGGTGCACCGCGCCGGTGATGAATTCCAGCTGCGGGTGCCGCTGGTGATGGGGCCGCGCTATATGCCGCCCGGCCACGACACCGCCGCCGGGGCCGATCTGGCCAGCACTGCAAGCGCTGGCGCCAGTGATGCCCCGCCCGAGCCGCCGGTGCTGGACCCCGCCTTTAACGGCCCGGTCAATCCGGTGAGTCTGACGCTGACGCTGCAGCCGGGGTTTGCGCCCGCGACGGTGACAAGCCCCTATCAGCCCATTGTGACCGAAAGTCCGGATGACCAGACCCGTATCATTCACTTCCGTGACGGCACGGTGCCGGCCAACCGTGACTTCGTGCTGAACTGGACGGCCTCGCCCACGGCCCTTGCCAGTGCCACGAGCTTCATTGAACAGGTGGGAACGGAACGCTATCTGCTGGCCCAGGTGAACCCGCCCGCCGTGAAAACAGACACCCCGCGCAAGCCGCGCGAGGTGGTGTTCGTCATCGACAATTCCGGTTCCATGGGCGGCCCCTCCATCACCCAGGCCAAGGCCAGCCTGCTCTATGCGCTGGCGCGCCTGAAGCCCGAGGACCGGTTCAATGTCATTCGTTTTGATGATGGCATGGATATTCTCTATCCCGAACCGGTGGCGGCCTCGGCCGACCATGTGGCGGCGGCCAAGATCTTTGTGGGCAATCTGGAGGCGCAGGGCGGCACCGAGATGATTCCGCCGCTCAAGGCCGCCCTGGTGGATGCCCATCCGGAGGATCAGTCCTTCCTGCGCCAGGTGATCTTTCTCACCGATGGCGACATCGGCAATGAGGATGAGTTCTTTCGCCTCGTCGGCGAGCGCGCCGGTCGCAGCCGCATCTTCATGGTGGGCATTGGGTCGGCGCCCAATTCCCACCTCATGACCAGGGCTTCGGAACTGGGCCGGGGCAGCTTTACCCATATCGGTTCCGGCGAGGAGGTGGAGGACCGGATGCGCCAGCTTCTGGCGCGCATTGAAGCGCCGGTGGCCACGGGCCTTGCCGCCAAACTTAACGGCACGGCCGAACTGACGCCCAATCCGCTGCCCGACCTGTTCCAGGGCGAGCCACTGACGCTGCTTGCCAAGCTTGACGAGGGAGCTGACCGGTTGCAGGTGTCGGGGGTGACGGCGGACAGGCCGTGGACGCTTGCCCTTGACCTCAAACAGGCGCGGACCGGCACCGGCATTGGCAAGCTGTGGGCGCGGCGGCGCATTGCCGATGCCGAGGTGGCGGGCGAACTGGGCAAGCTCTCCAGTGCCGAGGCCGACCGCCAGATACTGGCCCTTGCCCTGGCGCATCATCTGGTGAGCCGCATGACCAGTCTGGTGGCGGTGGAACAGACACGGAGCCGCCCGGCGGGCGAGCCGCTGACCCGCGCCGAAGTGCCGCTCAACCTGCCCTATGGCTGGGATTTCGAGAAGGTCTTTGGCCCGCGCGGCGAACGGGGCAGCCGTGATGGTGATGGCGCGGTGAAGGCCATCAAGATTTCCACCCGGCCGGCGACGGCGGAACAGCCGGCGGAGAGTGTTGAGCTGCCGCAGACCGCCACCTTTGCCGATCTCTTCCTGATGCTGGGGCTTGCCCTGTCGCTTCTGGGTTTCGGCACCCTGCTGGCAACCGGGCGGAGGAGCAAGGCATGAAACGTTCCGTTACGACAATCAGCGCGGCGCTTGTCGCCGCGTTGGGCCTTGCCGTCACGGGGCAGGGACTGTGGATCAAGGGCAAGGCGGTGGTGGCACAGCTGCTGCTGGAGCGGGCCTTCAGCCAGTCGGTCCTCAGTGGTCAGCCCGTGAAGCCCTGGGCCTGGGCCGATACCTGGCCGGTGGCCCGGCTGGAGGTCACGCGGCTTGGCGTGTCGGCCATAGTGCTGGAATCGGGCTCCGGTCAGGCGCTGGCCTTCGGCCCCGGCCATGTGGCGGGCACCCCGGCGGCGGGCGAGCGCGGCACCGCCGTCTATGCCGCCCACCGCGATACCCATTTCCGTTTTCTTGGCGATCTCAAACCCGGCGATCAGATCAGCGTGACGCGGGCTGACGGGGTGCGGTTCACCTATCACGTCACGGGCGCACAGGTGGTGCGGGCCCAGCAGTCCGGCATTGATGCCCATGCGCCGGGCTTTCATCTGGCGCTGGCCAGCTGCTGGCCCCTGGACGGGCTGACCCACGGGCCGCTGCGCTATGTTGTTTCGGCCCGGATGGACTGACCCCTGCCAATTTTGCAGGTAAATTCTCCCTCGCCCGCCGGCCTGAGGTGCGCCGGTCAATTGCCTTTGCCCCGGAAGGGACTAGACTTCCCCCGTTATGAGTCCATGGGGCAGTCATGTTTCAGGTCAGAATTCACGGGCGCGGCGGCCAGGGCGTGGTGACGGCGGCGGAGATGCTGTCGGTGGCGGCCTTCCTTGAGGGCAAGCACGCCCAGGCCTTTCCCAGTTTCGGCTCGGAGCGGATGGGGGCGCCGGTGGTGGCCTTCTGCCGCATCGCCGACCGGGAAATAAGGCTGCGCGAGCCGATCCAGACGCCGGATGTGCTGATCGTGCAGGATGCCACCCTGTTCAAGTCGCTTGATGTGCTGGAGGGGCTCAACCCCAGGGGCCATCTGCTGGTCAACACCAACCGTGATTTTGCCGCCATTCACCTGGACGGGGCGGTGGCCAGGCTGCCCATGGGCCATGCCCAGACCTGCCCCGCCACCGACCTGGCCCGCCAGCACATCGGCCGGCCCGCCCCCAACACCGCCCTTCTGGGGGCGCTCACCGCCTTCACCGATGTGGTGAAGCTGTCCTCGGTCATGGAGGCCATTGCCCGCACCTTCCCCGGCACGGTGGGCGAGGCCAACATTGCCTGCGCGCGCGCCGCCCATGATCTGGTGCGCCAGCGCCTTGACGCCACGGAGACATCCCATGCTTGAGCAGATTGAAGGCTCCAAGGCCATGGCGCGCACCATTGCGCTGTGCCGGCCGCAGGTCATCTGCGCCTATCCCATCACGCCGCAGACCCACATTGTCGAAGGGGTGGGCGAACTGGTGCGCGACGGCACGCTGGCCAACTGCGAATTCATCAATGTGGAGAGCGAGTTTGCCGCCCTGTCGGTGGCCATCGGCGCCTCGGCGGCAGGGGCACGCGCCTATACCGCCACGGCAAGCCAGGGCCTGCTGTTCATGGCCGAGGCCGTCTATAACGCCGCCGGCCTTGGCCTGCCCATTGTCATGACCCTGGGCAACCGCGCCATCGGTGCCCCCATCAACATCTGGAACGACCATTCCGACGCCATGGCGCTGCGCGAATCCGGCTGGATCCAGCTGTTCGCCGAAACCAACCAGGAGGCTGCCGACCTGCACATCATTGCCTTCCGGCTGGCCGAGGAACTGTCGGTGCCGACCATGGTGTGCGTTGACGGCTTCATTCTCACCCATGCCATGGAGCGCATCGACATTCCCGACCAGAAGATCGTCGATGCCTATCTGCCGCCCTATGAGCCGGTGCAGGTTCTGGATGTGGAGCACCCCATGTCCATCGGCGCCATGGTGGGACCGGACGCCTTCACCGAGGTGCGCTATCTGCAATATTACAAGCAGCAGACCTCGTTCCGGCTGATCGAGACGCTGTCGCAGCAGTTTGCCAAACTGTTCGGGCGCGTGGCGGGCGGGCTGTTGCGCAGCTATCACACAGAGGATGCGGAATTCGTGGTGGTGGCCATGGGCTCCATCAACGGCACCATCAAGGACGTGATTGACGAGATGCGGGCCGAGGACATTGCCATCGGCCTGGTCAGCCTGGTCACCTTCCGGCCCTTCCCCATCCGCGCCCTGCAGGAGGCGCTGGCCCATGCCCGCGATGTGCTGGTGATCGACAAGGCGCTCGACCCCGGCATGGGCGGACCCTTGGCCTCCAACGTCGCCATTGCCTTCCGCAACATGGATGATGCACCCAATCTGCATTCCGCCATTTGCGGGCTGGGCGGCAGGCCGGTGACCAAGGCCTCGCTGTCGCGGCTGTTTCGCCAGGCCATGGTGCAGCCCTGGGAGGGGCCGCATTTCCTCGACCTCAATGACCGGGTGATTGCCCGCGAAATCCACCGCCGCGGCAAGGCCCGGCGGGCGGGTCCGGCGGCGGAAAACATTCTCAAGATCCTCGAACGCGAGCGCGCCGAGAAGGCCCGCGCCCGCGCCGAAGCGGGAGGGGCATGATGAGCGAGGCTCCCAGATCCATGGAAACCGTGCAGAAGCTGAAATTCTATCAGAAGGGCACCCACACGGTGGGCAACCGGCTGATCTCCGAGGCCGAGCGCAATGTGCAGGCCTCCATCGAACGCAGCAATTCGCTGACCTGCGGGCACCGCGCCTGTCAGGGCTGCGGCGAGGCTTTGGGGGCGCGCTATGCCATCGATGCCGCCATGCGGGCGGCCAACAACCAGCTCATCGCCGTCAACGCCACCGGCTGTCTTGAGGTGTTCACCACGCCCTATCCGGAAACCTCCTGGCAGATGCCGTGGCTGCATTCGCTGTTCGGCAATGCCGCCGCCGTGGCCACGGGTGTGGCCGCCGCCATGCGGGTGACCGGCAAACCGCAGGTGCGCACCGTGGCCCAGGGCGGTGACGGCGGCACCACCGACATCGGCTTCGGCTGTCTCTCCGGCATGTTCGAGCGCAATGATGACGTGCTCTACATCTGCTATGACAATGAAGGCTATATGAACACCGGCGTGCAGCGCTCTTCGGCCACACCCCCCGCCGCCCGCACCGCCACCACGCCCACACTTGGCACGGAACCGGGCAATGTCTTCGGCACCGGCAAATTCGTGCCCAAGATTGCCGTGGCCCATGACATTCCCTATGTGGCCACCGCCTCGGTGGCCGACCTGCACGACCTTGAGGCCAAGGTGACCAGGGCCATGTCGTTCCAGGGCGCGCGCTACATCCACATCAACGTGCCCTGCCCCCTTGGCTGGGGGGCGTCCTCCGGCGACACCATCAAGCTCGCCCGCCTGGCCATCGAAACCGGTCTCTTCCCGGTGTTCGAGGCTGAACATGGCCGCATCACCCAGGTGCGCAAGATCAGGAAGCGCGCACCGGTTACCGACTATCTCAAACTGCAGAAGCGCTATGCCCATCTGTTCAAGGGCGGAGTGCCTGACCCGCGCGTGGCGCGCATACAGGCCATGGCCGACCGCAACATTGCCGACTATGGCCTGGTGGAGGCTTGAGCCATGGCTGTGAAACATCCCTATGCCATTACCCTTGATGTGGGCACGAGCCGGGTGAACCACACCGGCTCGTGGCGCACGCTGCGGCCGGAATATGTGGACCGGCTGCCGCCGTGCAACGCCGCCTGTCCGGCGGGCGAGGATATTCAGGGCTGGCTGTCACACGCCGAGGCGGGCGATTATGAGCAGGCCTTCCGGGCACTCACCGCGAACAACCCCCTACCCGCCATCATGGGGCGGGTCTGCTATCACCCCTGCGAAGGGGCCTGCAACCGCGCCCAGATTGACGAGGCGGTGGGCATCAATGCGGTGGAACGGTTTCTCGGCGATCTGGCCATCGAAAAGGGCTGGGGCTTTGCCGCGCCGGACAAGGACACGGGAAAGAAGGTGCTGGTGGTGGGTGCCGGCCCGGCCGGACTTTCGGCTGCCTATCACCTGCGCCGCCTGGGCCATGCCGTCACCATCCGCGAGGCGGGGCCTTTGGCCGGCGGCATGATGCGCTTCGGCATTCCGAAATACCGCCTGCCGCGCCGGATCATCGACGCGGAGGTGGCCCGCATCACTGCCATGGGTGTGACGCTGACGCTCAATGACAAGGTGGATGACATTGAAAAGGCCATGACGGCGGGTGGCTTTGACGCCGCCTTCCTGGCGGTGGGGGCACACATTGCCAAGCATGCCTATATCCCCGCCGCCGGGGCCGCCAAGGTGCTGGATGCCGTGTCGCTGTTGCGCTCCATGGAGGGCGAAGAGCCGCCGCTTCTGGGCCGCAAGGTGGTGGTTTACGGCGGCGGCAATACCGCCCTTGACGTGGCGCGCACCGCCAAGCGGCTGGGGGCCGAGGAAGCCATCATCGTCTATCGCCGCACGCGCGAGAAAATGCCCGCCCATGACTTCGAGCTGGAGGAGGCGCTGGACGAAGGCATTTCGATGAAGTGGCTGTCGACCATCAAGAATGTTGATGGCGGGGTGATGCAGATCGAGAAGATGAAGCTCGACGACAAGGGCTTTCCGCAGCCCACCGGCGAATATGAAACGCTGGAGGCCGATTCCCTCGTGCTGGCGCTGGGGCAAGATGTGGACCTGTCCCTGCTCGACAAGTGCCCCGGCATCGAAATTGAAAACGGCGTGGTGAAGGTGGCCCCCAACATGATGACCGGGCGCCAGGGTGTGTTTGCCGGTGGTGACATGGCGCCGTCGGAACGCACCGTCACGGTGGCGGTGGGCCATGGCAAGAAGGCGGCCCGCCACATTGATGCCTATCTGCGCGGGGCGGATACTCCGTCTACGGAAAAACATGGGCTTGCCAGCTTCGACCGGCTTAACACCTGGTATTACGAGGACGCGCCCGCCACGGTGCGGCCGATGATCACCGCCGCACGGCGCATCAACACCTTCGATGAGGTGGTGGGCGGGTTGGACGAGACCAACGCGCTCTATGAGGCGCGGCGCTGTCTGTCCTGCGGCAATTGCTTCGAATGCGACAACTGCTATGGCGTGTGCCCCGACAATGCGGTCATCAAGCTGGGGCCGGGCAACCGTTTCCGCATCGACTATGACTATTGCAAGGGCTGTGGCCTGTGTGCTGCCGAATGTCCATGCGGGGCGATCGATATGGTGCCGGAACAGCTCTGATTCTTCAGCGCGCTCGATCGCTTTCTTTTCCGCAGCGCCAGAGCGAATTGGGTTATGATCGATCAAAGCCTTCGCTCTGACTTATTGTTGACGAGCAACTTTTCTGACTTTTCCGTCAGGCAAAAAAGTCAGGTTGCTCTTGCCGGAAGACCGCTGCGCCCTTTTCCGGGCGCTGCGCCGACATGGTGCCGGAGCAGCCCTGAGACTTCAGAGCGCCATCAGCGCCGGAAGCCGTGCAGAAACGGATCATCCGGGTCGGCGTGGAGTGTCGCCTCGCTCACCACAAAGGCATGGCCCGTGATGGTGGGAATGATGCGGCCCTCATCATCAAGCCGGTAGCGCGCGGCAAAGCGCGAACCCACGATGCTTTCCTGGACCCATTCCTCGCCCGCCTGCAATTTTCCGGCGGCAGCAAGACAGGCCAGCTTGGCGCTGGTGCCGGTGCCGCAGGGTGAACGGTCATAGGCCGAGCCGGGACAGAGCACGAAATTGCGGGACCGCGCCCCGGGGCTTTCCGGTGCGCCGAAGATTTCAATATGGTCGATCTCAGCGCCGTCACGGCCGGTGATGCCAGCTTCGGCCAGCGCCCGCTTGATGGCCTCGGCAGTCCGCGTCAGTTCGGGAATGTTCTTCATGGTCAGCGCCGGGCCGGCATGGTCCGTGAGGAAGAACCAGTTGCCGCCCCAGGCGACATCGCCCGTGACCTGGCCCAGGCCTGGCACCGTCACACTGACAGTGCTGAGATAGCGGTCGCTCGCGACATTCTCGATTTCCACGGCGTGGCGCGACAGGAGATTGACCGACACCACGCCCACCGGCGTTTCAAAGCAATGCCGCCCCAGACCGATGCGGCCCATGTGGTGAAGGGTCACCGCCGCGCCAATGGTGGCGTGGCCGCACATGCCAAGGAAGCCGACATTGTTGAAGAAGATCAGTCCCGCCGCATGGGCCCTGTCCACGGGTTCACAAAGGAGTGCGCCCACCATGGCCTCGTGGCCGCGCGGCTCGTCCACCGCAAAGCTGCGGACAGGGTCAAAGCGCTCGCGAAAGAGGGCGCGCCGTTCGGCCATGCTGCCGGTGCCGAGATCCGGCCCGCCGGAGACGATCATGCGGGTGGGTTCGCCCTCGGTGTGGCTGTCGATGACGCGCATCGGTTTCACGCCGTCCGGCTCCACGTGTCATACCAGCTGCGGAACAGCCGGTGCTGGGCTTCGACATAATGGCGCTGGCTGTCGCTCAGGGCATCCGTCTCGTTGAAGTGGAGCGCATATTCGGGGTTGCCCTCCAGCACCATGAGGTATTTGTAGAACAGCACCAGATCGGCCCCCTCATCGAAGGAGGAGAGCACGCCAAGAGCGGCCTCCAGTTCCAGCGCCCTGGTGCGGGCTGCCACATCGCCCCTGGCCGCCTTGCGGCACAGATCGACAAGGTGCAGCACCTCCCTGGGCAGCACATTGCCGATGCCGGTGATGGCACCGGTGGCCCCGCAATTGACGAAGCCATGGAACACCTGGGTGTCCACGCCCACCATGAGGGTGAGGGAGGGATCACGCCCGGTGATGTGCTCGGCGGCATAGCGGAGCGAGGCGGCACCGCCGAACTCCTTGAAGCCCACCAGATGGGGGAAGGTGCGGTTCAGTTCAAAGAACAGGTCGGCCCTGGTTTCATAACCATAATAGGGACTGTTGTAGATGACCGAGGGCAGATCGACAGCAGCCCGCAGCACGGCCTGGAAATGGGCGCGCTGGGCGGCAAGTGATGAGCCGCGGGACAGCACGCGCGGAATGATCATCAGCCCCCCTGCCCCGACTTTTTTTGCATGGGCCGCCAGAGCAGCCGCGCGCACCGTGTTCTGGGCACCGGTGCCGACGATGACCGGCACGCCCGCCTTCACCAGCCGTTCCACGCCTTCCATGCGCTCTTCATCAGTGATGAGCGGCCAGTCGCCCATGGAGCCGCAATAGACCACCGCCGACATGCCGACATCGATCAGTTCGCGGCCCTTGCGCACCAGGGCAGCAAAGTCGGGGCTGCGCGCTGGCGTGCAGGGCGTCATGAGAGCGGGAATGGTGCCGGTAAAGATGTTCTGGGCCATGGCTTTCTCCGTTGCCGCCTTGTGCCATATCTGACGCTGGCTGTCGCGGGCGGTCAATATTTTGAATGGCACTGGACCAACCGCTCAGAGTCCGGTGCTATCTCGACCGGCGGGCCCTGGTCTCGGCGGCGGTAAGCAGGCGCAGCATCTCGGCGCGGGTGGCGGGATCGAGGCTTGCCACCGCATCGGCGAGCCGGTTGGCGATCTCGGTTGCCTCCGGGTCAAGGCCCGCCGTATCGATGGTGATCTTGGGGTGCGAGACGCGGGCGAGCCGCACCACCTCCTCGGCCTCGTCCCAGATGATGTTGAGATGGGCAATGATGCGCTGGATCAGATGCCAGGAGGGACGGCCGCGCTTGCCGTGTTCCAGCGCCGAGAGATAGGCGGGCGACACGCCAATGGCCCCGGCCATGGCGCGCAGCGTCATGCCGCGCGCGGCCCTGAGCTGGCGCAGCCGGGCGCCGAAGGGCGTCATTCCCGGTCTCCGCGCAGGCGCCTCAGCCGCACATAGAAGGCGCCGCCGCCGCCGTGCCGGGGGTGGGCGGGCTGAAAGCCCGTGACATGGCGGCGGAATTCGGCCTCATGCAGCCACAGCGGCACCTCGCGCCGGAGGCGGCCTTCGCGTTCGGGTACATGAAAATGATCCCGGCCATGCAGGGTATGGCGCGAAAAGGGCGAGGCGCCCTTGCCGGTGATGACCAGCACCAGACGTGATCCCGCCAGTTGCTGGGTGCGGAGAAAGTCCATGAGCACGACGCGCGCCAGCTCCACGCCATAGCCATGCAGATCGATGCGCGATTCAATGTCGGCCTTGCCGCGCGTCAGGCGCTGTTCGGTGCGGCGGTCAAGACCAGTCAGCGGGGGCGGGGCGGCCGGGGCGCGGCGGGGTGCGGCAGCGGCGGCTGGAGCGGCCGCGGCAGGCCGTGCGGCGGCGGCGGGTGATGGGGGGCCTGGCGCGGCGGCCACCTTCTTCACCCCGCTGAGCGGCTTCACCCGGCGGGCCACGTCTTCCCACAGGTGATGATCCGGCAGAGGGGGATGTTTGCGGCCCATCACGCGCTCATGGCATGGGTGCGTGCTTTCTGGCAAGGGCGAGGGGCAGCAACACGGTCATGGTGCCGGGCTGCTTCATGGCTCCGGCGGTTTCTTCCGCCGCGGTGCCCCAGCCCCAATAAACGTCGCCGCGCGCCGCCCCCTTGATGGCACTGCCGGTATCCTGGGCAATCATCAGGCGGCGGAACGGCCGATCGCCCTGGGGGGAGGGTGCGGTGGTATCGAGCCACACGGGCATGCCAAAGCGCCAGAGCGTGCGGTCAACCGCCAGGCTGCGCTGGGGCGTCAACGCCACATGCTGGGCACCGGGTGCGCCAAGGGCGGGATCGCCCATGGCCATTTCACGGAAAAACACATAGGACCGGTTGTGCCACATCAGCGCCTGGGCCTTTGCGGGATGGGCCGTCATCCAGTGGCGGATCGCCTGCATCGACAGGCCTTCGCGCGGAATGTCACCGCGCGCGGCCAGCACGCCGCCGATGCCGGTATAGGGCAGGCCGGACTTGGCGGCATAGGCGAGGCGGATGGTGGTGCCGTCATCCAGACGCACCCGGCCCGAACCCTGCACCTGCATGAAGAACAGATCAGCCGCATCGGCGAGCCAGAGAAGTTCCAGACCGCGCCCGGCCAGTGCGCCCTGATCGATTTCCTGCCGGGTGAAATAGGGGGCCGCCCGCCCCTTCAGCTTCCGGCCATAGCGCAGGCCGGTTTTTTTCTCCGTACGCGGATCAAATCTCAGGAGGTCATCGGGCTTGCGGTAAACCGGAACGGAAAAGGCCTTGGATTTTTTCCGGCTGCCGCGCACCTCCGGCTCATAATAGCCGGTGAACAGGCCCTCCGGCCTTATCCGGTCATGCACCCGGAAGGGTCGGAAGGCAGTTTCAAAGAAGGCACGCGCGTCGGTTACGGCTGCGGCGGCCGCACACACGGCCTGCCAGTCGTTGCGATTGCCCCCGAAGGTGACGGGGCGGGAAAAGCTTGATCCCTGCTCCAGAGTTTCCGTGCAGGAGCGGCGGAAGGCCGCCAGGGCGGCTTGATGGTCATCGCTGGCCCAGCCTGCAAGGTCGGCAAAGCGAAGGGGCTCCAGCCTTGTTTCCGCCACTGCCGGATGGGTGAGCGCCACGAGCACAAGCCCCGCCGCCAGCGCCCGGATCATTCCAGCATGTCGTCGGTGGCGGTGAGCTTCCAGTTGGGATCACGCGCCGTCACATCACGCTCGAAGGTCCAGCGGTCGGTGATCTGGCGGATGGTGGTGGCGTTGCCGTCAATGATGGCACCGGCCTTGTCGCGGGTGGCGGAAATGATGTCAGCGACAAAGCGCAGGGCGAGGATGGCGCGTTTGCCGTCCATCTGGGCGCCCGCCACATCCACCCGGTCATGACCGACGAATTGCAGCGCCACGGTTTCGCCTGCCTTGACGCGGCGGTCGATGGCGGCGGCAAAGCCGTCATAGACCTCCTTGGCAAGCAGCGGCTTCAGGGCCGCCTTGTCACCCCGGGCAAAGGCCTCGACAATCATTTCATGGGCAACGCGCGCCCCCTGCATGAAGGGCTTCATGGCAAAGCGCGGGTCGGCAGCGGCGATGGCCTCAAGGCCACGGGCGACGGCGGAACCTTCCTCGGCATAGCCGGTCCACAGGGGTTTATCCGGTTCAGCAATGCCGCGCACCGGCTCGCGGTCATTGGCCGGCTGCGGCATGGGTGAGGAGTCGGTAGAGGGGCCGGGCGGCAGGCGGCCAAGGCGCGGGTCAAAGGGCGGACGCTCGCGGCCGGTGCGCTGGCCGAGGGTGACCCACAGCCGCCAGACAAAGGCCACCGCCAGGGCGAGGAAAACCAGATTGAGCAGGTCGGCAGTCGCGTTCATCGTGACAATCCCTTGCAACAACGGGCGGGGCATTTGAGCCGCCGCAGGTTTCTTCCTATATAGAGCGCAGGCACCGGCTTGATAACCCCGGCGCGGCGATGAAATTATGGCACGATATGCAGGAGTGGGGCTTTTGCTGCTGGGGCTGGCGGAAATCGCCACGCTGGTGGCGGCGGGCCGCGTTATTGGCGTTCTGGGCGTCATCCTGCTGCTCATTCTGGGCGGCATGACCGGCATGAGCCTGATCCGTCAGTCGGGCCTGTCCATCATGATTTTGGGGCGTTCGGGTCTCAATGCCCGCATGGCCTCGGAACAGGCGGCCACAGGCCTCACCGCCTTTGCCGCCGGACTGTTGTTCCTGATGCCGGGTTTTCTGTCCGACATGGCGGGCCTCATGCTCCTCCTGCCGCCGGTCCGGTCGCGGCTGTCCGGCTGGCTGGAACGGCACATGGTGGTTCACCCCACGGCCAGCCCCCCCGGAGCACCCGGACCAATCATCGAGGGTGAGGGGGTCGAGGTGGTGCATGAGGGCGAGATCCTGCCGCCGTCGCATCGGCTGGAGGACCGGCGGCCAGACCCCCGTTAGCCCTACCAATCCGCCTTGCGGGTAGGGCCGCAACATGTTAGCGACAGACACCTTCATCCGACCGGGCCCTACCGGCCCTTCAAGAGGCAATCCCATGGTCAAGACCGCAAAACCCGCCCCGCGCAAGGCTGCGCCCAAAGCCGGCAATGGCAGCAAGCCCAAGGCGCAAAGCCCGGCACCTGTCAATCTGGAGGCCCCGGCCCCCACCCCCGGCGAAATGCCGTCCATGCGCATTCTTGGCCAGTATCTCAAGGACCTGTCCTTTGAGAACCCCAATGCCCCGGCTTCGCTGGCTCCGCAGCAGAACCAGCCCGACATCAACATCGGCGTCAATGTCAACGCCCGCAACCTGGCCCCCACCGACTTTGAGGTGGAACTGCACCTCGACGCCAAGGCCAGCGCTGGTGGCAAGGTGGTGTTCGCGGCCGAGCTTCTCTATGCCGGGGTGTTCCGCCTGGAGAATTTCCCGCCCAACCTGCTGCATCCGGCGGTGCTCATCGAATGCCCGCGCATGCTGTTTCCCTTCGCCCGCCAGATATTGGCCGATGCCACGCGCAATGGCGGCTTCCCGCCGCTGATGCTGGACCCCATCGACTTTGCCGGCATGTATCAGCGCCGCATGCAGGAACAGGCCAAGGCCGAAGCCTGATCCTTGCGCTCTTCACCATCCGCCGCCGTTGCAAGACGGCGGCGTTTTCATTGGCTGGTGTGAAACTTGTTCCACAGAGCTTGCGGCCCCAGCGCTTTGACCAGCGCCTCATGGGCCTCTGCCTCGGCCGCCGTGAAGCGGGGTGGCAGCGCCACAGGCCGCGCCAGGGGGTTCTGCCGGGCCGCAGCGGCAAGGGCCGGCGCACGCACCGGTTCGGGGGCCAGCGTCATGGCGGTCTGCCGCCCGCCGATGAGTTCGAGATACACTTCCGCCAGCAATTCGGCGTCAAGCAGGGCGCCGTGCTTTTCGCGGCGCGAATTGTCGATGCCATAGCGCTTGCACAGGGCATCAAGGCTGTTGGGCGCCATGGGATGGCGGCGGCGCGCCATGGCCAGCGTATCGGTGGCCCGCTCCATGACCAGTTCCGGCAGGCCGAGCCAACCCAGCTCGGCGTTGAGGAATTTCATGTCGAAGCCGGCATTGTGGATGATGAGCGGCGCTTCACCGATGAAGGCGATGAAATCGGCGGCAACAGCGGCAAACAGCGGCTTGTCCTTCAAGAAGTCGTCGCTCAGGCCGTGGATGGCCACGGCCTCGGCGGGAACCGCCCGCTCCGGATTGAGATAGACATGGAAGGTCTGGCCGGTGGGCAGGTGATTGATGAGTTCAACCGCGCCGATCTCGACAATGCGGTGGCCGGAAGCGGGATCAATGCCGGTGGTTTCGGTGTCGAGAACGATTTCACGCATGGAATCAGGTGGCGGTGAGGGCGGCAAGCACCCGGTCAACTTCACGGCCAAGATCGCCGAGATCACCAGCATTGTCGATGATGAAATCGGCCCGTAAGCGCTTTTCCGCATCGGGCATCTGGCGGACGAGAATGAGATCGAGTTTTTCTTCGGTCATGCCGGGACGAAGAAGGGCGCGCCGACGCTGCAGCGCCGCGGGGGCCGAGACGAGAAGGACCGCATCCACCTCGCGGTCCGCTCCGGTTTCAAAGAGCAGGGGAATGTCGAGCACCGCCAGGCGGGCGCCGCTGGCCTGTGCCTCCCTCAGAAACGCGGTACGGCGCTGGTGGACCAGCGGATGAATGAGAGATTCGAGTCGCTGCAGACGGGCGGGCTGATCCTGCACCAGTTTTGACAGAATGGTGCGATCCACCCCTGTGCCCCGCACAGCGGCGGCAAAGCCGGAGTCGCTCCGCAACGTTCTGGCCGCGCTGCCATCACGATAGAGTTCATGCACGGCGGCATCGGCGTCAAAGACCGGAATGCCGCGTTGGCGCAGAAGTTTTGCCACTTCGCTTTTGCCCATGGCGATGGAGCCGGTGAGGCCGATCACTTTCATGGCCGGTGATCCGGGTCAATGTCGCGGGCGACAAGATTATAAAGCTCTGCCGTCACCTCCGGCTTTCTGCCGAACCACAGTTCAAAGCCGGTGGCCGCCTGATGCAGCAGCATGCCCAGACCCGGCACGATGACATGGCCGCGTGACTGGGCCTGGCGCAGCAGCGGTGTAACAAGGGGTGTATAGACAATATCCGCCACCACGGCCGACGGCTTGAGCGGCACTAGGTCAAGAGCCAGGGCTGGCTGACCGGTCATCCCGAGGGCGGTGGTGTTGATGAGAAGATCACAGGCCGCAAGATCATGGGCCAGACCGGCCCCATCGCTGGCGCCGACAATGCCGGGGCCGAGGGACAGCAGCGCCTCGGCGCGGGCGCGGGTGCGGTTCGACACGGTAATACTGGCCGCCCCCGCATCGACCAGTGCCGCGACAATGGCCCGGGCGGCACCGCCCGCGCCCAGCACCAGCACCCTGGCGTTTTGAATGGAGAAACCGGGAGCTGCCGCAGCCAGGCTGGCCAGGAACCCCTGACCATCCGAGCTGGTGCCATGGGTCTTGCCGTCCCTGACCCAGACGGTGTTGACCGCCCCCAGGCGACGGGCAAGGCCATCCACCACATCGAGATGGGCAAGGGCCTTTTCCTTGTGGGGAATGGTGATGTTGCAGCCAGCGAGCCCGCTTTCGGCCAGACCGCGCAGAAAGGAGCCAAGACCGTCCGGCGGCACAGGCTGGCGGTCATAGTGTCCGGCAATACCGTAGTGCCTGAGCCAGTAGTTATGGATCAGCGGCGAGCGCGAATGGCCGATGGGCCAGCCGATAACCACGGCGCGGGTCATGTGGACAGAATTCCCTGTTGGCGCAGGAAGGCAAGAAGCGGCAGCAGGGGCAGACCGAGTATGGCCGTGTGATCGCCCGCAACCCTGGCAAAGAGCTGGGCCCCCTCTTCCTCCAGCTTGTAGCCGCCCACCGAGGTGAGCAGAGCATCACCCTGCCGGTCGATATAGGCGGCCAGAAAAGCCCGGGAAAAGCTGCGCATGGTCAGGCGGGCCGAGGCGCGGTGGCGCCACAGAATGCGGCCAGCCTGGGCCACGGCCAGAGCCGAATGGAGCCGGTGGGTTTTGCCGCGCAGGCGCCACAGCTGGCGGCGAGCCTCATCCCTATTGGCAGGCTTGTCAAAGTCCTGACCATCCAGATCCAGCACCTGATCGGCCCCCAGTATGAGCGCCTGCGGATGAGCCGGACAGAGCGAGAGCGCCTTGGCGTCAGCCAGGGCCTGTGCGAGGCGGGCCGGCGGGTGACCGCGCAGGATCTGTTTCAGGTCCGCTTCATCAACGCTTGGGCGTAGGGCAGCAAAAGCCACGCCAGCATTGGCCAGAAGCTGGCGCCTTATGGCGCTGGTGGAGGCGAGGATGAGGCTGTCAATGGCCATGGTCGGCCTGCCACTCGGCGTGAAGTTTGGTGATGGCGGCGGCGGTTTCTTCAACCGAGCGGCGGGTCACATCGATGAGCGGCCAGTCATACTTGCGGCACAGATTGGTCATGTTCAGGATTTCCTCCTGAATGGCCCGGGCATCAATATAGGAGGTGTTGGATTTTTCATTGAGGCTCATGAGCCGGTGCTTGCGGATCTGGGCAATGCGTTCGGCCGATGCCATGAGGCCGATGACCGGCTTGTCCTTCAGTTCCATGAGGGCGGGTGGCAGCGGCATTGATTTCCCCACTGGAATATTGGCCACCTTCAGACCGCGCAGCGCGAGATAAATGCTGGTCGGCGTTTTGGACGACCGGCTGATGCCAAGAAGCACAATATCGGCGCCGGCAAGATCACCGGCATTCAGACCATCATCATGGGCAAGCGTATAGGTCAGGGCATCCATGCGCCGGAAGTAGTCGGCATTGAGCACATACTGGCCACCCACCTGGGGCTTTGATTTGGAATTGAGAAATGCCCCCAGGCTCTGGATCATCGGATCAAGAATGGATACGGCGGGAATGCCCAGACGGTCGCAATCACTCTCCAGCTGCTTGCGGATTTCTGGATCCAGCAGCGTGAAGAAAACAATGCCGGGTTGGAGTTCAATGTCGGCCACGGCGCGGGCAAGCTGGCGGGGGGTGCGAATCAGCGCATGAATATGGGCAATGGGGCTGTGGTCCGTGTAGGATGCCATGGCGGCACGGGCGGCGGTTTGCAGGGTCTCACCGGTGGAGTCGGACACGAGATGCATATGGAAATGGCGTTTCATGGCGGCGGGATGAATTGTGGAAAACCCTGATGCTGGAAAAAGACATAGCGCCGCTGTGGAAGAAGGAAAGAGTTTTACCGGCTTCATCCCGGAGGACGGTGAAAACCGGGATTGTGGACAAGTCGAGAGGCTGCGCCGGAAATCGCTCGTATTGTTCTTAACCCATTAGTTTCAAACGATTATTTTCATTGCATGGACGGGTGTTGCGGAAGGTGACGAATTTGCCATTTGAAAGACGGTGGAAAAGGCGTTTATCCCGGCAATCCACAGACCAACAACGACTCCAGACTCCTTAAGGGTTTTTTAAGAAGAGGGTTCATTTTGAGACAGGCATTGATGGACGTCCTGAGGGGTGAAGTGCCGGAGCGGCGTCCAGTCTGGTTCATGCGTCAGGCGGGGCGCTATTTGCCGGAGTATCGGGCCTTGAGGGCAGAGGCCGGATCGTTTCTCAATCTTTGCTATGATCCGGTGAAGGCCTGCGAGGTGACGCTGCAGCCACTGCGCCGCTTTGATATCGATGCTGCCATTCTGTTCTCGGATATTCTGGTGGTGCCCCATGCCCTGGGCCTTGATTTGCGCTTTGCCGAGGGGGAAGGGCCGATCCTTCAGACGGTCCGGTCGGAAGATGAGGTGGCGCGGCTGAAGGTTTCGCAGCCCGGCGACCAGTTTAAAAAGGTGGCAGAGACGGTGGCGCTGGTTCGCGCTGGTTTGGCGCCGGAGAAGGCGCTGATCGGTTTTTGCGGTGCGCCGTGGACCGTGGCGAGCTACATGATCGAGGGTGGCAGCTCGAAGCGGCTGCGGGCGAAGAGCGTGGCAGAGGAAAACCCGGCGTGGTTTGCTGATCTGATGGACCGGCTGGTGGAGGTTTCGGTCCATTACCTCTGCATGCAGGTGGAGGCAGGTGCTGACTGTGTGCAGATTTTTGACAGCTGGGCGGGGGACCTGGAGGGGGAAACGCTGGAACGATGCGTGTTTGCACCCATCAGCAGAATGGTGAAGCTGTTGAAAGCACGTTTCTCCCGTCTGCCGGTCATTGGTTTTGCCCGCGGCATTGGCCTGCGGCAGGCGGATTTTGCCCGGGCGACTGGTGTTGATGCCGTGAGTGTCGAGGACGATCTGGTGCTGTCTGATGTGCTGGCAACTCTGCCCCCGGCGGTGGCAGTTCAGGGCAATCTGTCGCCGCAAGAGCTGCTGGCTGGCGGAGGGGCGATGCGTGAGGCTGTGGCGGCACTCCTGTCGTCGGTGCCGAAGCAGCGCCACATTTTCAATCTTGGCCATGGCATTGTGCCGCCGACGCCCATTGCGCATGTGGCCGAGGTGGTGGCCATGATCCGGGCTGCGGATTAGACGAATGCTCTATCTCTGGCTCAAGGTTGTTCATGTGCTGGCGGTCATCTCGTGGATGGCAGGTCTCTTCTATCTGCCGCGACTTTTTGTCTATCACAGCATGGAGAGCAGAGACTCGGCCACCGGCAAAACCTTCAAGATCATGGAACGCCGCCTGATCAAGACCATCATGCGGCCGGCCGCTGTGGTGACGTTCGGGTCCGGCCTGTGGCTGGTCTGGGCGGCGGGTTATGGCTATTTCGATTTCTGGCTGGTGATGAAATATCTGGGTGTTGCCGCCATGCTGGGGGTTCACCTGGTGCTGGAGCACTATGTCGTGCTGTTCCGGGATGACCAGGCCGTACCGGGGCACCGGTTTTTTCGGGTGCTTAACGAAGTGCCGACGGTTTTGCTGATCTGGATCGTCATATGGGTGGTGGTGAAGCCCTGGTAACCACAGGTGTCACCCCTTCAAATACGGGCTTTTCTCGGCAACCGACCTTTGCTATGACGCGGGTCAGACCGGGTTCTCCGGTTCCCGCCCGTTGCTGGCGCCCTCTTTCTCCCCGCGCTTCAGCCTTCCCCACGAAAGACCATGATCGATATTACTGACCTGAAAGAGATCAAGCTCAAGGATCTCAAACTCAAAACCCCCGCCGAACTCGTCACCATTGCCGAGGGGCTGGAGGTGGAAAATGCCGGCGCGCTCCGCAAACAGGAGCTGCTGTTCGCCATTCTGAAGAATCTCGCCGCCCGCAACGTCGAAATCATCGGCGAAGGCGTGGTGGAGGTGCTGCAGGACGGCTTTGCCTTCCTGCGCTCGCCCGATGCCAACTATCTCGCCGGGCCGGATGACATTTACGTTTCACCCAGCCAGATCCGCAAATTCACACTCAAGACCGGTGACACGGTGGAGGGCCAGATCCGCAGTCCCAAGGATGGCGAGCGCTACTTCGCCCTGGTGAAGGTGAATACCATCAATTTCGAGGACCCGGAGAAGGCCCGCCACAAGGTGCACTTCGACAACCTCACACCGCTCTACCCCGATGAGCGGCTGGAGATGGAAATCGCTGACCCGACGCGCAAGGATTTCTCGCCGCGGGTGATCGATATTGTCGCCCCCCTGGGCAAGGGCCAGCGCGGCCTCATTGTGGCACCACCGCGCACCGGCAAAACCGTGCTGTTGCAGAATATCGCTCATTCCATCACCACCAATCATCCCGAGTGCTATCTCATCGTGCTGCTCATTGACGAGCGGCCCGAGGAAGTGACGGACATGCAGCGTTCGGTGAAGGGCGAGGTCATCTCCTCCACCTTCGATGAGCCGGCTTCGCGCCATGTGCAGGTGGCGGAAATGGTGATCGAAAAGGCCAAGCGCCTGGTGGAGCACGGCCGCGATGTCATCATCCTGCTCGATTCCATCACCCGTCTGGGCCGCGCCTACAACACGGTGGTGCCGTCCTCCGGCAAGGTGCTGACGGGTGGCGTGGACGCCAATGCCCTGCAGCGCCCCAAGCGCTTCTTCGGTGCCGCCCGCAATATCGAGGAAGGCGGCTCGCTCACCATCATTGCCACCGCTCTCATCGACACCGGCAGCCGCATGGACGAAGTGATCTTTGAAGAATTCAAGGGCACCGGCAACTCGGAAATCATCCTCGACCGCAAGGTGGCCGACAAGCGCGTCTTCCCGGCCATTGACATTCTGCGCTCGGGCACCCGCAAGGAAGAACTGCTGGTCAAGCCCGACCTGCTGAAGAAGACCTATGTGCTGCGCCGGATTCTCAATCCCATGGGCACGGTGGATGCCATCGAATTCCTGCTCGACAAGCTGCGCCAGACCAAGGGCAACAGTGACTTCTTTGATTCCATGAATGCCTGAAGCAGGGGGCCAGTCTGGCCCCCTCACTTTCGTGCCGAGCTTGGCATGCCAGGCCCTTCCGGGTCATACGCGGTAGTATCGATTCGATTCCGAAATGACTGCCCAGACCACCATATTTGCCCTGTCCAGCGGGTCGCTGCCGGCCGGGATTGCGGTTGTCCGTCTCTCTGGCCCGTCCGCCGGTAGGGCCGTGCAGGAACTGGCGGGCGACCTTCCTGCGCCGCGGCGCGCCAGCCTCAGACGATTGAGGGGGCGCACAGGCGGGCTGGTAGATGAGGCCCTGGTGCTGTGGCTGCCGGGACCGGACACGGTGACCGGCGAAGACATGGCGGAATTTCACCTGCACGGCAGTGCGGCGGTGGTGGAGAAGCTCTCCGCCGAACTCTTGGCCCTTCCCGGTATGGCGCTGGCCGGACCCGGCGAGTTCACCCGCCGTGCCTTCGCCAACGGGCGGATGGATCTGACCCAGGTGGAAGGGCTTTCCGACCTGCTTGCCGCGCAAACGGAGCACCAGCGCCAGCAGGCGCTGCGGCTGTTCTCGGGCGATGCCAGTTCCGTTTTTGAGGATTGGCGCCGGCAGGTGATTGCCGCCGAGGCGTCGCTGACGGCGGCCATTGATTTCAATGAGGAGGAGGATGTGGGGGTGCAGGCGCTGGCCGATCTGCGCCCGCGGCTTGGCCAGCTTATCCGCACCCTGGAGAAGGCGCTTTTGCAGGCCGGTAGAGCCGGAGCCCTACGGGATGGATTCAAGGTGGTGCTGACGGGTCCGCCCAATGCCGGCAAATCGTCTTTGCTCAATGGTCTGGCAGGCCGTGACGCCGCTATCATATCTTCCGAAGCGGGCACCACGCGCGATGTCATTGAAGTGCCGGTCATGCTGGCGGATTACCGGGTCATCCTGACCGATACGGCGGGACTGCGGTCGGTTTCCGCTGATCAGGGGGTGGAACAGGAGGGCATGCGGCGGGCGCAGGCCGAGGTTGCTGCTGCTGATATCGTTCTCTGGGTGGTGGCTCCCGATGTTACGGCAGACGCATCACCCGTGGCACAGCCGGATCTGGTCATTTTGAACAAGAGTGATCTGGCGTCCGGCCCTACCCAAACGATTCGGACACGCAACGGTGAGTCATACACGGTAGATCTTGCTGTTTCCGCCATGACCGGGGCGGGCCTTGACCGGCTGCTGCAGCGGCTCGGGGAAATGATCTCGGCACGGATGATGGGGGCGGAAGATGCCGTGGTGGTGCGCATGCGCCATGTGGCGGCCCTTCAAAGAACGATTCGGCTCCTCAACGATGCGCTTTCCGTGGAGAAAATGGGCCTGGAAGTGATGGCCGAATCGCTGCGCGAGGCCGCACAAAGCCTCGCCAGCCTCACCGGAAAGGTTGATGTTGAAGACGTGCTGGGGCAAATCTTCAGCGAATTCTGTATTGGCAAGTGAGGCCATGTTTCACGTGAAACCCTTGCTCCGTGGGCAGACGAATCAGGAATCGCGCTGGTGACGAATCAGTCCTGTGATGTGGTGGTGGTGGGCGGCGGCCATGCCGGGGTGGAGGCGGCGGCCGCTTCGGCGCGGCTTGGCGCCCGCACCATCCTTCTCACCCACCGCTTTGACCGCATCGGGGAAATGTCGTGCAACCCGGCCATCGGCGGTCTGGGCAAGGGCCATCTGGTGCGCGAGGTCGATGCGCTTGATGGTCTGATGGGGCGGGTGGCCGATCAGGCGGGCATTCAGTTCCGCCTGCTCAACCGCTCCAAGGGTCCGGCGGTGCGCGGCCCCCGCGCACAGATGGACCGCAAGCTTTATCGCCTGGCCATGCAGGCTGCCATGCGCGCGCAGGATGACCTGACGGTGGTGGAGGGGGCAGCCCACCGCCTGCTTCTTGCGGGCGGGCAGGTGGCGGGCGTGGCACTGGAGGATGGACGCACCATCCACGCCGGGGCTGTGGTGTTGACCACCGGCACTTTTCTGAATGGCCTTATCCATGTGGGCACAAGAACCACCCCCGCGGGCCGGGTGGGCGATCCGCCGGCGCGGGGCCTCTCCGAACAGCTCGCAAGCTTCGGCCTGGCGATGGGGCGGCTCAAGACCGGCACCCCGGCCCGGCTGGATGGGCGGACCATCAATTGGGCCGTGCTGGAAGAACAGAAGGGTGATGACGAGCCGGTGCCCTTCTCCTTTCTGACCCGCGCCATCAGCCTGCCGCAGCTTTCCTGCCACATCACCCACACCACGGCAGAAACCCACGCCATCATCGCGGCCGCCATCCCCGATTCACCGCTGTTCTCCGGCCAGATTGCCGGCACGGGGCCGCGCTATTGCCCGTCCATCGAGGACAAGGTTCACCGCTTTGCCGACAAGGCTTCACACCAGATCTTTCTGGAATCGGAGGGGCTGGATGATCCCACCATCTATCCCAACGGCATTTCCACCTCGCTGCCCGAGGACGTGCAGCAGGCCTTCATCCGCACCCTGCCGGGGCTGGAGCGGGTGGCGATCCTGCGGCCCGGCTATGCCATTGAATATGACCATGTGGACCCGCGGGAACTTCATGCCACGCTGTCGGTGAAGTGCTTGCCTGGGCTTTATCTGGCCGGGCAGATCAACGGCACCACCGGCTATGAGGAGGCGGCGGCCCAGGGGCTGTTGGCCGGGCTGAACGCCGCCCGGCGGGCCGGTGGGCAGGATGGTGTCAGCTTCGACCGGGGCGAGGCCTATATCGGTGTCATGGTGGATGATCTCATCAGCCGGGGGGTGACCGAACCCTACCGGATGTTCACCTCGCGGGCCGAATATCGTCTGACCCTGCGGGCCGACAATGCCGATGAACGCCTGACCCGGCGCGGCATCGAGCTGGGTCTTGTGGGCGGTGAGCGGGCCACGGCCTTTGTCGCCCGTGCCCGCAGCCTGGCTGAAGCGCGTGCATGTGCAGCCGGACTGGCCATCACGCCCGCTGCTGCTGCCCGCGCGGGTCTTCAGATCAATCAGGATGGCCAGCGCCGCACAGCCCTTGAACTCATGGCCATGCCCGGGGTGGGTTTTGACGGTGCCAGCCGCCTCTGGCCGGAACTGGCGACGCTGCCTGGCTTTGCGCGGGCAGCGCTGGAGGCGGATGCTCTCTATGCCGGCTATCTCACAAGACAGGAGGAGGAGATTGCCCTGTTGCGGGCCGAGGATGCGCGGCCCCTTGCCAGCGGTCTCGACTATATGGCCATGCCCAGCCTGTCCATGGAACTGCGCCAGCGCCTGACGCGGGTGAGGCCCGCAACACTCGGCCAGGCAGCGCGGCTCGAAGGCATGACACCAGCGGCGCTGGCGGTGGTGCTTGGCCATGCCCGGCGGGGGGCCCGGTCATGACCATCATGCCCGATGACCTTGCCCGGCAGTTTCATGTTTCACGTGAATCACGCGAACGGCTGCAGACTTATGTGGCCCTGCTGCTGGAATGGCAGGCGAAGATCAATCTCATCGGTCCCTCAACCGTTGAAACGGTCTGGCAGCGCCATGTGGCAGATGGTCTTCAACTCATCCCGCTGCTGCCCGAGAGCATCCGGGTCATCGCCGATCTGGGCTCGGGCGGCGGCATTCCTGGTCTTATTCTGGCCGCGGCCACGGATGCCCATGTGCATTTCTATGAGGCCAACGGCAAAAAGGTGGCCTTCCTGCGCGAAGCCCTGCGACGCATGGCGGTGAGGGGCACGGTGCATCAGTGCCGTATCGAAGAGCTGGTTCACAGGGCGGACCTGCCACCGGCCAGGGTGGTGACGGCGCGGGCGCTGGCGCCGCTGCCGCTGCTCTTGCAGCATGCGGCGCCCTTCCTGGCGCGGGGGGCCATTGGTCTGTTTCACAAGGGACAAGATGTTGATGCGGAATTGACCGAGGCCACTAAATCTTGGAAAATCAAGGCACGAAAACACCCCTCTTGCACTGATTCCCAAGCTGTGATTCTGGAGGTGGAGGAGGCCCGTCATGTCTGATCCGCAACTGCTGCCCCTGCCCCGCATTCTTGCGGTGGCCAACCAGAAGGGCGGGGTGGGGAAAACCACCACCGCCATCAACCTCGGCACGGCGCTGGCCGCCGTGGGCGAGGAAGTGCTGGTCATCGATCTCGACCCGCAGGGCAATGCCTCCACGGGCCTGGGCATTGCGCGTCGGGCGCAGCAGCGCTCTTCCTATCATGTGCTCATCGGTGAAGCGGAACTGGCCGAGGTGATCGTCGACTCCGGCATTCCCCGCCTGCATTGCGCGCCCTCCACCATGGACCTGCTGGGTGCCGAACTGGAACTGGCTGATCTTGAACGCAAGACCCACCGGCTGGCCGATGCGATCAGGCGGCTGGCAGGCCAGGGTAGGGCCGGGCAGCGCTACTCCTACATTCTGGTGGACTGCCCGCCGTCACTCAATCTGCTCACCATCAATGCGCTGGCGGCGGCGGACGCCATTCTGGTGCCGCTGCAATGCGAGTTCTTTGCGCTCGAGGGCCTGAGCCAGCTGCTCAAGACGGTGGAACGGGTGCGCACCACGCTCAACCCGCGCCTGTCCATTCAAGGTGTGGTGCTGACCATGTTCGACAAGCGCAACAGCCTGTCAGAACAGGTGGCGCAGGATGTGCGCAGTGTGCTGGGCGACAAGGTCTATCAGACGGTCATCCCGCGCAATGTTCGGGTGTCGGAAGCGCCGTCCTATGGCAAGCCGGTGCTGCTCTATGACAATTCCTGCGTTGGAGCCCAGGCCTATATACGGCTCGCCTCCGAGGTCATCCGGCGCGAGCGTGACCTGCGCGCGGCATAAACCACTCTTATCCGCAACGATTGCTTTCATTACTTCAAGGACTGGAACGACAGATCATGATGACGCAGGCACCAAAGCGCAGACTGGGACGAGGGCTTGCAGCGCTGATCGGCGATGATGCCACCGAGGCCATGGAGACCGGCCCGGCCACGGTTGAAGCCCGGGGGCTGAAAACGGTGCCCATCGAACATATTCATCCCAACCCGCACAATCCACGACGCCATTTTGCCGCCGCCGAGCTAGAGGATCTGGCCAACTCCATCCGCGAGAAGGGCCTGTTGCAGCCGCTGATGGTGCGGCCACGCAGTGATGGTGATTTTGAGATCGTGGCCGGGGAGCGGCGCTGGCGCGCGGCCCAGATTGCGGGCGTGCATGAGCTGCAGGTGCTGGTGAAGGAGCTTTCCGACGGTGAGACGCTGGAAATTGCGCTCATCGAAAACATCCAGCGGGCCGATCTCAATCCGCTGGAGGAGGCGCGCGCCTATCGCCAGCTGATGGAGGAATTTCAGTATACGCAGGCGCAGCTGGCGCAGTCGGTGGGCAAGAGCCGCAGCCACATTGCCAATACGCTGCGGTTGCAGACCTTGCCGCCGGCGGTGCTGGAGCTGATAGAGAAGGGCGAATTGACGGCAGGCCATGCCCGGGCGCTGGTGGCCACGGAGTCGCCGGAGGTCCTGGCCCAGAAGATCGTCGCTCTCGGTCTGTCGGTGCGCGAGGCGGAGGGCCTGGTGAAGGACCAGCCGGAGAAGCGCAAGGCCGGCCCGCGCGCCGAAAAGGACGCCGATACCCGCGCTTTTGAAAAGAATCTGTCGGATGCGCTGGGGCTGCATGTGACCGTGCATGACCGCGGCGGCAAGGGCGGCACGCTCAGCATTTCCTACAAGACACTGGACCAGCTTGACGACATTGCCCGCAAGCTGACGCGCTGAAACTTTCAGGCACCACGCAGACGCATCAGCCGTGCCTGGCGCGCCAGCGCCAGAAGGCAGCGCCCGGTGATGGCCTCGTCAAGGGCGGAGAATTCACGGGTATGCATGATGGCCGTGGCAATGGCCTGCTGCGCCGCCAGCAAGGACTCGAGATCCCAGATGCGCAACTGACCCGCGATGGCGCCCTTGCGACCGAAGAAAAAAATCGGGCGGGCATTGCGGAAGGCAGTATCAAAACCCGTCCCGGACATGACGTCGCTTGCCAAGGCCTGAAGCCTGGTGACATGGCTGGCAAGCAGCGGAAGAATGCCGCGGGCCGCCCCCTGCAGGGTCAGGGCGGCATAGGTCCGGTCGGCGGCTTCGCCATCGCCCGTCATCACCCGGTCAATCAGCAGGTCGGTATCGAATTCGGCGGTGTCACCACAGATGGCATTGACATCGGAGAGTGTCACGGTACCTGCGCCATGGGCATAGAGGGCAAGCTTTTCCGCCTCGCTCATGACGGTGCCGCGGTCGCTGCCGGCCAGATCAAAAAAACGGGCTTCGGCTTCATCGGTCAATTTTAATCCGTACACGGACAGATAATTTCCGACCCGGCGCGCTAGCTGCTCCGGTCCTTCTTCATAGACCGCACAGGCGGCAATCAGTTTTGCCTCTTCGCAGGCCTTGCGCAGCTTTGAGGTCTTGCCCAGCTGGTCGGCCACCAGCAGCACGAAATTGCCCATGGCGCCATCGGCAAACACGGGCTCCAGAACCTTGACCAGCTCATCGCCAGCCTCCCGAACCATGATGACGCGGCGCCCGCCAAGAAGAGAGCGTGACTGGAATTCCGTGGGTAACAGCGCGGGATCGCGGAGGGCGTCGGCCACGGCGATGCTGACCGCAGCAAAGGGATCGGATCCGGCCAGGGTCTTCACCGCAAGTTGTGCCAGCGCGTGAATGGCGGCGGGGTCACCCCCGTGCAGAAGCAGGCCGTTGTGCTGGGCAAGCCGTTTGGAGATGAAGCCTTCCGCCTCGACCTGCCGGAGCAGCGTCATGGGTGCCCCTCAGTTGCGCCCGGCGAACAGGGCCGCAAGCCTCAGACGCAGATCGTTGCCCAGGTCGGTGGCGGCGCGTTCACGGGCATTGGTTTCGGCCTGAAGGTCGGCCACCGGTTCGCGAATCTGGTCATAGGAGACATCGGAAAAGCTTTTGCCGCTATTGACCACCTTGCCGGTGGCGATTTCGGTGAGGGAATAGCTGGCTGCAAGCCGGATGCGCTTGCGCTGCAGTTTGTCGGCGGTGGCGGAAAAGGTCGAGATGATCCGCTCCGTCACGGCAAGCGACAGGGAATAGCGCGGGGCCCCGGCTGTGCCCGCGGGAGCGATGGCGGAGAGAAGCTCATTGCGCACCAGCTGTCCGGCACGGGTTTTCTGCTCCTCCACCACGATGCCGCTGAGATCAGAGGACACGGTGCCACCGCTCAAGGCACTTCGGCCATAGAGCGGCCGGTAGCTGCAGCCAGACAGGCTCGAGGATGCGAGCGTCAGGCAGAGGAGAGCGATGGCGGCTTTCAGCCCTTGCATACGATGTTCACAATCCGGTCCGGCACCACGATGATCTTGGCAATGGCCTTGCCTTCGAGGCTGCGTTTTACACCCTCCAGTGCCAGAACCAAAGGCTCAAGTTCAGCCTGCTTCAGGCCCTTGGCAACAGTGATTTCGTCGCGGCGCTTGCCGTTCACCTGCACCGCAATGGTGACATCATCCCGCGCCACCAGTTCCGCAAGCGGGGTGGGCCAGGGCGTGTTGACAACGGCCGTGCCGTGGCCCAGCAACGCCCAGGCCTCCTCGGCCAGATGGGGCATCATGGGCGCAAAACCAAGGACAAGGAATTCCGTTGCTTCACGCAATGCGGCGCACAGGGCGGCGGATTTTTCCTTGCTGGCCAGGGCGGCACCCACGGCGTTGGACAGCGCATAGAGCTGGGCAATGGCACGGTTGAAGCGCAGGTTGGTGAGATCATCGGTGATGGCGGCAATGGCGCGGTGGGCGGTGCGGCGCAGCTCCAGTCCGTCGGCGGCAGCCACAGCCGCGCTTCTGGGCAGGTCGGCAACGTCAGTCACCAGACGCCACAGCTTCTGGGTAAAGCGCCAGGCACCCTCAACGCCGGCCTCGGTCCATTCAATGTCACGCTCCGGAGGGGTGTCGGACAGCATGAACCAGCGGGCGGTGTCGGCGCCATAGGCAGCGATGATGGTTTCAGGATCAACCACATTCTTCTTGGACTTGGACATCTTTTCGATGCCACCCACCAGCAAGGGCTCATGAGTCCGGGCATGGAACCACTGGCCATCCTTCTGCACCGCCTCGGCGGGCAGCACCCAGTCACCGGCTTCGGTGCGGAAGGTTTCATGCACCACCATGCCCTGGGTAAAGAGTGAGGCAAAGGGTTCATCAAGATGAATATGTCCGGTCTTGTGCATGGCGCGCATGAAGAACCGCGAATAGAGAAGATGCAGGATCGCGTGTTCAACACCGCCGATATACTGATCAACCGGCATCCAGTAGCGCGCCGCCTCCGCCGTCACCGGCTCTGCGGCTTGGGGTGAACAGAAGCGGGCGAAATACCAGGACGAGTCGATGAAGGTATCAAAGGTATCGGTCTCGCGCCGGGCCGGCTTGCCGCAGGCCGGACAGCTGGTGTGCTTCCAGCTCGGGTGATGGTCGAGGGGATTGCCGGGCTTGTCGAATTTGACATCCTCCGGCAGTTTCACCGGCAGGTCTTCCTTCTTCACTGGCACCACGCCGCAGGCTTCGCAATGAACCACGGGAATGGGGCAGCCCCAATAGCGCTGGCGTGACACGCCCCAATCGCGCAGGCGGTGGTTGACCTTGCGGGTGCCTATTCCTTCCACCTCGAAGCGGTGGGCCACCTTTTCCTTGGCCTCGGGCACCGACAGCCCGTCAAGGAAGCCGGAGTTGATCAGCACCGTGTCTTCGCCGTCCTTTTCCACATAGGCTTCGTTGCCGATGGTGAAGGTTTTTGGATCCGCACCACGCGGGGCCACCACGGGAATGACCGGCAAATGGTATTTGCGGGCGAAGTCAAGATCGCGCTGGTCATGGGCGGGACAGCCGAAGATGGCACCTTCGCCATAGCCCATGAGCACGAAGTTGGCGGCATAGACGGGAAGTTTCACATCCTTGTGGAAGGGATGGCGGGCATAGAGACCAAGGGGGTAACCCTTCTTCTCGGCCTTTTCGATGGTTTCCTCGGAGGTGCCCAGAGCCGCCACTTCGCGGCGGAAGGCCTGCAAATCTTCATCATGTTCGGCGAGATGCCTGGCCAGCGGGTGGTCGGCCGAAATGGCGCAGAAGGAGGCACCGAAAATGGTGTCGTGACGGGTGGTGAAGACGGTGAGGCCGTCGTCGAGCTTCTTGCCGTGGGCATCCTCCAGCTCGAAGGTGAAGCGCATGCCCTCGGAGCGGCCGATCCAGTTCTTCTGCATCAGGCGCACCTTCTCCGGCCACCTGTCGAGGCCGTCGAGGGCTTTGAGGAGATCATCAGAGAAGGCGGTGATCTTCAGAAACCACTGGGCCAGTTCACGCTTTTCAACCACCGCGCCCGACCGCCAGCCCCTGCCATCAATGACCTGCTCATTGGCCAGCACCGTATGGTCGACCGGGTCCCAGTTGACCTGCGACACCTTGCGTTCCACCAGTCCGGCATTCATGAAGTCGATGAACATGGCCTGTTCGTGACGGTAATAGGAGGGGTCGCAGGTGGCGACCTCGCGGCTCCAGTCCAATGACAGGCCCATGGATTTGAGCTGGCCACGCATGGTGGCGATGTTGTCATAGGTCCAGGAGGCAGGGTGGACGCCCCGCTCAATGGCGGCGTTTTCGGCCGGCATGCCGAAGGCGTCCCAGCCCATGGGGTGGAGCACATTATAGCCACTGGCCCGGCGGAAGCGGGCGATGACATCGCCCATGGTGTAGTTGCGGACATGGCCCATGTGGATGCGCCCGGAGGGATAGGGAAACATCTCCAGCACGTAGTATTTCGGCTTGTCCGCCTCCGCAGTGGCCTCAAAGCACCGGTTCTTGTCCCAGAAGGCCTGCCAGCGGGGTTCGCTTTCGCGGGGGTTGTAGCGTTCGGAAGCCATGGGGCCCATTCCTCAAAGCACTGATTTCTCTGCCTTGGTCCGGACTACCAGTCCTTGAAATGGCCTGCAAGGGTGGGGCATAGAACAGACATGATAATGGATGCTGCCCAGGGCCTCAGGGAGGTCAAGGACCGTCTCGCGGCGGCGGCTCTGGCCGCTGGCCGGAACCTTGCGGATGTTACCCTCATCGCCGTCAGCAAAACCTTCGGGCCGGAGGCCATCGTGCCGGTGCTGGCGGCGGGCCAGACGGTCTTTGGTGAAAACCGGGTGCAGGAGGCCAAGGCCAAATGGCCGGTCCTGCGCCAGCGCTACCCGGCGGTGCGGCTTCACCTTATCGGACCGTTGCAATCCAACAAGGCCGCCGAGGCCGTGGCGCTGTTTGACGCCCTGCACACCATCGACCGCGAAAAGATTGCCGAAGCGGTGGCGCGCGAGATGGCAAGGCAGGGCCGCACCCCCGATCTATTCGTGCAGGTGAATACAGGCGACGAAGCCCAGAAGGCTGGCGTGGCGCTGGCGGCGGCGGATGGCTTCATTGCAGCCTGCCAAAGCCGTTTCGGACCGGCGCTTCGGGGTCTCATGTGCATTCCGCCGGTGAATGAGGATCCCTTGCCGCATTTCCGGCTGCTGGCGGCAATGGCGGCCCGCCATGGCCTGGCAGGGCTGTCCATGGGCATGAGCGGTGATTTTGAAGCCGCCATCGCAGCTGGCGCCAGTCACGTCAGGGTGGGATCGGCGATCTTCGGCGGGCGGGCGGCGTTGCCGCACCCGGCGCCCAGATGACCAGTGAGGTGTGGGCCGCGCACAGGGACAGGATTTTGCGCATGTCGGCAGCACCGACGGCCACACAGCCCTGGGTGAAGGATTTGTCCCCGGTGAGATGAAAGAAAATCGCGCTGCCGGCACCGCGCACCCGCGGGCACTGGTTGTGATCAGTGGTGATGACCACGTCATAGAGATGGTCGGTGCGGGTCAGCTTCTCATGCGACGGTGCGAAGGGCAGACGGACCCAGCGGTTGTAGGAAAAGGACGTGGTATCGTCGCACCAGCCGTCGTCAGAGCGCAGTGGCCGGGCAGCAAAGAGATTTTTTGAAGGGTTCACGGAACCGGGACGGTAGTAAAGACGTTTGAGTCGGAAAGCGCCTATGGGGGTGGCGCCGTCGCCTTCGCTTTTGCGGTGGCTAAGGCCGGTCCGTCCCAGACGGCAGGGAAAACGTATGTGACCGACAACAAGGTAGCCGCAGGTGGCGCGCGCCGAAAGAGCCCGGACATGAAGCAGCCTTGTTTTTGTTATCAACATCTATTGAATTGTCAGCCCGACGGGGCATGCCGAAGTTTGAATACTGCGTGACTCTCACAGAAAGATGAGCCCGATGTCCAGTGTGAAAACCATTGTCGTTGTAGATGATGACGCAACCCTGCGCGACAGTCTGCGCGATCAGTTCGCACTGCATGACGAATTCCTGTTTCATGAGGCAGGCACCGCCGGAGACGGCGTCAGACTGGCCAAGGCGGAAAGCCCGGATGTCATTCTTCTTGACGTCAATCTGCCCGACATGGACGGGCGCGAAGCCTGCAAGCTGATGCGGCGGGGCGGCTATCACGGCCCGGTCATCATGCTCACCGCCCAGGACAGCGATGCCGATGCCATTCTGGGCCTTGACTCGGGTGCCAATGACTATGTCACCAAGCCGTTCCGCTTTGCCGTGCTGCTGGCGCGCATCCGCGCCCATCTGCGCCAGCACGAATCAAGCGAGGACGCTGTTTACCGCATCGGCCCCTACCAGTTCCGGCCGGCCAACAAGCTGATGGTGGCCGAGGATGGCCGCAAGGTGCGGCTCACGGAAAAGGAAGCTGCCATTCTGAAGTTCCTCTACCGTTCGGGGGCGCAAACGGTGGGCCGCGACGTTCTGCTCCATGATGTCTGGGGCTACAATGCCGGGGTTTCCACCCACACGCTGGAAACCCACATTTACCGGCTGCGCCAGAAAATCGAGCGCGACCCGGCCCGGGCGGAAATCCTGGTCACTGAAAACGGCGGATATCGGCTGCTGCCCTGATCTCTTCCAGCGCCCTTGCCATGGCCCCTTCTTCCGCGTCATAACCGCAGGGGAAGTGAGACAAGAGCAAGGGGCGGAGATGAGCGTTCGGGCAGATGCGGAAAGTTTGCGGGCCTTGCCCGTGTTCCGCCAGTGTGACCCTGTCCATCTTCAGGTGCTCGCCTTTTCAGCCGAGAAGCATACTTTCCTGCGGGGCGAATATCTGGTGGAAGCCGGTGCGCCGGCGCGGCTGGCCTATTTCATTCTCTCGGGTTCGGCTGATCTGCGTCTGGCCGAGAAGGATCGGGAGCAGACCATAGGCCAGGCCGAGCCCGGCTCCTTCATCGGCGAGGTGGCAATGATCGGCGGCACCCGCTACAGCCTGTCGGCGGTGGCGCGCGACGGCGTCACGGCGGCGGCCATCTCGCGCGATCTGTTCAACAAGGTGGTGCAGGAATATCCCGAGTTCGGCCGTGCCGTTCACGCCGTGCTGGCAGAGCGGCTGGAACAATCGGTGCGCGAGCTTGAGGGGGTGCGCGGCATCATCAGCCGGGCGCGCAGTTTCTCCAGCCTGTAGGGCCTGAAACAGCAGGCGGTTGAGGGCTCACAGACTTATTCTGCCTTGGCGCCTCTAGCGCCGGAAGGTGGCCAGCACCGGCACATGGTCCGAAGGTTGCGGCCAGCCGCGCGCCTCGGCGACGATTTCAAGCCGGTCAAAACGCTCCGCCAGCCCCGGTGTGGACCAGACATGGTCCAGTCTACGGCCGCGGTTGGAGGCCCGCCAGTCAGCGGCACGATAGCTCCACCAGGTGTAGAGCTTCTCCGGCTCCGGGCGGTGGCGGCGCATCACATCCACCCAGGCCCCACGCTTCAGCATGGCCTTGAGGGCTTCGGTTTCCACCGGCGTGTGGCTGACAATCTTCAGAAGATCGCGGTGCGACCAGACATCGTGCTCATAGGGTGCGATGTTGAGGTCGCCCACCACCAGCGCCTCATGATGCTGCGGCACGGCGGGGCCGGAAAGAAATTCATCCATTTCCTGAAGGAAGGAAAGCTTGTGGGCGAATTTCGGATTGATCTCCGGATCCGGCTCGTCACCGCCGGCGGGCACATAGAAATTGTGGATGACGGTGGGGGTCTTGCCTGCAACCACCACCGAGACATGGCGGCAGTCACCCTTGCCGCAGAAGCCCTTCATCTCGATGCGGTCAAGCGGCAGGCGCGAGACAATGGCCACGCCGTGATAGCCCTTCTGCCCCGACTCGGCGAGGTGGCGGTAACCCAGCTCGGCCAGCGGCTTCAGCGGAAACTGGCCCTGCGGGCACTTGGTTTCCTGCAGGCAGAGCACGTCGGGCTGGTGCTGCTCAAGAAGGCGGCGCACCAGATCGATACGCAGGCGGACGGAGTTGATGTTCCAGGTGGCGACGGTGAGGGTCATGCCGCCTTGTGACATGGCGGCCCAATACCGGCAAGGGTTCAGCGGTTGTTCTTGAACTCGGGCCGCTTCAGGGTGACCTTGAACAGTTTGGGATCGAGCGCCACACCGGTTTCGAGATTGGCGAGATCAACGGTGGTGCGGCGGCCCTTGCCGTCAATCACCTGCCACTGCTGCAGCATGTTGCGCGCCGGGTCGAAGGCGAGAATGAGCTTGCTGCCGGTTTCATCCTTGGGGTCGGTCAGGGTGACGATGGTCAGTCCATTCTGATCGGCGACATTGATGATGGCGGTGTCTCGGGCGAGGTCCAGGGCGGGGGCGGTGACCAGGCGGAGCGGGGTGGCCGACAGCGGAAACTGGTCGCCCGTGTCCTTGAACTTGTTCTTGATGGTGAGCCATTTGCCGTCCGACACCATGAGCAGGGCCGAGGGCGGGGCATATTCAAAGCGGATCTTGCCGGGCTTGGCGATCATCATCACGCCGCGCGCGGTCTGGCCCTTGGAGCCGGTCTGGATGAAATCGCCGCGCAGCGTCTGGAAGGAATTGAAATAGTCATTGATCCGGCCCACGGCCTGGGCCTGTTCGGCCGAGAGCTTGATGCCGGACTGCCGGGCTTCAGCCGGCGCCTGTGCCAGCAGCAGGGGCACAAGAAGGGCAAACAGAATACGGGCAAGGCGCATCGGGTTCATTCCTCAGGTAGCGAGCGGGGAAACAACGCGACAAACCGGTCTTTTTTGCGGCGACCCCTCTTGGCCGCCCGGTGAATGCAAGTCAACCGTCCCGCCTAGTCGGCGCTGTCACCGGGCACCAGGATCTCGCGCTTGCCGGTGGCATTGGCGGGCGAGATGAGGCCCTCCTTTTCCATGCGTTCGATCAGGCTCGCGGCCTTGTTGTAGCCCACCTGCAGGCGGCGCTGGACATAGGAGGTAGAGACCTTCTTGTCGCGCAGCACCACGGCCACCGCCTGATCATAGAGATCATCGCCGGAGCCGCCCTCGCCCAGCATGGCGCCGGGGTCGCCATAGCCTTCCTCGGGATCTTCGGTGACGGCCTCGATGTAATTGGGCGTGCCCTGGGCCTTGAGGTGCTTGACGATCTTTTCCACCTCGGCGTCGGACACGAAGGGGCCATGCAGGCGCGAAATCCGCCCGCCGCCCGCCATGTAGAGCATATCGCCCTGGCCGAGTAGCTGTTCGGCCCCCTGCTCACCCAGAATGGTGCGGCTGTCGATCTTGGAGGTGACCTGGAAGGAAATGCGGGTCGGGAAGTTGGCCTTGATGGTGCCGGTGATGACATCAACCGACGGGCGCTGGGTGGCCATCACCACATGGATGCCGGCAGCACGGGCCATCTGGGCCAGACGCTGAACGGCACCTTCAATGTCCTTGCCCGCCACCATCATCAGATCGGCCATCTCGTCGATGATGACGACGATGTAGGGCATGGGGGTCTGGTCCATCTCCTCCTGTTCGAAAATGGCCTCGCCGGTCTTGGGGTCAAAGCCGGTCTGCACGGTGCGGCTCATCTTCTGGCCCTTGGCGGAAACTTCCTTGAGCCGGGTGTTGTAGCCGTCGATGTTGCGCACCCCGACCTTGGACATCTTGCGGTAGCGGTCTTCCATTTCGCGCACCGCCCATTTCAGCGCCACCACCGCCTTGCGCGGATCGGTGACCACGGGGGCGAGAAGGTGCGGAATGCCTTCATAGACGGAAAGCTCCAGCATCTTGGGATCGATCATGATGAGCTTGCAGCGCTCCGGCCCCAGGCGATAGAGCAGCGACAGCACCATGGTGTTGATGCCCACCGACTTGCCGGAGCCGGTGGTGCCGGCAATGAGCAGATGGGGCATGCGGGCGAGATCGGCGAAGACCGGATCACCGCCAATGGTTTTGCCCAGGGCCACCGACAGGGTCTGGCTGGTTTTCTCAAAGGCCTCCGAGGCCAGAAGTTCGCGCAGATAGACGGTCTCGCGCTTGGCATTGGGCAGTTCGATGCCGATGACATTGCGGCCCTGAACCACGGCCACACGGGCCGAAACGGCACTCATGGAACGGGCAATGTCGTCGGCGAGCGAAATGATGCGCGATGACTTGATGCCGGGTGCCGGCTCCAGTTCATAGAGGGTGACCACCGGACCGGGATGGACATTGATGATTTCGCCGCGGATGCCGAAATCCTCCAGCACGCCTTCGAGCATGCGGGCATTCTGCTCGAGAACCTCATCGGACAGATCGTGGGCACGGGCCGAACGCTTGGGCTCGGCGAGGAAGGTGAGGGAGGGAAGTTCAAACTCCCTGGGCTTCACGAAGGTGAAGCCGGGCTGGAGGTCCTTGGCGAGCTTGCGCCCCGGCTTGATGTCGCGTTTGGAACGGGTGACGCGGATTGGCGCGTCATCCTCGTCGGTGTCCTCACCGGCCACAACAATGGCATCCTCATCGGCATCCACCGCATCGGCAAGCGCCTCGTCCTCCTCACCCTCCTCGTCTTCTTCGGGTGGCGGGGGCGGTGCCTTGCGGGCGCGGGTGAGCTGCGGTTCCAGCCGCTCACTCTTGCCCGTGCGGCTGGGGGCGAGGCGGGAAATGATGTCATCACCACCCTTGCGGCGGGGATTGTCCAGAACCGGCTCAATGCGGCGCTGGGTCAGGCCGCGCCACAGACCCAGGGCTGCACCCGACGTGGCGGCAAGGCCGCTGCGGCCAAGCCGGCCCAGACCGGCCGTGTGGCCCCAGGCCTCGCGGCCCGACAGGCCGGTGGCCAGGGCGGCAAGCCACAGCCCGCCACCCAGCAGCAGCGGTGCGGCCAGAAGGCCAGCCGGAAACCCCGGCAAGGCAAAGCCTGCCAGACCCGAAAGCGCCCCGGCCAGTATGTCTCCGGTATTACCGCCAAGGCCGGTGGCGAGCGGCCATGAGGATGGTGCGGGCAGGAAGGAGAGGAAGGCCGACAGCAGAATGACCGCGGCCAGCCACAGGGCAAGGATGCGGAACGGGCGGCTTGGGCTTTGATGGGCGAAGAAGCTTGCCACCCAGGCCATGGGTATGGCCAGGAAGGCGATGACGCCAAGGCCGAGAAGTTGCATCAGTTCATCGGCCAGAACCGCGCCGGGATAGGCCAGCCAGTTGCGAGCCGTGGCCTCGGTGGCGTGATTGAAGGACGGGTCGGTGATGTGCCAGGAGGCCAGCGCCAGACCAGTCAGCACCACGGCGGCAAACAGCATCAGGCCCGACAGTTCAAAGGCGCGGCGGCGCAGAAACTGGCGCAAGGCGGCCGGGACGGCGCCGTCATCGGTGTCGAGGGAATGTTCATAGGCCATGATCACCACGCTCCTGCGGCCCCGCCGAGGGGGTTTCGGCGCGGCATAACGAATGGTTAACAGCAGTGTGGCGGCTTGCGGTTAAGGGGGGGTTAAACGGGGCCCCGTTGCGCTGGCTTTATCCGTTATAGGCGCGCTCGCCATGCGAGGCGACGTCGAGGCCCTCGCGCTCATCGGATTCGGCCAGGCGCAGGCCCACTGTCATCTGGCATATCCTGAGGGCGGCATAGCTCACCAGCGCCGACAGGAGAGCGGCCAGAAGCACGCCCCCGGCCTGAGTGACGATCTGGCTGGTGATGGCATAGGGCGCAGGCGCAGTGCTGGCGTCGGTGGCGAGATAGGAGGTAACGCCCACGCCGCCCAGAAGGGGCGCGGCGAAGAGGCCGGTCAGAATGGTGCCGATGATGCCGCTCACGCCGTGGACGCCGAACACATCCAGCGAATCATCGTAGCGGAAGCGTGCCTTGAGCGAGACCACAGCCCACAGGCTGGCTGCCCCCGCCGCGGCGCCGATGGCGATGGCCCCCATGGGGCCGACATATCCGCAGGCCGGCGTGATGGCGACAAGCCCCGCCACCAGGCCGGAGGCCGCGCCCAGGAAGCTCGGGTGCTGGTGGGTTTTCCATTCCACCAGAGACCAGGCGAGGGTTCCGGCAGCGGCGGCAAGCAGGGTGTTGAACAGGGTCATGGCGGCCAGGCCGTTGGCCTCCAGTGCCGAGCCGGCATTGAAGCCAAGCCAGCCCACCAGCAGAAGACCGGTGCCGGTGAGGGCAAGAGAGAGATTGTGAGGTGCCATGGGTTCCCGGCCATAGCCGACGCGGGGCCCTACCATGAGGGCGCAGACCAGACCGGCCACCCCGGAGTTGACCTCGACCACCGTGCCGCCGGCAAAATCCAGAAGACCATGACGAAACAGAAAACCGTCGTGCGCCGAAACCGCCTGGCCATACTCCGCCAGCACAGCCGCCCGTGCTACCGCATCCGGAGCAGCGGCAAGCCGGGCGAGGAAATCGCGGGCCGCGCTGTCGCCCACGGCGGCGCGGATGGCGTCGATGTTGTCGGGTGAGAGCGTATAGGCGTCAGGCCCGGCCCAGAACCACGCCATATGGGCCATGGGCAGATAGGCGAAGGTGAACCAGATGGCCAGGAAGATAAGCACGGCGGAAAACTTCATGCGCTCGGCAAAGGCGCCGATGATGATGGCGGGCGTGATGGCGGCAAAGGTGAGTTGAAAGGCCACCACGGCATATTCGGGGATGTAGCTTTCCTTGCTGAAGGTGGCCGCAAGGCTGGCGGGGCCGACACCGGCGAGAAAGAGTTTCGACAGGCCGCCGGTCACGCTGCCCGGTGTGAAGGCCAGGGAATAGCCGTAGATCACCCAAAGCAGGGTGATCAGGCAGAAGGCCACCATGACCTGCATGAAGACCGACAGCACATTCTTGGAGCGCACCAGCCCGCCATAGAACAGGGCAAGCCCCGGTACGGTCATCAGGACAATGAGGATGGTGGCGATGAGCATCCAGGCGGTGTTGCCGCTATCCACCCGGGGCGCCGCAACAGCCGTGGAGGTGAGCCCCAGCAACGCAGCGAGCGCCGCCGCCACAACAAGTCCTGTCCGCTGCATTTTCTGTCCCCTGGGCCCCGTCTGGCGGCCATTGGGGCCTCACGCAAACAAGAATCGTGCCAGCGTAACGGTTCTGGCAACGCGTTGAATTGGCTTATAAAATGGAGACAGAGCGGGGCGGCTGAAGAAAACTGCCGCGATACCAGGCAGAATGCCGGGCAGGATGATTAAAATTGCGGCGGAAGGCGCCGCCCCCCCTAGGGGAAGCGGCGCCCGCCAATCACGGTCAGTTGTAGGCGCGTTCGCCGTGGTCGGTGATGTCGAGACCCTGGCGCTCGTCCTGCTCAGAGGGCCTGAGACCCACGGTCACCTTGGCCACCATGAGGGCGATGAAGCTCACCACCCCGGAGAGGACAATGGCGGTGAGAACCGCAACCAGCTGTGCAGTCATCTGAGTGGAGAAGACATAGTCAGCCACCTTGGTTGAAGTATCGGTGGCGAGATAGTCGGTGACGCCCACGCCGCCAAGGGCCGGGTTGACGAAGACGCCGGTGAGCAAGGCACCGACGATGCCACCCACACCATGGACACCGAAGGCGTCGAGGGCATCATCATAGCCGAGCTTGGCCTTGAGCCACACCACCGCCCAGAGGCAGATGAAGCCTGCCGCCAGACCGATGATGAGGCCGCCCGAGGGGCCAACCCAGCCGCAGGCCGGGGTGATGGCGACAAGGCCCGCAACGGCACCCGACACCGCGCCGAGCAGCGAGGGATGGCCGCGGAACATCCACTCACCCACCGTCCAGGCAATGGCGGCGGCGGCAGTGGCGACGATGGTGTTGAAGAAGGCAAGACCGGCAAGGCCGTTGGCCTCAAGGTTGGACCCGGCATTGAAGCCGAACCAGCCGACCCAGAGCAGCGAGGCGCCCACCATGGTGAGGACGAGATTGTGGGGGGCCATGGGTTCGCGGCCGAAGCCGACGCGCTTGCCCACCACAAGGGCTGCCACCAGACCGGCAATACCGGCATTGATGTGGACGACCGCGCCGCCGGCAAAGTCGAGGGCACCCCAGTTGAACAGCCAGCCGTTGGACGCGTTGACGGCGCTGGCATAGTCGGCAAGAACGGTCGCCTTGGCAGTATCATCCGCCGCTGCGGCAAGCCGGGCGAGGAAGTCCTGGGCGGCGGCATCACCCACGGCCGCCTTCACGGCCTCAAGGTTTTCAGCCGACAGCGTGTAGGCGTCGGGGCCTGCCCACCACCAGACCATGTGGGCCATAGGCAGGTAGGAGAAGGTGAACCAGATCACGAGGAAGATCACCACGGCGGAAAACTTCATGCGTTCGGCAAAGGCGCCGACGATGAGGGCAGGCGTGATGGCAGCGAAGGTGAGCTGGAAGATGATGTAGGCAAATTCCGGCAGGTAGGTTTCCTTCGAGAAGGTGGCGGCCATGGTGGCGGGGTCAACGCCTGCCAGCATGGCTTTGCTCAGGCCGCCGAAGAAGGGCGAACCGTTGGTGAAGGCCACCGAGTAGCCATAGACGAACCACAGCACGGCAATCATGGCGAAGCAGAAGAACACCTGCATCAGCACCGACAGCACGTTCTTGGAGCGCACCAGGCCGCCATAGAACAGGGCAAGCCCGGGAATGGTCATGAGAATGACGAGGAGGGTGGACACCAGCATCCAGGCAGTATCACCCTTGTTGATGCTGGCGGCGGCAAAGGCTTCAGAAGGGGCGAGCAGGGCGAGGGCGAGCACGGCTGCCGCACCTGCGCGTGTGAGATATGATCGCATGGTTTTTTCCTGTCTTGAGATTAGAGGGCGGCAGGGCCGGTTTCGCCGGTGCGGACGCGCACCGCGAATTCGAGGGGGATGACAAATATCTTGCCGTCGCCGATCTGGCCGGTGTTGGCGGCCGTTTGAATGGCCTCCACGGTCCGTTCGGTGAGGGTGTCCTCCACGGCCAGTTCCAGCTTGAGCTTGGGCACGAAGCTCACGGCATATTCGGCACCGCGATAGAACTCGGTATGACCGCGCTGGCGGCCATGCCCCCTGACCTCGGTAACGGTAATGCCCTGAATGCCGATGGCACCCAGTGCTTCGCGCACCTCCTCCAGCTTGTGCGGTTTGATGATGGCAATGATGTATTTCATGGTTGCACTCCTGTCCGCAGGAAGTGCTAACAAGAACTGTGCCAATCCGGCGGAGACAGATAAGCTGTTGAATTTACAATAGTAAATTAATAAGCGCCGGGACTGGGCGAGGCCGGCCTGCCTAATAATTGTGCTTTTGTGTTGGCGTGGCTATATTTTAGGCGCTCAGCCCCGGCTCTGGCCTGCCTGCGCCAGCCGCCGCTCATAGTCGGCCATCAGGCTGTCGCGGTTGCGACCGAGATGGGCAAGGTAGGGCCAGGTATAAAGACCGGTGTCATGGCCGTCGCTGAAAATGAGTTTCACGGCATAGCTGCCGACGGCCTCAATTCCCACAATGGTCACGGCGGCCTTGCCCGTCACCAGAACCTCCTGGCCCGGTCCATGGCCCTGCACCTCGGCCGAGGGGCTTTCAACACGCAGCAGTTCGGCCGGAATGTCGTAGGCGTCGCCCTCATGAAAGCGCACCACCAGCAGGCGGCCCTTGTCGCGAACGCGCAGTTCCTCGGCATAGAGTTCGGTCATCAGTCCAGTTTCCGTGCGGCTTCGGCCAGCATCACGGGAATGCCGTCCTTGATGGGGTAAGCCAGGCCCGCAGCGGTGGAAATCAGTTCCTGCCGGGCGGGGTCATAGCGCAATGTGGTTTTGCTGACAGGGCAGACCAGGCGTTCCAGCAGACGGGGATCGGCTTGGGTCATGGCAGCTTCCTATTGCAAGGACGGCGGGCCGTCGCCGCGGTTGCGGGCCAGGCTCATTTCGGTGAGGGCCACCAGCACCTCGGCACGGGCAGCAAGGTCGGGGGCCTCCAGCAGCGCCTGCTTGTCGCGCGGGCCATAGGGCGCCAGCAGCGACAGGGTGTTGACCAGTGCCTCGGTGGAGGCACCGTCCACCTCGCGCCAGTCGGCCGACATGTCATGAGCCTCCAGGAAGGCACGGAAGGTCTTGAGCAGGTGGGAGCGGTCAACGCCTGCCACACCGGCGTCGGGGGTGAGGTCGGCCGCGAAGGGTGCATAATCCGCCTCGATCTGACGATAGGGCGTGGTAACGGAGAGTTCCCCGGCCACGCGGAAGCGGCAGATGCCGGACAGTGTCACCATCAGGCGTTCATCGGGCGTTTCGGAAAAGGCGGTGATGCGGCCGACACAGCCAACGCGGTGCAGGCTGGCCCCGTCCGGGACAAGGCCTTCGCCACTGTCGCCCTCGGGCTGGATCATGCCGATCAGCCGGTCGCCGGCCAGGGCATCATTGACCATGGCCAGATAGCGCGGCTCGAATATTTGCAGCGGCAGTTCGGTGCGCGGCAACAGCAAAGCGCCCGACAGCGGAAACACTGGAATGCGCGCCGTCAAATCGGCGGTGCTGGGGTAGCGGCGCTTCATGTCAGGAAAACAGCACCGAAGAGAGCTTGCGCCGCCCTGCCAGGGTGGCATCGTCCTTCGGTCCCCAATCCTCGAAGAACTGGACCAGCTGCTTGCGCGCCGCCTCCTCGTTCCAGCTGCGGTCCTTGCGGATGATGGCAATGAGCTGGTCGGTGGCCTCGGCGCGCTTGCCGGCGCGGTTCAGTGCCCGGGCCAGATCGAGTTTCACCGTCAGGTCGGCGGGATTTTTTTCTGCCGCCTGCTCCAGCCGGGACAGTTCGTTGTGATCAACCGGATTGAGAGCAAGATCGAGGGCGGCACGCGCCTGGGCCAGCGTGGCGTCCGCCGCCAGTTCCTTAGGCACCGCAGCCAGGGTGGCCCGGGCGACATCAATCTGGCCCAGGCCGATTTCGGCCAAGGCCTTCAGTGCATGGGCCTCGGCCTGCTGCGGGTCCACCCCCAGCACCTGGCCTGCGATGTCGAGCACAAAGGCAAAATCATTCTTGTCATAGGCGGCCCGCGCCGCCTCCAGCGCCTTGGCGATCTGCTGGGCCATGCCGCCCTGCTTGCCCAGCCGGTCGATGAACTGGCGGACCTGCGATTCCGGCAGGGCGCCCATGAAGGCGTCCACCGGCTGACCGTCCACAAAGGCAAAAACAGCGGGAATGGACTGGACCTGCATCTGGGCGGCGATCTGCTGGTTCTTGTCTACGTCGATCTTGACCAGCTTCACCTTGCCGGCCTTCTCCTTCACCAGTTTTTCCAGTGTCGGGCCAAGCTGGCGGCAGGGGCCGCACCATTCGGCCCAGAAGTCAACGATGACGGGCACCGTCTTCGAGGCCTCGATGACATCGGCCATGAAGGTGCGGCTGTCGGAATCCTTGATGAGATCGGAAGGGGTCATGATTCAATCCGTATGATGGGTCAGGTAAAAATGGGCGTTCAGGCCTGGGATTGCAAGGCGGGCTCGGCCACCGCGACAATGCGAGGCGCATGGCCCAGGCTTTCGATGAAGCGGGTCAGGTCGGCGCTGGCGATGGCGGTGGTGGCGGCATTGTGGAGAGGATGAAAGTTGAGCAGCGGCTCGGCCATCATGCGCTGGTCGAGAATGACAGTGACGCGGCGTTCACGGTCATTGATGAGGCCGAAGGGGGTGACGCCCCCCGGCTCCAGCCCCAGAACCGCCATGAGCAGCTCCGGCTTGCCGAAGGACAGGCGCTTTGAGCCAATTTTTGCCGGAGCCGCCTTCAGATCCACCCGGTCATCCTCCAGGCAGCAGATGAGCCACAGGGCCCCCTTCTCATCCTTGCAGAACAGGTTTTTGCAATGGCCGCCCGGCATGTCGCCATGCACCTTCTGCGCCTGTTCCACGGTAAAAACGGGGTCGTGGCGATGGGTGGTGGTGGTGATGCCCAGACGGTCCAAATGGGCAAAAAGCTCGGCTTCCGTGGCGGGCATGGGCATTCCGTAAACTGTATGGGATCGTTGTTGAACAGTGCTATTGCATTTACCCGCCGCTTAGGCAATAAGTCGCGCCGTCTCCCGCCCATCGGTGCGGGCAGGCCGCCAAGCGGGCGTAGCTCAGGGGTAGAGCACAACCTTGCCAAGGTTGGGGTCG
>ERZ1645187.35-NODE-35-length-121564-cov-34.635731_pt1 | contig 121564 bp, 101 predicted proteins | sample MGYA00575352_ERZ1645187 | MGnify/ENA primary metagenome ERZ1645187 (study PRJEB40837, sample SAMN11349314) | freshwater sediment metagenome | isolation source: river sediment | host: Sediment | place: India: Wazaribad , New Delhi | collected 2017-02-21 ...
CGGTGCCGTCGGGCAGGACCCGTGTGGCGGCGTAGGTGTAGTAGTCGACGAACGCTTGGTTCAGACCCTTGCGCTTCTCCAGGAGTGCCTCGTAGCGCTCGTGGGCGAGCACTTCGAGGGTGTTGAGGAAGTCGATGTTGGTGTACTTGCCGAACGGGAGCCGCAGGCCGCGGCCGAGAGTCTGCTCGGTCAGGACCTCTGACACGGAGGCTCGCATGGAGGCGATGACGTAGACGTTCTTGACGTCCCAGCCTTCCTTCAACATGCCGACGTTGATGATGATGCGGACCGGGGAGTTGGGCTCCTCGACGTCTTCGAGGGCCGCGAGCGCCTCCTCCTTCTCGTCTCCGGTCAACTTCGAGTGCACCAGCAGGGTCTTGTTGACCCAGGCGCCGCCGTCGAAGGAAACGGAGTCGAGGACGTTTCGGAACTCGGTCGCCTCGTCGATGTCCTTGGCCACCACGAGCATGACGGGGTTGACCGGATCCAGTCCGTTCTCCTGGCAGTACCGCTGGGCGACTGCTTCCTTCTTCCGCAGCAGGCCGACACCGTCGAGCAGTTTCGTCTCGACATCGGTGCGGTCGTCCTTGCGGCCGACGATCACGGGCGTCTTCACCAACTCGTGAGCGATGGCCGCCGCGAGCGGGTATCGGTACGCGACGAGCGCCTCGTCAGCCTTAGGCGGCGTGGCGGTGAGGCCGACCACGACCTCTGGGTTCAGTTCGCGGATCGTCTTCGAGAACGCAGGTCCCCGGTAGCAGTGGTGCTCATCAGCCAGGATGACGAGGTCGTCGAGCCTGGCCAGCCAGTCGTAGAACGACGAGCCGAGGCCCTCCTGGAACTCGTGGGTGGCGCGCCCGTCTCCGGTCTTCGAGGTCAGGGCCTGGACGGTGAAGACGTAGACCTTGGTCTTCGACTCGTCCGCCATGATCGAGCGGGTTGCGGGGCTGTCGAAGTTCTCGGCGGTGATGAGGTAGGGCTGCGACCGCATCGCGGCCGTGAGCGACTTCTTGTCGCCAGGCGTGAAGTTGCGGATCGTCTTGTTCCGGATGGTGCGGCCCGGGGCGATGACCAGGAAGTTCTTCGCCGGTGACGACGCGAGCGCCAGGTACTCCATGAGTCCGGCGAGCACGTAGGTCTTGCCGACGCCGGTGGCGGAGTCGACGATGCACTCGAACGGCCCATCGAGCCCGTCGACGTCGTAGTGCATGGACGAGCGCAGCAGGACCGACTCGATCGCCTTGCGGTTCGTCTCGCGGAGGTCGAGCCTCTCGGCGACCTCGGTCAGGAGCGCCTCGTCGACGTTCAACTCGCCCATCAGGCGTCGGTCCCTTCAGTGCGGGTAGATGCTGTCTTGTTGCCGCCGAACGGCGACCGGGTGGCCTTCTTGCGGCGGTACGAGTCGAGGACGGCGTCCGGGATCCGCTGGAGGCGAGACTTCGGACGTGCGCAGTGCAGCCGGTCGGTCGCCTCGTCGTCGACCTGAGTAGCCCAGATCTCGACGTTCTCACCATCGGTCAACTGGTCCACAACGGTGTCGATCGTGCTCGCTCCGACCATGCCGTCGATCACGACGAGCCTGGTGCGCCCGTTGCGACCGGCGAAGATGCCGTCGGGTCGGTGTCGCACGCCCAACTGGGCGCACATGGCCTTCGCCAAGTCGCCGTTCGTCGCCCAGTCGGCAAGGAGCACCATCCCCTCGATCTCCTCGAACATCGAGGGACCGACGATGAGGTGCGTGAAGCCGCCGCCGCCGTGCCAGTTGACGGTCGTGAGGTTCTTCGTCTTGGTCGCGCCGCGGAGGGCCTTCAGTGCTGGCTTGTCGACCTCGACCTCGTCGCTCTTCACGACCTTGTTCAACAGGCGCGTGAACTCTTGGGCCTCCGCGGCGGTCATTCCGTCAGGAAGGTCGACGTCGTCCGCAGCGACCCGTTCTGACGTGCTGGTGATCCCACCGGGATCGTCACCCCGCACGACCTTCGCAAGCCTGGGCTTGGTGAATGCCTCCGCCGTCTCGGTGAGCAGTTCACTGGTCACCCATCGGCGACCCATCTTGTGAGCCACGGCGGCAGTCGTGCCCGAACCGGCGAAGCAGTCCAGGACGATGTCCCCGGGATTCGTGGCGATCTGGATGACCCGCGCCAAAAGCCGCTCGGGCTTGGGGGTAGCGAACGGGTGCGCCCCAGGGAAGAGTGCCTTGATCTCAGCCTTGGCTTCACGGTTGTGCCCGACCTGGCTGTGGACCCACCAGGTGTCAGGCACGAACCCAGAAGAGGGGATATAGGACTTCCTCCCCAGCCCTCCTTCGCCCCCGGATCGCAGGACGATCCCTGGCCAAACCTCGCTGTCATAGACCTTCCGTGCGGACGTGGCGGACACGTCCAGCGGCTGCACGAGCATCAAGGCAGGAACCCCTCGACGCACCTCGTCAGGCGGAACGCCGCAGACCTCGGCCCGCTCTCGCTCGTCCGAGATGTCCTTCAGTTCGTACTCCGCGTAGGCAGACATGTGCGCCAGCACCTGAGACTGCTCGGTCCACCAGCAGCGTCCCCGGGTGGGGTAGATGAGAGACCCGGTGATCGGGTGCTGGATCGCGTAGACCATGCCCTGGTGGGTGATCGCGTTCGGCGCCGTTGGATTGTCGTCAAACCACGGGTTCGGGTCACCGTCTGGCGAACTGAAGCGCGCATTCTGTGCTGCGGTCCTGGGCGTCCGATTCGGCGACCACTTGCTGGAGTTGCTGTAGACGAGCAGCGTGTCGTGACTGATCGACAGGCCCTTGGCGTCACTGCGGAGGCCGTCCGCCTTCTGCCAGGCGACCTCGCCGATGAAGTTCTCAGGTCCGAACTCTTCGTCTAGGACAACTCGGCACCGATGCGACTCGACGTGGTCTAGGTGCACCCATACCGACGCGTCCTTCGTCAGCAGTGGCTTGATCTGCCGCAACCGGTCGCGCAGCATCGTGAGCCAGACCGAGTGCTCGATGTTGTCCTCGTAGTTGGCGAACGCCTGCCCGGTGTTGAAGGGTGGGTCGATGTAGACCAACTTGACCTTACCGAGGTACTCGTCGGCGTACTCAGGGATCTTGCTGAGCGCGTCGAGTACGTGCATCGCGTCACCCGTGATGAGCAGGTTGTCGGTTGTAGGCGTGGGGAGATCGGCCGGTCGCTCCGAGGGCGTCGCTGACTCGATTCGCTCCACTTCGTGCAGGAGGCGCACCTCTGCGACGCGGCGGTCGGATGGATCGACGAAGGTGTAGTCGTACCTGCCGTCGCCGGTGGAGAGGAGCGTCTTCTCCTTGTTGGTCCAGGTCAGTTCAAGCCGACCTTCGTGCTTCGCCATCTGAGTCCTGACATTCTCGGTGGTTGCTCGCGACATCTTGCCCGAGGACGCTCGTTGTTCCGGGCACTTCCGGCTACCCGCGCGCGCACTCGACTCGGTTGTCCCTGTGCCACCACAAAGTCAGCAGCGGCAGGCGACCAGGTTCATGCGCCAGGCGCCCAAGCGGGGTCGTACTCGTCGTACTCACGCCAGGTCGTGGCGATGGTCCGAAGGGTTCGACACGGCCACTCCTGACCGCAGTCCTCGCAGCCGTTGTCGCCGGGCTCATGAGCCTCGACGAGGGCCGTCAGAGTTCCGAGCGCAGCCCGGTGGTCGAGTGCGGTCTTCATGGTCCCGGCGTGGTCCCACGCCAGTTCTGCGGTCGCGCTGGCCTGCTGGTGGTCTTCGGCGATACGAAGCAGGATGAACTCGCGGAGCGTCAGTTTCATGTGAATGACCTTCCCTCGGATGCGTGTTCATCCGCCAGGCAGACACCCTTCCTGACGCCACCGACACTGCGGCCCCGGCGGTCCTGCACGACTACCGCTGAAGGCGTTGGCGCGGCATGGCTGCGGGAGTCAGTTCGGGCTGCGAGTCTGGTCGATCAGTAAGGGTTGCCGCCCGGGATTCAGGCTCTCGACCGATGTGGCGTGGATACCCGACGAGATCCGGGTGAGTCACCTTCGCATGTTCGATCTGCAAGGTGAGCAGGATCGGCCCGAGCACCTGCTCAATCCGCACCATGTCGTCGAAGCCGAGCCACGCGCGGCCGTTGAGCACCTCGTTGAATCGGGTCTGACCGAAGTCACAAGCAGTGGCCACCTCCCGTTGCGTCACCCGACCCCGGATTATCGCTTTCACCCGCATGGCGAACTGATGCTGGACCTCCGCGTGACGCAACGCGATGAGTTGGTCGAAGGTCCTGGGCTGGTGCCACTCGATGAACCCTGACCGGCCGAAGTCCTTGGCACGGAGGGCGCAGGCTTCCGGCACCGACCACTTGCGCTTCTCAGCCACGCGGCAACCGTAACGGCCGGGTGCTTCGGGGCCGGCATTTCACGGATTTCGTGTCATATCTCACGGCTCATGCCGTGAGTTACGGGCACTTAGGGCCGCTGCTTCAGGTGGTGCTGGCACAGGACCCGGCATGAACATCCCCCAGATGCTCGGGCCAGAGACGAGCGCCCAGTCCTCGTTCCAGCCGGGCGACCGTGATGGCTTCCGGCCACGACTGCCCGGCCAAGAGTCGCACCACCATTCCGTGGTCGATTCCGGCAGCCTCGGCGACGCTGCGGATGCTGCGCGCTCCGATCATCCGACGAAGGTTCAATACCAGGAGTCGAACGAACTCAGCGTCGACGACATCGCAGGGCTCGTCCGGCCACTCCGGACTGCTCGCCGCCGGAGCGGTCGTCGGGTTGCGACCCATGCGCCCAGCGTAGTTCGACTGGCGTGCGCGTGCACCGCCAACGCGCTGCCGCACACCACTGTCAGTGGAGACAGTTACGGTGTGCAGTACCACCGCCAAACGCGCCGCCTTGCTACCCGCCGAGCACCACGAGTCACCCCGACGGCGGGCGCCTGCACCACATCCGCACGACCGGAAGACCGCCGATGACCACCACTCTGACAAAGGCAGACGACACGCTGCTGCCCCGCTCCCCCAACGGCCTCGACATGGTCCAGTGGCTTGACCCACGAGGTCGCTACCGGATCGAACGCGCCACTTCTTCGCTCCTGCACGAGGACTTCGCTTCCGTGCCGCCGGTGCGTGAAGGTGTCCAATACCAGAACCGGCTGAACCGGCACTCGCGTTACTTCTTCCTTCCCGAGCGCAAGCACAAGTTCTGCGAGTCGGGCCTCGAGTCGGACTCGTTGATGATGTTGGAGTTCGAGCAGCGCATTGCCCGGGTCGCGTCCCAGCCGATGCTCATGCTCTTCCGGGCTGGGTCGAAGGCGCTCCGGCACTACCCCGACTTCTTCGGGGTCGCGCCGAACGGTGATCTCGTTGTCTTCGACGTGAAGCCCTCGGGCCGGATGAACGACAAGGTCCGCGACCAGTTCGACGAGACAGCCCGGCTCTGCGCCCAGGTCGGCTGGCGCCATGAGGTCGTTCATGAGGACCACCCGGTCCGCACCATGAACCTGCAATGGCTCCGCGCTGCCCGGCAGTCGCACTACCACCCGACGCCCGAGATGTTCGAGCACATCCAGACGGTCTTCGACGCCAGTCGCCCCGCCTACGAGGGTGCCGTGATGGTCGACCTGAAGTGCTGGCAGCGCGGCTTCGCCTACATCCGCCACCTGCTGTGGCACGGCTACCTGACCACGGACCTAACGATCCCGGTCAACACCGACTCGGTCCTGCGGACCACGACGAAGGGAACGTCATGCGCGTGCGGCATGTGAACCTCGGCGACATCATCACCTGGGACGGCACTGACTGGTACGTCGACGCGCGCGGACCCAAGGGCACACGGTTGAGCCCTGTCCTGTCCGGTGAGCCCGTCTGGGTCAGCCTCGACGTGATCGGCAACCACGAGGATTTCGAGTACCTCGGCGCTGGAGACGAGCGCGGCAACGTGGCCGCGGAACGCATCGAGTTGGCCCGGCTCCCGAAGGAGACTCGTGACGAGGTCATCTTCTGGCGCGACAACCTCAACGAGGCACGGTTCGGTGTCGTCAACCCGAACGACCCGGCGGCTGTGCCGCGCGAGGGCTACGGCGACGGAACGACCGTCGATGGCCGGTTCCGGAAGAAGGCCGAAGAACTCACCAATGCAGGCTTCCCGATCACCTCCCGCGGTCTCTACAAGAAGGACGCCAAGTTACGCGACGAAGGCATCGTCGGCCTCGTCAACAGGACCAAGTTCAAGACCACAACCGGCCCGGTGATCGACGACAGGATCAAGAAGGCTGCTGCTCACGTCATCGCGGAGAACCTCGGCGCCTCGACCCGCACGGCCATCAAGTACCTCCAGATGGTCAAGGTCCGCGTCGCCCACGACAACCCTGGCGTCGAGATCGCGTGGCCGAGCGACCGGACCATGCGTCGGTACCTGACGCCCCTGCTAGACGAGGCGCGACTCACCGGAACCGCGCGGGAACGCAAGAGCCACTCCAACAAGCCGAAGCGGGCGTATCGCCCCGTCCTGGCGACCTACCCCGGCCAGTACGTCGAGATCGACACGAACACGGCCGACCTCATGGTCATGATGCCGAACGGAAACGTAGATCGTCCCTATGTGACCATCGCGATTGACGTGTGCACCCGCAGCATCGTGGGCTTCCACGTCCACCCGGCACAACCGAGCGCCTTCGACCACCGGATCCTCCTGATCCGTTCCGTCATGCCACGGGGCATCGACGAAAACGCCGAGCCGTCTGCGTGGCTGGCCAACGCCCCGAGCCTCCCCGGATCGACAATGGTCGCGATGGGCCAAGCCGCGGCCGAGTCTAAGGCACGACCCTTCATCGCGATCGAGACCCTAACGACGGACCGCGGCAAGGACTTCCTCGCGGTACAGGCTCTTGCCGAGCAACTCGGCATCAACGTCATCGCCGCACCACCCCACTCCCCCGTGGCGAAGCCTCACGTCGAGCAGTTCTTCAACTTCATGAACAAGGGCTTCTGCGCGAACTTCGATTCCTACGTGGCTCACTCGACCGACCACAAGGGCTACGTGCCGGGCGCCGCGGTCCCGTACGCGTTGTTCGTCGCCGCTCTCGACCGCTGGATCACCGAGGTCTACCAGAACCGCCCCCACAGCGGCCTCGCCCCACTGGAGCACACAGGGCGCTCCTTTTCGCCCAACCAGATGTACACGGCCACGTTCGATGCTTCAGCGGGAATCCCGCTCCCGATCACCGTCACCGAGTACGTCAGCCTCCTGCCGTACGAGACCCGACAGATCCGAGCCGAAGGCATCCAGATGGGCAAGGAGTTCTTCGATTCCGAAGAACTCAACGGGCTGCGCGGCACCAGGACGAAGCACCAGGTCCACTACGACCCCTACGACGAAGACCGGGTCTGGGTGAAGCACCCCGAGTCCGACGAATGGATCGAGTGCGTCTCTCGCACCGTCCGGCTCTCGACCATCCCGTTCGGTCGCAGCATCGCCGCCAACCTCGCCGCCATGCCCCAAACCGAAGACCCGTCCGAGGCATTCGACCGCGAGTTCCTGGCCGCCGAGAAGCAGCGCGCCGTCCAGGCCAAGACGAACGACGCAAAGGCCAAGCGCACCTCCAAGAAGGCCAACAAGGTCGCGGCCGAGAAAGCCAACCGCAAGAACGACGACATGCCTCGCCCCGGCCCCGTGGCGGCTGCTCCGTTGCCACCTGCTGTCTACATCCCCTCTCACCCCGACGACTACACCGTCGCCTGACCCTCGAAAGCCCACCGCCATGACTCTCACCCTGGCTCCAGACGCCTCCGACAAACTCATCACTCTGACCGGACTGCGCAGGCACATCGACGCCATCGTCGACGCCAAGGACGGGGCGCCCGCCGTCCTCACGCGCAAACAATTCGACAAGTTGGACGAAGCCGCCCAGGCGGCCTACGACGACGCCCGCATCCGCTGGGTCAGTAGCGGGCTCTACCTCAACAACCCCGCCCAGCGGACCCTGGAGAAGACCACCCGGGCGTTCCTGCGGATGCACCACATCAATGCCGTCGGAGCGCGCGGTGTCGTTCTTACTGGCCCCGCGCACGTCGGCAAGACGAGCGCGCTGGTGCGCCTGGCCCGTGAGGTCGAGTGGTGGACTCGGAAGTACAACCCCGACTTCCGTGAGCAGGGCATCACCCCGGTCGTCCTCATCGAGATGGAACCCAAGGCGTCACCGAAGTCGATCGCCAGTTCGGTCCTCAACTTCTACGGCATCCCCCACAACTTCAAGATCGCGACCCAACACGAGTTGACTGCTGCGGCACTCGATGCGCTGCGGCGCCACCGCACCCAAGTGCTCATCATCGACGAACTCCAGATGTTGAAGTTGCACGGCAAGATGGGTGACGACGCCATCAACGCGCTGAAGACCTTCATGAACGGGTCCAGCGCCATCTGCGTGTTCGCCGGTGTCGACCTGACGACCGGTCTTGCTAGCCAAGCCGCAGAACAGATCATGGCCCGCTGCCGGGTCATCCAGATGCAGCCGTTCACCGGCAACGATGACGACACGCGCAGCCGCTGGGCCGCGATCGTCAACGCCTTCGGGGCAGCCATGAACCTTCTCGACGCGGAGCCCGACCACCTGGCGCCCTTCTCGGACCCCCTGCTCGCGCTGTGCAACGGCAAGATCGGCGACCTGCGCGGACTCCTCGGGCTGGCCCTGATCGACGCGATCACCCAGCGCGACGAACTCGGCATCGAGGTCATCACGTCCGACACCATCACCGGCATCGGATCCATCGGCGTCGCCTAATGACTCCTTTACCCAGGCAGACCATCCCGGTGCGACTCCGGCACCTGGAAACGCCCACGTCGTACCTACGGCGGCTGTGCGTGGCGAACTCGATCAACCACGATTGGATGGTCAGGGCACTCCGGCAGCGACGGCTCACTGACGGCCGCGACGCGCGAGACCTCGGGGACGCGATCGCCGAACTCGGCGGCCCCGCGCCGGAACGGTTCGAGGCCGCCCACGCCGCGGCGCTCGTCGGTCACGACAACGTCCGTGGACCGTGGGACAAGCAGGCTGCTACCAGGACTGTGTGCCTGTCATGCACTGCCGGAGAGCGGGTGACGACCTACCCGCACATCCGTTTCCAGTTCTGCCGACGACACGGCACCTGGCTCGGGAACGACGCCAGCCAGCAACGCCACGGCGTCATGGATGCGGAGACGTGGAAGGCCGATGTGTCCCTGCGAAGACTCGTCACCCACGGACACGTCGGCCGTGACCTGCACGAGACCGCCTGGGAACTCGTCCGCGACAACGCCTACCTCGTCGGCGAGACCGTTTGGACCGACAGACTCCACCGCGCCCACGAACAGCCGGGCTTCACCCGCGAAGTCGACGACCGCATCGCCCTGTTCCCCGAAACCGTCCGAGTGCTTCGGGTGGTCGCTCACCCCGAGTTCGCCGACAAGGTGCGCTCAGGCCGTAGGGACGCCACCCAGCGGCGTGCGTACCTATACCGCGCGTTCGCGTGGGCCGGACCAGAACGATGGGTGCTGTGCGAAGGAATCGACCAGTTCTTCAACCGGGACGATGAGTGGTAGGCCGGGTCAGTCCTCCAGGAGGGCGCCTTGCTCCTCGACAGTCGTCGTCACACCAAGCCGGTGGTAGGCGGGCGGCAGGGTCTTGTCGTGGTCAACATGCCACGCGGTGTGGACTTCATGCTCGGTCACCACAGATCCGCAGGAACCGCACTCCCACATCTGAACAGCCTTCGTCTCACTCATGCACTAATCCTTGCCCATGACCTCTCTTTGGCGCGCATCCGCCACGCGCCGACCGACTCAGGTTCGCAGGAACTCACATCGGCGGCACCCGCGACTCCGGGCACTTCTTCCGGCACCCTGATCCATTCGACCTGTTCGCGATCTTCGCCTCCCACTCGTGACCGCACGGCCCACGCCACCACACGGTCCTATTGGACTTCGGGAGCACGCGGTCCGGCGTCAGGCGGCCGTTCTTCGTCGGGTGCCATTGAGCCGCGAGTGCAGGGTTCACAGTCGCCAAGTCGTTGGCGCCGGGAAGTAGGGCCTGCCCCGTGCAGTAGCGGCAGTCCGCCTTCTGAGTTCGCGGCCGTCTATCCCACGTGTGCCCGTTCACGCATCGCCAGGCGTACTCGACCCGGTTCTCCCCCGCCTTCACCTGGGACGGCAACGTCGGCGCGTTCGCCGCGTGATCCCACAGCGCCAGCAACCACGGCACCTGGTCGACAGTCGGCAGGCTCGCTCGCTTGGCCAACTTCGTCGGCTGGCACTTCGAGCACGGCGGCGGCGTCGGATCCCCATGACGCTGCCCCGGACTGGCGACGTAGACGTGGCCGCACGGGGCCAGCCACTTCACTCCCCGCTGCCGAGACGTAGCCCGGGTTTGCGCGAGGTCAATGTCCTGACCGGGTGCGAGATCACCCACGAGGTCGGGATGCAGCGTCGCGAAGTCGTTCTGGCCGGGAAACACATGCTTGTCGACACAGACCGGGCAACGCCGGTCAGCCTTCCGATGAATCGGTGACCTCGGGAACCAGTGACCGCACGCGGGCTGCCACCAGACCTCGCCCTTGTACCCAGGGGCGACAAGATCCGGCGTCAGGTCGCCGTTCCTGGTCGGATGCCATTCGGCAGCCAGCGCCGGATCGAGCGTGGCCAGGTCATTGACCCCGGGACGCACCCGCTTGTTCGCGCAGACCGGGCAGCCAGTGCCGTACCTGGCGCGAGAGTTCACCTGGGCCCGGAACGGGTGACCCTGTTCGCACAACCACCACACGTCCTTGGCGTAGGAGGCGTCGACGTCGTCGGGTGTCAGTCCATGATTCAGCGTCGGATGCCACCGGGCGGCAAGGACGGAATGGGACGACAACAGCGTCTGCTCGGCGGGCATGACGTCACCGGATCACGAGGGCGGGTGTGCGGTGGTGAAGGCACGCCGGGCGATGGTGCCAAGTCGGTGGCGCACTGTGACAAGGGCATGACCATCCCCGAGCACTGCAAGGTGCTCTTCAAGGACTGCAACCGTCGAGAGTGGCGACCCGAAGCGGTAGCGCGACCCCGAACCACTGCCCTATTGAATGTCACAACTCCGCCATTTGATGCGTCTAGGGTGCTTACTGCCCAACCAACTGTCACAAGCCGTGCGCGTCAGTGTCGCTGATACACGCTGAAAGCCACTGAACAACCGATGTCATCACTGAACCACCGGATGGCAGCCGTCATTCGGGACGACCCCCTGCCCCGCCGAAGCCGTCGAAACGTCGTCCTGACCTGCAGAAACGCAGCGAGGACGGTGCTCGCGTCGGCGACCGGCGTGCTCTGGGTAGGCCTGGATCGCGGTGCGGCGCAGGCGACGCGACACGCCGACGCTTACGAGTCTCATTCGATGCAGCGCGCCAGGCAGTGCCACCAAGAACCCGTCAGCGGTTCATCAAGTCGAGCACGTGCCGCGCCTGATCCTCAGTTGACCCTGGGGGGTTGCGCCGCCACCCGCCGTTTCCCGGCAACAGCATCGCGAGCCAGAAGCAGGCGAACATCCGACGGTACTCCTCCATCCGCATCTGCTGAGCGACGTTGAGATTCACCGAGGCAAGGAGAGCCTCGACGTCGAGACGGCGCTCAAGGCGCGACGATGCATGCTCGACGACGTCGGCAATCTCGTAGCAGAGATCCGAGACGCCGTACTCCTCCCAGTCGATGAGCCGACATGTGTCTCCGTCCCACAGCACGTTGTCGAGGTTCCCGTCGCCGAGCGCGACGACGGGGTCCTTGATCCAGTCCGTGCCTACGTGAAAGCCCCGCAGCCATGAGGCAGAGACGTCCACAGCCTGTCTCACCAAGGCAGCGTCTTGGCACAGGCACCAGTCGTACTCCTCGGCCACCCACGGCCCGAAGCGTCTGGGAAACTCGACGGGGCCGTTGGCACGCACGGCCAGGTCCACCGGGACGGTTACCGCAAACAGTCGCCGCAGCGCGGTGGCCAGTGCTGCGTGTTGACGTGACGAGAGCTTCCCAGTGAGCGGATCACCGTGGACCCGGGACATCACAACAGCCGGGCGCCCGGCCACCAGCTCGCGGGTGATCGGGCGGGGGCAGAGGCCGCGCGCATGCTCATCCAAGTACGTAAGGGCAGCCCACTCTCGATCTGGTTCCCCATCAGCCCAGGACACGAAAGTCTTCCGCACCCGTTCGCCGACGATCTCGATGTCATGGGTGTGAGCCACGACAATGACGCTACCGGCCTCGTCGTCCCGACAGGCCGCATCCTGCGCCAAGGCGGCGTGAATACGACGGGACTTGATACGCAGGGTGTCCACTACTACCCGGGGACTGCGCTCGAACGAACAAGCGCGAAGATGGCAGAGAGCGCCAGGAGCGCTCCCAGCGGAGCCGGGACGTGCAGCAGCATTTCATGACCTCTCTTGATCGCCCACGCACACAGGGATCACCTTAGGTCGAGGAAGTGGCAGAGCCAGCGATCACCCGGGCCTACGTCGCGGCTGTGTAGGCGCGCTCGATCCAAGCCTCCACCTGCTCATCGATGTCGTCGGCGCTGCGCAGTTCCAGGTGATGCATGAACACCCCGACGCTGGGCTCAACGACCTCCTTCCACCGCGGGTCGGGATCGCGACCTGGCAACGCAACGGAGAGGACCAGAGGGGCCCCGCGCTCCCCCAGGTACTGCCCGGGGGCCCACGCCATCGCGAACGTTCGGCGACGTCGGAAGGCCACCTGGCTCTTCGACTCGACTTCGATCACGTCGTCGAGCCCCAAGACCAGGTGTCGCAGTTGCTCGAACAGCGCTCGGGAGTCCCCATGGTCAGAGAGGTACTCCAGGAACGTCATGACGCCACTATGGCCGCGGGGTCCCGTCGACAACTGGGCGGGGCCGCGCCAAGATGAGGCATGACCGAAAGCGGTGGGACGACTACGGCTGAGCTCAAACAATCCATCGGTTTCGTCGATGCCTTGGTGATCGGGCTGAACGCCACGTCACCGGCGTACTCGTTGGCGGCCGTCATCGGGCCCATCGTCGCCCTCGTCGGGGTCGCGGCGCCCGGCGTGCTGCTCGCCTCCTTCGTGCCGATGCTGCTGATCGCCAGCGCCTTCTACTTCATGGACCTCGCCGACCAGGACTGCGGGACCACCTTCAGCTGGGTGACCCGGGCGCTCGGGCCGTGGCTGGGCTGGCAGGGTGGCTGGGCGATCGCGATGACGGGCATCCTGGTGGTCGGCGCGCTGGCCGACGTGGCGGTGCGGTTCACGCTGCTGATCTTCGGGCTGGACGACATCGCCTACCCCGAGGAGGGCACAGACGGCTACTGGATGTCGCGGATGATCGTCATCGTGGCCACCATCGCACTGGTGGTTCTCATGACCTGGATCTGCGTCGTCGGAACCGAGCTGTCTGCCCACCTGCAGAACCTGCTGATCCTGCTCCAGGTCGCCGCCTTGCTGATCTTCGCCGGCGTCGCCCTCTACCAGGTCGTCTTCGGCGACCGCCCCGGGTCCCTGTCCCCCGAGCTCGGCTGGCTCAACCCGTTCGCCGAGGGTGGTGGCGCGCTGACCGCCGGGCTGCTGTTGGGGGTCTTCGCCTACTGGGGCTGGGAGTCCGCGGTCAACCTGACCGAGGAGACGGTCAGCTCCCGGGCCAGCGTCGGGTTCGCCGGGCTGCTGTCGACGGTGATCCTCGTGGTCAGCTACCTGGCCGTGGCGTTCGCGATCGTCGCGGTCGCGGGCACCGACTTCCTCGCCGAGAACGCCGGCGAGGAGGAGGCGATCTTCGCGCTGATCGGCGAGGAGGTCATGGGCGGCTGGGACTGGATCCTGCTGCTGGCGGTGGTCACCTCCGCGGTCGCGTCCACGCAGACCACGATTATCCCCGCCTCCCGAACAGCGCTGTCGATGGCGCGGCGCGAGGCCCTGCCGGCGACCTTCGGCAGCATCCACCCGCGGTTCCGCACCCCGGACGTGGCCACCTGGTGGGTCGCCGGCATCGCCTCGGTCTGGTACGTCGTCGTCGCCCTGCTCAGCGAGAACGCGCTCTTCGACTCCCTCACCGCGCTGTCGCTGGTCATCGCGTTCTACTACTCGCTGACCGGCATCGCCTGCGCGGTCTACTACCGGCACCACCTGACCGAGAGCCTGCGGAACCTGCTGCTCATTGGGGTCGGCCCGGTGGTGGGCTCCATCATGCTCGCGTGGCTGCTCGTGGAGGCAGCGATCGACATGTCCGATCCCGCCAACTCCTACAGCGGCCAGGCCTGGTTCGGGGTCGGTCCCCCGCTGATCATCGGTGCGCTCATCTTCGTCGCCGGTATCGTCCTGATGTTCGCCTGGCGAATCCGGGACACGAACTTCTGGAACGAGACTCCGGGTGTGGTCGACCCACAGATCGCAAGGAGGGAGGAAGCCCGATGAGTGTGGTGCTCGGCTACGACGAGTCCCCCGGCGCGGATCGCGCGCTTGAGACCGCGATCACGGTCGCACGCCGCCTCGATGAGCCGCTCGTGCTCGTCTACGGCGCCGCCCCGCCCGGGCGCCTCGGTGAGGAGTTCCGCTCCCACCTGCAGGCGCTCGAGGAGCTCGGCAGGCACGCGGTGCAGCACGCCCTGGAGGTGGCGGCCGCGCGCGGCGTGCGGGCCGAGGTAGTCGTCCTTCCCGTCAAGCCGGTCGACGCGCTCCTCGAGGCGGCCGAGACTCACGACGCCACGTTGATCGTGGTCGGCTCGTACGGCGAGTCCCCGCTGCGCGGCGCACTGCTGGGGTCAACTCCCCACCGGCTGCTGCACCTGTCGACCAGGCCGGTCCTGGTCGTGCCCGCCTGAGCCAGTCCCCGCCCAGTCAGTGCGCTGAGGCCAGCGAGAGCTTCACCGCGAACCCGAGGAAGATCGCGCCGGCCCCGCCGGTGATGCCCGCCCTGAGCCCGGCCCGCCGGCGGAACGCGTCCGCGAGCTTGGCGCCCGCCAGGATCAGCACGCTCAGGTACAGGACGCTGGCCGCCTGCGCGAACCCGCCGAGCACCAGGAACGACAGCCAGGGGTGCGGGTACGACGGGTCGACGAACTGCACGAAGAAGGCGACGAAGAACAGGATCGCCTTGGGGTTCAGCAGGCTCACGGAGAGCGCACGCCAGTAGATCTGCGCGTGCGTGTGCTCGCGAGGCTCCTGCACTCCCCCCGTACCTGCTCCCACAGGGCCCGCTCCCCCGCTGTCCTCGCCCAGCTGGATGAGGTGCTCAGGCTGCGTCATCTGCCGGCGGCCGCGCCAGGTCGACCATCCGGCCCGAACCAGGCCGATGCCCAGCCAGGTGAGGTAGCCGGCACCCAGGTACTTCACGATGCCGAAGGCCACCTCGTTGGCCTGCAACAGGGAGGCCACTCCCCCGGCGGCCAGCACCATCAGGATCGCGTCGCCGGTCCACACGCCCGCCGCGCCGGCGTACCCGGGGCGGACACCGCGTCGGCCGGCAGTCGCCAGGACGTACAGGGAGTTCGGGCCGGGCAGCAGAATGATGACCACCAACCCAGCCAGGTAGGTGGGCATGTCGACGACCCCAAGCACAGCAGGGATCCTCGCACACCCACCTCCCGGTGGCGACTGGGTTATGGCGTGACGGTGACGGTGACGCTCCTGTTCACGGTGGTGGCCTTGCCCCACCCGTCGGTCACGATGAGCTGCACCGTGTAGGTGCCCGCGCTCGGGAACGTATGGGACGTGGAGGTCGAGGTGCTGTCCGCGGTCCCGTCGCCCCACTTCCACACCCTGGTGAAGGTGTCGCCGACGTTGGGGTCGGTGGAGGCCGCACTGGAGAAGTTGCACACCAGTGCCGCGCAGGACGGCTCACTGATCACCGCGTTCGGGGCCACGTTGCCCGGCGGCTCTGTGATCGTCACCGTCTGGGTCGCCGTGCCCGTGTTACCCCACTCGTCGCGCGCGGTGAGCACCACCGTGTAGGTGTTCGCCGCCGTGTAGGTGCGGGTGACCACGGCCCCACTCCCGCTGCCGTTGCCGAACGCCCACGAGTAGGTCAGCGCCGCAGCGTTCTCGTCGGTGGACCCGCGACCGTCGAAGGTGCACACGTTCTGCACACAGCTCACCGTGAACGCCGCCACCGGCGGGTTGCTGACCGGCACCTGAACGGTGACGGTGACATCCGTCGTCGGACTCGTGGCGAAGCCGTTCTGGTCCACACCACGCACGCGAACCGTGTAAGTGCCCGCCGGGATTACCGGCGTCGTGTAGGAGTAGTTGGAGCCAGGTGAACCAGGCGAGTTCAAGAACGCCGAGCGCCAGCTCTCGTTGGTGCTAGTGAAGCCACCCGAACTGGACATGTACCGACCGGCGCTGTCCACGATGGCCACCTGGGCGGAGGCGATCTGCTCGTTGTCCTCCACGCGGCCGCTCGCCACGATCCGGCCCTCGGTGAACACGTTGCCGTTCTGCGGCGCCAACAGGTCCTGCAGCACCACCGGCGGGGTGTCACCCGGGTAGATCGGATAACGAGCTGTCGCACCGCTCAGGCTGAAGTCCTGCTGCCCCGCGTTGTCGAAGGCGTAGGCGGTGACCGCCCAGTCACCCTCGGTGGGCAGGTCGACCGGCAGCGTCCAGGCCGTGCTTGTGGCGCCCGGGGAGGCCAGGTTGGCCGCCAGGCTCGCGAAGGCGGCCGCCGTGCTGCCGTCCGGCTGCAGGTACCGGTTGTTGAGCTGGTTCTGCAGGGACACCCGAACCTGGGCCACGCCCTTGTCGTCGGTCGCCGTACCCGCCAGGTCCAGGTGCAGGGACTGCAGCCCGTTGACCGTGCCGGTGACGTTCAGCAGACCGTTCGGAGGCGCGTCGCCCGGGACCTGGACGTTGATCGACAGCCGGCCCTGGTTGGTCGACGAGGTCGACAGCCCCAGGTCGTCGTTCGCCCGCACCTGGAAGGTGTACGTGCCAGGGCTCAGGTTGAACGGCGTCGTGTAGGTCCAGTTGGTGCTGGTGGCGTTCAGGTTCAGCGGCGTCACCCGGTACCAGCCGGACTGCAGGTCCACACCCCAGTTCCCGTCGGCTGTCAGGTTCTCCCGCGTCGAGCTGTTGCGCAGGCTGATCTCGACCCCGTCCAGGTTCTGGTCGTCGGTGGCCGAGCCCCGGAACGTGACCGGGCTTCCCGGCGCCAGGGTCAGGGCGGCGACGGACGTGGGCGGGTTCATCACCGCGGGCGCGGTGATGGACACCGACGGCGCGATGCCGGTCGTGCTGACGATCCAGGTCCGGTCGATCGAGTCGAGCGAACTCTGCCCGGCCGTGTCCCGGGGAGTCAGCTGGATCATCCACTCCCCCTCGTACGGGACGGTGATCTCCCGCGACCACGTCGTGCTCAGACCGCCCACCACGTCCGGGGCGAAGCTGAAGCTGTTGTACGTCGCCGACGAACTGCCGTCGTCCTGCAGGTAGCGGTTGTTCGCGTCCTTGAGGGTGAAGCTGATCGACTGCACGCCGACGTCGTCGCTGGCGGTGCCGTTGACGAGGAAGGTGGTCGACGGGATCACGCCCGACGGCCCGGAGATCGATGCCGTGGGCACGGCGTCGGTGATCCCGAACGTCTCGAACTTGTTGACGTCCTTGCTGTTGTCCTGGCTGCCGTTGAGCGCCACGGTCCGCGCCGACACCTCCAGATTCTGGCTGCCGGCGATGGTCAGACCCAGCGACCACTCCGAGGTCGCGGCGTTCGGGTTGGCCAGGGTCGCGTCGATGGTGTTGGCGGCGCCCCAGGTGACGAGGTCGTCCTGCAGGTAGCGGTTGTTGTCCCGGTTGCGGATCTCCACCTGCACCCGGCGGATGCCGCCGGTGGCCCGGGCGGTGCCGGTCACCTGGAAGGGCACGTCGCCCTCCTCGACCCGTCCCTCGATGGGCGAGGTGATGGTGGTCTCGTACGACGTGGCCGCGGTGGGCAGCAGGTCGTAGACCGCAATCCGGCCGACGTTGTAGCCACCCTGGGTGGTCGCGTCACCGGCGGTCACCAGGCCACGCGAGGTGACGATGGCGGCCTTGTTGCCCTCGAACGAGTTCGAACCCGGGTTCCAGGTCAGGGCCTTGCCGTACTGCGGGTCGATCGAGCCCACGTGGTCGCGACGGACGACGTCGTCGCCCAAGCCGTAGCCGGACAGGCCCTGGCCGGTGCCGTAGCCGCGGTCGTCCAGGCCCGGCCACGGGTCCCGGGCCGTGGGCGACTCGATCCAGCTGAAGTGCCCGCCGAGGTAGATCGCAACCTCGGAGATGGCGATGGAGTAGACGCTGTCGAAGGCCCGCGAGACCCACAGGGGCTCCATGTTGTCGCCACCGGTCAGCGGGAAGGCGACCGCGGTGTCGTTGATCGGAGGCCGGTCGCCGCCAGAGCCGCTGCCCACGACGAAGAACTGGTTGTTGGGGGCGACATCGGCGGCGTACGCACGCTGGACCTCGCCGACCACCGGCAGATAGTCCTCCCAGAGCCGGGTGCGCCACGGGGTCAGCACGCCGCTGGCCACGTCGATGATCCCGACGCCGTAGCGGTTCTGTCCGGCGATCTGGCGCCCGGTGTGCACGACCACGAGCTTGGAGAAGTCCCGGGTCAGCTTGAGCTCTTGGACGTTGAGCGCCCCGTTCGGGCCGATGCCGCCGGAGATGTCGTTGCGCCACGTGCCCTGCGGGTTGGCCCCGGTGCGGCCGATGAGGGCACCGGTGTTGGCGTCCACCGCGGCCAGGCCCACCTTGGCGGCCCCGTTGATGGCGGTGAACTGACCACCCAGGTACACCACGGTGTTGGTCGCCTCCAGCTCGGTGCCCGCCGCGTTGCCGTGTGCCGTGAAGCCGGTGACGGTGGCCCCGGTGGTCGGGTTGATCGAGGCGAACTTGCGCTTGGTCACCCCGTTGACGGTGTTGAATCGGCCGGCCACGTAGAGCTTCGTGCCGTCGGGAGAGGCCTCGACGTCGGTGACGCCGTTGTCGAAGGTGGGCCGGAAGCCCGCGTCCACCAACCCGGTCGCCAGGTTGAAGGCGGCGATGTAGGGCTGGTTGTAGTTCGTGGTGTTGCCGGTCGCGTTGTTGCGGATCGAGGTGAACCCGCCGACCACGTAGACCCGGTCACCGATGACCTCGAGGTCCCAGATCTCGCCCGCGGTGATGCGCGGCATGTTCGTCCGCACGGTGTCGGAGACCTCGACGGTGTGACCGGGTCCGTTGGAGGGCGCGGTCGCCGTGACCTGCTGGCTGACATCGTCCAGCGCCTGCCCGTCGTTGACGGTCAGGGTGACGGTGCGGGTGCCGGCGTTGGCGTAGGTCCGCGAGGTGTTGACGCCGGTGGCCGTGCCGCCGTCGCCGAAGTTCCACGCGTACGTCAGCGTGTCACCGTCCGCGTCGGTGGAGCCCGCCGCGTTGAACGTGCAGGTCAGGCCGGCGCAGGAGGTCGAGAACGCCGCCACAGGGGCCGTGTTGACGGGCTGGTCGTCGGCGCCCGGCTTCAGCACCAGCGAGTACAGGACCGAGCGGGACACCGCGGCACTGGTCGTCGCCGTCAGGCTGCCGGCGGGGCCGACCGGGACGGCCGCCTGGGAGTCGCCGAACACCGCGCTCACCCGCCCCGAACCGGTGGCCGCGTCGGTGGAGCGCTGCTGCACTCCGGCAGGCAGCGTCCAGGTCGCGGTGGTCGAGGACTTCTCGCTCCAGTAGCTCAACAGCCAGGAGCCCGCGTCGGCGACCGTGACCGCCGGGGTGGTGTGGCTGGAGGCGGAGCTGTCCGCGCCGCCCGCGGCGGAGGCGGCGATCGTGGCCACTCCGAGCGAGCTGTCGTACGCGGCCACGGTCATCACGGACTTGGCCGCGGCTGCGGTGTTGACCGAGATGATCGAGCCGGCTGAGGATCCGGTCGCCTGCATGGTCCAGACCCGGCCCCGCACGCCGTTGCCGTCGCGCGACTGCACCAGGGTCCACCCTGCGGGGGTGTCGATGGTGGTGGCGGCGTTCACGGTCAGGTACAGCACCAGGGTGTCCGCGGTCTCCACCGTCGCCGGCACCGTGACCCGGTGTGCCGTGCGGTTGCCAGCGGTGCTGGCGGCGTCCACGAACGACAACGTCCCCACCGCCGCGGAGGCAGGGGGGACGGCGGACAGCACCGCGAGCGTGGGGATCAGCCCCACCAGCAACGCGCCGACGATCCTGATGGCACTGCTGCCCGTGGACTCAGCACTGCGACGACGCATGGCAACCCCCAGTTCCCCGTTAGGAGCCAAGCGACCGGCCGCCAAGCACATGTGGCCGCATGGACTCACCTGCAACCTGTCACGCACCGTGCCGGGGTGCATCCCCAATACTCGGGCATTGGCGGGGCCTCTACGATCTGGCCTCATGTCGATCCTTCGCCGCGCTCCGCGCACCGCGCTTCTCGGTGCCGCGCTCCTCGCTGCCGCCCTGCACCTGACCGGCTGCAGCAGCGAGGAGAGCACCGCCAAAGACCCCAACACCGCCGCGACACCCGCAAGCGAGTCGCCCGCCGGCGAGACGGTCACCTGCGAGTACCCCGCCGACGGCACCGAGGCCTCGCGGCCGGTCGAGGCACCCGCGGTGGAGGCCAGCCTCGAGGAGCCGACGCAGGCCACGGTGCTCACCTCGGTGGGCGACTTCGCGGTCACCCTGACCCCGGAGTCGGCACCGTGCACCGTGCACAACTTCGCGTCGTTGGCCGAGCAGGGCTGGTTCGACCAGACCCAGTGCCACCGCCTCACCACGCAGGGGATCTTCGTGCTGCAGTGCGGCGATCCGACCGCCACCGGCACCGGCGGCCCCGGGTACACCATCCCCGACGAGCTCTCCGGATCAGAGGTCTACTCCGCCGGGACGCTGGCCATGGCGAACACCGGGATGGCGGACACGGGCGGCTCGCAGTTCTTCGTGGTGTACGCCGACACCGAGCTGCCGCCCTCGTACACGGTCTTCGGCACCTTGGACGCCGCCGGGATCGCCGTACTGGAGGGGGTCGCGAGCAAGGGCACCGTCGACGGCGGACCGGACGGGTCGCCGGCCGAACCGGTGACCATCACGTCGGTCTCCTTCGACTGAGCGCTTCCCCGCCCCCGCGCTCTGTCAGTCGTCGGCCAGGAACTCCACGGGCTCGCCGAGAGCCACGGTCCGGCTGACCGAGCACAGGCGGTCCCTGGTCTGGGTCAGCGACCAGGGCATGGCGGCCCGGGCAGCATCCCCGGCCTCCCCGTCGGGGAAGGTCACGTCGAAGGTGACCCGCAGGTTCGTCAGATGGTTGCCGTCGGCGTCCCGCACCTTGTCGCCGCGGCAGGTGACCTCGAACGAGGTCGGTTGGGCGCGCTTGCCCGTGATCAGCTCGACGTCGATGGCCGAGCAGCCGGCGATCGCGGCCAACAGGAGCTCCACCGGGGTGAAGTCCGGATCCGGGTCGCCGGAGCCGATGAAGGTCTCTCCCCCGCGGCTGTTGGCGGCCTTGTAGCGGCCGTGCCCGATACGGGTGAGGGTGATGCTGCGCTCGGACTCCGGCGTCGTCCCGATCGGGTCCGTGCTCGTGGGCTCAGTCATGGCCCCGAGCATAGGCAGGGGTCGACGCCGCTCAGCGGTGTCGGCGCGCGCGACGCGCGCTGCGCCGCTGCTTCCGGTCCAGCTCCACGGCCCGCAGAAGTGCTGGATCCTCGACCGAGTGGACGCGTCCTCGGACGATTCCGTAGGCCTGGTGCAGCTGCGCGGTCATGAAGTTGACTTCCTCTCGAATGTAATGGGATCTATGCCTTGTCGGCTCTTACATTCTACTGGCCGGTACACCTCGCCCTGGACGGTTTCGACGTGATGTCGAGCACCCTCAGACGGCCCTGACCGCGTCGGCCGGCAGGTCGAACCAGCGCAGGTGCTCGAAGTCGACGCTCACGTCGGCGGGATGGCCCTGGAGGTCCGGCCCGACCGCGTCGGCGAGGATCTGGGCGCCGTCTCGAAGGTGCTCCGAGAGCAGGTCCGCACTCCCCCGATCGCGCGAGCTCGGGAAGCTCACGGACCCGTCCTCGCCGTAGCGCACGGCCCGCAGACTCAGCGGTGGCTCGACCAACCCCTCACGGTGACGCCACCGACCACTGGTCGGGTCGAAGGTGTAGTCGCCCAGCAGTCGCCACCCCTCCCGGGCGACCAGGCGCACCGCCTCGATGAGGTAGTCCACGACCTCATCGGAGAGGAAGTAGTTGAAGTTCATGCGCACCCAGCCGGGCTTGATGCCCTCGCACCCGCCGGTGATCTCCCGCTCGAACTCGTGCGAGCGCTCCAGGTCGATGCCGAGCAGGCGGTGCCCGTACGGCCCGGCGCAGGAGCAGCCGCCCCGGGACTGGATCCCGAAGAGGTCGTTGAGCAGCGCCACCACGTAGTTGTGGTGCAGGTAGCGGCCGCTGGGTGAGCGCACGACGAAGGAGACGATCGAGAGCCGCTGGGCCTCGAGGTTCCCCAGCAGCTCGATGCTCGGCTCCTGCTGCCAGGCCCGGACCGCTCTAGACAGGAACCGCTCCTCCTGCGCGCGGATCACCGGCACCCCGACCGCCTCCTTGAGCTGGAACACCAGCCCGGCCCGGATCGCCTCGATGATCGCCGGGGTGCCGCCCTCCTCGCGGTGGGCCGGGTCGGCCAGGTAGCGATGGTCGTCGTCGTTCACGTAGGCGACGGTGCCGCCGCCGGGTACGTCGGGTACCCGGTTGGCGAAGAGCTCGCGGCGGGCCACCAGCACCCCGGGGGTGGCCGGTCCGCCGATGAACTTGTGCGGGCTGAGGAAGATCGCGTCCTTGTGGGAGCCCGGCGCCGAGGGCCGGCCGTGCATCTCGATGTCGACGTACGGCGCGGCCGCGGCGAAGTCCCAGAAGCTCAGGGCGCCGTGCTCGTGCAGCAGCGCCGCGATGGCGTGGGTGTCGCTGACGATGCCCGTCACATTGGAGGCGGCCGAGAAGGAGCCCACCTTCAGGGGACGCGCCGCGTAGCGCACCAGTTGGCGCCGCAGGTCCTCCTGGTCCACTCCCCCGTCGGCGTCCTGGCTGATGGTCACCACGTCGGCGATCGACTCACGCCATGGCAGCTCGTTGGAGTGGTGTTCGTAGGGACCGATGAACACCACCGGGCGCTCGTCCGGCGGGATCCGCTCGGACAGGTGGTACGCGTCCTCGAGCACCGAGGGGATGCGCAGACCCAGCACCCCGATGAGCTTGGCGATGGCCGCTGTGCAGCCCGAGCCGGCGAACAGCACCACCGTCTCCTCGTCGCCGCCGACCGCCTCGTGGATGATGGCGCGCGCCTCTTCGCGCAGCCGCGTGGTCTGCAGTCCGGTGCCCGAGGACTCGGTGTGCGTGTTGGCGTACGACGGCAGCACCTGCTCGCGAATGAAGTCCTCGATGAAGCTCAGCGCCCGCCCCGAGGCCGTGTAGTCGGCGTAGGTGATCCGGCGTCGACCGTACGGCGTGGTGATCACCTGGTCCTCGCCGATGACCGAGTCCCGGATGGTGGTCAGCAAGGGGTGCTCGGGTGACATGCGCTCACGGTAGTCAAGGAGCCGGATCTGGCTAGTGTGAGCCGGGTGAGCAACCCGAACCAGAGCCTGCAGCACACCGAGGCCCAAGCCCGATTCCAGCTGCTGAAGGTCACGGACTACGACGTGCGCCTGGACCTTGCTCGCGACGAGCCGGTCTTCGGCTCGCTCACCCGGATCGAGTTCGAGAGCCGCGGCGGCGACACCTTCGTCGACCTCAAGCCGCACCGGGTCAAGAGCATCACCCTGGACGGCGCGGCCATCGACCCCGAGCTCCTCGACCGCGGCCGGCTGCCGCTGAGCACGTCGGCCGGCAGCCACGAGCTGGTCGTCGACGCGGTGATGTCCTACCGGAACGACGGTGAGGGTCTGCACCTGCACGTCGACCCCGCTGATGGCCGCCGGTACGTCTACGGCATGTCGTTCATGGACGCCGCCCCGAGCATCTTCGCCTGCTTCGACCAGCCCGACCTCAAGGCGCCGTACACCCTGCACGTGCACGCCCCCAGCGACTGGCAGGTCTTCGCGAACGCACCCGGCGAGCAGGTCCTCCCGGGGCTGTGGCAGTTCGACAAGACCCCGCCTCTCTCGACCTACTTCGTCACGGTGGTCGCCGGGCCGTACCACCTCGTCCAGGACGAGCACGACGGGATCCCGTTGAGCCTGAGCGCCCGTCGCAGCCTGGCCTCGGACCTCGAGGCCGACGCCGAAGAGCTCTTCACCATGACGAAGGCGTGCTTCGACGAGTTCCACCGGCTCTTCGCGATCCGGTACCCGTTCGGCGAGTACCACCAGGCGTTCGTGCCGGAGTTCAACGCCGGTGCCATGGAGAACCCCGGCTGCGTGACGTTCCGCGACCAGCTGGTCTTCTCCAGCCGGGTGACCCGCGGGCTGCGGATCCAACGTGCCACCACGGTGGCGCACGAGCTGGCCCACCAGTGGTTCGGCAACATCGTCACCCCCAAGTGGTGGGACGACCTGTGGCTCAACGAGTCCTTCGCCGAGTACCTGGGCAACCGCGTCACCGCCGAGGTCACGGAGTTCCCCGACGCCTGGACGCACAACGCGCACGCCCGACGTCAGTGGGGCCTGGAGAGCGACCTCATGCCCAGCACCCATCCGGTGGCCGGCACCGGAGCCGTGGACGCGACGGCCGCGCTGCAGGACTTCGACGGCATCTCCTACGTCAAGGGCTCCAGCGTGCTCAAGCAGCTCAACGCCCGGCTGGGCGACGACGTCTTCTTCGGCGGGGTGACCGACCACCTCGAACGGCACCGCTGGAGCAACGCCTCCATGGCCGACCTGATCGGATCCTGGGAGCGGGCCGGCGCCGGCGACCTGTCGGAGTTCGTCCAGACCTGGCTGCGCACCGCCGGCCCCGACACCATCGTCCTGGACCGCGAGGCCGGCGTGCTCAGGCGCACCCCGCCTGCGGAGCACCCGGCCGACCGGGCCCACACCTTCCGGGTCGTCACGTCCTCGCCCCAGGGCTGGCTGACCGAGACCGTGGGCGTGGCGGGCGCCGAGACGCCGTACGGGAGCACGGCGGAGGCGGTCGTGCTCGACCCGTACGAGGACACGTGGGCGGCCACCTTGGTGGACCCGGCGACGCTGCGGTCCTTGCCGACATTGCTGCCCACCATCGAGGACGCCCTGGTGCGCTCCGGGGTGTGGAACAGCGTGCGCAGCACCTTCCACCAGGGCCTGGTGGACCCCGAGGACGTGATCGGCCTCGTCGAGGCCACCATCGAGCACGAGGACAACGACGACGCGATGCGGTACGTCGTGCCGTGGGCGATCAGCAGAGGGGCCGGCCTCTCGGGTGACCCGACCCGAGGCGAGCGGCGGATCCACCACGCCCTGTGGCGTCGTACCACCACCGCACCGGCCGGCTCGACCCTGCAGCTGGGCGCCTTCCAGGGCGTCGTCGCGACCTCCCACGACGAGCAGCAGCTGCGGGGCTGGCTGGGTGGTGACACCCCCGAGGGCCTGATCCTGGATCTGGACGTGCGCTGGGCGATCTGGGTGCGGTTGGCCACCCTCGGGTGCACCGACCCGAGCGAGCTGCAGCGAGCACTGGAGGACGAGCCGACCGCCCAGTCCCGGGTCGAGCACTCGCGCGCCATGGCCTCGCTGCCCAACACCGAGGCCAAGGCGTGGGCCTGGCAGCGGTTCACCGGGGAGGTCGACGCCTCCAACTACGAGCTCGAGGCTGCCGGACTGGGGATGTGGCGAGTGGGACAGGACGCGCTCACCGAGCCGTACGCGCAGCGCTACCTCGAGGAGCTGCCCACCCTGTCCCGCGCTCACGAGGGTTGGGTGCTCGGGACCGCGGTGACCGCGTTCTTCCCGCTGACCTGCCTGTCCGAGGAGCTGGTCGAGGCCGCCGAGCGGGTGGCGGCCGACGAGGCGCTGAACCTGACGGTGCGGCGCAACCTCGTGGACGCGACCTACGAGCTCACCCGCCGGATCGCCGTCCACCGCAGGTTCGTGGCCCCCAAGCCCGCCTAGACATCACACCTAGGCGGGCTCTTCTGCGCCCAACAGCGGGCCGCCGCGGCGTGGAGCCTCAGAACTGTCGGTGCCGGCTCATAGGTTCCTCTTGTGCGGATCCTCCACACCTCCGACTGGCACCTGGGGCGCGCCTTCCACCGCGAGGGCATGCTGACCCACCAGCGCGCCTTCGTCGAGCACTTGCTCGAGGTGGTGGAGACCCGGCAGGTCGACCTGGTCGTGGTGGCGGGCGATGTCTACGACCGCGCCCTGCCCCACCTGGATGCGGTTCGGCTGGCCGACGAGGCGTTCGCCCGCCTGGCCGCCTCGCGCGCCAGGACCGTGGTGACCAGCGGCAACCACGACTCGGCCCTGCGCTTGGGGTTCGGCTCCCGGCTGATCGACGCGGCCGGCGTACACATCCGCACCGACGCCTCCGGGGTCGGGGTGCCGGTCGAGCTGAGCGACGAGCACGGGCCGGTGCTGGTCTACGGCATCCCCTACCTGGACCCGGACGCGGTCCGGGAGCCGTGGGGGCTGAAGGTACGCAGCCACGAGGCCGCGCTGACCGAGGCGATGCGTCGGGTGCGGGCCGACCTGGCCACCCGGGGCGCCCACGCGCGCTCGGTGGTGCTGGCCCACGCGTTCGTCGCGGGCTGCGCACCCTCGGACTCCGAGCGCGACATCAGCGTCGGCGGAGTCTCGATCGTGCCGACCTCGCTCTTCGACGGCGTCAGCTACACCGCCCTGGGGCACCTGCACGGTGCGCAGACGCTGACCCCATCGGTCCGGTACTGCGGGTCGCCCCTGGCGTACTCCTTCTCCGAGGCCGACCATCTCAAGGGCTCGTGGCTGGTGGACCTGGACGCCGACGGCTTCGCCGACTGCGAGTTCGTGCCGTCGCCGGTGCCCCGGCCGTTGGCCAGGCTGACCGGGACGCTGGAGGGGCTGCTCGACGACCCCGGGCTGAGCGCCCACGAGGACTCGTGGGTGCAGGTGACGCTGACCGACGCGGTCCGGCCGCTGCGCGCCATGGACCGACTTCGGGAGCGCTTCCCCCACACCCTGGTGATCGGGTACCAGCCCACGGGCGGCGCCGAGGTGCGTACCCCGGCCGCTCGCACGGCCGGGCTGAGCGACCACGAGATCGCGCTGGCGTTCGTCGCCGAGCTGCGCGGCTCGCCCGCCACCGCCGCCGAGTCGTCGCTGCTGCAGCATGCGGCCGAAGCCAGCCGGCCCGAGACCGACACCATGGTCACCTCGGCCTCGGGGGCTGAGCGATGAGGCTGCATCACCTGCGCATCACCGCCTTCGGCCCCTTCGCCGACACCGTGGAGGTCGACTTCGACGAGCTGGGGGCCGACGGGCTGTTCCTGCTCTGCGGCGCCACCGGCGCCGGGAAGTCCAGCGTCTTGGACGCGATCTGCTTCGCCCTGTACGGCGACATCCCGGGCGACCGGGCACCCGCCCGGAGGCTCCGCTCGGACCACGCCCGACCAGGGGTCAACCCGGAGGTCGTCCTGGAGGCCACGTTGGCCGGCCGGCGGCTCCGCTTCGTCCGCTCCCCCGCCTGGCAGCGGCCCAAGAAGAAGGGCACCGGCACCACCCACCAGCAGGCCTCGGTTCGCCTGCTGGAGTCTCGCGCGGGCGTCTGGGATCCGGTCTCCCACCGACTCGACGAGGTCGGCGACCAGGTCGCCGCCCTTCTGGGCATGAACCTGGCCCAGTTCTGCCAGGTCGCCATGCTGCCCCAGGGGAGGTTCCAGGCCTTCCTGCGCGCGAAGGCCGACGAGCGGCAGGCCGTGCTCCAGCAGCTGTTCGGCACCGGGCGGTTCACGCGGATGGAGTCGTGGCTGCGCGATCACCGACTCGCGCTGCACCGCACCTCCCGAGTCCACCACGACACCGTCGCCGGGCTGGTCAACCGGATGTGTGAAGCGGCCGGCCAGCAGAGCCCGGCCGACTGGGACCTGCGCGCCTTGGAGGCGGTGGCCGACACAGGAGACCTGGCGTCGTGGGCCGAGCAGCTCGGTGCCGAGGCAGGCGCGCAGGCCGACCGGGCGCAGTCGGCCCTCCCCCAGGCACAGCAGCAGGAGCTCGACGCGCGGCGGCGCGTGGACTCCGGTCGAGCTCTGTCGCAGCTGCAGGACCAGCACCGCCTCGCGGGCGTGCAGTGGGCAGCACTGGAGGCCACAGCGCCCGAGCAGCGCCACCGGCAGGCCGAGCTGGCGGCGGCCCGACGTGCGGCCACCCTGGCCCCGCTGATCCGGCTCACCGAGCAGGCCGCGGGCGACACCGAGGCCAGGCAGGCTCGGAGCGCCGAAGCACTGCAGGCACTGGGCACGGAGCTCACCCTGGCCGATCTGGGCTCGGTCTTGGCCCGCGACCTTCCGGTCCGGCCATCGTCGAAGACCGCGGCGACGAACCCGCACGCCGCCCTGGTCGAGTGGGCCGAGCAGGTGCAGCAACTGCTGGACGAGCGAACCGCCGCCTGGGCGCCGCTGGCCGGCACGGACCAACGGATCGAGCAGGTGGCGGCGGCGCAGGCCGCGGCCGCGACGTCCCTGGCCACGACCACCGGACAGCTCGCCGAGACCAGCGCCGCGCTCGCGGCGGCCCCGGAACGCGTGGCCGGTCTCCGCCTCGAGCACGCCTCGGCCCTGGCCGCCGCCACGACGTTGGAGCGGCTCGAGCAGGACGCGGGACAGCTGGAGAGCCGGATCCTCAGCGGCCAACGGGCCGAGGAGCTGGCGGCCGAGCTGAGCCGGGTCGAGACCGAGCGCCAGGACATCCGCGCCGACGTCCAGGCACGCACCCAGACGTGGCTGGACCTGAGGGAGGCGCGGCTGCACGGCATGGCCGCGGAGATCGCCGGCTCCCTCATCGTCGGTGGCTCGTGCCCCGTGTGTGGTTCGTGCAGCCATCCCGCCCCGGCCCAGACGATGCCGGGCGCCCCGCAGGCCGAGGACGAGCGCTCCGCGCTGCGCCAGGTCGACGACGCCAAGGCCGTGCTGCAGGTCCACGACGACCGCGTGCACCAGGTACGACAGCAACTCGAGGCCGCCCGGATCGCCGCCGGCCAGGAGGCCCTGGGGGCCCTGCGCCTTCGGCTCAGCACCGTGCGCACCGAGCGCGACCAAGCCGCTGCGGCCGCCGCTCGGGTCCAGGAGCTGGCCGCGGAGCTGTTCGAGCTCGAGCGGCTGACCGAGGCGCTCCAGCTCCGGGAGTCCGAGCAGCGGGTGCTGCTGGCAACTCAGGAGGAGCAGCGACGCGCCGCCGACCGGGAGCTGGCCGAGCTCGTCGCACTGCGAGACAGCGCCCTGACCGACAGCGGCCACGCCGATCTGGAGTCGCTGCTGGAGCAGGTCCGCACCCTGTCCGGGCTGGTCGTCGCCTTCGTGGAGCACGCCCGCGCCGCCGCCCAGGCTCAGGATCACCTGGAGCAGCAGGAGGCGGCGCTGCGAGAGTCGTTGTCCGAGCAGGGGTTCCCCGACGCGCAGGCCGCGCGCGCGGCGTACCGGGGCCGCGAACAGTGCCAGCGCCTCGAGCAACGCATCCAGCGGCATCTCAGCGAAGAGGCCCGGCTCGGCGAGCTGCTGCGCGACCCGGAGCTGGTCGCCGCCGCCGAGGCCACACCCCCGGACCTGGAGGCGCTGGAGTCCGATCACCGCCGCAGCGCCCACGAGCTGACCCACCTCCAGGTGCTGGCCGACCGCGCCGGTGCCTGCGCCACGCGGCTGGTCGCCCTCAACGGCGAGCTGCTCGACTCGCTGCGGCGGTGGGAGCCGCTGCGCGAGGAGCTGACGGTGGTGACCGACCTCAGCGCGTTCGTGGAGGGCAAGTCGGCCGACAACCGACTCCAGATGAGGCTGGCCGCCTACGTGCTGGGATACCGGCTCTCCCAGGTGGTCGCGGCCGCCAACGCCCGGCTCAGCGCGATGAGCGACCAGCGCTACTGCCTGGAGCACACCGGTCAACGGGGTGCCCGCGAGACCCGCGGCGGCCTGAGCCTGCTGGTGCGCGATGCCTGGACTGGCCAGACCCGAGACCCCGTCACCCTGTCCGGCGGCGAGACGTTCGTGGTCTCCCTGGCGCTGGCGCTCGGCCTGGCCGACGTGATCACCCAGGAGGCCGGCGGGGCCGACCTGGACACCCTGTTCGTCGACGAGGGCTTCGGCTCACTGGACACCGACACCCTCGACGATGTGCTCGACACCCTGGACAACCTCCGGACCGGCGGCCGCGTCGTCGGCGTGGTCAGCCATGTCACCGAGATCCGAGAGCGCATCCCCACTCAGCTGCACGTCGACAAGGGCCGCGAGGGCTCCCACCTGAGGGCGATCACCGTGCGGTGAGGGCGCCAGGGACGCTGATTGCGCTGGGGGCGGCAGCGAGTCAGGTGGCCACGAACAGGCAGAACGGGTGACCGGCCGGGTCCGCCAGCACGTACAGCGGCTCGTCGGGGTCCTCGCTGCGATCCAAGACCAGGCGTGCGCCGAGCGCCTCGGCCCGCGTGCGGTGCCGCTCCAGCTCTTCGACGCTGGACACGGTGAAGTCGAGGTGCAGCTGCATCGGCACCTCGTGGGAGGGCCAGGTGGTGGGGGTCAGCCGATCGACCTGCTGGAACGCCAATCGGCGGGCACCGTCCGGTGACACCAGCACGAGCCAGTCCACCTCCTCGCCCGCGCCGCTCTGCTCATCACCGGGCTCATCACCGGGCTCATCACCGGGCCGATACGGCCAGCCCAGCAGGAGGCGGTAAAACTCGGCGAGGCCCCGCACGTCCGTGGTGTCCAGCGCTGTCTGCCACAGCTGCGGGAACGACTCCTCAGCCATGCGCGCCCCAGGCGCTGGTGTCCAGGCCCCACTCGCTCGCCACCCGCTGCCCCTGGACTCCGTAGAGCACGCGCAGCGACTCGACCAGGCCCTCGGGCGGCTCCCAGGACGCGGCGCTGCTGGAGCGCGACGGGCGGTCGACATCCCTCAGCGCCACCGGCGCCAGACCCAGGCGCGCCCACACCGCATCGACGGCGGCCTGGGGATCGCGGCGTACCTGCTCGTAGACCATCACCAGCATCCGATCCCGGCCCACCGCGTTGGCCCACATCGCCAGCTGGTCGGCGTAGAAGCCGCTGAACGCCTGCACCGTGATCGGCACCGGGTACGGCCACGGCGAGGAGGCCCGCGTGGCGGCCAGGCGCATCGCCGACAGGAAGCGCTCCACCGGGTCGCGCAGCAACACCAGCACCGGGGCCTGGGGCGCCAGCAGGCGCGCCGCAGTGAACGGCGCCGAGGCGTGGCGCAGGTACTGCGGCGTCCACTCCCCCCGGGCCACACCGTCGCTCGGGAACAGGTCCAGATAGCTCGACGCCGGCTCGACTCGGTCCCCGACCTTGTGCAGCAGATGCTGCTCCTTCTTGTGGTTCAGGCCGAGGCCCACGCCGTGGTGCTGGCACAACAGATCGGTGAACCAGGTGGTGCCTGAGCGTTGCGCGCCGATCCCAAGCCAAGCCGGTCCGTTCATGGCCCGACCCTACCGACCGCGCTAGTTTCGACCCATGAGCCAACCCGGCATCGACCCGACCTTCCTCGCGCTGCCCTACCGGGAGCTGGGCGCGATCGCTCTCACCCACGCGCAGTCGTGCGGAGCCACCCATGCCGACTTCCGCTTCGAGCGCGTCAGGTACCAGCACCTCGCGGTGCGGGACGGGGCGCTGCAAGGTGCCGGGGACAGCGAGGACCTCGGGTTCGCGGTCCGGGTGATCCATCGTGGCGCGTGGGGGTTCGCCAGCGGGGTGGTCCTCACGCCCGAGGAGGTACGCCGGGTCGCCACCCAGGCGATCGCGGTCGCCGAGGTCGCCGCCAGCATGACCACGACGCCGGTCGAGCTCGCACCCGAGCCGGTCTACGACGACGTCACCTGGGTCTCGGCGTACCAGGTCAACCCGCTCCAGGTGCCCACCGCCGACAAGGTGGGGGTGCTCGTCGACTGGACCAACCGGCTGACCGCGCACCCGGCGGTCGAACACGCCGCCGCCTCCCTGCTGCAGGTGCAGGAGAACAAGTACTACGCCGACCTGGCCGGCACCCGCACCACGCAGCAGCGGGTCCGGATGGCCCCGCACTTCGAGGCCATGGGCTCCGACCACGCCAGCGGCACCTTCGACTCCATGGCGACCATCGCCCCGCCGGTGGGCAAGGGCTGGGAGTACCTGACCGACGGCTCCTGGGACTGGGACGCCGAGCTGGCTGAGGTGCCCGACCTCCTCGCCGAGAAACTGGTGGCCCCCGGCGTCGAGCCCGGCCGCTACGACCTGGTGATCCACCCCTCCAACCTGTGGCTGACCATCCACGAGTCGATCGGGCACGCCACCGAGCTGGACCGGGCCCTGGGCTACGAGGCCAACTACGCGGGCACCTCGTTCGCCACCTACGACCAGCTGGGCACCCTGGTCTACGGGTCGCCGGTGATGCACGTGGTCGGAGATCGGACCCACCCCCACGGGCTGGCGAGCGTCGGCTACGACGACGAGGGCGTGCTGACCCAGAGCTGGGACATCGTGCGCGACGGCATCCTGGTCGGCTACCAGCTGGACCGGTCGATGGCCCACATGAAGCCCGAGCTCAACCCCAACGGTGATCCCGAGCATCCCACCGGCCGGTCCAACGGCTGCGCGTACGCCGACTCCCCCGGTCACATTCCGATCCAGCGGATGGCCAACGTGTCGCTGCTGGCGGACCCCGACGGGCCGTCCACCGAGGAGCTGGTCTCCCGGGTCGAGCGCGGCATCTACGTCGTCGGCGACAAGTCCTGGTCGATCGACATGCAACGGTTCAACTTCCAGTTCACCGGGCAGCGGTTCTACCGGATCACGGACGGGCGGCTGTCCGGCCAGCTGCGCGACGTCGCCTACCAGGCGACCACCACGGAGTTCTGGGGTTCGATGGAAGCGGTCGGCGGCCCCCAGACGTGGGTGCTCGGCGGCGCCTTCAACTGCGGCAAGGCACAGCCGGGACAGGTGGCCGCGGTCAGCCACGGGTGCCCGACCTCGCTGTTCCGGGACGTGCGGATCCTCAACACCGGCGAGGAGGCAGGCAAGTGAGCACCCCTAGCACCAACGGCAGCACCACCCTCAGCCCGCAGGAGCTCGTGGAGCGCGGGCTGGCGGCCAGCACCGCGGACGACTGCATCGTGATCCTGAGCAACGAGACCAGCGCGAACCTGAGGTGGGCCAACAACACCCTGACCACCAACGGCGTGATGCACGGCCTGTCGGTGACGGTGATCTCGTTCGTGCGCTCCCCCGCGGGCACGGCCGCCGGATCCGTCTCGGGGGCGGCGAGCACAGCCGAGCAGGTCGCCTCGCTGGTCGAGGCCGCGGACGCCGAAGCCCGCGCGTCCACCCCGGCCGAGGACGCGGCCGACCTGTTCGGCGACTGGGTCAGCCCCGACTGGGCCGAGCCGCCCGCGACCACCGACATCACCGTGTACGCCGACTTCGCGCCCGCCCTGGGCGAGGCGTTCGGCCGCGCCGAAGCCGGCAACCGGGTGCTGTACGGGTTCGTCAACCACGAGGTGAGCACGACGTACCTGGGCTCCACCGCGGGGCTCCGGATCCGGCACGTCCAACCCACCGGCCACTACGCCTGCACCGGCAAGACCGCGGACCTGGCGCAGAGCGCCTGGGTCGGTGGCGCCACCCGGGACTTCCGAGACGTCGCCGCACTGGCCATGGAGGAGTCGGTGGCCCACCGCCTGGCGTGGGGGTCGCGGCAGGTCGAGCTGCCGGCGGGTCGGTATGACACGATCCTGCCGCCCACCGCGGTGGCGGACCTGATGATCGACACCTACTGGAGCGCCGGTGCCCGCGTGGCGCACGAGGGTCAGTCGGTGTTCAGTCGGCGTGGCGGGGGCACCCGGATCGGCGAGCAGGTCGCCCGCTCCGGGGTCTCGCTCTTCTCCGACCCCGGGTACCCCGGGCTGGAGTGCGCCCCGTTCGTGGTGGCGACCTCCTCGGGCAACGCCTCGTCGGTCTTCGACAACGGCATGGTCTGCGAGCGCACCGACTGGATCAGTGACGGCCGGCTGGCGGCCCTGGCGCAGACCCGCCACTCCGCCCGGCTCACCGGCCAGCCGCCGACCCCGGGGATCGACAACCTGGTGTTGAGCGTGGATGACGGCGTCGGTGACGTGGCCGACCTGGTCGCCGGCACCGAGCGCGGCCTGCTGCTGACCTGTCTGTGGTACATCCGCGAGGTGGATCCGCAGGTCCTGCTGCTGACGGGCCTGACCCGCGACGGGGTCTACCTGGTGGAGGGCGGTGAGATCACGGGTTCGGTGAACAACTTCCGGTTCAACGAGAGCCCGCTGGACCTCCTCAACCGGTTCACCCACGCCAGCGGCACTCACCCGGCGTTCAGTCGAGAGTGGGGCGATGACTACTTCAGCCGCACGGCGATGCCGGCCCTGCGCGTGCCGGACTTCAACATGTCCAGCGTCTCGCAGGCGCGTTAGCGCCCGGGGATGGGCGCCTGCGGGTCGTACGGCACCCGCGTGTAGACGAAGGTGGCGGCCTCGAGGTGCGCGATGTCGCCGGGCTCGCCCGCAGCGTCAGCATCGGCGGGTCGGCGTACCACCCGAAGCCGCTCGCCGCGGTGGTAGCCGTCGACCCCGACGAACCCGTCCGCGGCCGCCTCGAACCGGTCGCTGAGCCCACGCCCGGCGAGCTCGTGGAACTCCAGGCCGTGGTTGTGCCACCGCACGTCGAAGGCGGTGTTGCCCCAGAACCAGATCCCGGTGAGCTCCCGGGCCGCCTCGGGGACCGAGTCGGTCGGCGACCACGGCCGCGGCGGCGGTTCGCAGGCAGTGCCCTCCGCCAGGTCGCGGGCCAACGCCTCGGGTGCGCAGCCGGTGGTCGCATTGGTCAGGAGCGCCACCCCGCGCCCGGAGTCCCGGTTCACGAAGAGCGCGGCCAGGTGCCCGGGCATCGAGCCGGTGTGCCCCACCCAGGGGCTCCCGGCGATCACGGACAACCGCAGGCCCAGCCCGTACTCGGGGGTATGCGGCAGGCTCATGGCGGCCAGGGTGCTCGCGGAGAGCACCGAGTCGTGCCCGTCGGCGAGGAACCGGCCCCACCGGGTGAGGTCGCCCACCGTGCTCCACAGCTGCCCGGCCGGCGCCATCGAACCGGTGTCGGTGTCCGGCTCGACCTGAAGGATGCCGGTGAAGTGCTGCACGCTGTAGCCGCGCTGCGCCGCGGGCCCGGGGTGGTAGCTGGTCCGCGTCATGGCCAACGGGGTGAGCAGTCGCTGCTGGACCAGGCGCCACCAGGAGTCCCGCCGCACGCGAGCCACCGCCTCCCCCAGCAGCGCGTAGGCCAGGTTGCTGTAGTGGTAGTACTCCCCCGCCGCGGCCACGGCGTGCATGCCGTCGTTGGCGGCCAGCAACTCCTCGAACGACCCGCGGCCAGCTCGCTCCCACCAGGGGCCGACCGGCTCGCTCTGCATCCCCGACGTGTGGGCGAGCAGGTCGCGCAGCGGGCGGTCCCGGTAGCCGCTCTCGGGGATGACGGTGCCGAGTGGGTCCTCCAGGGACAGCAGCCCCTCGTCGCGGCACTGCAGCACCAGGACCGCGGTCATGGTCTTGGTGATCGACCCGATCCGGTACTGGGCCCCCATTGGGTCCGCCGGGCCAGCCGGGCCTGCCGGGACAGCCCCGGCCCGGCCCTGCCAGGTCGTCCCCGCGCGGTCGAACGTGGCCGCGACGATGCTGGGCAGCCGGCCGGTGGCCTGCGCCGCCTCCAGCCGGACCTGGCGTACGTCGGGACTCATCGCCGGGTGCTCGTCTCGCCTACTCCGCGAACGCCTCGGGAGGCGGGCAGGCACACACCAGGTTGCGGTCGCCGTACGCCTGGTCGATGCGGGCCACCGGCGGCCAGTACTTGTCCGGGTCGATGCCCTGCGGGAAGACGCCGAGCTCGCGCGGGTAGTCCCGGTCCCAGTCCCCGACGAGCGCCCGCGCGGTGTGCGGTGCGTGGCGCAGCGGCGAGGTCTCGGGGGTCCACTCACCCGCGGCCACCCGGTCGATCTCGCCCCTGATCGCGATCATCGCCTGCACGAACCGCTCGATCTCCTCGAAGTCCTCGGACTCGGTGGGCTCGACCATCAGGGTGCCGGCGACCGGGAACGACATCGTCGGCGCGTGGAACCCGAAGTCGACCAGCCGCTTGGCCACGTCGTCCACGCTCACCCCGGTCTGCTTGGTGATCGCCCGCAGGTCGAGGATGCACTCGTGGGCCACCAGGCCCGAGTGCCCCCGATAGAGCACGGGGAAGTGCTCCTCCAGCCGGGCGGCGATGTAGTTGGCCGATAGGACCGCGCAGGCGGTCGCCCTGGTCAGGCCGGGGCCGCCCATCAGCCGCATGTAGGCCCAGGAGATCGGCAGGATGCCGGCCGACCCGTACGGCGCCGCGCTGATAGGCCCGATGCCGGTCCGCTTGTCCTGCTCCGGGTGGCCGGGGTGGGACGGCAGGTACGGCGCAAGGTGCGCCCCGACCGCCACGGGTCCGACGCCCGGCCCGCCACCGCCGTGCGGGATGCAGAAGGTCTTGTGCAGGTTCAGGTGCGAGACGTCCCCGCCGAACTCCCCCGGCTTGGCGTAGCCGAGCAGGGCGTTGAGGTTGGCACCGTCGAGGTAGACCTGGCCGCCGTGCGCGTGCACCACCTCGCACAGCTGGCTGATGGTGTCCTCGTAGGCGCCGTGGGTTGAGGGGTAGGTGACCATGATCGCGGCCAGCTGGTCACCGTGCTGGTCGCACTTGGCGGCCAGGTCGTCCAGGTCGACCGAGCCGTCGTCGCCGGCCTTGACCACGACGACGCGCATGCCGGCCATCACCGCGGAGGCCGCGTTGGTGCCGTGCGCCGAGGACGGGATGAGGCACACGTCGCGCACCGGCTCACCCTCGGCCCGCCGGTCCTCGTGGTAGGCGCGGATCGCCAGCAGCCCGGCCAGCTCGCCCTGGGAGCCGGCGTTGGGCTGGATCGAGACCCGGTCGTACCCGGTGACCTCGGCCAGCCAGCCCTCCAGGTCCGCGACCAGTCGCCGGTAGCCCTCGGCGTCCTCGGCCGGGGCGAAGGGGTGCAGGTCGGCGAAGCCGGGCAGGCTGACCGGCTCCATCTCGGTGGTCGCGTTCAGCTTCATCGTGCACGAGCCCAGGGGGATCATGCCGCGGTCCAGCGCGTAGTCGCGGGCCGAGAGCCAGCGCAGGTAGCGCAGCATCTGGGTCTCGCTGTGGTGGGTGGAGAAGACCTCGTGGGTCAGGTACGGCGTCTGCCGACGCAGGGCGCTGGGCAGGGCGCCGGGCAGGGCGCTGGCGTCGTCCGACGCCTCGAGCTGCGCCAGGTCGAGGTCCGCCGGCACCTCGAAGGCCTCGAGCACCCGGCGCACCGTGGACTCGGTGGTCACCTCCGAGGTCGACAGGCCGATCCGGTCGGCGTCGACCAGTCGCAGGTGCAGCCCCAGCTCCCGGGCGGCGGCGTGCACCTGCGGGGCTCGGCCCGGCACCCGCACGCTGATGGTGTCGAAGAACTCGGCGTGCTCGACCTCCACCCCCGAGGCACGCAGGGCCGCGGCCAGCAGGGCGGCGTACCGGTGGGTGCGCTGCGCGATGGCGCGCAGCCCAGCGGGGCCGTGGTAGACGGCGTACATGGCGGCGACCACCGCCAGCAGCACCTGCGCGGTGCAGATGTTGGAGGTGGCCTTGTCCCGCCGGATGTGTTGCTCGCGGGTCTGCAGGGCCAGCCGGTAGGCGGGCCGCCCCTCGGCGTCCACCGAGACGCCCACCAGGCGACCGGGCAGGTGTCGCTCGAGTCCGGCGGTCACCGACATGTACCCGGCATGGGGCCCACCGTAGAAGAGCGGCACCCCGAAGCGCTGGGATGAGCCCACCACCACGTCGGCGCCCAGGGCGCCGGGGGCCTCAAGCAGGGTGAGCGCAAGCAGGTCCGCGGCCACCACCGCGAGGGCGTTGCGCTCGTGTGCCTGGTCGATCACCGCGCGCGGGTCCAGGATCCGACCGCTGGCGCCCGGGTACTGCACCAGCACGCCACACAGCTCACCGTCGGGCAGCCCCTCGCTGAGGTCGGCGACCACCACCTCGATGCCCATCGCCTCGGCCCGGGTGCGCACCACCTCGATGGTCTGCGGCAGGGCGTCGGCGTCCACCACGAACGGCCCGGACGCCTGCCGGTTGGCCCGCCGCACCAGCGTCATCGCCTCGGCCACGGCGGTGCCCTCGTCCAGCAGCGAGGCGTTGGCTGTGGCCAGTCCGGTCAGGTCGCCGATCACGGTCTGGAAGTTCAGCAGCGCCTCCAGGCGCCCCTGGGAGATCTCCGGCTGGTACGGCGTGTACGCGGTGTACCAGGACGGGTCCTCGAGCACGTTGCGCCGCACCACCGGCGGCGTCACGCAGGCGTGGTACCCCAAGCCGATCATCGACTCCGCGGGTCGGTTCAGCTCGGCGAGCGCGCGCAGCTCGGCGGCAACCTCCGGCTCGCTGCCCGCGGCCGGCAGGTGGAGTGACCCGGCTGCGCGGATGCCCGGGGGCACCGCCGCAGCCATGAGCTGGTCCAGCGACTCGAAGCCCAGCTCGGCGAGCATCCGACTCTGGTCGGCTTCGCGGAGCCCGATGTGTCGCTCGAGGAAGGGCGCCTCGGGCTCTCCCGCGAACTGCTCGGGCTGGGACTGGTCGGACATGGCCACGCTCCAGGGGTTGGACGATCGTCACGGTCGCCTCCCCCTCTGTCGCATCGAGACACCGATGCTTCAGAGTCGCCTGCCGTGCGCGGTCCTTGGTGCCTGAGAGGTTCCGGGGAGGAATTGCCCCTTCGGCGCTGGTGGCGGCCCCACCAGGACTCTCCCGCGCGGGATCGTCAGCGCGCCAGATCCTACCCTCTCCCCCACATGCGACGAGGCCGCCGGAGTCTCCGGCGGCCTCGTGTGCGTGGGTGGTGTGCGGCGCTCAGCCGATCCGGCGTGCGGCGCGACGCGCGGCGAGCTCATCGCCGGGCACCGGCTCGCCGGGCTCGGCGGTGGTGCGCTCGCTGGGCAGCTCGGCCAGCGTGCCCTCGATCTCTCGCCACACTCCCCCGATGGCGATGCCGAAGACGCCCTGGCCGCCCTGCAGCAGGTCGATGACTTCGTCGTTGCTGGTGCACTCGTAGACCGACGCGCCGTCACTCATCAGGGTGACGCGGGTCAGGTCGTCGGTGCCCCTCTCGCGCAGGTGCTGGACCGCGGTGCGGATCTGCTGAAGCGAGATGCCGGCGTCCAGCAGCCGCTTGACCACCTTGAGCAACAGGATGTCGCGGAAGGAGTACAGCCGCTGGGAGCCGGAGCCGGTGGCGCCGCGCACCGTCGGCTCGACCAGCCCGGTGCGGGCCCAGTAGTCGAGCTGCCGGTAGGTGATGCCGGCAGCGTTGCAGGCGGTGGGCCCGCGGTAGCCGGTGTCGCTGGGCAACGGCGAGACGTCGTCGCTGAACAGCAGCCCCTGCTCCTCCGCGACCTCCGCCGCGTGCTGCGCCTCGGCCTGGGCCGCTGCGTCCTGCTCGTTCTCGTTCACACCCACGGGAGCCTCCGTCGTCTACTCCGCTGGCGGTAACTCCCTCGGGGGGAAGAGGTCGGGCTGCCGGGTGGCAACCACAACGGTGGAGTTACAGCGGAGACAGTTCAAGGTAAGCGGCGCGGCTCGGCAGGGTCAATCACGCGCGCGGCGTGTCGCAACCCTCAAGTTCAACTAGAGGGTGAGGGTTCAGGTGCTCTCGAAGTCCTCGGGAGTGACCTGGTCGAGGAACTCCCGGAACCGCTCGACCTCGTCCTCCTGCTCGGCCGGCACGGCCAGTCCGGCCTCGTCCAGCACCTCCTCGCTCACCACGATGCGGGTCCCGGTGCGCAGGGCCAGGGCGATGGAGTCCGAGGGGCGCGCACTCACCTCGACCCCGGAGTCGAAGACCAGAAGGGCGAAGAACACGCCGTCCTTCACGTCGATGATCCGCACCTCCTGCAACACCGAGCCGGTGGCGGCCAGGACGTCCTTCATCAGGTCGTGGGTCAGCGGGCGGGGCGGTACGACGCCCTGCTGCGCGAACGCGATGGCGGTGGCCTCGACCGCGCCGATCCAGATCGGCAGATATCGCTCGCCGGAGACCTCCCGCAACAGCACGATGGGCTGGTTGGAGGGCATCTCCACCCGGACTCCGATCACGTCAACCTCGCGCACCCTTTCACCCTACTCCGGACGGCACCTCGGCCATCCGCGTCGAGTGCCTCAGGAGCCCTGCAGTCCGTTCTTGACCAGGGTGGCGTGCAGTCGGACCGAGAGGGCCGCGATCTGGCTCACCGCGTCGTCCGCGCGGGCCTGCGCGGCGGCGTCCCGCCCGCGCTTCAGCGGGGCGACGACTTGCTCGACCAGGCCCACCTCGCGGTCGGCGGCGGTCTTGAAGGCCCGGAGGTGGCGGGGCTCGAACCCGAAGTCCGCGAGCTCGCGGGCGGTCTGGGCGACCACCAGCATGTCCGTGTCGTAGTGCCCGGTGCCGGCCCTGGGGGTGATCAGCCCGTACTGCTCGAGCTGGGTGAGCAGGTCCTCGGAGATCTCGGCGATCTTCAGCAGCTCACGCCGAGACAGCCGCACCTCCGAGCGCCGGGTGAAGGACTCCGGCGACGGCAACCCGTCGCTGGAGAGCGCGACCTTGGGCACCGTGGGCACCACGGCCTCGATCGGCGGCGGCTCGAGGCCCCGGTCGATGGCCTCCAGGTGCTCACCGATCACCTTCAGCGGCAGGTAGTGGTCGCGCTGCATCCGCAGGATGTAGCGGAGCCGGTCCACGTCGGCCGTGGAGAACTTGCGGTAGCCCGCGGGCGTCCGTTCGGGCTTGATCAGCCCTTTGTCCTCGAGGAAGCGGATCTTGGGGATCGTGACGCCGGGGAAGTCCCGGCGCAGCTCGTCGAGGACCTGCCCGATGTTCATCCGACCCCGGGACGCCGTTGCCGGGGAGGTTGCGGAGACCACGACAGCCCTTGTCAGCTGCTCACGTGGCCGGCGAAGAACACCAGGCGGTACTTGCCGATCTGGACCTCGTCACCGTCGGTGAGCTCGACCGAGTCGATCCGGTCGCGGTTGACGTAGGTGCCGTTGAGGCTGCCCACGTCACTGACCGTGAACCGGGTCTCGGATCGCCTGAACTCAGCGTGCCGGCGCGAGACGGTCACGTCGTCGAGGAAGATCTCGGAGTCCGGATGCCGTCCGGCGGTGACCAGGTCGGTGTCGAGCAGGAACCGGCTGCCGGCCCCGGGGCCGCGCTGGACCACCAGCAGCGCCGAGCCGACCGGCAGGGCGTCGACCGCGGCGGCGTCCACCGGGCTCAACGCCCGGTCCGAGCTCTCGGTGCGATCGGGGGTGATGGTGATGGTCGCCGTGGAGTCGGAACCGGGGGCCGCCTGGGGCACCGCATCGCCTGCTTCGGCGATCCGCGTCCCGCACTGGGAGCAGAATCGAGCGTCGTCCGAGTTGTGCTTTCCGCAAGCCGTGCAGAACGGCATATGTCCTCCGCTTCGCAGGTGACTGGTCGCTGAACTCTCAGGGCCCCACTCTCAGTGCCCGAAGTCCCAGTGCCCAGAGTCTCAGGGCCTAAAGTCTCAGGGCCGAGTTGAGGTTGAAGGTTGCTACGAACCTATCAGCCGTGGCAACCGCGGGTCACCCGCTTTGACAGCACAGACGCAGGTCGGCCCTCAGGACAGGCCGTCGCGGTACGCCGCGGCGTCGAGCAGCCCCGCCACCTCACCGGGGTCGCTCGGCGAGATCTCGAAAAGCCACCCGGCGGCGTACGGGTCGTTGTTCACCAGCTCCGGGGAGACCTCGAGCGCGTCGTTGCGGGCCACGACCTCACCGCTGACCGGGGCGTAGATGTCGCTGACCGACTTGGTGGACTCCAGCTCACCGCACACCGACCCGGCATCCAGCGTGTCCCCCACCGCGGGCAGCGAGATGTAGACGATGTCGCCCAGCGCGTCCTGGGCGAAGTCGGTGATCCCGACCCGCACGGACCCGTCCGCCTCACCCGGGTCGCGCACCCACTCGTGCTCCGCGGTGTACTTCAGGTCGTCGGGGTACATCATCACGGGCTCCTCGGGGATCGTCGACGCACGGGACAGGAGTCGGCTGGACTCACGCAATGGGCCGAGGCTACTGCCCTTCGGCGGCTTCGGCGAAGCCGGTCCTGGGCTGCTCTCGGACGCTCTCGATGTCGATGGCCGTCAGCTCCTCGATGACCACCTCGGCACCCTCCTCGCCCTCCAGCCGCGAGATCGGTCCGCTGGGGAAGGTCAGCCCGGTGTGCAGGGTGTGCGGCTCACCGATCACCTCGAGTACGTACGGCGTCTCCAGCACGACGCCGTCCAGGGTGATCTGGCCGTTGGCCTCGCCGAAGGAGCTCTGGGCCACCAGCCGCACCGTGTCGTTGAACTCCATGGCTTCGGCGCCGGCGGTCCGCAGCTCCTGCACCATGTCGAGCAGCGAGTCGGTCCGCACGCGGCCGGCCTGCTCGGTGATGGTGATCCGCAGGCCGGGGCCGGTGACCGGGACCAGGCCGGCCAGGATGTTCAGGTTGGTCAGCCGCTCCTCGGCCTGCGCGACGGCTGCCTGGCGGGCGTTGGTGTCGGTCTGCAGGTCCTGCTGGGTCTGCTCGAGCCGCTCGATCTCCCGGCGGGCCCGGTCGGAGGTGCCGGTGAGGCCGTTGAGGATCTCGATCAGGTCCTCCTCGCGCCGCCCGGCGTAGGTGTCGTCCAGCTCGGTGCTGCGCACCTGGGTCACCGCGGCGAAGCCGAGCAGCGCCAGCAGCGCCCCGACCACGATCTGGGAGCGCCCGGGGTGGCGCAGCGCCTCGCCCAGGCGCTGCCGACCCGAGCGCTCCGCCGTGGGCTCGGTTGCCTCCGCCGTGGGCTCGGATGCCTCCGCCGTGGACTCGGCGGCCTCGGTGACCTCAGTGGGCTGGGTGGGCTCGGTGGGCTCAGGCATGGAACAGGTGCCGTCTGATCGCGGCCGCGTTGGAGAAGATCCGGATGCCCAGCACCACGATCACGCCGGTGGAGAGCTGGCTGCCGACGCCCAGCTTGTCGCCGATGTAGACGATCGTCGCGGCCAGGATCACGTTGCTGACGAAGGAGACCACGAAGACCTTGTCGTCGAAGAACCCGTCCAGGTAGGCACGCAGGGCGCCGAAGACCGCGTCCAGGGCGGCCACCACCGCGATCGGCAGGTACGGCTCCAGGCCCAGGGGGATGTCGGGCTGGAGCAGCAGCCCAGCCACGATGCCGAGCAGCAGCCCGAGTGCGGCGATCACGGGTTGATCTCCTGGTCCTTGCCCTGGTTGTCGGCAGTGGTCCCGACCACGGCCGATCTCAACGGACGGATCCGCGCTGCCGGCAGTTCGAGGTTGTCATCATCCTCCATCTTGAAGACGAATCCCAAGGTACGCGCCAGGCTGAACCAGACCGCGCCGTGCGTGGTCGAGAGCAGGTCGGCCTCAAGCCTGTCGGGGTCGCCGATGGCGAGGATCTCGTACGGCGGGGCGAGCGGGCGCACGTTCACGTGGATCGCGCGGCCGGTGTTCTGGATCGACGACAGGGCGGTCAGCCGCTGGCCGTTGATCGCGATCGCCTCCGCGCCCGCGGCCCACAGCCCGTCGACCAGGATCACCAGGTCCTCATCCAGCACGACCTGGGTCTCGTCGCCGTTCGGGGCGTCGTCGACGGTGACCCGCAGGCCGGGGCCGCGCACCGCGAGGTAGCCGGTGCTCACCCCGAGCCGCCGTACCCGCGCGTTGATGTCCTGCTCCTGGGCCCGCAGCTCCCGCAGCGACTCGTCGGCCTTGGCGTTGGCGTCCCGCAACTCACCGGCCCGATCCTGCAGGGCGCGGACGTCGGCCTTCTCCTCCCCGATCCGCTCGATCAGGCTCGCCCGACCCAGCGCCTCGACATCGGCGTTCCGTGAGGTCTGGACCGCGGCCACCGCAATCAGGATCCCGAAGATCGCGACGGCCACACCCGTGACCACTCGCCCCGGGCCCCGACCCTCGGGCGGCTCCTGCGCCCCGGCGGCCAGCGCCGCGGCCTTGCGGCGAGCGACGTGCTCGTAGTCCTCGTCCATCGACTGGGAGGTGATCAGCTCCAGCAGCGGCAGCCGCGCGCGCTCGGGCGCCTCCGGCCTCGAGGTCGCCTCGTGCAGGTCCGGCGCGCTCACGCGTGGCTCCGCTTCCGCTCCACCGGGGGCAGCGAGCGCAGCAGGGTGCGCACCTGCCAGGCGTAGAGCAGCCCCGCCCACCAGTACAGACCGATCCCCCACAGGGTGAAGGCCCACCCGAAGACGTTGGCCAGGGTCGGCACCACGCCGCTCCCCTCCCCCAGCAGCAGCAGCGGGAAGGCGTAGAGCAGGTTGAAGGTGGCGGCCTTGCCCAGGAAGTGCACCGGCAGCGAGCTGTAGCCGCGGGTGCGCAGCAGCGGGACCAGGCCCCACAGCAGCAGGTCACGCAGCGGCAGCACCACCGCGACCCACCACGGGACGATCTCGCGCAGCGCCAGGCCGACCACCACCGCGAGGATGTAGAGCCGGTCGGCGACCGGGTCCAGGATCGCGCCGAGTGAGGACCGCTGGTTCAGCCGCCGGGCCAAGAAGCCGTCCAGGTAGTCGGTGAACCCCGAGACCATCAACAGCAGCAGCGCCCAGCCGTCGGCCTGCGGCCCCAGCACCAGCCACAGGAACAGCGGGATCCCGGCCAACCGCAGCAGGCTCAGCAGGTTCGGCACGGTCCACACGCGAGTACTGCGCTCGGACTCCTCTGCCACTCGCGGTTCCTGTCTTCCTCGGCACGGCTACCAGGCGCGCGGACACCACGCGACCCGAGCCAAGAGTAGCCAGCCGGGGGGTGGATTCAGCGGCGCGCTGGGCGGTGAGTGTCCCGCGACCGGCTCCGGTCAGCGGGAGTCCTCCTGGTGGGCCGCGTCCCGGATCTCCCCGACCAGCTCCTCGAGCACGTCCTCCAGGGTGACCAGGCCCAGCACGGCGCCGTCCTCGGTCACCACCCGGCCCATGTGCGCGCCCCGCCGCTGCAACGACTCCAGCGCCGTGTGCAGCGGCTCGTCCGGCCGCACGCTGGCGAACGGGCGCACCCACTTGTCGTCGATGGCCCGCTGCCGCCGCGCCTCGTCGACCTCCAGCACGTCCTTGATGTGCAGGTAGCCCAGCAGTACGCCGTCCTCGCCACGCACCGGGAAGCGGGAGAACCCGGTGGCCGCGCAGACCTCCTCCACCGTGGTCACCTTGGCCCCGCGCGGGATGGTGGTCAGGGTCTCGGGCGGCATGAGCACCGCGCTGACGGTCTTCTCGGTGAAGCCCAGCGCCCCGGCCAGCCGCACGTACTCGTCCGGGGCGATCATCCCCTCGCCGCGCGACTCCTCGACGAGCGCCGCCACCTCCTCGCGGGTGTAGGTCGAGGTCACCTCGTCCTTGGGCTCGACGCGCAGCAGCCGCAGCACCCCGTTGGCGCAGGCGTTGATGCCGACGATGACCGGGCGCAGCACGGTGACCACCAGCATCATCGGCGCCCCCAGGGCCAGGGCGGCTCGCTCGGGGCCGGCGATCGCGATGTTCTTGGGCACCATCTCGCCCAGCACCACGTGCAGGTAGACGACGATCGACATCGCGAGCACGAACGCGATCGGGTGCAGGAGGTTCTCCGGGACCCGGGCCTGGTCCAGCACCGGCTCGATCAGGTGCGCCAGGGCGGGCTCGGCGACCGCACCGAGCCCGAGCGAGCAGATGGTGATGCCGAGCTGGGCCCCGGCCATGACCATGGAGACCTGCTCCATGCTGCGCAGCGTGGCCCGGGCCAGGGCCGAGCCCGCCTCCGCGCGTGGCTCGATCTGGCTACGCCGGGCCGAGATGAGCGCGAACTCGGCGCCCACGAAGAAGGCGTTGCAGGCCAGCAGCAGCAGCGCGACGAGCAGTCCGGTGGCGTCACCCATTGGAGCCTCCCGGGTCCGCGGGCAGGACCCGCAGGGAGATCCGGTCGACCCGCAGCCCGTCCATGCGCTCCACGGTGAGCTCCACGCGGTCGTGGCGAAGCTCGCCGTGCGCGTCGCGGACCGGGACCAGCACCTGGCAGGCGTCGCCGGCCTGCGGCACCTTGCCCAGCTCGCGCACGAGCAGACCGGCGACGGTGTCGTAGTCCTCGTGCTCGGGCAGCACGATGCCGCAGGTGTCCTCGATCTCGTCGGGGCGCAGCAGCCCCGAGACCGTCCAGCTCTGGTCCGAGCGCTGTCGAGCGCGGTCCCCCAGCCGGTCGTGCTCGTCGGAGATGTCGCCGACGATCTCCTCCACGACGTCCTCGAGCGTGACGATCCCGGCCTGGGCGCCGTACTCGTCCAGCACCACGGCCATCTGGAACCCGTCTTGGCGCAGCAGCGCCAGCAGCGGGTCCAGGCGCAACGAGTCCGGGACCACGATCGGGCGGACCATGATGTGCTTGACCCGGGTGGTGCTGCGCTCGTGCACGGGCAGCGCCACCGCGTGCTTGACGTGCACGGTGCCGACCACGGTGTCCTCGCTGTCGAGCACCGGGAAGCGCGAGTGGCCGGTCTGCCGGGCCAGCTCGACCACGGCGATCGCGCGGTCGCCCGCCTCGACGCTGGCGGTCCGCACCCGCGGCGTCATGATCTCGCCGGCGGTGCGGGTGCCGAACTCCACCGACCGCTCCATCAGCTCCGCGGTCTCGGCGTCCAGGGTGCCCTCGTCGGCCGAGCGCTGCACCAGCGAGCTGAGCTCCTGGCTGCTGCGGGCCGAGCGCAGCTCCTCCTGCGGCTCGATCCCCAGCTGCCGCACGATCGCGTTGGCCGACCCGTTCAGGGCCCGGATCGGCCACGCCATCACCCGGGTGAAGCCGCGCTGGAAGCCCTGGGTGGCGCGGGCGGTGGCCATCGGCAGCGCCAGCGCCAGGTTCTTGGGCACCAGCTCGCCGAACAGCATCGTCAGGAACGTGGACAGCACGAGGCCGATGGTGAGCGCGATCGGCGCGACCGCGTTGCCCGGGACCCCGATCCGCTCCAACGGGTCGTCCAGGAGTCGGGCGATGGCCGGCTCGGCCAGGAAGCCGATGGCCAGGTTGGTGATCGTGATGCCGACCTGCGCCCCCGAGAGCTGCGTGGACAGGGTGCGCAGCGCCTGCTGGACGCCGCTCGCGCCGGGCTCACCCGACTCCGCGGCCCGGTCCACCGCGTTGCGGTCGACGGTGACCAGCGAGAACTCGGCGGCCACGAACACGCCACACACCGCCACCAGCAGCAGCGAGAGGGCCAGCAGGATCCACGGGGTCATCTGGGCGCTGAGGAACCTTCGTCGTCGGTGGTGATGACGAGACTGTAGCGGTCGCCGCCTAGGCTTGGGCGCATCGCCAGCGGCCGTCGGGGCCGTGACCGAGACGCGAGGTATGGGGGTCGGACTCGATCATGGTGGCTGCCTGGAAGCGGGTGGGTCCTGCCCTCCTGCTGATCGCCCTGGCCGCGCTGATCACGGCTCCCCTGACCCGGCCCGTGGAGTCGGCGGGGTCGGCGACCCTGGTCGCCGGCGCCGACGACCGACCCAACATCGTGCTGGTGATGACCGATGACCAGAACGACTACGACCTGCAGTGGATGCCGCTGACCCGCGAGGCGCTGCAGGCCGACGGCATCGAGTTCACCGACGCGATCTCACCGCACCCGCTGTGCTGCCCGGCCCGAGCCGAGCTGGTCACCGGGCAGTACGCCCAGAACAACGGGGTCCGGCACAACGCCGGGCCGCACGGCGGCTTCGCGGCCCTGGACTCGGCCGACACCATCGGCGCGTGGTTCACCCGGGCCGGCTACCAGACCGGCTTCGTGGGCAAGTACCTCAACGGCTACCAGGCCCGGCACGGGGCGGAGCCGGGGTGGACCCGGTGGGACGCCCTGACCACCGGGGTCTACGACTACCGGGACTTCGGCTTCTACAACGACGGTCGCGGGCAGGACCTGTACCGCGACGCCTACGTCACCGACGCCATCGCCGAGCGCACCAACGAGATGGCCCGCGAGCTCTCCTCGGACCCGGAGCCCTTCCTGCTCTACTCCTTCCACGTGGCTCCGCACTACCGGTTCGACAAGCAGGTGGCCACCCTGCCGCCGGCCGCCTCCCCGAGGGTCCGCGGCCGGTTCGCCGACGCCCGGCCGCCGTCGCTGGACAAGCCGAGCTTCGGTGAGCGCCGGGTGGCCGACCAGCCGAGGGTGCTGCGCAACCGCCGGGTGCCCGAGAGGACCGAGGTCCGCGCCTGGTTCCGGGCGCGGGTGGCCAGCCTGCAGGCGGTGGACCGCGCGGTCTCCTCCCTGGTGCGCACCCTGCAGCAGGCCGGTGAGTGGGACAACACCTACCTGTTCTTCACCTCCGACAACGGGTACGCCCTGGGTGAGCACCGGCTGATGGGCAAGAACGTGCTGGTCGAGGAGGCGATGCAGGTGCCGCTGCTGGTGCACGGCCCCGGTATCGCCGGCGGCACCACCTCCCAGGCCCCGGCGACGCTGGTGGACCTGCCGGCCACCTTCGCCGACCTGGCCGGGCTGCGACCGGGGCGGGTGGTGGACGGCGCCTCGCTGGTGCCGTACCTGACCGGGAGGCCGGGTGACTTCCGCGACACCACCCTGGTGCAGACCGGGCGCAGCGACGGCGACGGCTGGGACTACCGCGGCGTGCGGACCAGCCGCTACCTGTACGCCGTCTCCGGCGCTTTCTCGGGCGACGGGGCCGATGGGGCCGACGTGGTGCTCTACGACGGCGAGCGAGACCCCTGGCAGCTGGTCAACCGGGCCGAGGATCCGGCGTACGCCGAGGTGCGGGCGCGGCTGGAGGAGCGCCGCGCCCAGCTGATCGGCTGCGCGGGCTGGTCCTGCAACCGCGCCTTCGGCGAACTGCCCACCCCCCTGGAGGTGACCGGGGACCGGCTCCCTCGGCGCTCGGCGCGGGCCGCGAAGGCACCCACAGTGTCGGAGGCGCAGTCATGACGAACGTCGCCGTCGCGGCCCCCAACGAGGCCTCCGCGGACGCCGGCGAGTCGGTGGCCCGGGCCGGCGGCAACGCGGTGGACGCCGCGGTGGCCGCCGCCCTGGTGACCATGGTCAACGAGGTGGGGCTGGTCTCGCTGAGCTCCGGCGGCTTCGTGACCGTGCAGCCGGCCGGCGGCGCGGCGGCGTACACCGTGGACGGGTGGATGGACATGCCGGGACGCGGCGTCCAGCTGCCCGCGGGGGCGGGCACCTGGGACATCCACACCGGGTACGGCGGCGGGGTCGACATCACCATCGGGCCCGGGTCGGTGGCCACCCACGGGTCGGTGGCCGCCCTGGGCGAGGTGCACCGACGCGAGGGCCGGCTGCCGTGGGCCGAGGTGGTCGCGCCGGCCACGGCGGTGGCTCGCGACGGGTTCCGGCTCGGCGCCGCGTCCCGCTACTACCTGGCCTACGTGCACGACTCCATCTTCGGGTGGGACCCGGACAGCTACGCCGCGGTGCACGACGCCAACGGCGAGGTCACCACCTCCCCGATCGTGCTGCCGCACCTGGCCGACTCACTCGAGCTGGTCGCCGCACAGGGGCCCTCGGCGCTGCACACCGGCGAGCTGGCGCACCTCATCGGCGCCGACGTCCGGGCCCGCGGCGGGCTGCTGGGCGCCGAGGACCTGGCCGCCTACCGACCGCAGATCCGGGAGTCGCTGACCACCCGGATCGACGACTGGACGCTGTCGACCACCCCGGCGCCATCGGTGGGCGGGGTGTGCGTGGCCGCGATGCTGCGGCTGCTCGACGGCTTCCCCCGCAACCGCTGGGACCAGGAGGACATCGACCACCTGATCCGCACCCAGCGCGCCATCCTGGGGCACCGGCTGGAGTACCTGGACCACTCGGTGGACCCGGAGCGCGACGCCGCGCGGATGCTGGACCTGGTCGCCCAGGGGGTGCTGACGGGCAGCGAGTCGGGCTCGACCGCGCACGTCTCCGCGGCGGACACCGACGGTCGCGCCTGCTCGGTGACCGTCTCCTCGGGCTACCTGTCCGGGATGATGGCCAAGGGCACCGGGATCTGGCTCAACAACAGCCTGGGTGAGCAGGAGCTCAACGCCCGCGGGCTGCACGCCGCGGAGCCCGGCACCCGCCTGATGTCCAACATGGCGCCGACGGTCGCGCAGCACCGCGACGGCTCGGTGCTGGCGATCGGCTCCCCCGGCGCGAGCCGGATCTCCACGGCGATCGTGCAGGCGCTGGCCAACTTCGTGGCCGGTATGGGGCTGCAGGAGGCGATCCACCACCGGAGGCTGCACGTGCACCACGCGGGTCGCCCCGACGAAGAGGTGCAGGTGGAGACCGAGCTCTCCATGTACTACGGCGGGGTCGGCGCGGCCCTGGCTCGCCCCGACGGGCACCTGGTCGCCGCCGCCGACCCGCGCCGCGAGGGCGCGGTGCGCACGGTGCTGCGGGGTCAGAACGGGTAGCCCGGTCAGGACCGATAGCCAGTCAGAACCGATAGCCCAGGGTCTCGATGGTCAGGGCGAACTGCTCGGCCACGATCTCGGCGTCGCCGGGGCCGTAGAGGTCGCGGTAGTGCGGCCCGCTGCTGGACTTGGCGTGCGGCAGCCCCAGGTCGGGCAGACCCAGCCTGGCCGCGACGTCGGCCAGGGCAGCCGGCAGCTCCTCGTAGCGGTACAGCTGGTCGACCGCGATCGCCGCACCGATCCGGTAGATCCGCTGGTTGCGCGCCAGCCGCTCCACCCGCGGCGAGCGCACGAACTCGGCGAACGAGCGGTCCCAGTCGGCCCGGCGCGCGCTGAACCGGTAGGACGAGGCGACCACGTCCCACGGGTTGCGCTCGACGGCGAAGGTGAAGTAGTCGGCCCACGCGTCGGCGCCGATGATCTTGACCACGCGCGCGGCACCCATGTGGTTGAACGCGCTGGGCGTGGTCAGGTGGTTCTGCGGTCCGCACCCACCCTCTCGGGCGCGCAGCTCCTCGTCCTCGGGGCTGATCGGGGTGACGATGTCCTCGGGGCCGCAGAACCGCGACAGCGCGATCTCGATGCTGGTGCCGGCGGTCTTGCGGGTCTTGAGGAACACGAACCGATGCCGGTGGGAGGCGATCACACGCCGAACCCTAGTGGCCGGTTCGGCGAACCACTTGCCGCCGGGGTCCGATGCCGGTTGGCTTGAGGCGAGCATGGGATCACCGGCCCGTGCGTGGAGGAGACCCCGATGGAACGACTCACCCCGCTGGCCGCGACCTTCCTGGAGGCCGAGGACGTCGACCCCAACGCGGCGCTGGCGATCGGGTCGTTCATGGTGTTCGAGGGGCCGGTGCCTCAGTTCGAGGAGTTCGTGGAGTCGATCCGCGGCCGGTTGCCCCTGATCCCCCGCTACCGCCAGCGCCTGCGCACCACACCGCTGCAGCTGGCCGCGCCGTACTGGGTGGACGACCCGAACTTCGACGTGCGCTGGCACGTGCGCAACACCGCGCTCCCGGCGCCGGGCGGCCGCGAGGAGATCGGGCGGCTGATGAGCCGGGTGATGACCACCCGGATGAACCGCGAGCGCCCGCTGTGGGAGTACTGGTTCGTCACCGGGCTCCCCGAGGGCCGCTGGGCGCTGCTGTCCAAGCTGCACCACTGCCTGGCCGACGGGGTCTCGGGCACCGACCTGTACCGGCTCGTGCTGGACCTGGCGCCGACCCCGACCCCACCACCGCCGGACGACTGGTCCCCGGCCCCGATGCCCGGGACCCTGGAGGTCACCGCCAGGGCCGCCTGGGACGTCGTGAGCTCGCCGGTGGCGGCGGTCCGGTCCGCGGCCGCCGGGCTGTCGACACCCGGCGACCTGGTGCGGCGTACGGCGGCCTCGACCCGCGGCCTGCTGTCGCTGAGCGGAGCCCTGAAGCCGATCGAGCCCTCCTCGCTGACCGGGATCCTGGACGGCACGCGGCGCTACGACTGGGTGACCGTGTCGCTGCCGGAGCTGAAGGCGGTGCGCAAGGCCTTCGGGGTCACCGTCAACGACGTGGCCCTGGCCGTGATCAGCGGGGGCTTCCGGCAGCTGCTGCTCTCCCGCGGTGAGGAGCCCTCGCCGCACGCGCTGCGCTCCCTGGTCCCGGTCTCCAGCCGGGCGCCCGGCACCGAGTCGATCACCGACAACCGGGTGACGCTGATGCTGCCGTACCTGCCGGTCGACATCGCCTCGGCCACGGACCGGCTCCGAGCGGTCAGCGACCGGGTGCACTCGCTGCGCGCCCAGCACGAGCCGGAGGCCGGCGTGTCGGTCACCTCGGCCGCGGAGTACGGGCCGTTCGGCCCCGTCGCCTGGGCGATTCGTACGGCGCTGCGGGTGCCGCAGCGCTCGGTCAGCACGGTAACCACCAACGTCCCGGGCCCACCGGTCACGCTCTACGGGTTGGGGCGCGAGGCCCTCGAGGTCTACCCCTACGTGCCGATCGCGGATCGGGTCCGGATCGGGGTCGCGATGTTCTCCTACCGCGACACCTTCACCTTCGGGCTCACCGGCGACTTCCCCTCCACCCCCGACCTGCACGTGCTGGCCGAGGGCATCGCCTCCTCCCTGGAGGAGCTGGTGGACCTGGCCGAGAGCGCGGCCACGTCGTGAGCCTCGCCCCGGCGTACCGTCCTGGGCCACACTGAGGGAATGCAGCAGGTCGAGGTCCGACCGATCCCGCTGGACCGCCTGGCCGCGGTGATCCCACCCGAGCGGGCGCAGCGGCTGCGGGCCGACGTGGCACGCGCCGAGGCCGGCTTCGGCGACCGGACCGTGTGGCACGTCAACGCCACCGCCCACGGCGGCGGCGTGGCCGAGATGCTGCAGACGCTGCTGGCCTACGGCATCGGGGCCGGCAGCGACAACCGGTGGCTGGTCCTCGACGGGGACCCGGCGTTCTTCGCCGTCACCAAGCGGCTGCACAACTTCCTGCACGGCCAGCCCGGCGACGGCGGCGGGCTCGGCCCGGCCGAGCACCGGCACTACCGCGAGACGCTGGCCCGCAACGCCGAGCAGCTGGGCGGCCTGGTCGCCCCCGGCGACCTCGTGCTGCTGCACGACCCGCAGACCGCCGGCCTGGCCGCCGGGCTCCAGGCCGCCGGCGCCCACGTGGCCTGGCGCTGCCACATCGGCCGGGACACCCCCAACGACCTGACCCAGATCGGCTGGGAGTTCCTGCGCGGCTACCTGGGTGAGGTCGAGGCGTTCGTGTTCTCGCTGCCCGAGTACGCGCCGGACTGGGTGGAGCCGGAGCGGCTGGTGGTCATCCCGCCCTCGATCGACCCGTTCGCGGCCAAGAACGTCGAGCTGTCGCCCGACACGGTCCGGGCGGTGCTGGCCGCCACCGGGCTGGTCAGCGGGGCCGAGGCGCCGGGTGAAGTCCAGTTCCTGCGCCGCGACGGCAGCCACGGCGTGGTCCGGGCGCACGCGGAGCGGGGCGGACTGCTGCTCAGCGGCCAGCCCCCGCCGCTCGAGGCCCGGCTGGTCGTGCAGGTCAGCCGGTGGGACCGGCTCAAGGACATGGCCGGGGTGATGACCGGGTTCGCGCTGCTGGCCCAGGACGGACTGCCCGAGGACGTGCACCTGGTGCTGGCCGGCCCCGAGGTCGCCGGCGTCACCGACGACCCGGAGGGCGCGGAGGTGCTCGACGAGTGCCGGGACCTGCTGGCCCGGCAACCCGATCGGGCCCGCGGGCGCATCCACCTCGTCTCGGTGCCGATGGACGACGTGGACGAGAACGCGATCATCGTCAACGCGCTGCAGCGACACGCCTACGCGGTGGTGCAGAAGAGCCTGGTCGAGGGGTTCGGCCTGACGGTCACCGAGGCCATGTGGAAGTCGCGACCGGTGCTGGCCAGCCGGATCGGCGGGATCAAGAGCCAGATCACCCACGAGCGCGACGGCCTGCTGCTCGACGACCCCTACGACCTGGACGGCTTCGCCACCCTCCTGGGCCGACTGCTCGCGGACCGCGCCCTAGCCGAACGGCTGGGGACCGCCGCGCACCGGACGGTGGTGGCGGAGTTCCTCGGCGACCGGCACCTGGACCAGTACGTCGACCTGTTCTCCCGGATGGCCGCCGGGACCTGAGGGTGCGTGGCCGGCGCTGCGGGACCATACTGGCGAGGAGCGGACCGGGAGGGACCGGAGTGCCCGCGAACCACGAGGATGCGTGCTGCGGTGGAGGACAAGGTCGAAGTTCATATGCGCGACAGCGACGCCTTCTCCTGGTACATGGAGAAGGACCCGCTGCTGCGCTCCACGGTGGTGGTCGTCCTGCTCCTGGACGGCACCCCGGACTGGGAGCGGCTGCCCGAGCGGATCGAGTACATGACCCGGATGTCACCGGGGTTCCGGCACAAGGTGGTGCACCCGCCCTTACGGCTGGCCACGCCGCGGTGGGTGGTCGACTCCGACTTCGACGTCTCCTGGCACGTGCGCCGGTTCGAGGCGGCCGAGCCCCGCAACCTCGAGGGCGTCCTGGAGTTCGCGCGCAAGACCGGCATGGCCGGCCTCGACCGCGACCGGCCGCTGTGGGAGTGCACCTTCATCGACGGCCTGGACAACGGCCAGACCGGGGTGGTGCTCAAGGTGCACCACTCCCTGACCGACGGCGTCGGCGGCATGGACCTGGCGGCGTTCCTGTTCGACCTCGAGCGCAAGCCGAAGACGACGCCGCCGCTGCCGGAAGCCCCCGAGGGTGAGGACGTGGGCACCGTCGAGCTGGTCAAGGACGCCCTGAGCCATGACCTGTCCCGGTTCGTGGGCCTGTCCAAGCTGGTCACCAGTCAGGTCGCCGACAGCCTCGGGCAGGCGTTGCGGCACCCCAGACGCGCGGCGTCCGAGGTGGTGGCCACCGGCATGTCGATCGCGAAGTTCCTGGAGCCGGTGAGCGAGACGCTGTCGCCGCTGATGATCGAGCGCAAGATGACGTGGCGGTTCGACGTCCTCCAGGTGCCGCTGCAGCCCATGCTGGACGCCGCGCACGCCGCCGGCGTCACCCACAACGACGCCTTCCTGTCCAGCGTCACCGCCGGTCTCCGGCGCTACCACGAGCACCACAACGCTTCTGTCGGGGACCTGCGGGTCACCCTGCCGATCAGCATCCGCAAGGACGACGACCCGATCGGCGGCAACCGGATCACCCTCATGCGGTTCAAGGTGCCGGCCGGCATCGCCGACCCGCGGGAGCGGATGGTGGCCACCCACGAGTGCACCACCGAGGTCAAGCACGAGCGGTCGATCCCGTTCACCAACGCGATGGCCGGCACCCTCAACCTGCTTCCCCGCGGGTACGTCGGCGGCATGCTCAAGCACATCGACTTCCTGGCCAGCAACGTGCCCGGGATCCCGGTGCCGTTCTACCTGGCCGGCGCGAAGGTGGAGGGGTTCTACGGCTTCGGCCCCACCATCGGGGCGGCCCTCAATGTGACCCTGATGTCCTACCAGGGGGTGTGCAACGTCGGGGTCAACATGGACGCCGGCGCCATCTCCGACCCCGACCTGCTGATGCAGTGCCTGCGCGAGGGGTTCGACGAGGTGCTGAGCGTGGGCGGAGCAGACCCCCAGTCGGTGCTACCGGCCCACGCGACTGGTTGAGGCCTCGCTGGTCGCTTCAGGTGATGGGGCGCAGGTGCAGGTCCGCGGACAGCAGCACCACCGAGTACGGCGCGGCGAGGTAGGTGGTGTCGGCCACCACGGGCGCCTCGGTCATCGGCAGCACGTCGTCCGGTGAGTCCAGGTTGGTGTCCACCACCCGGCGCCAGGGCAGCTCGGGCGCGGCGATCGGCGGCAGCTCGAACGCCAGCGGCTCGTCGTAGAAGTTCAGGATCGCGTGCACCATCCGGGTGCCGATCACGCTGCGCACGGTCAGGGCCAGGGTGTGGGAGTCCTCCCCCCAGTCCGGCTCGTAGAGCTTGACGCCGTGGAACTCGACCCGGGAGCGGGTCAGGAACTCCTTGAGCCGCAGGCCGTGGGCCGCCTGGGTCATGTCCAGGGCCATCCGCACCCCGATCAGGCCCCGCACGAAGCGGCACAGGCCGGCATGCTCGGCCACCAGCGACCAGTCGAACCAGCTGGTCTCGTCGTCGTGGCAGTAGGCGTTGTTGTTGCCGCCCTGGGTGCGCCGCACCTCGTCCCCCATGCCGATCATCGGCACCCCCATGGAGATCAGGGTGATGGCCAGCAGGTTCTTCACCTGCCGGTGGCGCAGCCGCTCGATCTCCGGGTCCTCGGTCGGCCCCTCGACCCCCCAGTTCCTGGAGTAGTCGTCGCCGGTGCCGTCCCGGTTCTCCTCCAGGTTGGCCTCGTTGTGCTTGCGCGAGTAACTGACCAGGTCGTTGAGGGTCAACCCGTCGTGGCACGCGACGAAGTTGATGCTGTGCTCCACCTCCGCGGCGCGGCCCGCGAACAGGTCGGGGCTGGCCAGCAGCCGGTTGGGCAGCCTGGGCACCGTGCCCTGGTCGCCGCGGGCGAAGCGTCGTACGTCGTCGCGGAACTGCCCGTTCCACTCCCGCCAGCGCTCCCCCACGAACGAGCCGAGCTGGTAGAGGCCGGCGGAGTCCCACGCCTCGGCGATCAGCTTCGTCCCGGCCAGCACCGGGTCGGTCTCGATCTCCCAGATGATCGGCGGGTTGGCCATCGGGGTGCCGTCGGTGTCGCGGGACATGATCGAGGCGAGGTCGAAGCGGAACCCGTCCACGTGCATCTGGTCCACCCAGTGGTGCAGGGCGTCCACGATCATCCGGCGCACCACGGAGTGGTTGGAGTTGAGCGTGTTGCCGCACCCGGTGTAGTCGCGGTACTGCGACTGGTCCTCGGGGTCCAGCAGGTAGTAGGCGCGGTTGTCCAACCCCCGCCAGCAGAAGGTGGGCCCGTCCGCGCCCCCCTCGGCGGTGTGGTTGAACACCACGTCCAGGATCACCTCGATGCCCGCACGGTGCAGCTCCTTGACCATGGTGCGGAACTCGTCCAGCGCCCCGAGCGGGTCGCCGCTCGAGGCGTAGGGCGCGTGCAGGGCGAAGAAGGACACGGGGCTGTAGCCCCAGTAGTTGAGCAACCCGTCCGGGGCGTCCTGGGGGTCGAACGCCTGGACCGGCATCAGCTCGACCGCGGTGACGCCGAGGGCCTGCAGGTACGGGATCTTCTCGATCAGCCCTGCGTAGGTGCCGGCCAGCCCGGGCGCGACGCCGCTGTTGGGGTGGGCGGTGAAGCCTCGGACGTGCAGCTCGTAGATCACGGTGCGGGCGAACGAGCGCCCCAGCGGCGCGTCCCCCTCCCAGTCGAAGCTCGACAGGTCCGCCACCACGCTCTTCATCGCCGTGGCCGGGTCGCGGCCCGGCAGCACGCCGGCGGTGCGGTCGTAGCTCGCGGGGATGGCCACGGCCACCCCGTAGGGGTCCAGCAGCACCGAGGACGGGTCCTGCCGCAGCCCGAGCAGGGGGTTCCAGGATCCGTGCACCCGCCAGGCGTAGACCTGACCAGCCCCCACGTCGGGGACCATCACATGCCAGAAGAAGCTGGTCCGGTTGGTCTGGACGTCCAGCACGATGCGGCGTGCCGGACGCAGGTCGTCGACGTGGTCGAAGAGCAGCAGCTCCAGGCCCTCGGCCTGCCTGGCCCACACGCAGAAGTTCGTCCCACCGCCGGGCAGCACGGTGGCCCCCAGCGGGTGCGGTCGCCCGATCGGCAGGTCGTGGGCCGACTCCAGCCGGCCCATCAGGCGCTCTCAGGCTCAAGCGGCGGCACCGGGCCGGACCCCTCTTCGAAGGCGGCCAGCGCCTGCAGCACCTCGCCGGTGTTCCACACCTCGCGGATGTCTCCCGAGCCGTCGACCGGCAGCCACCCGACACCGGGCTCGAGCCGGCGTACCACCCGGCCCGGGACGCCGACGACCACCGCGTGGTCCTCCACCTCGCCGCGCACCACGGTGCCGGCGCCGACCACCACGTTCCGCCCGATCTGCGACCCGGGCAGGATGATCGCGCCGTGGCCGATCCAGGTGCCGGCGCCGATCGAGACGGGTGCGTGCGCCCCGAACTGCAGGCCGATCGGTAGGTCCGGGTCCTGGTAGCCGTGGCTGGCGTCGGAGATGAAGACGTCCTGGCCCAGCCACACGTCGTCGCCCATCGTGATCGACTCGTGGGCGGTGATGGTGCTGCGGGTCCCGATCACGCAGCGGTCGCCGATCACCAGGCCGCGCTCGGGCCGCTGGCCGTCGTCGGGGGTGTAGCCCACCGAGAGGGTGCAGAACCGGCCGATCAGGGTGCCGGACCCGATGTGGATCGAGCGCTCGCCGTGCAGCGCGGCCACCGGGAAGGCCAGGCAGCTGCCGGTGCCGAAGGTGCCGAACGCCTCGGCGGCATCGGTGCCGGGCGCTATCGCGCCGTGCAGCGCGAGCCAGCGGTGTCCGGCGAGGATCAGGCGGTTGAGAAGGCGCTGCTTGGAGGACACACCTGCACGCTACTCCTTAAGTTTCGCCGCCCGTGGCGATCTCCACCAGCACCTGACCACCGCTGACGACCTCGCCCGAGGCGACCCGGATCGCGGCCACCACGCCGGGGCTCGGCGCGTTGATCTCGGTCTCCATCTTCATCGCCTCGAGCACCACCACCACGTCCCCGGCGGCCACCTCCTGGCCCTCGTGGACCAGGATCCGGGCGACGGTGCCCGACAGCGGGGCCCGCACGCCCTCGCCGTCCGTGGCGCTGGACGCCACCGGCGTCGGAGCAGCGCCGCCCGAGCCGCCGGCCGGCTGGAAGCCCGAGGTGAAGATGGCCGCCAGTGAGGGGGGCGGCTGCTCCTCGACCTCCACCTCGACGTCGTAGACCTCGCCGTTGACCGTGACCTTCAGATGCATGTCCCTACCTCGACCCGTGGACGTAATGAGCTTCCTGGACCCACGCACGTCCCTGCTGGGAGTACGCCGCACCGCTGCGGTAGCGCACCTGGCGCACCTTCGCACGGTGCCCGAAGAAGGCGGCGACCGCCGCCGAGATCGCGACGACCACGTCCTCGGGCACCCCCTCGGCCTCCTGGCTGGCCGCCAGCTCCGCCTCCAGGTGCGCCACCCGCTCGGTGAGCGCGCGGACGGCCTGGAGCAGCTCGTGGAGGTCCGGCTCGGGGACCATCGGGGACTCCTCCGTGCTGTCGGTGCTCACGGCGCTCTCGGTGCTCATGTGGGCCCCAGCCCGTGCTTCTTGGCCGGCCGCATGGTCCGTTTGGTGATCAGGATCTCCAGGGCCCGGGCCACGTGCTGGCGGGTGCGGGCCGGTTCGATGATGTCGTCGACCAGCCCCCGGGAGGCCGCGACGTACGGCGTGGAGAAGGTGCTGCGGTACTCCTCCACCAGCTCCGCGCGCCGCGCCGCGGGATCCTCCGCGTCGGCGATCTCGCGGCGGAACACGATCTCCGCGGCCCCCTCGGCCCCCATCACCGCGATCTCCGCGGTGGGCCAGGCGAACACCTGGTCGGCGCCCAGGTCCTTGGAGCACATCGCGACGTAGGCGCCGCCGTAGGCCTTGCGCAGCACCACGGTGACCTTGGGCACGGTGGCCGCCGAGTAGGCGTAGAGCAGCTTGGCGCCGTGCCGGATGATCCCGCCGTGCTCCTGGGCCACCCCGGGCAGGAAGCCCGGGACGTCGACCAGCGTCAACAGCGGGATGTTGAAGGCGTTGCAGAAGCGGACGAACCGCGAGCCCTTGTCCGAGGCGTTGATGTCCAGGACGCCGGAGAGCACCTTCGGCTGGTTGGCCACCACACCGACGGTGCGGCCGGTGATCCGCCCGAAGCCCACCACGATGTTGGCGGCGTACCCGGACTGGACCTCCAGGAAGTCGCCGCGGTCCAGCAGCTTGACGACCACCTCGCGCACGTCGTACCCCTGCTTGCCCGAGACCGGCACGATGTCGCCCAGAGACTCGTCGGGCTCCACCACGAAGTCGGGGTCGACGACCGGCGGGTCCTCGGAGTTGTTCTGCGGCAGGAAGCTGAGCAGCTTCTTGGCGATCAGGATCGCCTGCTCGTCGTCCTCGGCCACGAAGTGGTTGACCCCTGACCGGGTCATGTGGGCCTCGGCGCCGCCCAGGTCGTCGGCGCTCACCTGCTCGCCGGTGACCTGCGCGATCACGTTGGGCCCGGTGATGAACATGTTGGCCCGACGCGTCTGGATGATGAAGTCGGTCAGCGCCGGGGAGTACGCCGCCCCGCCGGCGCACGGCCCGGCGATGATCGAGATCTGGGGCACCACCCCGGACAGCAAGACGTTGTTGTAGAAGACCCGTCCGTAGCCGGCCAGCGACCCGATGCCCTCCTGCACCCGGGCCCCGCCGGAGTCGTTGATGAAGACGAACGGGGTGCCGGTGCCCAGGCTGGCCCGCAGCGTCGCGGCCACCTTGTTGGAGTGCACCTCGCCGGCGCTGCCGCCGGAGACGGTGAAGTCCTGGCTGGCCACGTGCACCGGTCGGCCGAGCACCGCGCCGGAGCCGGTGACCACGCCGTCGGCCGGCAGGTCCGCGGTGTCGAGCCCGAAGTAGGTCGACTGGTGGCGGGCGAACATCCCCGACTCCTGGAAGGTGTCGGGGTCCAGCAGCGCGGCGACCCGCTCCCGAGCCGTGAGCTTGCCCTGGGCGCGCTGCTTCTCCTGCCGCTTCTCACCTCCGCCCAACGCGACCTCGGCGCGACGCTGCACCAACTCCTCGGTGCGCTCGGCCAGGGTGGCTTCGTGTGCTTCGTGCTTGGTCACGGATCGCTCCTCAGGCCCGCTGGACGGTGACGTGGTGGTCTCGGCCACCGAGGCTGACGGTGTACTTCACGGGGCCGCGCACCGGGCCGCCCGAGGGGTTCGCGGCCTCCCGCTGTTCGGCGGCGACGTCCTCGGGGTCCCGCCCCACGTTGCGCGGGCCCTCGGGCCGCTCGGCGAAGAAGCCCGGCGCGACCCCGGGGAACATCGCGTACGTGAGCACGTCCTCGTCGGTGCCGTCGAAGCCGTCGAGCGCGGACGCTTCGCCGACCAGCTTGTCCCACTCGGGCTCGAGCAGGTCACCGGGCCGCACGTCGATCGGCTCCTTGCCGGTCTGGGCCTTGGCCGCCTCGACGATCTCGGGGTCCCGCTCCCCCAGCGTGGATCCGTAGTAGCCGAGCATCAGGTCGGCGAACTCGGCGGTCTGCACCTTGTAGGGACCCATCAGCACGTTGAAGACCGCCTGCGTGCCGACGATCTGGCTGGACGGGGTGACCAGGGGTGGGTAGCCGGCGACGGCCCGCACCCGCGGCACCTCCTCCAGCACCTCCTTGAGCCGGTCGCCCGCGCCCTGCTGGCGCAGCTGGCTCTCCATGTTGGAGATCATCCCGCCGGGGATCTGGCTCTTGAAGATCTCGGTCTCCACGCCGGTGATGGCGGACATGAACTGGGTGTACTTGGGCCGGATCGTGGCGAAGTGGTCCTTGATCTTGAGCAGCCGCGCGTCGTCGAGGTTGGTGCTGTACGGCGTGCCGCGCAGCATCTCCACCAGCGACTCGGTGGGGTTGTGCCCGGGGCCCAGCGAGATCGAGGAGATCGAGGTGTCCACCACGTCGGCGCCCGCCTCGATCGCCTTCATCAGGCTCACCAGGGTGACCCCGGTGGTCGCGTGGCAGTGCACGTGGATGCGGGTCTCCTCGCCCAGCTCGTCCTTGATCGCCTTGACGATGTCGTAGGCCGGCTGCGGCTTGAGCAGCGCGGCCATGTCCTTCAGGCACAGCGAGTCGCAGCCCAGCTCCATCAGGTCGCGCGCCATGGCGACGTACCCCTCGACGGTGTGCAGCGGGCTCTCGGTGTAGCAGATCGTGCCCTGGGCGTGCTTGCCCACGCGGCGCACCGCGGCGATCGCCTCCCGGACGTTGCGCACGTCGTTGAGGGCGTCGAAGGTGCGGAAGACGTCCATCCCGTTCTCCGCGGCCTTCTCCACGAAGCGGTTGACCACGCCGTCCTCGTAGTGCCGGTAGCCGAGCAGGTTCTGCCCGCGCAGCAGCATCTGCAGGCGGCTGGTGGGCATCAGCTCGCGGAAGACGCGCAGCCGCTCCCACGGATCCTCGTTGAGGAACCGGATGCACGCGTCGTAGGTGGCCCCGCCCCAGCACTCCACGGACCAGTAGCCGGCCGCCTCGATGTCCGCGCACGCGGCCACCATGTCCTCCAGCGCCATCCGCGTGGCCATCAGACTCTGGTGGCCGTCGCGGAGCACGAGTTCGGTGACGCCGATCTCCCTGGTCGCGGGCGTGGTCGTTGACTCGGTCATGCCCCTAGCGTGCACCATCTGGAGCCGGATCGCATCCGCGAGGGTCGCAGCGATTGGAACGTTCCAAGAATCCGGCCGCTGCGGATGGTCCCGAGCGCCGCCCGGCCTGTCGGGCCAGCTCAGACCATGATCGCGGTGGCGATCGCGAAGTAGAGCACCAGCGACAACAGGTCTTGGACCACCGTGGCCAGCGGCCCGCTGCCGAACGCCGGATCGCGGCCCGCGCGCCACATCAACCAGGGCAGCCACATCGCGATCACGCTGGCCACGGTGCACGCGGCCAGCAACGACAGGCTCACCGTCACGGCCAGCCGACCCGAACCCAGGAGCAGCCACACCGCGGGCAGCACGACCGCGGCCATCGTCAGGCCGACCAGCAGGCCGGTGAGCGTCTCCAGCCGCAGCACCCGCTTGATGTCCACCCCCACCGACAGGCCGCGGATCACCAGGGCCTCGGTCTGGGTCCCGACCGCGTCGGCCATGTAGACGATGCCGGGGATGAAGAAGGCCAGCCGGACGTCGGCCTCCAGGTCTGCCTCGAACCCGCCGACCAGCAGCGCGGCCACCGCCGAGCCGAGCAGGCCGAGCACCAACCACGGCAGGCGGTGCCACAGCCGGGCCCCGATCGGCTCGTCCATCGCGTGCCGGGCCGAGGCGGTCGAGCGCAGGAAGCCGCCCAGGCGCGCCAGGTCCTGGTCGTGGCCGGCCAGCAGTACGGCGAGCAGGTGCGCGGGCGGCACCAGGCCCCGGAACACGCCGGCCCGGTCGACCACCGCCAGGCTGGACTCGCCGTGGTGCGCGGCCTTCCACGCGGCCTTCTCCTGATCCAGGCCGGGCGCCACCACCGGTGGGTCGGCGTCCATCAGCTCCCGGGCCGTGGTGGCCGGGTCGGCGCTGAGCACCCGCTCCAACGCGATCAGGCCCAGCAGCCGCGGGCCGTCGTGGTCCGGCAGGCACACCGCCACGTCCGCGGCGGAGTCGAAGTGGCCGCCGGCCAGCATGGTGTGCAGGGTGCCGACCGTGGTCGAGGCCGCGCACATCGGCACGTTGGTGACCATGTGGGTCTCCACCGAGCCGGGCAGCAGCGGCTCGTCGGGGGCGACCAGGGGATCGATCGAGTCCGTCACGAAACTCATCGTGGCACGCGGCTCGTTGCCGTTGGGCACGCGCACCTGACGCCACCTGACACCACCTGACACCACCTGACACCATGGTCGACATGCCACACACGAGTCCGACGACAGTGACCCCCCGGGACCGGCCATGAGGTTCGGGCTGGTCGGCACCGGCCCCTGGGCCCGCATCGCCCAGGGCCCCGGCCTGGTGGCCGCCCCCGACGCCGAGCTGGTGGGGGTCTGGGGTCGCAGCCCGGAGAAGGCGGCCGTGCTCGCGGCCGAACTGGGCCCGGAGCATGACATTGCGGCGTACGACGACTTCGAGGCGCTGCTCGACGACGTCGAGGCCGTGGCCTTCTGCGTGCCACCCGACGTCCAGGTGGCGCTCGCGGGCGTGGCCGCCCGGGCGGGCAAGCACCTGCTGCTGGACAAGCCGATGGGCACCGACCCGGCCGCGGCCAGGGCGCTGGCCGAGGAGGTGCGCACCGCCGGGGTGGCCTCCCTGGTGCTGTTCACCGACCGGTTCGCCCCCGCCTACCGCGCCTGGCTGGAGCAGGTCCGGGCCAGCGGCGGGTGGCTCGGCGCCTGGACCCTGTGGCTGACCGCCCTGGACGCGCCCGACAACCCGTTCCGCGACTCGCCCTGGCGCTGGGAGCGCGGAGCTCTGTGGGACATCGGCCCGCACGTGCTCTCCACTTTGGACGCCACCCTGGGCCCGGTCACGCACCTGCGGGCCCTGCCGGGGCAGGGCGACGCCGTGACCCTGGTGCTGCGCCACGAGTCCGGCGCGACCAGCAGCGCGACGCTGTCGCTGTTCACCCCGCCCGCGGCGATCACCCACGACACCACGTTGTGGGGGCCGGCGGGCCTGAGCACCATGCCGGGGCGGACCAAGGGCCAGGAGACCGAGTGCGTCGCGGTCGCGGTCGGTGAGCTCGTGGCCTGCGCCAGGTCCGGGCGCACCCACGAGCTCGACGCGACGTTCGGCGCCCGGGTCACCGAGCTGCTCGCCGACGCTCAGGCTCAGCTCGAGGCGGCGCTGGAGGCCTGAGGCGTCTCTCCCGCGCTACTCCCAGGTGGCCGGGACCACGATGGAGCCCGCACAGCACTCGGGCACCAGGTCCCGCAGCAGTCCCAGTGCGGTGCTCGCCTTCTCCAGGAAGTTGCCGGTCGGGTCGACCATGGTGCGCCGCGGGTGCTTCTTCCAGACCTTCTGGATCCGCTTGTCGATCTTCGCCGCCACGGCCGCGGTCTCGGTGCGCAGCGGGTTCTGGTGGTTGTAGCCCTGCCGGACACCCGGGGTGCGCAGGTGGATCACCGCCTCGTACCGGGCCAGCTCCTGCTCCAGCGTGGAGCCGGCGGCCGCCCAGAAGTCCTCCAGGTCGCCCGGCCAGTAGGCCAGCCCGTCCAGGGTGCCCCGGTCGCACAGCACCAGGGCCGAGTCGTGCACGTCGGCCAGGGCCTCCAGCTCGCGCTCGACGAAGTAGATCGCCCGCTGCTCCGCGCGCCGGCTCTCCGGCGGGTCTTCACGCGGGAAGCCCCCGCCGAAGATCACGCTGGCCGACTCCGGCAGTACCCGCACGTGGTGGCAGAACGACTGGCGCACCATCTCCAGCACCGCGGTCTTGCCGGCCCCCGGTCCGCCGGTGAGCACCACGCGGCGCCGGGGGTGGGTGCTCTCGCAGCTGCAGTTCACGCCCGTGCTCCTCTGTTGACCCCTCCACGATGATGTCAGCAGGAGGAGCCGAGCGACGTCGGATTCGCCAGGCGCACGCGGACAGGGCCATCTACATAGGCGCATCCAGATAGGCCCACCAGATAGGAGAGCTCGATGGGGATCACGGTGGCGGTGACCGGACCGACCGGTCAGGTGGGGATCTCCGCGGTGGCGGCGCTGGAGGCGGATCCGGCGGTGGAGCGGATCATCGGCATGTCCCGCGGGGAGTTCGACCCGACGGCGCTGGGCTGGGCCAAGACCGAGCACCGGCGCGGCGACATCCTGGACCCCGACGCGGTGCGGTCGCTGGTCGACGACGCCGACGTGCTGGTGCACCTGGCGTTCATCGTGCTGGGCTCGCGCCGCGAGGCCGAGCGGGTCAACCTGGCCGGCACCCGCACCGTGGTCGAGTCGGCCATCGCGTCGGCGCGGTGCCAGCGGATCGTCTATACGTCCTCGGTGGCGGCCTACGGCTACCACCGCGACAACCCCTCGCCGCTGACCGAGCAGACCCCGGTGCGTGGGTCCGACGAGCACTACTACTCGCGGCAGAAGGCCGCGGTGGAGGCCATGATCGCCGAGGTCACCGCCCCCGGCGGGGTCGAGCTCTTCGTGCTGCGCCCATGCATCGTGGCCGGGCCGAAGGCCACCGCCCTGGCCGACGCCATGCCCTGGCACCTGGTCCCCCACGCCGTACGCCGGCTGGCCCGCCTGATGCCCGGCCTGCGGGTGCCGCTGCCGGACCCCGGGGTCCCGGTGCAGCTGGTGCACCACGACGACCTGGCCCGCGCGATCGCGTTGTGCGCCACCACCGACGCCTCCCCCGGCACCTACAACATCGCCGGCGACGGCACGGTCTCGGTCTCCGACGTGGTCAGCGCGATGGGCGGGCTGCCGGTGCCCGTGCCCGGCATCGCCGCGGTGGCCACCTCCGCGGCGATCCGCGCCATCCCCGGGATGCCGGCGTACCTGGAGTGGCTGCACGCCTTCCGGGCCCCGGTGGAGATGGACACCAGCAAGGCCCGGCACGAGCTGGGCTGGCACCCCGAGTACTCCGCCGCGCAGACGCTGTACGAGCTGGCCGCCGCCGTGCGCTGACCCGTGCGTTGACCCGTGCGCTGACCCGGGCGCTGACCCGGGGCAGGGCCCGCTCGGCTACAGGACCCGGCGCATCCGGCCGGTGTCCGGCGCCAGGGCGAGCACCTCGGCGAAGCCGGCCACCAGCGACTCGGCGAACAGCTCCGGATCGGTGATGGAGGCCGCGTCGTGGTTGATGCCCAGGCAGGCGGTGGGCCCGTGGGTGATCATCGTGGCCATCACCGCGCAGCCGGGCAGCGGCCCGAACGGGTACATCCGCTCCACCTTGGCACCGGCCACGTAGACGTCGAACGGGATCCCGGGCACGTTGCTGGCCTGCAGGTCGTTCATCGCGGTGGTGCCGCTGAACTGCGAGATCACCTCGGCCGGCATCCACGCCAGCACCGGACCCAGGGTGTTGAACAGGTCCACGGCCGGCTCGTGCCGGGCCAGGCGGACCTGTTCGCGGATGGTCAAGATCCGCTCGAAGGGGTCCTCGATGTTGACCGGCCCCGCGAGGCGCCCCACCGCGATCCGGTTGCCACCGGCCATGTCCCCGGCCTGGCGCACCGAGATCGGGATGGCGACCGGGATGGCGTCCACGGGGTGCCCCAGCTGCTCGTGGTAGATCCGGAAGCCACCGATCAGGCCCGCCAGGTAGGCGTCGTTGATCGAGCCCCTGGCCACCTTGGCGGCCGCCCGCAGGTCGGCGAACTCCACGTCGAAGGCCGCGAAGCGCCACGAGGAGCTGCGCCGGGCCAGCAGCGGCGACCCGGGCGGGCCGACCATGCCGGCCACCCGGGGCATCGACCGGCCGTACCGGAGCCCCTTGCGCAGTGCCTCGCGCGGGTTGGCCAGGGAGCGCACCGCCTTGGAGGCGATGTCGACCTGCTGCGGCAGCCGCCGTACCTCGGCCATGAGCTGCCGGCGCACCACGTCGGCCCCGGTCACGTTGTCCGGCTCGGGCACCGGGGGCTGCGGCTTGGCCGGGCTCGGCTCGCGCTGCTGGGAGTGCAGCTGGGCCAGGCCGATGATCGCGCCCAGTCCGTCGGTCATGGCGTGGTGCGCCTTCAGGAAGTACGCCGTGCGGCCCTCGGGCAGCCCCTCGAACAGGTACCCCTCCCACGGCGGCCGCTCCGGGTCCAGCGGCGTCATGGCCAGCTGGGCGCAGGTGTCGATCAGCTCCCGGTAGGAGCCGTCGCCGCCGATCTTCATCCGCCGCACGTGGTAGGTCAGGTCGAAGTCCGGGTCGATCGACCAGGTGGGGGTGCCGGTGCGCAGGGGCGAGTCCACGACCCGCTGCCGGAAGCGGGGCGCCATCCGGCTGCCCCACTCGTGCGCCGCGAGCAGCCGGTCCCAGTCGGGCGCGGTGTCCCAGATCTCCAGCATGCTGATGGTGCCGCGCAGTCGCCGGTCGGCGTCCCCGCGCCACATCACGGCGTCGACCGGGGACATCACCGGGTCGTTGGCCCAGTCCAGGGGCTGGTCCTCGTTCATGACCCCTCCTCCTCGCCGTACTCGGGCCACTCGGCGAGCGTGGTCAGGTACATCTGCCGCACCTGCTCGACGTGCCGATCCACCGTGCTGGGCTTCCACCGGCTGGTGTCCACCGGTGGCAGCACCTTGACCTCGACGGTGCCCGGCTTGATCAGCTGGGCGCCGCGCCACATCAGCTCACCGGTGTTGCGCAGCACGATCGGCACGATCGGCACCTGCGCCTGCATGGCGATGTGGAAGGCGCCCTTCTTGAACGGGCCCAGGCGTGGGGTCGAGGACCGCGTCCCCTCCGGTGCCACCACCAGGGAGACCCCCTCGCGCAGCTTCGCCACCGCCGGCTCCAACTGCTTCTTGGCCTTGTCCGGGTCGGCCCGGTCGATGAAGACCAGACCGGCCAGGTCGAAGATCTGCCCGAGCACCGGGACCGTCTTGACCTCCTTCTTGGCCACGGCGGTCACCTCCTGCTTGAGCAGGTGGATCAGCACCGGGGCGTCGAGCTTGGACTGGTGGTTGAAGACGAAGACGCAGGGCCGGTGCGAGAACAGGTAGTCCTCGCCCTCGACCACGTCGATCCGCACCCCGCTCAGCGCCAGCCCCAGCTCGTTGCCGCGGGGCAGCGCCTGCTCGACAAAGACGCTGGGGTCACCGCTGAGCATCGACCCCGCGATGCCGGCCGCGGCCGAGGCGATGAAGCTGCTGTAGAACGCGCCGGTCCGCGCCAGCATCAGGCCCTTGTTGTGGGTCGGGTTGCGCAGCTCCAGGATCGGCCAGCCCCGGCTCTCGGCGACCGCCCGCATGCCGTGCCGTGGGGAGACCGCGGCCGGGTGACCGACCGCCTCCAGGTACGGCACGTCCTCGCTGCCGTCGGAGTAGGCGAAGGAGGCGTCCAGGTCGATGTCGTGCTCACGGGCCAGGGAGCGCACCGCGGCGGCCTTGCCCGGCCCCCACAGGGGGCGACCGAGGAACTCGCCGGTGAGCACCCCGTCGACGACCTCGACCTCGGTGCACAACGCGTGGTCGGCCTCGATCTCCCGGGCGATCGGGTCGATCTGGAACCGGGTGGCGCTGGAGGCGATCACGATCCGGTGCCCCTGCTCGCGGTGCGCGCGGATGATCTGCCACATCTGGGGCCGCAGCAGCGACGAGGTCTCGTGCTTGAACAGCCGCTCGCCCTCGGCGAGCATCTCGGCGTACGTCTGGCCGGCCAGCATCGGCTTGGTGACCTCGAGCACGGCGGCGTAGTCCTGCTCGTTCTCAACCCCGCGCAGCCCGATCAGGACGGTCTGGGCGAGCTCGCTCAGGCCCACGTCCAGCCGCCGGATCCGGTCCCGGTAGATGGCCGAGACCGAGAACCCCTCGATCAGGGTGCCGTCGTAGTCGAAGAAGGCACCGATCTGCTTGCCCTTGGGCGCGGAGCGGATCGCGGCCAGCCGCTCGCTGAGCACACTCATCCCATGGCCTCCTTCTCGATGGCGGCGATCTGCGCGAGTCGGTCGCGCATCTGGACGACCTCGGCCAGGAAGGCCTGCCGGCTCGCCTCGCGCTGGGCCGCGGACGACTCCTGGGCCCCGGAGGCCTCGATCAGGTCCCGGTGGGCGGCCAGGTCCAGCGCGGCCAGGTAGAGGTCCTTGGAGACCGAGTCCATCTGCACCAGGCCCTGCAACGCCAGCTGCCGACCGTAGCCGAGGCACGACTGCAGGAACGGCTCCCGGCCCGACCAGTCCTCCCCCAGCTCCAACAGCCGCTGGGCTACCACGAGCTGGGCGTCGAAGAACGGCTGCAGCGTCCGCCGGGCCACCAGCGAGGTGGCGTGCTCGCGCAGCGTCGTGTGCGCCCACTCCACGCCCGGCTCGATCTCGCGCCACTCGGGTGCCAGCAGGTCCAGCTCCTTGCCGAGCTGGGACAGGAACGGCGTCTTGGGCTGGAAGAAGAACTCGAACTTCAGCAGGTCCCGGATCCGCAGGGCCTCCTGCTGGGAGGCGGCGAACAGCTGCTCCCGGCTCCGCTCGGACTCCAGCCCGAGGCTGCCCTCTCCGGCGGCGAGCATCGAGACCTCGACGATGGCGCGGTTGACCAGGTGGTGCAGCCCGCCGTTGCGGTAGTACGCCGCGACCGCGTGGTTGCCCGCGGTGACCGACCAGACCGGCTCCGCGCCCCCGTCGTACCGCTCCAGCACCCCGGCCCGGGTCAGCTCGCCCAGGGTGCGGCGCAGGCCGAGGCCGCGCAGCAGCGCCGGGTCCGGGCCGGGCAGCCCGCGGCGGCCGATGTAGTCCAGCAGCGGCTCGAGGATCAGCTCGATCTCGCGGTCGGTGAACGCCCGGTCCTCGGCGCCGAGCAGGGCGAAGGAGGCCAGCGAGGTCGCCGAGATCGGGGTGGCCGCGTTGATGCCGTCCATCACCCGGAAGGCGACCTTCTCCAGGCGCGCGGAGCCCTGACCGGCCTCCTCCAGCGCCGCCCGCAGCGAGAACGGGTCCCCGAACCGGACCCGGGCGGTGCCGAGGTTGACCTTGCGCTGGTCGTTGACGTACTTGACCAGCCAGCTCAGGTTCTCGGCCTTCTTGGCTCCCCCGGCGGACTCCGCGGCCATGGCGGAGATCTCGTGCAGCTGGTCGTAGACGATCGAGGTCGGGACCACCATCACGTCGGCCTCGGGGATCGCCTCGGCGGCGTCCACGACGTACGAGAGCAGGCCGAGCATCGGCTTGCGCAGCTTGCCGGTGCGGCTGCGGCCGCCCTCGATATACCAGACCAGGTTGAACCGCTTCTCCACCAGATGCGCGAGGTAGGAGCGCATCGCGAACTTGTAGACCGGGTCGTCGCCGAACTTGCGCCGGATGAAGATGGTGCCCGAGCGGCGGGCGATCGCGCTGATCGGCCACAGCCGCAGGTTCTCCCCACCCAGCACGTGGTTGGGCGGGAAGTCGTGCTGCCGCAGCACCTCGGCCAGCACCAGCGGGTCGACGTACGAGCGGTGCGAGGGCAGGAAGACCAGCGCGTGGCTCTTGTTGAGCTGGCGCAGCTGGTCCAGGGTGGCCAGGTCGACCGTCACGTTCCAGGTGCGCTCGTGCATCAGGCTGAGCATCGAGGCGAACACGTCCTGCATCAGGGTGCTCTGGGTCGCCACGAACGAGGAGAGCTTGTCGGTCGCCGACTGCACGACCTGGGCCTCGGGCCGGTTGAGCTGCGCGGCGAGCGCCGCCGCGCCAGCGCGGAAGCGGGCGCTGGAGGAGATCTGCTCGGCGACCAGCCGCGGCACCTTGTACCGGTCGCCGACGACCTGGCGCTCGGCACGCTCGGCCGAGAGGTGGGCCTGGACGGCGACCCAGTCGTCGAAGGAGGTGCCCTTGGCGGCCGAACGCTGGTAGCGCTCGCGCAGCTCCTCCACGGTCGCCGGCTCCCCGGCCACCACGCGCACCCGGTCCGGGGACCTCTTCCCGATCCGGGGCTGGAACGCCGCCCGCGGGCGGCGCGGGTTGGTCAGCACCAGCAGGTCCGCCATCGAGACCCGGCGCTCGCCGTTGCGGTGCGGCGGCAGCCACACGACCCGCGCCGGGATCAGGCTGGTCGTCTCGGACAGGGCGTAGACGTCGGTCTCCTCGAGGTCGCGCACCTCGACCCCGGGGTAGCGGGTCCGGGCCCAGGAGCGGATCGCCTCGCGCTCGTAGGGGGTGCGTGGTTCGGCCAACACCAGTGCGTCGTGTTGGTCGCTCCGTACCCTGGCCATGCTGATCTCCCGCTCTCCCCGCTCGCCCGTCCCGCGACCCTACCGAACCGTGGGAGCCCTGAGGAGCCGGACGAGACTCACCGGACTGCCGGCCTCAAGGCCATCAGTGCGGCCTTCTGAAGTCACCTGGTGACTCGGGAAGGCCGCACAGTGGCCATTCCGGTGTCTTCGATGGGACGCAGCGCCACCACCGCCGCCAGGATCAGCGCGCCCCCCAGCAGCCCAAGCCAGGTCAGCCGCTCGCCGAGCAGCAGCGCCGCCAATAGCGCGGCCGACAGCGGCTCGACCAGGGTGGCGACGGTGGCCGCGGAGCCGGAGGTGGTGCGCAGGCCGGCGTACAGCAGGCCGTAGGCCAGCGCCATGGTCGCGACCCCCAGGTAGACCAGCAGCAGCAGCGAGACCGCGTCCCCGGGCAGCACCGGCTGGCCCGTGGCGGCGGCCACGCCCAGGAACGGCGCGAGCAGCAGCGCGCCGGCCACCGTGCCGCAGGTGGTCAGGCCGATCGCGTCGACCCGTTGGGCCAGGGTGTGCCCCAGCACCGTGGTGGCCGCGTAGGTGGCCCCGGCGGCCACCGCGAGCAGCAGCCCCAGGATGGGGCGGTCGCCGGGCCCGCCGGTCCCGTGCCCAGCGGTCACGGTGATGAGCACCAAGCCGGTCAGGGCAGCCGCCAGGACGGCGATCTCGCGGCGGGTGGGGCGGGTGCGCGCCGTGGCGTGCTCCCACAACGCAGCCAGGATCGGGGCCAGGCCGAGCGAGACCACCGTGGACACGCTGACGCCCACCAACAGCACCGAGACGAAGTACAGCCCCTGGTAGAGGGCGGTGCCGCACCCGACCAGCACGGCCAGCACGGGGTGGGCGCGCATCGTCTCCCGCACGGCGCCGAACCGGCCCGTCACGGCGGTGAAGGCCAGCAGCGCGATGGCCGCCAACCCCATCCGCCACGCACTGACCGTCATCGCCCCGAGCCCGTCGCGCTCGTGCAGCACGGTCAGGACCAGGCCACCGGTCCCCCACAGCACCCCCGCGGCGCAGACCTCGAGCAACCCCAGCCGGGCGCTGCGGGGGGCCACAGCGGCGCCGGGGGCGCCGGTCACGAGTCGAAGCCCATCCCCAGCCGGTCCAGCAGGCGCAGCCAGGCTCCTCGCCGACCGGTGCGGTCCTCGCGAGCCAGGAAGAACCGGGTCGTCTGGATGCCCAGGTAGGCCACCGGCTCTGGTGGGAACGGGATCGGCTTGCGCCGCACCATCTTCAGCCGGGTCCGCTCGGTCGACACCCCTTCGAGCAGGTCCAGCATCACGTCCGCGGCGAACCGGGACGCGCCCACGCCCAGGCCGGTGAAGCCAAGGGCGTACGCGGTGCGGCCGCGGTGGGCCCGGCCGAACATCGCGCAGTAGCGGGTCGAGGTGTCGATCACCCCGGCCCAGCGGTGGGTGAACCGCACGCCCGCGAGCTGGGGGAAGGTGCGGGCGAAGTTCCGCGCCAGGGTCTGGTACGTCGCGGCGCGGTCCTCGAAGTCGGGATCGATCCCGCGGCCGTAGTGGTAGATCGCGTCGTACCCGCCCCACAGGATCCGCCGGTCCGGGGTGATCCGGTAGTAGTGGAACTGGTTGCCCGCGTCCGAGACGCCCACGCTAAGGTCCCAGCGCAGCAGGCGCAGCTGCTCCTCGGACAGGGGCTCGGTGGCCAGCACGTAGTCGTAGACGGGGACGGTGCTGTAGCGCAGCCGGCGCAGGGTCGGTCGAAAGGCGTTGGTGGCCAGGACCACGTTCCTGGCGGTGATGGTCGCCCGCGAGGTGGTGGCCTCCACGGCCCCGGACGAGCCCCGGCCACCGCGGGCACGACGAAGGCCGGTCAGCGCCGTGTGCTCGGCGATCTGCACGCCCAGCGACTCCGCGGCCGCGGCCAGGCCCCAGCCCAGCCGGGCCGGGTCGACCAGGGCGGTCTCGCCGACGGTGAGGTGCCCGGCAAGGTAGGTCGGCGAGTCGATCACCTGCCGCACCTGGTCGGCGGTGAGGAACCCCTCGCTGCCCGGCTCGAGCGCCTCGACCTGGTGCGGCTGGGTGGCCACGGCCAGCACCGAGCCGCGCACGAAGCCGCAGTCGATGTCGTAGCGCGCGATGCTGGCCTCGATCTCCTCCAGGTTCTGCACCCCGAGCCGGTGCAGGAGGTCGTACTCCTCGGGCCAGCGGGTCATCCCGTTGGCCTCGCCGTGGGTCAGGCTGGCCTCGCAGAAGCCGCCGTTGCGGCCGGTGGCGTGCTCGGCGACCCGGTCGGCCTCGATCAGCAGCACCCGCCGGTCCGGGAACCGCTCGGCGGCACGCAGCGCGGACCACAGCCCGGTGAACCCGCCGCCGACGACGAGCAGGTCCACCTCGTGGTGGCCGACCAGGGCGGGCCGTGCCGCGGGTCGGTCCGGTCGCGCCAGCCACAACGGCGCCAGCTCCGAGCCGGCCAGCGCGTGGGCTGCCCAGCCCTTCAGGTCGCGCTCCGGCGCACCCCTGGTGCGTAACCTCATCGCCCGCTCCCCTCGCTCAGACTCGGGCGGACTGGGCGTCCCGGGCGGCCGACAGCGCCTCGCCGAGGATCCCGATCGCCTCGTGGACCTCCTCGGGCGCCGCGTTCAGCGGCGGCACCAGGTGCACCCGGTTGAAGTTCACGAACGGCAGCATCCCGCGCTTGCGGCACTCGGCCTGCACCGCGGCCACCTCAGGGCTCGACCCGCCGTACGGCGCCAGCGGCTCGCGGGTGGCCTGGTCGCGGACCAGCTCGATCGCCCAGAAGGCCCCGAGTCCGCGCACCTCGCCGACCCAGGGGTCGGACTCCGCCAGCGCGGCCAGGCCGGGGGCGAAGACCTCCTCCCCCAGCGCGCGGGCGTGCCCGACCACGCCCTCGTCCTCCATCGCCCGGATGGTCGCGACCGCGGCCGCGCAGGCCAGCGGGTGACCAGAGTAGGTCAGGCCGCCGGGGTAGACCCGGTCGTCGAAGGTGGCCGCGATCGGGCCGCTGATGGCGACTCCGCCCAGGGGCACGTAGCCGGAGTTGACGCCCTTGGCGAAGGTCAGCAGGTCGGGCACGACCCCGTCGGGCCCGTCCAGCTCGACGGCGAACCAGCGGCCGGCCCGGCCGAAGCCGGACATCACCTCGTCGGCGATGAACACGATGCCGAACTCGTCGCACAGGGCGCGCACACCGGTCAGGTAGCCCGGCGGCGGCACCATGATCCCAGCGGTGCCCGGGATCGCCTCGAGCACGATCGCGGCGATGGTGTTCGGCCCCTCGAACTCGATCACCTGGCGCAGGTGCGCCAGGGCCCGCTCGCACTCCTCCGCCTCGGTGGTGGCGTGGAAGGGGCTGCGGTAGAGGAACGGTCCGAAGAAGTGCACGGTGCCGGTCGAGGCGTGGTCGCTGGCCCAGCGGCGCGGGTCCCCGGTCATGTTCACCGCCAGCTGCGTGCCGCCGTGGTACGAGCGGTAGGTGGTGAGCACCTTGTGCCGGCCGGTGTGCAGCCGCGCCATCCGGACCGCGTGCTCGTTGGCGTCCGCCCCACCGTTGGTGAAGAAGACCTTGTCCAGCCCCTCGGGCGTGTGGCTGGTGATCAGCCGGGCGGCCTCGGACCGGGCCGCGTTGGCGTGCTGCGGCGCCACCGTGCACAGCGTGGCGGCCTGCTGCTGGATGGCCTGCACGATCCGCGGGTGCTGGTGGCCCAGGTTGGTGAAGACCAGTTGGCTGGTGAAGTCCAGCAGCCGGTTGCCCTCGCCGTCCCAGATGTGGGTGCCCTGCGCCTTGGTGATCACCATCGGCTTCAGCGCGGCCTGGGCCGACCAGGAGTGGAAGACGTGCTGGCGGTCCAGCTCGTAGGTGCGCTCGTGATCAGCGTCCGGCAGGTCGGTGCTCGTGAACTCAGACATTGCGCGGGAACCCCAGCTCCAGTCCCCCGACCGGACGGTTGGCCGGGTCGATCCAACGGGTGGTCACAACCTTGCCGCGGGTGAAGAAGTGCACACCCTCGGTCCCATGGGCATGCGTGTCGCCGAAGAGCGAGCGCTTCCAGCCGCCGAAGGAGTAGTAGGCCACCGGGACCGGTACCGGCACGTTGACCCCGATCATCCCCACCTGTACGTCGGCCTCGAACCGCCGCGCAGCCCCACCGTCGTTGGTGAAGATCGCGGTGCCGTTGCCGTACGGGTTGTCGTTGATCAGGGCGACCGCCTCGTCGTAGCTGTCCACGCGGACCACCGAGAGCACCGGGCCGAAGATCTCCTGGGTGTAGATGTCCATCTCCGGGGTGACGTTGTCGAACAACGTGGGGCCGAGCCAGAACCCGTCGGCGGCACCCCGGGGCTGCACGTCGCGGCCGTCGATGACGACCTTGGCGCCCTGCTCCTGGCCGGAGGCGACGAAGCCGGCGACCTTGTCGCGGTGCTCGCCGGTGACCAGCGGGCCCATGTCGGCCTCCCCGCCCTCTGCCGGGGCGCCGTCGCCCGTGACCAGGGTGCGGGTCCGGTCGGCAACCCGGGCCACCAGCTCGTCCCCGATGCTCCCGACCGCGACCAGGACGCTGATCGCCATGCACCGCTCGCCGGCGCTCCCGTAGCCGGCGCTGACCGCCGCGTCGGCGGCCAGGTCCAGGTCGGCGTCCGGCAGCACCACCATGTGGTTCTTGGCACCGCCCAGGGCCTGCACCCGCTTGCCCGAGGCCGAGGCCTGCTCGTAGACGTACTGGGCGATCGGCGTCGAGCCGACGAAGCTCACCGACTGCACGGTCTCGCTGTGCAGCAGCGCGTCGACGGCGACCTTGTCGCCGTGCAGCACGTTGAAGACGCCGTCGGGCAGCCCGGCCTCCCGCCACAGCGCGGCGATCCAGTTGGCGGCGCTGGGGTCCTTCTCACTCGGCTTGAGCACGACGCTGTTGCCGGCCGCGATCGCGATCGGGAAGAACCACATCGGCACCATGGCCGGAAAGTTGAACGGGGAGATGATCGCCACCACGCCCAGCGGGTCGCGCTTGGAGTGCACGTCCACCCCGGCCGAGGCGCCCTCGGTGTGCCCGCCCTTGAGCAGGTGCGAGATGCCGCAGGCGAACTCCACGACCTCCTGGCCCCGGGCCACCTCGCCGACCGCGTCGGAGAGCACCTTGCCGTGCTCGGCGGTGATGATCGCGGCGAGCTCCTCGCGGCGGGCGTTGAGCAGCTCGCGGAACGCGAACACCACCTGGGTACGCCGCGCCAGCGAGGTCGCGGCCCAGCCCTTGCCCGCTCGGGCGGCCGCCTCGATGACCAGCTCGGCGTCGGCCTGGCTGGCCAGCGCCACCTGCCCGGTCACCTGGCCGGTCGCGGGGTTGGTCACCGGTGCCCACCGGTCGGAGGTGCCGGCGTACTCGGCCCCGTCCACCCAGTGCGGGATCTGCCTGACCTGCTGCGGGGTCTGTTCACTCATGGGCTCCATCCTGAGGCCGAACCCTCGCGCACGCCGCTGTCAGATCGTAGGCTTACCGAGGCTCAGCACGACAATGTGTCACCCCTCGACCAGGAACGGCGGTGCTCGCGTGAGACGCGACGGACACCTGACCTTGGCGGAGGCGCTGCGGATGCCGGCGTTCCGCCGCGCCGACCCGGTGGTGCTGGCCTGCGAGGGCGACCTGGATCGGGCCATCCGGTGGGTGCACGCCACCGAGCTCAGCGACGTGGGCAACATCCTGCGCGCCGGCGACCTGGTGCTCACCGTCGGGGGCGGCCTGCCCGACCCGGACGACTCCGCCGCCCTGGACGAGTACGCCCGCACCCTGGCCGAGGTCGGGTGCGTCGGCGTGGTGGTCGAGCTGGGCCGCAGGTGGACCGGCGAGCTGCCGAGCGGCTTGGTCGCGGCGTTCGAGGCCCACAGCGTGCCGTTGGTGGCGCTGACCCACGAGACCCAGTTCGCCGCGCTCACCCAGGCGATCGGTGAGCGGATCATCGACTCTCAGCTCGCGGAGCTGCGCGACGCCCACCGGGTGCACGAGACCTTCACCGAGCTCAGCTTCTCCTCCGCCGGACCCGCGGAGATCCTGGACGCCGTCCAGCGCCTCACCGGCGGGCCGGTGGTGTTGGAGAGCGGTCAGCACCGCCCGTTGGACTACCGCGCCGGCGCCATCGAGACCGGCGAGATGGGCGGCTTCCTGGACGGCTGGCAGGCCCGCTCGACGCGGGTCCGGATCGCCGGCCGAACCGGCTGGGACGAGCGCAACGGCTGGCTGGTCACCCGGCTGGGCACGAGCCAGCAGGGGTGGGGACGGTTGGTCATCGCCTCGCCCGACTCGCCCACCGAACGCCTCATCGCAGTCGCCGAGCGGGCCGCCGCGGCGCTGGCGCTGCACCGGCTCTACGACCGGGACCGGGATAACCTGATGCGACGCACCCATCGCGAGCTGATGGCGGCCCTGGTCTCCTTCGCCGACCCCGAGGAGGTGACGCGGCGCTGCGAGCTGGCGGGCTTCCCCCTGCAACGCCGCAGCTTCCTGGGGCTGGTGCTCCGGCCGCGCGAGGTGGAGCGGGTGCAGGCGGACCTGAACGAGATCGCCGCGGCGGCCGTGCGCGCCGCCCATGCCGTGCGGGTCCCGGCGCTGGTGTGCGAGGTGGAGGGCGAGATCCGGATTCTGCTGTCGGTGCCGGGCACGGCCGGAGCGGCCGGCGCGGACACCCTCGCGGACCGCATGGCCGTGCGGGTGCGGCGTCAGCACGACGTACTGATCGCGGCCGGGCGCGCGGTGGACGCGCGCTCCGGAATCGAGCGGACCCTGCTGGAGGCCACCCACGTGGCCGACGCGGTCCCGCCGGGGCACGGCCCGGCCGACCCGATGGGCGCTGGCGCAGGTGCGGCCCCCGCGGCCGTCGTACACCGACTGCAGGACGTGCACCTGCGCGGGCTGCTGGCGCTGTTGGGCGACGACGACCGGCTGCGGCTGTTCGCGGAGCGGGAGCTGGCGCCGCTGCGTGCGTACGACGTATCCACCGACTCCCGGCAGAACCTGATGGGAGCCCTGCGGGCGTTCCTGCTCCATCCGACCAGCAAGACCGACGCCGCCGCCAGCCTGCACCTGTCTCGGGCCGCGTTCTACGACCGCCTGGCCAAGATCGCGCAACTGCTCGGCGCCGACCTGGACGACCCGGACATCAGGGTCTCGCTGCACGTGGCCCTGCTGACTGACGAAGTGTCCGGATCCCGACCAAGGTGAAGACAGATCGCCGCCCGATGGCCGGCCGGCGATCGGCGACGATCACTTCCATGACGCGTCTGCTCGACACCACCGGCCCGATCTCCCTGTCTCCGGTGGAGGACGCCATGGTGCTGGCCGGGGAGCCCACGGCCGGCTCCCGGGCGCTGGCCGCGATCGCCGGAGCGGAGGTCGGCGTCTGGGAGATCACCCCGGGCACCTCCAGCGACGTCGAGGTCGACGAGGTGTTCGTCGTCTTGTCGGGGGCCGCCACAGTGGCTTTCGACGACGGCACGGTGCTGACGTTGCGGCCCGGCTCGACGGTCCGGCTGTACGCCGGGGACCGCACGATCTGGACGGTGACCGAGACGCTACGCAAGGTGTACCTGTCCTGACCCGCGGCTAAGGTCGCTGGCGTGGACACCGGGCAGGCGCTAAATGGGCTGGGCGGGCTGGATGCGCTGGACGTGGAGGACGTGCGGGTCGCTGTCTACCACGAGTTCGCCCAGAGCGGCCGGGCGCCGAGCACCGACGACCTCGCCCGCCGGTTCGGCGTCACTCCCGGCGCCATCGACCGGGCGTTGCTGAGCCTGGCCGACGCACGCCACCTGGTCCTGGACGGCGACGGCGCGGTCCTCATGGCCCATCCGTTCTCGTCGATCCCCCTGGGCTTCTCGGTGATGGGCGCCGGGACGCTGTGGTGGGGCGGCTGCGCGTGGGACTCGTTCGCGTTGGTCCACCTGCTGACCGAGGAGCCGGAGCTCCTGGTCGCCACCAGGTGTCCGGGCTGCTCGGCGCCGCACGCCTGGAACCTCACCCGGACCGCGCCGCCGACGGGCGACCAGGTCGCCCACTTCCTGATCCCCGCGGCGCGCATGTGGGACGACGTGGTCACGACCTGCGGCAACCAACGCATCTTCTGCAACGGCGCCTGCGTCGAGGCCTGGTTGGAGCGCACCCAGAACGCACGCGGCTACGTGATGGACCTGCCCACGCTGTGGCGTTTCGCCGCCGACTGGTACACCGGTCGCATGGAGCACGGCTACACCCGTCGCGAACCCGCGGCGGCCGCCGACTACCTGCGTGGCGTCGGTCTCTCCGGATCGTTCTGGGGCCTGTAGGGGGTGTTGATGATCATCGACGAGTCGGACCTGGATCTGGACGAGGACGTCTGCCTTCACCTGGGTCAGCCGTTCACCGGGGTCGCCCGGGCCCACCATCCCGGCGGGGAGCTGAAGCGGGAGGCGGCGTACGCCGACGGCTTCGAGCAGGGCGTGTGCCGCGAGTGGTACGCCGACGGCCAGCTGCGGATCGAGTGGACCGCCGTGCGCGGGGTCGTCCAGGGGACGCTGCGGGAGTGGCACGAGAACGGCGAGCCGAAGGTCGTGGCCACGTACTCGCGCGGGGTTGAGCTGACGTATGAGGAGTGGGACGAGGCGGGAGCGCTCGAGGTGCGCCGCGAGCTCGACCCGGACTCGCCGCTGGCGAGCTACGCCGAAGGCTCCGAGCCCGGCTCGGACTGAGCCGCCCGACTCGGACTGAGCCGCCCGACTCACAGCAGGCTCACAGCAGCCTGCTCGGTTGCGCCGAGCCGGCGTTCGTACGGTCGTGAGCATCCACCCCAGGAGGCCCGACATGAGCGGCGTGAAACGAATCGCGGAGACCGAGTTTGATAGGCGCATGGTGCTCAAGACGCTCTCGGTGGCGGCGGTGACCGGGGCCCTGCTCACGGCCTGCTCCGGGTCCTCGGAGTCGAGCGCGACCGGATCAACGGGCGCCGACTCCGCCGACGGCGACGCCACCAGCAGCTCGGTCTCGGGGACGGCGCTCGGCCTGGACGCCGCCGCCTGGAGCTACGACACCGGGCACGACGCCTACTGGCAGATCGGCCGGACCTACGTCGCGAACCCGACGGCACCGGACTACCAGACCCTGGGCATCTTCGTGCCCGGCGCCTACGTCACCGCGACCGACAACGGCGACGGCACCTACACCGCCGAGGTCAACGAGAACGGCGCGGCCGGTGACTACACCGCGTCGACGGCCCCCATCGTGTTCCCGGTCAACACCCCCGGCTACTCCGCCCAGCAAGCGCCCAGCGAGTACAGCTACGACACGGTCGCCAGCTACCTCGCCTCGGGCATGGTCTACGTCGCCGCGGGCATGCGCGGCAAGGACACGAACACAGACGACTACGACGGGAACGCCCCCTGGGGCGTCACGGATCTCAAGTCGGCCGTGCGCTACGTGCGCTACAACGCCGCGCTGATCCCCGGCGATAAGGACCGGATCTTCGTCTTCGGCCACAGCGGCGGCGGCGCGCAGAGCACGGTCATGGGCAGCTCCGGCGACTCCAGCCTCTACCGGCCCTACCTGGCCTCCCTGGGCGCTGCCCTGAAGGACGCCGACGGACAGTCCATCAGCGACGCGGTGGCCGGGGTGATGGCGTGGTGCCCGATCACCAACCTCGACTACGCCAACGCCGCCTACGAATGGAACATGGGTCAGTTCGCCACCACCGGCACCCGGGCCGACCAGACCTGGACCGGTCGGTACTCGCTGGACCTGGCCGCGGCGTACGCCGTCCACGTCAACCGCCTCAAGCTCACCGACGACCGCGGACGACGGCTCCGGTTGCGGCGGAGCCGGGACGGCGTCTACCTGCGCGGCAGCTACCACGACCACCTGCTGGCGGTGGTGCAGGAGTCGCTGAACAACTTCCTGGCCGACACCACGTTCCCCTACACGCCCGCCACCACGACCATGCCGGGGATGGGCTCGGGCGGTAGCCCGTCCGGCGAGGCCTCCTCAAGTGAGGCCACCACCTACCAGAGCGTCGAGGAGTACATCGCCTCGCTCAACGCCGACGCCACCTGGGTCGAGTACGACAGCGTGGCCAACACCGCGAAGGTCCTGACCCTGGCGGGCTTCGTGCTCAGCCAGAAGCCCCCGACCAAGGAGGTCGGCGCCTTCGACGGCATCGACCGGTCCGCGACGGAGAACGTCGTGCTCGGGCGCGGCGAGGATGCGCTGCACTTCGCCCCCGTCTCCCGCGACGTGATCGCCAAGAACGAGTCGACGTACTCCAGCTTCGACGACTGGGACGACGCGTACGCCGCGGCGCAGTACACCAAGGACTTCGCCAGCGAGGACGGCCTGGGCAAGAACGTGCTGCACCGCAGCAGCATGTACAACCCGATGTACTACCTCTCGCCGAGCTACCGCGGCTACCGGACCTCGCAGGTGGCCCCGCACTGGCGGATCCGCACCGGCCTGATGCAGAGCGACACCGCGAGCACCACCGAGATCAACCTGGCGCTCGCCCTGCGCAACCTGGGGATCGACGACGTCGACTTCGCCACGGTCTGGGGTCAGGGGCACACCCAGGCCGAGCGGACCGGCGACGCGACGACGAACTTCATCGAGTGGGTGAAGGGGACCGCCTGAGCCGCACTCGCGGATGGACCACATCGGCCAGGCTGTGCAGAATGGCGGGAGCCTGACGCAGAGCGCCGCGTCAGCGCCCCGACCCGCACCTCGAGCAAAGGCAGACCTGGTGGACGCCCCGGAGCAACCGCACGTTCCCATCGACGTCTGGGGTGACGAGACGGGGATCGCCGCGGCCGCGGTGAGCCTGGCCCGCCGCCGGATTGCGCGGTCCTCCGACCCGAAGGCCACCGCGCGACCCGCCTCCGAGCTGGCCCGAGACGCGGGGCGCACGATCCGCCCCGAGGGCATCGGACAGGACGCGGCACTCGAGGTGTTCGAGCACGTCCTCGCCCCGGCGACCAGGGCGCAGGACGACCGCATGAACCTGGCCTACATCCCCGCGGCACCGACCAAGACCGCACTGGCCTTCGACGCGGTGGTCAGCACCTACAACATCTTCGCCGGCGTCTGGGAGGCCGGCGCGGGCGCGATCTTCGCCGAGAACGAGGCTCTGGCCTGGCTGGTCTCGCTGCTGGGGTGGCCCGAGGCCGCCGGCGGCTGCTTCGTCTCCGGGGGGACCACCGGGAACCTCTCGGCGCTCGTGACCGCTCGCGATGCCGCTCTTCGCCGCCGCGGCGCCCGCCCCGAGGGCGGCTGGAAGATCGCCTGCACCTCCGGCGCCCACTCCTCCATCGTCAAGGCCGGGCACGTGCTCGACGTCGAGGTGATCGAGGTGCCCGCCGACGATCGCGGTCACATGACCGGCGACGCGCTGCGCAGCGCCGTCACGGGTGAGGCCGGGGTGTTCGCCGTGGTCACCTCCGCGGGCACGACCAACGCGGGCATCATCGACGACCTGGCCGACATCGCCGACGTGTGCGAAGAGCTCGGCCTGTGGCTCCACGTCGACGGTGCGTACGGCGGCGCGGGTCTGGCCGCCCCCAGCGCCCGGCCACGGTTCTCCGGGATCGAGCGGGCCGACAGCTTCATCGTCGACCCGCACAAGTGGCTGTTCGCGCCCTATGACTGCTGCGCCCTGCTCTACCGCGACCCCGCGCTCGCGCGCGCCGCGCACAGCCAGCACGCCAGCTACCTCGACAAGATCGATCGTGAGGTCTGGAACCCCTCCGACCTGGCCATCCAGCTGTCTCGTCGAGCACGCGGCCTGCCCTTCTGGTTCAGCCTGGCGGTGCACGGCACCGAGCGGTACTCCGCGGCCGTCGAGCAGACCCTGCGCATCACCGAACAGGTGGCGGCCGGCATCGCAGAGATGCCCTCTATGAGGCTGGTGACGCAGCCCGAGCTCTCCGTGATCCTCTTCGAACGCGTGGGCTGGACCCCGGAGCAGTACCACGAATGGTCCGAACGTCTCGCCAAGGAGGGGCGCATGCTGTGCGTGCCCACCGTGTGGCAGGGCGCCATGGTGCTGCGCCTGGTGTTCGTGAATCCCACCACCGATCCGGAGACGGTCCTGCGCACCCTGCGCGAGACGACCGGCTGATCAGTTCCGCCTGGTGAACCGGACGTAGCTGTCTGGGGTGATGGTGTGGTGGTAGCGGGGGTCGTGGATCAGGTGGTGGTGGAACGCGCAGAGCATTCCGCCGTTGTCCAGGTCGGTGGCCCCGCCCGCTGACCAGGCTTGCCAATGGTGTGCCTCGCACCAGGTGGCGGGTATTCGGCAGCCTTCGGCGCGGCAGTGCTTGTCCCGGATCCTCATGGCTCTGCGTTGGGGGCCGTTGTGCAGTCGGGCGGTACGGCCGAGGTCGAGGACGTGGGAGCCGGTGCCGAGGACGGCGGGGATGATCCCGGCGGTGCACGCCAACCGGCGTACCTCACCCACGGACATGCGGGTGCCATCGGCCAGCGTGCCGGCCCCGACACCGGCGGTGAGCTGGTCGACCGGGATGGTGACGACGATCCGGGTGGCGTCCCCACCATGTAGCGGGAGCCGCTTGGGGTCGAGGGTCTCCAGCAGGGAGCAGAACGCGTACCCGAGCCGCATCGGGTAGGGGAGCTTCTCCCCGTCGGCTCCGTACCCGTCGGCCGCGGCGCCGCACCCGGCATCGCCGGGGCCGTCAGCGCCGTCTGCCGCGCCGTCGGCGAGGTGTGCACGGCGGGGGTTGGTGAAGGCCTCCAGATGCGTCACCAGCCGGACCGCGATCGGGTCGGGCACCCGGGCCTTGATCAACGTGGTGCCGTCCCCCAACGGGGTGGTGGTGAGGGTGGTGTGCCGCCGGGTATGCGCCTCCTGCTTCTCCAGGGTGCGGCCCTCGACCTGGTCGGCGTACTCCGGCGCCACGACGTCGAGGATCCCCTCCCCGAGCCTGGCGAGCTCCTTTGGCCCGAAGGTCCGGGCGTGCTCGATCAGCCGGGCCTCGGCCCGCTGAAGAATGTCCGCGGCGAGGTCGGCGTCGATTCCGGGCTCCTCGGCCAACGCCCTCGAGACATCCCCGAGAGCCTTGGCGATGACGTGGGCTTGGTCGAGGTTCACCCGCCCCTCGCCGGGGTCCTGGACCGCGGCGGCGAGCTGGTGCCAACGTGTCTCCAGCTCCACCGCGAGGAGTTGGGCGCGGCGGTTCGACCCTTGGTGGGCCCGCGTCCGATGCGTCAACCAGGACGCCACATCCCGGTGCCCCTCGGCGGCGGCGACGTCCTCGGCGGCCGCGATCATCCGCATCCGCACCGCCTCGACCAGGTTCACCAGGTGGGCGAACCGGACCAGCCCGACCCGTTTGTCGGCGAGCGTCATGAAGATGGGATCCACCCCGGATGCCTCCTTGAGCGCCTCCTCGATCGCGTCGGCACACACCAACAGAGGATGCGGTGGGGTCGGGTCGTGTGCCACAGGTGCCTCCCGAGAGGATCCGAGATGGGGGCCTTCATTGATTGACACCATCGTACTGATGTTCGGATAGACGCGGGAAGGTCTGTGCACAGCCCACGGACAGCCAATTTCGCGCCGATTTCTGATGAATCCATCAGGGTTCTTGACACCACCCGCCGCCATAACTGATGATTTCATCACTTTGCCGAGCCAAGGAGCCACATGCCCACGCGTGCGCCTGTCGCCCGCGCCCACCGCACCGTGCGGGTCGGGACGCGGGACATCTTCCTGACCGAAGCCGGCTCCGGTCCGCTCGTGGTGCTGTTGCACGGTGGTGGGCCCGGCGCGACCGGTGAGTCGAACTACGACCGCAACATCGAGGCCCTGGCGAAGGCCGGCTTCCACGTCGTCGTGCCGGACATGCCCGGCTACGGCCGCTCCACCAAGGGCATCGACCAACAGGACCCGTTCGGGGATCTGGCGTCGTTCGTACGCGGCCTGATCGAGGAGCTCGGCGAGCAGCGTGCCTCGCTGGTGGGCAACTCCTACGGCGGGGCGGCAGCCCTGCGAATGGCGCTGGACCGCCCCGACCGGGTGGACCGGCTGATCCTGATGGGCCCCGGCGGCATCGGCACCACGCGCGGCCTCCCGACCAAGGGGCTCGGCGCCCTGCTGGGCTACTACGGCGGCGACGGCCCCACGCGAGAGAAGCTCGCGTCCTTCATCCGCGACTACCTGGTGTACGACGGCGCCTCGGTGCCCGAGGAGCTGATCGACCTGCGCTACCAGGCCAGCATCGACCCCGAGGTGGTGGCCGATCCCCCGCTGCGCCGTCCCCAGCCCGGACCCACGACCCTGCGCACGCTGCTGCGGATGGACCTCTCCCGGGATCGTCGACTCTCCTCCTGCCAGGTCCCGACGCTGGTCGTGTGGGGCACCGAGGACCGGGTGAACCGGCCCTCCGGTGGCCCGTTCCTAGCCCGCACCATGCCGCGCTGCGACCTGGTCATGTGGTCGCGCACCGGTCACTGGGCCCAGTGGGAGCGGGCCGAGCGGTTCAACACCGTGGCCAGCGAGTTCCTCGGGAGGCGGTCATGAGCACCGCCCAGCCGGACGTCTTCGGCTCCGTCCACCTCGGGTACGTCGTCGTCGATACCGAGCGGTTCGCCGACTGGCGCCGCTTCGGCTCCGACGCCATCGGACTGCACGTGGACGAGCTGAGCCGCGACGCGATGAGGTTCCGCCTCGACGAGCACGAGTGCCGGTTCCTGCTGCAGCGCGGTCCCAACGAGGACGTCACCGCGCTGGGGTGGCAGATCGACGACCACGAGACCTTCGACGTCATCCTCGCTCGCGTACACGATCGCGGCGTGCCGATTGAGGAGGGCACGGCCCAGGAGTGCGCCCTGCGGGGGGTCGAGCGGCTGTGGCGGTTCCCCGGTCCCAAGGGGGTCACCACCGAGGTCTTCACCCGGCCCATCACCACGACCAAGCCGCTGCGGATGCAGAACAGTGAGTTCGTCACCGGTGCCTCCGGCATGGGGCACGTGGCCATCACGACCAAGGAGCCCGAGCTCCTGCGCGGCTACTACGACACCGTGTTCGACGCCCGGCTCAGCGACTTCATCGACGAGAACATCAGCGGGCTGAAGCTGAAGATCCGCTTCCTGCGCGTCAACGAGCGGCACCACTCCGTCGCGATCGCCAACATCCGGGGCCTCAAGATCGACCCGATCCGCACCACCGTCCAACACGTCAACATCCAGGTGGCCGAGCTGGACGACATGGTCGAGTCCTTCGAGCGCGTCAAGCGGCTCGGCTTCCACATGGCCTGGAGCGTCGGGCAGCACACCAACGACCGCGAGCTCTCCTACTACTGCGTGACGCCGTCGGGGTTCGAGCTGGAGGTCGGCTGGAACCCGGTCATCGTCACCCCCGAGCTCGAGTCGACGTGGGAGCCGTGCACCTATCAGGGGATCTCCATCTGGGGGCACACCCCGGTCGGCGAGACGGTGGTCACCAAGCTCAACCAGTTCCGCGTGGCGCTGTCCTCGCTGCGTGAGGTCGAGCAGCAGGTCCCGGCACTGAGCGGCCGAGTGATGAGCGGCCAAGTACTGAGCGGAGCCGGGCGATGAGCGCCGCTCAGGGGCCGGCGTACGACGTCGGCGTGGTCGGGCTCGGCCCTACGGGACTGACCCTGGCGCATCTGCTGGCCACCCGGGGCTTGAGCGTCCTGGTCCTGGAGCGGGAGCCGGCGTTCTACGGCATGGCCCGTGCGGTCTACACCGACGACGAGTGTCTGCGGATCCTGCAGACCGCCGGGGTCGCCGACGACGTGCACGCCGACATGATGGTCGACCTGCCCGTGCAGTGGCTGCGCGCCGACCGGTCGGTCCTGACCCAGTTCCGCACCACGGCGCGGCCCCAGGGTTGGCCGGTGTCGAACTTCCTCTACCAGCCGTTCTTCGAGAACACCCTGGAGCGCCGGCTCGCCGAGCACCCCTCAGTGACCGTGCGGCGCGGCCGCGCGGTGGTCGGCTTCGACCAGGACGCCGACGGCGTGACGGTGCACCACGTTCACTCCGCCGGCACGGCGTACGGCCGGGACGAGGAGACCGCTCCGGCCAGCCCAATCGACGGTGCATTGGACGGGGCAGTCGACGGAACCGGGGCACCCGAGAGCACCAGGATCTCCTACCTCGTCGCCGCCGACGGCGGGCGCAGCGGCGTCCGCGCCAGCCTGGGCATCGAGATGGAGGGCCGCTCCTTCCCGCAGCGCTGGCTGGTGATCGACCTGAAGGCCAAGGACGGCGTCGACGCCTTCGGCCACCTCCCCTACTTCGACTTCGTCTGCGACCCCGAACTGCCCACGGTGAGCTGCCCGCAGCCGGACAACCGCCACCGGTTCGAGTTCATGCTCTCCGACGACGACGAGTCGGAGGAGTTCGAGCGTCTCGAGACGGCCCGGCGCCTCATGAGCGGGTACGTCGACGTCGACGATGTCGAGATCGACCGACAGCTCGTCTACACCTTCAACGCGCTGGTGGCCAAGGAGTGGCGCCGAGGGCGGGTCTTCCTTGCCGGGGACGCCGCGCACATGACGCCCCAGTTCATCGGCCAGGGCATGAATGCCGGGCTTCGCGATGCCGACAACCTGTCCTGGAAGCTCGCGGACGTCAACCGGCGCGGGGCCGCCGACTCCCTGCTGGACAGCTATCAGAGCGAGCGGCAGCCGCATGCCACGGCGATGATTAACCTGTCGGTGCTCAACAAGGACATCGTCTCCACCGGCAGCCCGCTCGGCATCCGCGCACGCGACCTCGGCATCGGCCTCGCTGCGAGGACCCCGGGGGTGCGCTCCTTCCTCACCGAGGCCAAGGTCAAGCCCAAGCCGCGCTACCGCCACGGCTCCTACGTCGGCTTGCCGAGACGACTCGGCGGCACCAGGGGCGTCGAGGGCACGCTCATGCCGCAGGTGCCGGTGCGCACCCAGGCCGGCCGGCCGGTCCGCCTCGACGACGCGCTGGGGGCCGGCTGGGTGGTGCTCGGGGTGGAGATCGACCCGCGAGGCGCCCTGGCGGCGGGTCCCTGGGAGCAGCTCGGGGCCACCTGGGCGGTCCTCTACCAGCCGGGGGCCCGCCCACAGGGCGGGCACCTGCCGCGCCCCCGGACGGCAGGCGATCAGGCGCACGGGAGCGAGACCCCGCTGGTCGACCTGGAGGCCGTCGACGATGAGCTCTCCTGCTGGCTGGCCAAGGCCGGGGCGGCGCGGGGGTCGGTCATCGTGCTCCGCCCGGACAAGTACGTGTTCTCCGTGACCCGCCCCGGCGACCACGAGACCGCCGTCCGCGAGCTCACCCGCCAGGTGGGGGTCGCGTCCTCGTGAGCAACCCTCGGCGGATCGACGTCCACCACCACGTCGTACCCCCTGACTATGCGCGGCTGCTGCACGACAAGGGGATCCAGCCCGGCGGCATCCCGCTGCCGAGCTGGACCATGCCGGCGGCCGCGAAGCTCATGGAGGCCAACGGCGTGGCCACCGCCATCCTGTCGGTGTCCACGCCGGGGGTCTGGTTCGGCGACGTCGCCGAGGCCAGGCTGTGGGCGCGCCGGGTCAACGAGCACGCCGCCGAGATCGTCGAACGGCACCCGCACCAGTTCGGGTTCTTCGCCACCCTGACCCTGCCCGACGTCGACGGCGCCATCGCCGAGGCGACGTTCGCCCTGGACGTGCTGAAGGCCGACGGCATCGTGCTGCTGGCCAACAACGCCGGCCTCTACCTGGGCGACCCCGCGTTCGACCGGTTGCTGGCCTTCCTGGACGAGCGAGCGGCCGTGGTGTTCGTGCACCCCGGGGAGCTACCCGCCGAACCGGTGCCGGGCATCCCCACCTTCACCGCGGACTTCCTGCTCGACACCACCCGCGCCGCGACCCAGCTGGTGCTCACCGGCGCCCTGGACCGGTACCCCAGGATCCAGTGGATCCTGGCTCATGCCGGCGGCTTCGTCCCCTACATCGCGCACCGGATCCTGCTCACCCAGCTGCGAGACGAGCCGAAGTGGAAGCTGGCCCGCCTCGCGCTGAACCGCAAGAAGGCGGTGGCGCAGCGAATGCGGACGTTCCAGCGGTTCTGGTACGACACGGCCCTGTCCTCGACCCCGGCCGCCTTCCCGAGCCTGCGCGCGGTGGCCGACCCCGGGCGCATCCTCTACGGCTCGGACTTCCCCTTCGCCCCGGCCGCGGCGGTCAAGTACATGGCCGCCGAGTACGAGGACCTGCGGCTGCCCCCTCGGCTGCGCGAGGGGATCGACCGGCGCAACGCCGAGGTGCTGTTCCCCAGGCTGGCGGGCCTCGGATGAGCCACGACCGCCGCGAACCCGGGGTCGGCGCAGGTGCTGGCTCCGGCGGGTCAGACCTCGGGCAGGGCCTCCCGGGCGATGGCGGCGGCCTCCTCCGCCGGGACGCCCAGCATGCGCAGCAGGCTCTCGGCGAGCGCGTCGGAGGCGTCGCCGGCGTCCACGGCCGGGCGGGCGTCCAGCATCTGCATCAGCCCCAGCAGCGCGCCGCCCACCGTCATGAACGCCAGCTCCGGGTCGGCGGCGGCGAACCGGCCGTCCTCGATCCCGGCCGAGATGTCGGAGCGAGCGCGCGGCGCGATGCCTCGGTTGTGCAGCAGCACGGAGGTTCCTTGGCCCAGGATGACCCGCACCATCTCCGGCGCCGTGCGCTGCAGTCGCCCGGTGGTGCGGAGTCCGATCGCGAAGAGTCGCGCCGGATCCGTCACACCCGCGGTGACGGACTCCAGCACCGCGTCGTGCGCCTCCAGTGTCTGGGTCACGGCGGCGGCGAACAGCTCGTCCTTGGACTGGAAGTGGTTGTAGAACGACCCGAACCCGACGTCGGCGACCTCGGTGATCTCCTGGATCGACACGTTCGAGCGGCCCTCGGCCAGCAGGTGCAGTGCGGCCGACACCAGCGCTCCGCGCGTCCGCGCCTTGCGCTGCTCCGATCGGCTGGGCCGGCTGGGCGCGGCGGGCGTCTCGGTCATCACGGGCCTCCTGTTGATGGTTTCCTCACCCATGATGCCTCATCAGTTCCCTGCCGCCGCACCCATCGCGTCGCCGTTCCCAACCCGGAGCCCGAATGAAGACCCCAAGCATCCACGCCCACAGCCCGGCGATCAGCGCCGCGGCGGCCAGGCTCGCGGAGGCCGCCAGCACCGTCACGCCCTGCGCCCCGGTGCGGGACCTGATCGGCCCCCAGGACCTCGCCGCGGCGTACGCCGTCCAGAGCCTCAATATCCAGCGCCGCATCGAGGCCGGGGCCACGGTGATCGGCCGCAAGATCGGCCTGACCGCCCCGGCCGTGCAGGCCCAGCTCGGCGTCGACCAACCCGACTTCGGCGTCCTGCTCGACGACATGGGCCTCACCGGGTCCGTGGTGCCCATCGAGCGACTGCTTCAGCCCAAGGTGGAGGCGGAGATCGCCTTCAGGCTGGGGGCGGACCTCGACGGGGACCTCACCCCGGAGACGGTGCGCGCCGCGGTCGCCGCCACGTACGCGGCCCTGGAGATCGTCGACAGCCGGATCGCCGAGTGGGACATCAGCTACGCCGACACCGTCGCGGACAACGCCAGCAGCGGCGTCTTCGTGCTCGGTGACCGGCTCATCGACGTGGCGCCCGGGCAGGTGGACATGGTCATGACGGTGAACGGCGACGTCGTCTCCACCGGCGCCGGGTCGGCCTGCCTCGGTGATCCGCTCAACGCCCTGCTGTGGCTGGCCCGCACCGCCCAGGAGTACGGCGATCCGCTGCGTGCCGGCCAGATCGTGCTCTCGGGGGCGCTCGGCCCGATGTCGGCGGTCACGGCGGGCGACCGGGTGGTGGCCACTCTCAGCGTCGAGGGCCGGGAGGTCGGCCGCGTGGATGTGACGTTCAGCGGAGGGGTGTCGTGAGCGCCAAGACCAAGGTGGCCGTCATCGGCTCCGGCAACATCGGCACCGACCTGATGATCAAGGTGCTGCGCCTGTCGGAGACCCTCGAGATGGGCGCCATGGTGGGCATCGACCCGTCCTCGGATGGGCTGGCCCGGGCGGCCCGGCTCGGGGTCCCGACCACCGCCGTGGGCGTGGGCGGCCTGATCGGGATGCCGGGCTTCGCGGAGATCGACATCGTCTTCGACGCCACGTCGGCCTCCGCCCACCGGGCCAACGCCGCGGCCCTGGCCGCCCACGGCAAGCGACTGGTCGACCTGACCCCGGCGGCGCTCGGTCCGTTCGTGGTGCCGGCGGTGAACCTCGAGCAGCACCTCGATGCGCCCAACGTCAACATGGTCACCTGTGGTGGCCAGGCCACGATCCCCATCGTCGCCGCGATCAGCCGGGTCACCGAGGTGCCCTACGCCGAGATCGTTGCGTCGATCTCCTCGCGCTCGGCGGGCCCGGGGACCCGCGCGAACATCGACGAGTTCACCCAGACCACCGCGCTCGCCATCGAGAGCGTCGGCGGAGCAGCGCGCGGCAAGGCGATCATCATCCTCAACCCGGCCGAGCCGCCGATGATCATGCGCGACACCGTGCTGGCACTGGTCGACGACCCGGGCGAGCTGCGGCAGCAGGCGATCCGGGAGTCGATCCGCGCGATGGTCGCCGAGGTCGCGGCATACGTCCCGGGCTATCGGCTCAAGCAGGAGATCCAGTTCTCTCGGGTGCCGGCCGACGCGCCGGTGCACACCCTGGTGGGAGATGCCCCCGTCAGCCACCAGGTGTCGGTGTTCCTCGAGGTGGAGGGCGCCGCGCACTACCTCCCGGCGTACGCCGGAAACCTGGACATCATGACGTCGGCGGCCCTGCGGGTCGCCGAACAGCTGGCCCTCCGGGGGCAGAGAGTGGGCAGTTCATGAGCACGCGGGTCTTCCTGCAGGACGTCACCCTCCGCGACGGGATGCACGCCCTGCGGCACCGGGTGTCCCTCGACGACGTCGCCCGGATCGTCGCCGCCCTGGATGCCGCCGGGGTGGACGCCATCGAGGTCGCGCACGGCGACGGCCTGGGCGGTGGCAGCCTCACCTACGGGCCCGGCAGCCACACCGACTGGGAGTGGCTGGAGGTGGCCGCGGCCAACCTCACCCGCGCCCGGCTGACCACCCTGATCCTGCCCGGCATCGGCACCGCGGAGGACCTGCAGCGCGCCTTCGACCTGGGTGTCCGGTCGGTGCGGGTGGCGACCCACTGCACCGAGGCAGACGTGTCGGCCGAGCACATCGGCAAGGCCCGAGAGCTGGGCATGGACGTGTCCGGGTTCCTGATGATGAGCCACCTGTCGGAGCCGGACGCGCTGGCGCAGCAGGCGATGCTGATGGAGTCGTACGGCGCTCATTGCGTGTACGTCGTGGACTCGGGCGGCCGGCTCACCATGGACGGCGTACGCGCGCGGGTGCGGGCCTACCGCGATGCCCTCGACCCGGCGACCGAGATCGGCGTGCACGCCCACCAGAACCTCTCCCTTGCCGTGGCCAACAGCGTCATCGCGGTGCAGGAGGGCGCCGTCCGCGTCGACGCGTCACTGGCCGGGCTCGGCGCGGGTGCGGGCAACTGCCCGATCGAGCCGTTCACCGCCGTGGCCACGCTGCAGGGGTGGTCGCACGGGGCCGACCTGTTCGCCCTCCAGGACGCCGCCGATGAGCTGGTGCTCCCGTTGATGGACCGGCCCGTCCGGGTCGACCGCGAGACCCTCACCCTCGGGTACGCAGGGGTGTACTCCAGCTTCCTGCGGCACGCCGAGGCAGCCTCGGCGAGGTTCGGCATCGACGTACGCACCATCCTCACCGAGGTCGGACGTCGGCAGCTGATCGGCGGCCAGGAGGACATGATCCTCGACATCGCGCTCGACCTGGCCCGTCAGGGGTGAGCGAGCTGGCGCCGAACGATAGACATGGCCCCATGTCAGAGGTCTGGTCGCCCGCGGCGTTCGCGCTGCAGCGCCTGTGCATCGAGTGGGTCCGTCGATGCCACCGCCTCGACCTCACCGGAGATCTCACCGCCCCGGAGGCGCCGGTGTTGTTCGTGGCCAACCACGGCTTCGGCGGCGTGTTCGACCTCAACGTCTTCGCGGTTCTGGCGGCCTTCGACACCATGGCCCTGGACCGACCCGTCACGATCCTGACCCACCAGCTCGCCTGGACCCTGAAGGTCGGCAGGCTGCTCGAGCCGTTGGGCGCTCGGCCCGCCAGCCGCACCACCGCCCTGAAAGCGGTCGCAGAGGGCCACCACGTGCTGGCGCTGCCCGGTGGTGACCTGGATGCCTTCAAGGACCACCGAGATCGCCACCGCATCGTCTTCGGCGAGCGCACCGGCTTCGCGAGCCTGGCGATGGAGGCCGGCGTCCCGCTGGTGCCCATCGTCACGGCGGGCGCCGGCGACTCGCTGCTCGTGCTCTCAGACGGCCAGCGCCTGGCCCGAGCGCTCCGCCTGGACCGGACACTGCGCCTCAAGGCGCTGCCCGTCTCGCTCTCGGTGCCGTGGGGACTCAACGTCGGCGTCGTGGGCCTACTCCCCTACCTACCCCTGCCCGTCAAGATCAGCACGCGGGTCCTGCCGGCGATGACCGCCCGACCCGGCGAAACCGCTCAGGAGTTCGCCGGCCGGGTGGAGGCCGCGATGCAAGAGACCCTGACCCGGCTCGCGGCCGGCGGTCGGTGACGTGGACCTGGCCTCCTGGGCAACTCCCGGACGACAGGAACTGCACATCGCCGGACAACAGCCCCCCAGAGGCCGTAGGAATGTGCCATGCCAGGGGGAAACGTCGTACGGGTCGCACAGCCACGCCAGCGCATTGCGGGGGCCAATCGGGAGCCGAGCCCCCGGGCGGCCAGGGTCATCGCGGCCCTGACCACCGCGGGCGCCCTCGCCCTCACCTTTGGCTCGCCGGACGCCTCGGCCGAGTCGTTCCCTCCTGACGGACCGACTGCGTCTGCCGCGAGGGCGAACGCGCCCTCCGCGAAGGTGACCGTTCCCCCTGCGGTGACTCAGGGCGACCGATTCACCGTGCACGTCACCGTGAAACACCGCGCGCAGGTGCGCCGCGTGCACGTGCAGCAGCGAGTCGCCAACGTGTACGGCGACTGGTCTTGGCTGACGGTCAAGAAGCTGCGCGTGAGAAGCGGCGCAGGCGTGGACTACCAAGCGGTCGCCGGGGAAACGGATCGCGAGACCTACCGGGCGCTGCTGCAGCCCAAGTCGGGGAAGCCGGTGGCCTCAAGGCCCGCGTCCGTGGAGGTCTGGCACTGGTATCCGCTCTCGGACTTCGACTCGTACTACTCAACGGGTGGCGTGGTCGACGCCACCTATGGCCAGTTCACCATGAACGGCAGCGCGTACATCGGCAGTTGGTACACGTATGGGACATCTCGCAGCTGGGAGTCGCGGTACACGCTCGGACGCCGCTGCCGCACCATGCGTGGGACCTTCGGCGTGACCGACAAGTCAGCCGACGGCTCTTCCGCGACGATCCAGGTTCTCGCCGAGGGAGTCGACGTTGTCTACGCCTCCTCGCCGCTCGCCCCGGGCGTCGTTGACACCCCGCTCGTCCCGCTCGCCACGCCGTACCGGATCAGCGTCATCGGGACGAACACGTCTCCCGATGGCGTAGCGGCCTACCCGGCGGCCGGCGACCTGCAGTTCCTCTGCCACGGCTTCGAGTGACCGCTAACCCTCCATGGAGGACGCGCGGCGCGCGGCCAGTGCCAGCCCGACCGCAGCGGCGAAGAAGACCACGCCGTACGCCATCCGACCGGCGGCCGGTAGGTAGAACTGCGGCAGGAAGACCGCGACCAGCAGCCCGAGCGGCCAGGCCGCCCACCGCCCCCGTCCGAGCCGCACCCCGAATTCGGACCCCTGCCACGCGAGCGCGAACGACACCCCGCTGACGGCCAGCAACAGCAGGCCGAGGCCGAACATGGTCATCGCGACCGGCTGTTCCCGGACCAGGTCGATGAGCGGCAGCAGGGAGTCGTCACCCGTGGCGTCGTAGCGGCGGGCGATCACGTGGAGAGCGAAGGTCTCGGCGCCGTAGTAGGGCAGCACCAGGACCACCCCCGCAAGCCCCGACCACCGGGTGACCAGTGACGCGAGCCCGTCGGTCAGGTCGGACAGGCGGAGGGCGGCGCGGGCGAACTGGACGAGTGCGAGCATGCCGCACACGTGGGCCACGACCCACCAGGGTGAGGCCATCGCCTCGGCGGCTTGCGCCGCTCCGCCAGCCTGGTCGCCGTACGGGCGCAGCAGCAGGTAGGCGGCCATCAGAACGCCACTCGTGGTCAGTGGCATCACCAGGCGGTGGCTGGACGTGTGGCGCATGTCGTTCCTCCTTGATACAGAGAGCACCGCTCTCGTTTCAGACGGTAGGCGAGCGGCGCGACAAATGCAAGAGCACCGCTCTCCCTTATGTGCCACACTGGGTCCGAGACCGAGGAGGGCCAATGGCAGGAGTGCGCGAGCAGGCGCGGGCGGAGACAACGACAGCGATCCTGGCCGCCGCCCGGAGCGAGATCGCCCAGCATGGGGGCGGCGGGTTGTCGATGCGCGCGGTGGCCCGGGAGGTGGGCCTGGTCTCCTCGGCCGTCTACCGCTACTTCCCGACGCGCGAGGCCCTGCTCACGGCGATGATCATCGAGAGCTACGGCCACCTCGCCGACCGCTTGGGGCAGGTGCGCGCGCGGCAGCCGGAGCAGCGCTGGCGGGCGCTCGGCCGCGCCCTGCGCGACTGGGGGCGGGAGTTCCCCCACGAGTTCCAGCTCATCTACGGCACACCGGTTCCCGGCTACGTGGCGCCTCCCGACACCGTGCCCGCCGCCGAGTCCGTGGCCCAGTTCTTCATGTCAGTCGCGGCCCCCGCACGGATCCCTGGCTTCGAGGCTCCGCGCCTCGTCCGTCAGATGCGGCCGTACGCAGACTCAGCCGGGCTCGAGCCCTCCGGCGTGGCGGCGACCATCGCCGAGATCGCGGCCCTCGTCGGCTTCATCAGCCTCGAGCTGGCCGGCCACTTCGTCGGAACCGCCGATCCGGCCGACCATCTCTATGCCGCCCTGCTCCAGCGCCAGTGCCTCACCCTGGGGCTCTCTGGCTGACGCCTCGACGGTGGCCGTCGGTGGTTCGCTGTGGGCCGCGGCGGCGAGCGCGGCGCCCAGCAGCGCCAGCAGACTCCCGATCGTCTTTCCCCAGCTGGTGGGCTCACCGGCGATGACGGCACACAGGTAGCCCACCGCCGGGATCGACGCGATGAGTACGCCGGCCGTCGCCGCCGGCACCCGCGCCGCACCGTAGGTCCACAGCAGCAGCGTCAGGGCCGACGTCACGAGCCCCAGATAGACCAGGGAAGCGACCGCACCCGCGTTCAGGTCCAGGCGTGCCTCACCCGCAACCGCCTCGCCGGCCAACCACGGCAGCAGGAAGGCGACGCCCCAGATGCACGTCGCCGCAGGCAGAACGACCGGGTCGCGGCCGGGCTCGCGGCGCAGCAGCACGGTGTACAGCGCGTAGGCCAGCACGCCCAGCGTGATCAGCGCGGCACCCACACTGGCCTCGGCCGCGAGGCCGCCGGCCACCAGGGCGACACCGACCGTCGCAAGCCCGAGTCCGGCAAGCGTGACCGCCGAGAGCCGCTCCCCGAGCCAGACCAGAGCGATCAGCGCCGTCGCGATGGGCAGCACCGCCTGGAGGATCGCCGCCGTCCCGGCGCTTGTGCTGGTCAGGCCCAGGTTCTGCAGCCCGTAGTACGCCGCGACCCCCGTCGCCCCCAGCAGGGCGACGGGTGCGGACCGCGTGGCGGTGGCCAGTCCCCCGCGCCGCGCCGCGAGGGGAATCAAGATGACCAGGGCCAGCACGAAGCGGGCCACCGTCAGGACCGCGGGCGACATCGACGCCAACGCACGCTCGCTCACCACGAACGTCGTGCCCCACAGCAACACGGCGCCCGCCAACGCGGCTAGCGGTCGCCATGCGGTGGGCATGACACAGGATGGCAGCCCCGGGGTCAGCGCGGCCCGTCTGGGCCGTAGGAGCGGGTGACGGTGGCGACGCGGACCCGATAGTCGGCGTACCAGGTGGCTCGCCCCCGCTCTTGCGCGACCAGGTGCTCCGCGACCTGCTTCCACGCGCGGGCGGCCGCCTCGTCCTCCCAGTAGGACACCGTGATCCCCAGACCGTCCCGGGCCGACTCCATGCCCAGGTAGCCCGGCTGTTCCGCAGCGAGCTCATCCATCCGCCGCGCCATCGCGGCGTACCCGTGGTCGCCCTCGGTGCGCACCGTCGTGAAGATGACGGCCGTGTACGGCGGTGGTGGGGTGCTCGCGATCACGCCGACATCGTCTCAGCAGTCGCGCAGCCTGCAGCCGCGGTCGGCTTCCGGCCCTCGCTAGAGGCCATCCCGGACGGTCGCCTCCACCAGACGGGCGAGATCCTCGATCGCCGGGTCGTCGGCGCGCTTGAAGTTGAAGCAGGACTTGCCTTGCATGCGTCGACGCAGATCGTCAGAGATGTCGTTCAGGAGCTCTGGGTTCGCGTACACGGGCATGTAGTGGAACGAGACGTACGACTTCTTCGTCGCCACGGCGGCGAACATCTCGGGCTTGTCGGTGTCGAGCCTCTCGACGTAGAGCGCCCCGGGTTCATCGGTCTTGACACTGGCCTTGTCCAGATAGGGCTCGAGGATCTGACGCAGCCGGACGTAGGTGGCCGAGAAGTCGGGGTCGGGCATTCGGTCATCGTAACGACCCCGCGACCGGTGATCGAGCCGGTAGCGGGCTCGGATTTCTAGGCTTTGGCCGAGCCGGCCGCCTTCCGCACGAGCTGAGCGATCTGCTTCTCTTCGGGCGCGCTGAGCGGACCGACGATCGCGTACGACGTCGGCCACATCACCCCGTCGTCGAGCTGGGCCGCCTCGTCGAACCCCAGGCTGTTGTATCGCGTGCCGTACTTGGCGGCGGAGTGGAAGAACACCACCACCTTGCCTTCGGCGTTCGTCCAGGCGGGCTGTCCGTACCAGGTCTTCGGCCGGAGACCGGGCGCAACCTCGGAGACGATGACGTGGATGCGTTCGGCGATGACACGCTGATCGTCCGGCATCGCCCGGATGCTCGCCAGCAGGTCATCCAACGCGGCCGCAGCCTTCTTGCCGCCCTTCTCGGTGCGCAGCTCTGCGGCGCGCTCCTTGATCGCGGCGAGCTCGACATCAGTGAACCCACCGGATGCGTCCTGTGCCATCAGCAGTCCTCTCATGTGCAACCAGCCATGCTAGTGCCACCAGAAGTGGCAACTCATGATGAGACGTCGCCGTCTGACGTGTGGTCAGTCCGCGCTTCTGAGCGACAACTCGATGTCGGCGACCTTCTGCACCAGAAGCAGGCTCTCAGGAATGCGACGGAAACCGAGGGCCTCGTAGAACCCGGCGACCGTTTCGTGCAAGGCGTCCACGACGACGAGTCGAGCGGCGACAGTCTGCGTCGCATCGACGATCCGCTGCAAGGCGTCGGCGACCAGGACCGCTCCGAGGCCCTGTCCCCGCAGGGACTCCGACAGGGCGAGGCGAGCCAGCAGAACTGCCGGGATCTCTCGCGGCCCGCCACGACCGGCCTTGCTGGGAACTTCAGCGCGGGCCACCTTGTGAGCTGCCAGCGCGTAGTAGCCCACGACGACACGGTCCTGGTCGGTCCAGACCCATGTGCGAGCCGTGCGGCGAGCATCCGCGGAAGCTGCCTGCTCAACCAACCACGCGTCCAGCGACGGCTCGCCGCACCTGAAGTTGCCGACGTTGTGCCGCTCGGGATCGAACCGCTCAGACCGCAGGCTCACGTCAGTCGCGGATGATCGCTTCGCGCGCCTGCTGTGCCGCACGGGCGAGCGTCGCGTTGGCGCGAGGCGCCGCGTCGAGCGCGTCGAGCAGTTCGTCGAAGAACTCGGCGGGCACGGTGGTGGTGGCCTCGTGCTCGCGAATCACGCGCTCGGCCTTCTCCTCAGCCGCAGTCCGGGCGAACTCGCTGAGGGGCTCGTGCACCAACTCCGCGGCGCGCTCGATCCGCGACTTGAGCTCTGGACGGACCCGGAACTCCAAACGCGCAGACGCTGCTGGCATCGACGATCAACTCCTCCCGCAGTTCGTACGGACAACTGTACGGACAGCCTGCAAGGATGTCGAGGGATCTAGATCATCCTGCTGACGTCGCGGCTTCTCCCTCAGCCGGACGAGAAATGACTAGACAACCCCTTCGCGCTCCGGGAAAGTGAGGCGCGTCGATGCTCCCCCGAGAACCGCACCGACAGTTCACAAAGCACTCGATAACTCCAGGGAGCACTCGCCATGGCGATTACTATCACCGACGCTGACCAGGTACCACTGCGCTGCGCGCTCTTCCTCGTGGACGGGATAACCGGCGCCCCGCTCGAGGGTGTCCCCGTGTATGCGCACGCGGTCGTCGACCTGCCTCAAGCCCAGGGTCTCGACGTACCGCTTGGGCTCCTCGGGACCGACCATGTGGGGTTCGCGTCCTGGGACCTCGAGCCTGTGCGTCACCTGCTGCGCGGGGCCGGAACGTTGGCCCAGGGCGACGTGTTCAAGGTGTCTGCCATCTGGGCCGAGGTCTCCGGGCCTGCCGGCGTCCGGATCGACCTGGCCAGGGCCGACCAGGCGCGAAGCGGCTCGCTGGCCGCGCACGGCCTTCTCGACCCGGAGGCCGTGCTTCAACGCGCACCCGGCAGCCTCCCCAGCCTGCAGAACGCCGCTCTCGCCGATTGGCATCTGTCCCCCGCGTCGTTCTCGTACCTGCCGGTGGAGGTCATCGGCGAGAGCGGCGAGACCCTGCTGCCGAGCACGGTGGCGTCGAGCCACTACTCCTTGTTCGAGGTGCGCGGGTTCAAAGCGCCGACCTGGGTCACGATCGAGGAGCATCCGGACTACCAGTTGAACCCGATCACCTTGCACCCCGGCACCTCCCTCACCGAGCTTGGCGTGACCAAGCCGAAGCCGGACGCCAAGACCGAGAGCCTCCTGAACGCCCAGGCGGAGGACCTCACCCAGTCGGTCTTCGGCCAGGACGCCGAGGTGGCCGTCGTCACGACGTACGACGTGACGTGGACGCCCATCGGTCATGGGCTGGGTGAGGTCGTGTACAGCCTGCCTCTCGCACCCGCGGAGATGGTGCGGGTGGCGATCATCGACTGGGCCCGCACCAGCACGGATGCCAAGACCCAGCAGACCACCAGCGAGGACGTGCTCAATCACGATCAGGCGCGCGACCGCTCGATCGACGAGGTAGTCGAGGCGTCGGTCAAGGAGACACAGGGCGGCTTCAGCGCGATGTTCGGCCTGGTCGACACGCTCCTGACGGGCGGACTCGCCGGCAAAGGCGCGAAGAGCCTCGGCTTCGGCGCCGGTATCTCGGGGTCCGGGGGCGACCGCTCGACATCCGCGCATACCACCAACAAGTTGCTCGACCAGTTCCGCCAGCACTCCACGCAGCGCCGGCAGCAGACCGCCTCTGTCGTGGTCACCTCTTCGCAGGCGGAGTCGACCCAGGGCAAGACGCGGGTGGTCCGCAACTACAACCACTCACACGCGATGACGGTGCTCTACTACGAGGTGCTCCGGCACTTCCGCGTCACGGTCTCGGGCGACACGGGCCGTCCGGCGCTGCTCGTGCAACGCACCATGCACGAGTTCTCCCCGGCTCTGATCTTCAGCCACCGACGGGTCCTCGAACGAACCCTCCTCGACCCGCGCCTTGCGCCGGCGCTCGATATCGCCGAGCGCCTCTGGGCGCTGTCCCTGCTGGTCGCGACCCCGCCCCCCGACCTCGCGGGCGAGCCGATCCGGACCTTCGTCATCTACCTCCGCACCGGTAAGCAGGTCAACCCACCAGGCGGCTGGTACGGCGCGGCGGTCAAGTACGTCGACCCCTCTGACGGGATTACTCGCTGGGCGAATCTGCTCAGGACCTCCCCCAAAGGGGACATGAACGACCTCTCGGACGCGCCCATGATGACCTTGCCCGACCACGACGAGATCGTCTTCGCCGTCCTGCCTGACGTTGCCACCGACGGCACGGCGGTGCCGCCCGGTCTGTGCTGGCGCGACCTCTCGTCCTTGACGTTCTCGATCTCGCTCGCCAAGTACGTCGACGCGGAGGGCAACGACAAGCCCGAGCACTGCGACTACACCTTCTTCCGGGTAGACGTCGAGACCACGGGCGGCCACACCCACATCGTCGTGGACGACCACCAGCCGCCCACGGTGGCCGACCTCGGCATGAAGGACTTCGCGAAGAAGGTCATCCTCGCCCCCGTCAAGCCGGGTGCCGTCGCGCCTCTGGACCAGCTCGGCCTTGAGGACCGCGTCGCCTACCTCACCCTGATGGCGCACCTCAACGCGAACTCGCGCCACTACTGGCGGTGCATCTGGCTCGCCGAGGACCCGGGACAGCGGCTGGTGGCCAACCAGAAGTCGAAGGTGAACATCGGCGGGACGAAGTACCCGCTGTTCGAGGTGGTCGACAACGTGGTCCTCGACGTCGTCGGAGACCGGCTGGTCATGCCGCTGGACCGGAACCTCTTCAGCTCCGAGGAGTACGGGATGCTGCCGAGCAAGGAGGAGACCCTGGTCAGCCTGCCCACGCGCGGCGTCTTCGCCGAAGCCAAGCTGGGATCCTCCAACGCGTCCGAGCTCATCGACGACGACCGGTTCTGGGACTGGCAGACCTCGCCGATCCCCGAGCAGGCCGACCCGATCGACCTGGGCGCCCTGGGGTCGCGTGCCCAGCAGGCCGACCTCACTGGTCTTCCCCTGGGCAGTGGCCTCACCATCGTCCAGCCGTCTTCAGCCCCCGACCCCGTCGGCATGGCCAACGCCCTGACGCTTCTGGGCAAGTCGGACGTCTTCCGCAACATGTCGACGGCCGCTGAGGTCTCCGGGCTGCTCGGGGACCTGGCCAAGGTCAACCAGGCCGCCGTCACTCCGCCACCCGAGAAGGGCGACCCCAAGGCCGGCGGCCCTAAGGCCGGCGATCCCAAGGCCGGCGATCCCAAGGCCGGCGACCCCAAGCCCAACGATCCCAAGGCCGGAGACCCCAAGCCCAACGATCCCAAGGCCGGCGACCCCAAGGCCGGCGGCCAGCAGCCTGCTGCTCCCACCCAGAAGGCGGACCAGAAGCAGGTCCAGCCGACAGGGAGCGGCACAGACAAGCCCACGCCGGCGTACACCAACTCGAGGGCGTTCACCTTCCTCGAGGTCCAGTTCCTCTACGGCCAGACTCCAGAGTCGATGACCAGGGGCCTGCCAGGCCTCTACACGGTCTTGGTCCTGCCAGATGATGATGCGGCGATCCAGACGCTGGTGATCGACGACAACTACCGCGGGAGGATCAAGATTCCGTCTTCAGTGAAGAGCTTCTCGGTCCAAGTCACCCCGGCCCCGACGCTATGGGGCAAGTCCGACGCCGACTTCGGCATCTGGAGAAGCAAGAGCGTCACAGTGACCAAGCCGAGCCACACAGTCGCTTTCGGCTTGCTGATGGCCGAGTACACCCACAAGGGCACCGCGACCACCTCCAACTCCAAGAAGCTGATGTCGGTCTATATGGAGCAGGACTCCAAGACAGTGGGTGGCTCGCTCAAGGGCCTCGTCAACTGGGGTGCCAAGGCAACGGCGTTCGACGTCCTCGAACTCACCCGCGCCATTGGTGTGGAGCTGTTGATCGACGGGCACCGCACGTGGGGCGACCAGACGACCAAGCAGCAAGAGGAGGATGAAGGTCAGCAGACATCGCACGAGGTGAGCGCGACCGTGCGATACCTCGTGCCGGGCACGACCCCCAGCGTGACGATCACGTGACGCCCCCGCCCCTCGACGGTCGCATTCCCAGCGAGCCTGAACGGTCACAGCCAGCCGGCGAACCCCAGCACCACCGCGAGGACTACGTTCACCGCGGCCATCCCACCGACGATCGTGAAGCGCTTCCGGTCGCTGTCGAGGTCGAAGACATAGGCAGCGATCGCGAAGAACGTCCCGTAGCCGAAGATCACGATCAGCAGGGGGAACGACGCGTTCCAGAACGCCCAGTGCCACTGCAGGATGCCGGCCGCGTGCAGCAGTTCTTCGACGATCACCGCGAACACCGAGAACGCGGTGATGAACACCCAGCGGTTGGGCATCCCCAGGATCTTCAGGTGTTTGTCCTGCGGCAGGAACTTCACGAACTCAATCCCGGAGACCAAGAACAGGAAGACGATCTCGATCGTCCACCCGACGAGGATCAGGTAGGCGGTGTCGCCGTTGATCGTCCACAGCGCGGACACCCCGGTCGCGTGCAGCCATGCGGAGTTGACCAGTTCGTTGAAGACGTCCATCAGGAAGAACGCCAGCCCGGCGGCGATGATGTCCCACCGCTTGCGCTCCACCTCGTTGGCGTAGACGTACATGACGATCCCGAGGAAGGTCACGACGTACCAGTGCAGGTTGCTGGGGTCCCGCAGCATGTCCAGGGCTTCCCTGGTGGCATCGGTCGCGTTGGTCAGGTCCATGATTCGCACGCTAGACCCGTGACCGACCGCCCACTATCTCGTGCGCCACACCGCCTGACCCGCGTCCTCAGGGCAGGCGATAGGCACCGATCACGACCTGGCTGACGCTGTTGCCGCGCGTGTCCCACGCGGTCGCCTTCAGCGAGACCCGCCCATCGGAGGAGGTCCGCTGGGGTACGACCGCGGTCCACGAGCCCTTCGCCGACCGGTTGAGCTGGACGCTGCGCCACCGGTGACCGCCGTCGTACGACGCCCACAACCTGGCCCCGGCCACCCGGCCGGCCATGTCGGCACCATCGACCTGGACGGGGGTCAGCCGAAGGCGGGTCGGACCAGGCCCGACGCGGCCCGCGAGGTCGGTCTGCACCTCATAGTCGAGGGAGAGCAGCGGCAGGTCGGTGTAGCCCTCGGCGGGCTCCCGCGACCAGAACCACCACTCGGTCCGGGTGCTGGTCGACGTCCGCCAGCGTGCCGGATCCCGCGTCGCCGTGCTGACGAGCCGGAACCGCGCCGCCGAAGCCTCGGGGACCTCGGGCCACATCGCCTGGTCGTCGGCGGACCTCAGCAGAGTGCCGTCGGCGGTGTAGAGGTCGATGTGCTGCTGCGCCACGCCGTACATGTCACCGGTGTGACCCGGGCCGGAGTCGGCGAAGGAGGGGAGGTTGATGCTCATGAAGGCACCCGAGCGGCTCGGCTTCCAGTAGCCGGCACCGATCCGGGGCCGCACCACGGGCGAGAACCAGCGGCTGGTCGACCGGGACCCCGGCACCAGCGCGGCGCGCACACCTCGCACGTCCCACAGCTGGTCGAGGACCATCGCTTCTTGGTACCAGGTCGTCCCGGGAGCGTTCGACACCCACTCGTCCCGCACCTGGGGTAGCGACAGCGACTCCATGAACCCGACGCCCGCGAACGTGTACGGGCGGAAGTCGTAGCGGAACTCGGCGCCCGGGGCCTCGCGGTCCGAGGCGTACTCGGAGGTCACCTTGGCCAGCTGACCCAGTGACGGCCGGTAGGCGAGGTCGGCGGGAATGGCGCCTGGGTGCGGGGCCTGGAGGTCGTAGACCCAGGCCGAGTCCGGATGCCCGCTGACGCGGACTCTCGCCGGCGGGGAGCCGTCGAGGAACTGCGCTCCTTGCGTTCCGCTGATGGCACCGACCGGGATGCCGGGGCCCTGGCCCTCGGGACCGCCGACCCATTCGCTCAGCTCGGTCGGTGCGTCGTTGACGACCAGGAGCAGGCGTGCGCCGGCCTCGCGCGCCGCCACGGCACGGTCGTACGCCGACACGGCGTCGCTGCGGACCGCGACCGCCACCTTGCCCCTGACGTTGAGGCCTTCGTAGTCGGCTGGCGCGCCCTCACCGACCACGCGGACCGGCAACGTCCTCGTGCCCTCGAAGAGCGGCGCCCCCGCTTGGGCGATCACGTCGAGTCGCTCGTGGCCCACCCTGATGGCCAGCAACGGCTGGCGCAGCCGCCACCGCGTGTTGAACTCGAACTCGCCCTGCTCGACCGGTGCGGTCGGCGTCGCGTAGAAGGCGTCGTTCCACACCGGGGCCATCAGGTTCGCCTCGATCGGCAGGTCGCCGATCTTGCGGTACCACGACATCCGCTGGTGGGTCGCCTCGACCTGAGACTCGGGCACGGCGACGGTCACCGGCTCCACCTCGCGGGCGTCGAGGGTGACGGACTGGTCGCGGTCGAGCACCACCTCGGGCTCGGCCAGCAGGGCGATCCCGGCATGGTCGGTGTCCGCGTCGAGGTCGAACCAGGTGGACAGCGAGTACGTGGCGGCGGGCAGGCGCCGGGTCACGGTGCCCTCGACCGGGATCACGTCGTACTGCGCGGGCCCGCCGACCACCTCGACGTACGCCGACGCAGGCTGCCCCTCGGCGTCGACGACCGAGATCGTCAGGTCGTAGCGCTCGTCCTCCTTGACGAAGCCGAGCGTCGTGTGCGCGAGGGCCTCTCCGGCAGCGGCGGCGGAGAGCCGCCCGGTGTACTGCTTGCCGACCTCCCCCACCAGCGGGTCCAAGGTCAGCTCGACGGCGGCGGTGCCGTGAGCGGGCACCGTCACGCTCGTCGCGGAGGCCGTGATCATGCCCTCAGGCGCCGGGGTGCCGCCTGCGTCGCGCACATCGAGGCCGAGGTCGAGCTCGACCGGCTCGTCGGCCTCGTTGTGGTAGGTGACGGTGCGCTCCTCGAGCAACTCGTCCCCGTGTGGCCAGCGGTCGAACCCGAAGAAGACCGAGCCGGTGGCGGAGACGTCGCCGAGCACGGAGGCCGGGACGTCGAGCCGACCGCTACCCACCTGGAAGCCGGTCATGCCCTCGAGTGGCACCGAGGTGCTCATCAGGACGTCCTTGAGGCGGGCCGCACCCCACCCGGGGTGGCGCTGGGCCAGGATCGCCGCGGCCCCGGCGACGTGCGGAGCCGCCATGGAGGTCCCGGACATGGTCTCGTAGGGCCCCTCCCCTGCCGCGTACTGCGACCGGGCGGCGAGGATGTCGACGCCCGGTGCCACCAGGTCGGGCTTGAGGGCGAGGTCGCCTTGCCGCGGTCCCTGGCTGGAGAACCACGCCAGCGCGTCGGTGCCGTCGACGGCACCGACGGTGAGGGCGGCGTCGGCGGCGGCGGGCGAGGTGATGCCTTGCGCCATCCCTAGGTTGCCGGCGGCCACCACGAACAGCGTGCCGGTCGAGGCGGTCAGCGAGTTCAGGGCCTGGGCCAGCGGGTCGGTGCCGTCCGTGGGCTCCAGGCTGCCGAGGCTCATGTTGACGACGTCGGCGTTGTTCGCCGCCCACTCCATGCCGTCGATGATCCAGGAGTCCTGGCCGAAGCCGTCGTTGCCCAGCACCTTGCCGATCAGGAGGTCGGCGTCCGGCGCCACGCCCTTCTCGAGCCCATCCGAGGCGGCGCCGGTGCCCGCGACGGTGCTGGCCACGTGCGTGCCGTGCCCATGGACGTCGGTGACGTCCTCGCCGGGGACGAAGCTCCGGGAATCGGCGACCTGTCCGGCCAGGTCCGGGTGGCCGAGATCGGCACCGCTGTCCAGGACCGCGACTCTGACACCGGACCCGGTGAACCCGGCCTCCCATGCCTGAGGGGCGCCGACCTGGGCCACGGAGTCGGCGAGGGTGGCTTCGGCGAGGCCGTCCAGCCAGACCTTGGCGATGTCGTCGCGCAGCGTCGCGCGCGCAGCACGCGGCGCCACCGCGGGGGAACGGCCGGTCACGTCGCGCCAGAACTGCGAGGTCTCGCTCTTGTCGGCGTCGACCGCCGCCGCGCTGATGCTGGTCAGGCTCCGGGTGCGGTCCGAGCCATCCGGCGCTCGCTGCAGGCGAGGCGCCACCGAGTCGTCGTACTGCACGATCAGCGGGACCGACCCACGCTGCTCGTCGGTGAAGCCCTGCTCCACCAGGCCAGTGACGTCGAACAGGGCTCGGTCGAAGGCACCCGAGGCGACGAACGGCATCGCCGCCGCGGGTACGACGTACACGTGGTCGTCGATGGTGGTGGTGCGGATCGCGCCCGCCCCGACCCGATCGTCGGGGGCGACGGCCACCGTCCAGCGGTCGCCGGCGAGCTCGGTGACCGTGACCGTGTCACCGGTGAGCAGGGTGACCCGGTGCACCGTGGCCGAGGGTCGCCCGCCGCCGGGCGTAACGGGACCAGCCCCCGCCGCCGACGACCCCATGGGGGCAAGGGGCGCCAGGGCGATTGCCACCAACCCGGCGACGAGCGACGCTCCGGTGCGCCGTAGGAGGTGACGGGTCCGTGGCGTGCGCTGGTGCTCGTTACACGGGGGCACTGGCGACATGGCACCCTCCTTCCGGCTGGCGCCATTCGACCCCGACCTGAGCGCAGACGGCAACGCCTCCTGGGTGTCATAGTTACGCCATGACGCATACCTGCCACCGCTTCCTCTCGTGAGCCTGACCGCTCTCGGTCTGAGCAGCCAGGAGGCTGATGCCTACGAATGGCTCGTCGGGCGCCCTGCCGGGACGCCGCTGGAGCTTGTGCCGCGTCCCTTCCCGAACGCCAGGACGGCCCGGCAGGTGCTGGCCGGCCTCGAGGCGAAGGGCCTGGTGACCCGGTCCGGCGCCGGGGAGGGCCGGTTCGTGGCCGCGCCACCGACGGTGGCCCTCGGCGCGCTGCTCCGGAGACGCCGCGACGAGTTGAGACAGGCCGAGGCGAGCCTGGCGGATCTGGTCGACCACTACCTGGCGGCGTCACCGCCGCGGGCCGTGGCAGACGTCGTGGAGGTGGTCACCGACCGACAGGCCGTGATCCAGCGATTCGGCCAGATCCAGGCCGGGGCCCGGGAGGAGGTGCTGGCGTTCGTCCTGTTCGAGATCGCCGCGGTCAGCGGGGAGGAGAACGTCGACGAGGACGATGCGGTCGGGCGCGGGGTGCGGTACCGGGTCGTCGCCGAGCGGGCCGTGCTCGATCGCCCTGGGTTTCTCGCCAGCGGGGAGATCCTGGCCGCAGCGGGCGGCGGCGTACGCGTCACCGACTCGCTGCCAAGTCGGCTGCTGGTGGCGGACCGCTCGCTGGCGATGGTGCCCGTTGGCTCCGCCGACGCCGCCTCGGCCGGTGGGGCACTGCTGGTGCACGCCAGCCCGTTGCTGGACCTGCTGATCGACGTGTTCGAGGCGCGCTGGGAGCTCGCCAGCCGGGTGCTGCCCGCGCCACCCCCGCCCGAGACGGTGGCGTTGCCGCCTCTCGACGCCCGGATCCTCGGGCTGTTCCAGGCGGGGCTCACCGACCGGGCGGTCGCCACCCAGCTAGGGCTGTCCATGCGGACCGTGCAGCGACGCGTTCGGAGCCTCATGGACGCAGCCGGCGTGGACAGCCGGTTCCAGTTGGGCGCCGAGGCAGCGCGGCGGGGCTGGGTGCCCTGACGGTCGGCGGATATTCGCGACAGATGAGGACCTGCCCACTCAGGACGCGTGGATCGACGCCACGACGCTTGGCCTCGCCGCCCGGGTGGCCTTGTGACCACGACATCGACGGGTTCGACTCGGGATACAAGGATGGCCCCTGCATGGGGCCATAAGTAGTTCTCACACTCCGTCGGCACGACAGTCAGTGACATCGCTGACTCAATCGGTGCGATGAACGACTCTCTGCGCTGCAACGTCCTCCAGTCAAGAGACCCTGAACTCGCAAGCGGCAACTCGGGCGAAAGCTCTGCGCTCGGTCGAGATCGCCGCCTACGTTATCCCTGCTCTGGGGCTTCGCGGCCCATGCATCTGCGACACCTTTGTGGGGGATCGATGGCCAGTTCGGTGGCACGCGCGGCGAAGGCTCGAGGTACAAGAACAGATCGGTGGGTCCTACTGGCCGGGACGGTGACTGCTGTCGTCGCAGTACTCCTGTCAAGCGTCGTCGCCATCGTGATGGCGTGGCGAGAGCCCGAGATCACAGCAGGGAGCGGAACCCCCCAACCGGACATCGCCCCTGTCCCGGTTAGTGGAGAACTCCAATACGGTCTGAGGTCGCTGCCCCTTCGCAGCACGGACGACCCGGTCGGGGACGCCTTCCCCGATGGGCTTGCGGACGAGTCCAAAGTGGCGAGCAAGCTGGTCGAGCTCGCAGAACCGCTCGGTCTCGGCGCCGACGTACTCTGGCTATCGAGCTTGGAACTCAGTGATGACGGGTCCTCTTTCGCCATCACTTACGACGAGCAGGGCCGCAGCCTTCCCGTCTACCCTTACGAGTACCTGGACATCGATCCCACAGTCGCCGCGACTTTGGACCTGGCGGCCGCCCACGCTGATCCGGACGCAGTCTTGGATCTGACAGCGCTGCTGTCTGCCGCTGCCGCACAGGATTGGGAGTATCCGAGTCCGTTCCGCAGCGGGGCGGCGGTGGCTTACAGCGTCTTGAGTCAGTCCCTCCTTGGCGCCGAGTCATGCGACCTTCAGATTCAACTCACCTTTGTGGTGTCCATGGGCCAAAACGTGTCGGATGCCAACCTCTCGACCGAGGTCGAGAAGGCACGCGGTCTGTGTCCGGGAGACCCGACCCCGTTGTGGCTGCGCTCGCAGGTTCGAGCTAGGAATGCGTTGGAGGAGAGTCTGTTCGGCTTTCGCTTCGATGCCAGTCGAGCTGAACTCATGGCAGGCGCCCTAGAGGACCTTGAGGCACTGCGCACGGAGTCAGGAGACACCCCCTTGGGGTCGGCAGGTCTGGCGGACCTGCTTCTGGATCGGGCAGACGCCTCCGAGGAGCGCGGACTTCGTCCGTTCCAGGTTCGAGCGTGGCGGCGACAGGCCTTGGACCTGTATGAGGAGGCTCGGACCAAGTCGGCGGACCCTGGCCTGTTGGCCGGTCACGCACGAGCCTTGACTGACCTAGGTAGGTTCGACGACGCCGGCGCTGTGCTGGACGCTGTACCAGACGAGCTACAAGCGCTCCGAGGCTTCGTGACCATCGCCGTCCGCAACGACCAGGCACGCGGCGACTTCGCGAAAGTGCTGGACACTCTCAACGGGACCTCGGTCCTTTTCCCGCACACACTGGAGCTGGTGACGGGCGATTCCGACTTCGGGCGACTCCCCGGGTTCGGTTGACTCACGGCAGCCACAACCACGGTCCTCGATGCAACGTGGGCAGGCGGCGGAGGCGCCAACACTCTGGACGTGGCCTTCATACCGCAACACCGCACAAACTGGAGTGCGGATGGCTTCTGCCTCGAAGTTGACGCCATCAACGCAATGGTTGTTGAGGGCCGCAGCGTCGAAGCCGATGGATGGACCTCGGAAGCGTTCACCACCCCCGAGGATCCAATCACTGGTCCATGCCTGGAAAACGGGTTCTCGGGAGATCGTCTGGCGACGGGATCATATGATGCTAGGCAAGATCTTCTCCGGTGGGCAAACCGAATGACCGACGCAGCCGAAGTAGTCGCCGACTGGAAAGACGAGTGGCCCAGTGACTATGCCGCCGCCCAGCGAGCGGGCGAGATCGCCTATCTCGAAGGTCAGTACACCTCGGCACGCGATCATTTTCGAACCGCACTGGACCTCTGGCACTCGAGCGCCGAGTCAGGCGATGACCCCTCCACGCAGGTGTTCACGGATCTTGATCTCATTTCTCCCCAGGACGTCCTCGATCTCCAACTGGTCGCAGCCCTCGAAGGTGCCGGGAAACAGGGGGAGGCTCGCGAGACACTTGTTGGTCTCCTAGACCGGCTGGACGGGGATGCGATCGACATGCAAACCAACGAAGTGCAGGCAGCGCGCTTCTACGCGCTCTCGCAGTTGGGCATGCTTGACATTGAGTCGGAGGAGTTCGAAGACGCCGTGGGACACCTGCGCGACGCCGTGGACACCGCCAACAACCTGCTTGCGCAGTGGGATGACGGGACCCTCGAGCCATCCCGCAACCACGAGGGAGACCCGGATTATCCCCTTCTGCGCGGATCCCAAGAGAACAACTTCGCCTTAGCACTCGCACGCAGCGGGGACTCAGCCGACGCAATTGCTGCAGCGGAAGCCGCCTTGAACCGCGATCCCGCGAGCCCCATCTTCCTCGACACGCTCGCTTTCACCCACCAGCTCGCTGGCAATCCAGAGGGTGCGGTGGACGCCTACCGTGAAGCGCTGAAGGCTGACCCCACTTCGTACGTCTCGGCCAACAATCTGGCGGTCCTCCTGGCTAATGACGGCAACCTCGGCCCAGCCCGCGGCCTCCTGCGGGATGCGCTTGCGGTGGCTCCGGACTACGCAACGGCTTGGCACAACCTGGGCGCCGTCGACGCTCGTCTGGGCAAGCCCTTTGTCGAAACACAAGGTGCGTTCGCCACCGCAGGGCGATTGAGTAGTTCCTTTCGAGGTGAGGACCCAGATCTCCTCGTAGACGACACGATCTATGCGTCCGGCTTGGATGTGTCGAAGGCCCTGTCGCCCCAATGGAGCTATGCACAGTCAGCTCATCGCAGTACCAGCGGGTTCGTCTGGTCGATGTTCCTGCTGCTGACGCTCCGCCTCGCCTGGGCGTTGGGTTTGGACCGGATCGTGGAGGCGGTCTCGACCCGGGTGATGTCGCGGCCAAGGGACGCGCGTATTCAACGCCTGCGAATGTGGCGCCAAGCGCCGTCATTCCTCGCACTCACGGTTTCGGGTGTTGTGCTAGCGCTTCCCGCGATGCAATGGGCAACAGGCTGGAGCGCAAAGCTAATAACGCTTGCAGCTATCTCCACCATCGTTGTAGCTCCTGTTTGCGCCCGCCTGCTGCTCGCGTCGCCACACGAGTCGCAACAGGTGGGCTGGCTGCCAGCCATTGGCGTTGGAGGGGCGGCTGCCTTGTTCGGGGTTTCGCTCGCCCCATTCCCCGGCATCGACGACGACTCCGCCCGCCGCAGGAGAGTGGCTTGGGCAGCAACGGGGACGGTCGCCGCCCTGACGTTTCTCTTCGCCGTCCTCGCCTTCGCGTCGGCCGTGCCGCTGGCGAGATTTCTGGCCATGGCCGGGGCAGCGCTGCTGGCATCGATCCTGCTGCCCGTCCATCCCTTCGATGGCAAGCGTCTGCAAGGGCGATTGGTGGGACTGTTGGTCGCCGCGGCACTGGGTCTGGCCACGGTCGCCTTCACGACTGGCTGGGTCTAGATTCAAGCGCTGAACCCGGGATGGGTTCAGGGGCCTCAAGGACCTCAGTGTGAGCCGAGGCCTTGATCTGCTTCACGAGCGCATCCTCGGAATCGGCCCACTGCTTCGCGGACCGGACGACCGGGTTGACCTCGATGCCGAGACGGAGCGAGGCGCGGTCGGCCGCGTCGTAGACGTCGGCGCGGTCGACCTTGCCGACGACCAGTACGTCGATGTCGCGCGGGGGCGGGCCCGCCTCCCCCGCGTAGCGGGCTGCCCAGGAGCCGAAGACGAAGACGTGCACCGCGCCGGGGATGGCGAACTCCTCGGCGATGACCACCCGCGGGCCGAAGGTGACCTCCAGTAGTTGGGTGAGCGCCCTCGCGACCACATGGTCGGTGTTGGCGCGAATGAGTCGGTTGCGACCTAGGGCGCGGCTGGTGATGAGGCCTGCCTCATCAAGGCGGACGACCTCGCGGTGCAGGGTCGACAGCGGCACCCCGAGACGGGAGGCGAGCTCGGTCACGCCGTACTCGGTGTCAGGATGCAGGTAGAGCCACATCAGCAGTTCCGCCTGATGCTGCGACCGGAATACCGGAAGCAGAGCCGGACCATCACTACGCATAACCAGAAGATACATCCCATTTATAGGGAGCATCAACGATCTGCGTCAGATCCAGAACCGCCCCTGACCCGCGTTTCCGCAGGTCAGGGGCGATTTTTCGGTCGGGCTGACAGGATTTGAACCTGCGACCCCTTGACCCCCAGTCAAGTGCGCTACCAAACTGCGCCACAGCCCGAAGCGACACGGGCAAGCCCGCATCGCGTTCGAAACCCTACCTCAGGGCTACGGCCGGTACTGAATCGACCCAGGAGTCGACGACACCCAGGCAGCAGCACGTGTCGAGGCGCTCGCCTGCTCCGCAGCCCGGGTCTCTTGCCTGGTCCTTGCGGGTCACCCGACATGGCCCGAACGACCCATTTGTCGGCGTTCGGCCATGCCGCAGGCGCATCGGTCGAAACATGGGGATCACCAGCACGAAGGACCTCACAGATGCGCACGTCCCCCAACGGCTCCGGCCGCCCGATTCGGCCGGGAGTCCGAACCAGGGTCGCGCTCGTCCTCATGTCGGCTGGCCTGTCGGTCCTCGGCGTCACGGCCCCGGCGTCGGCCACACCGCAGAACGACCACCGCTCCCCCACCAAGACCGAGCGGCTGCTGCTGGAGCGGACCGCCGCCCGCGAGAAGGCGCTGGTCGAGATCGACCGCAAGGTCGAGGCCTGGTCCCAGGTTCTGGCCAAGCGCAGCGCCCTGCTGGCCCTGCACGGCTATGTCGGCGCGCCCGAGAACGCGACCCACATGCTGCCCCTGGCCAACTTCAGCCTCTCCGCGGGCTTCGGCGCCGCGGGGCCGCTGTGGGAGGCCGACCACACCGGGCAGGACTTCGGAGCCGCCATCGGTACGCCGCTGGTGGCGCTCGCCGACGCGAAGGTGACCCAGGTCGGCGAGGCCGGGCCCTACGGGCTGCGCACGATCCTGACCCTGCCCGACGGCACCGAGGCCTGGTACTGCCACCAGTCGGCCACGCTGGTCGAGCCCGGCGACACCGTCAAGCTGGCCGACGTGATCGGCACCGTCGGCTCCACCGGCAACTCAACCGGGCCGCACCTGCACCTGGAGATCCGCCCCGGCGGCGGCCTGCCGATCGACCCGATCACCTGGTTCCTCGGCCACGAGGTCATGCCCTAGGCGTCACGGCCCCACCGCGGCGCGGCACCACGCGCTACCGCGTCTGCGCCGAGTCCGCCGACACCATCAGCCCGGAGGTGTCCACCGCCTTGAACGCCGACGCCGGGATGCGCTTGAGGTCCTCGACCAGCCGGTCGGGCCAGCGCCAGTTCTGGGCCCCCTGGAAGAACCACGGCGACCCGTTGTCGGCCAGCACCAGCCCGTAGGTCTGCATCGCGCGGATCACCTCGCGCGCATCGGCGCCATAGCCGGTGGTGTCGAAGTCCGCGTCCAACCGGAACCGCGCCCCCATCGGTGGGTAGGCGTGGCTGGTCTGGGAGCCGGCGTCGTGCCGGGCCGGCCACAGGTGCCAGCGCGAGGTGATGTTGGTGGTGAACCGGATGGCGTGGTCCACCTGGCGATCGCGAACCTCGTTCCAGCGCAGCAGCCCGGGCAGGATGGGCAGCCCGGCCGCGTCGGCGGAGGTCCAGCCGTCGGGGCGCAGGTTGTTCTTGCGCAGCGACCACACCGCACCCGACCCGGCGTACCACCTGCCGCCGCGCTGCTCGGTGTAGAAGGTCTCGTAGAGCCGGCAGGCCCCCCGGTCCACGATGATCGCGTGCATGTCGCCGCCGGAGTTGCGGCCACCCTCGATCTTGGTGTCAGGGCCCAGCGGGTAGCTCACCCGGTCGCTCTCATCCGCGTACTCGAACCGGACCTTGACCCGATCGTGCCGGCCACCCACGACGGTCACCGGAATGCCGTAGGGGCCCCCGAAGTCCGGGTGCAGGTTGCGCTCGGTCGACATGTTCGAGAGCCACTGCTCGCTCAGGGCGTGCACCGGCAGGCCACGGACGTCGGCGTGCCAGTAGTTGTCGGCGGGGAACTCCTCGCACGAAGTGCCCGGGATCGGAGCCGCACGGGTCACCGGGACGACCCCGGATGCCTGCGACGAGCCCAGGACCAGCACCGAGCTCAGGAGGAGGGAGAGCGCACACGCCAGAGATCGCATCCCCACACGCTAGCTGTCGTGTCGCAACCGCGCGGTCAGAGCTTCAGATCCACGTCCTGCTTCTTGCTCAGCGCCAGCTCGATCGTGTGCTTGCCGATCCGACCCGTGCCCCGCAGCGTGAAGAACCCCATGCGCACCCGGGCGCGGTCGGTGATCTCCTTGCCCTTGCGCAGCACCACCTGCTTGCGGTGGGCGGCAGTGGTAGCGCACGTGATGCTCCACTTCGTCTTCTTGATCTTCGTCACGCACGAGGAGATCGGCGGGCTCGGTACGGCGGCCGCGGCCGCGCCGTACCCCTCGGGTGGGGTGAGCTCGACCCGCAGCAGTCCGGTCTTGGTTCCGGGCTTCCAGCGCAGCTGGTACCGGCCCACCTTGTCCACGCGATCGGTGGCCACCGCGGTCCAGTTGTCACCGGGCAGTGCCCGCCACTGCAGGGCCACCGTGGCCCCGCGCAACGCCTTGAGCGCCGGGTATGGCGCGATCGGTGCGCCGACCCGTCCGTCGACCAGGGAGGGCAGTGCGCCGACCGTCGGCGCCGGTGTCGCCTCGATGTGGGTCGCCAGCAGGGCTCCCGGCCCGGGAGCGACCTTGTCCGGCTTCGGGCCCCCCGGCACCGACGAGACCGAGAACGTCCGCTTGGCCTGACGCGTCACCCCGGAGGCGAAGACCGCGGTCACGGTGGCCGTGTACTTGCCGGCACCGAGGGTGAACGACGCGTGCCAGCCGCCGATCGCGTCGAGTTTGGCGGCGAGCACCACGTCTTCGATGCGGACGTTGACCGAGTTGACGCTGTCGGGCTTGGCCCCGGTGAGCCCGGCGGCCAGCTGCCCGGGGTTGGCCACGAGCACACACGCCTCGCCGGTGGCCGAGGCCATCTTGTACAGGCTGCCGTGGACGTCGCAGGTGGCGGCGGCGCCGATCCCGAAGACCCGCAGGCTCACCTTGGACTGGGTCAGCGCCGCCAGCTGGGTGTCCTCGATCGCTGCCAGCCCGTCGGACATGAACATGATCCACTTCGGGCCAGCCGGCGCGCTCTGCAGCGTCGCCAGGGCGACCTCGATGGCGTTGGAGAACGCGGTCCCCTGGCCGCTGCCACCCAGCGTGGTGGGCTGGTAGAGCCCGATCTCGTTGAGTCGTACGCTGCGGGCCACCTTCTCCAACAGTGGCTGGGAGTCACCGGCAGTAGCGCCGGGCTGAACCAGAGTGGTGACGCCCGCGGCGGGGTCGGCGTCCGCGGCCGCGGCGGTGTTGCCGAAGGCCACCAGGCCGGTGGCGAGGTTGCCCGAGGCGTTGATGAGGCTGCTGTTGAGCGCCACCACACCGGCGATCTCGCAGTCGAGTACGTCGCCCACGCTGCCGTCGGCGTTGTAGTCGTCCTCGGGGCCGAGGGCTCCGTTGCCCGAGCAGTCCGCCCCGGTCTGCTTGGTGGTGGAGTTGGTGGCGTCCATGACGAACAGCACGGTGGTCGTCTCACCGGGGTGCACCCCGACCGTGCCACCGAGCTCCACGGTGCCGGCGCTCGGCGTCCCGGGGTCGTCGATGGTGACCGACGAGGCGACCATCGATTCGACCTCATCGCCTGCGGCGCCCGCGGGCCCCGGCGTGCCAACCCCCAAGGCGGCGGCGAAGACGACGAGCGTCGCAACCCAGGCGGTGCTCGTGATGCGGAAACGCGCGGATCCCCAGTCCATCCCGACACCGTAGTTCGCGCAGCGAAGCACGGCGAGCCTAACCTTGGTGAAGAATCTGGCGCCTGTCCGGCACGGTCCAGGTCAGCGCGTGCGCTTGCGCTTCTCCCGCACTCGCTGCTGCAGCACGATCGGGGTGCCGACGAAGCCGAACTCCTCGCGCAGCCGCCGTTCGATGTACCGCTCGTAGGAGGCCTCCAGCTTGCCGCTGGTGAACAGGATGAACGTGGGCGGCGCGGTGGTGGCCTGAGTGCCGAACATGATCTTCGGCTGCTTTCCGCCCCGCACCGGGTGCGGGTGCTCAGCCACGAGCCGGCCCAGGAACGTGTTCAGCGCGCCGGTGCCGACCCGGGTCTCCCAGCCCTCCAGCGCCCGCTCCAGGGCGGGCACCAGCCGGTCGATGTGCCAGCCGGTCCGGGCGGTCACGTTGATCCGGGGAGCCCACTGCACCTGCACCAGGTCCCGCTCGACCTCCCGCTCGAGGTAGTGGCGTCGCTCCTCGTCCACCAGGTCCCACTTGTTGAAGGCGATGACCAAGGCGCGCCCGGCCTCCCGGACGGCCTGCAGGATCCGCACGTCCTGCTCGGAGATGCTCTGCTCGGCGTCCAGCACCAGGACCGCCACCTCGGCGCGGTCGATGGCCGTGGAGGTGCGCAGCGAGGCGTAGTACTCGTGCCCGCTGGCCTCCTTGACCCGCTTGCGGATGCCGGCGGTGTCGATGAAGCGCCAGGTCTTGCCACCCAGCTCGACCAGCTCGTCGACCGGGTCGACCGTGGTGCCGGCCACGTTGTCGACCACCACCCGCTCCTGGCCGGCCAGCTTGTTCAGCAGGGAGGACTTCCCGACGTTCGGCTTGCCGACGATGGCCACCCGCCGCGGGCCGCCCACCTCGGCCGGCTGCTCGGGCGGGGCCTCGGGCAGCGCCGCCAGGATCGCGTCCAGCAGGTCACCGCTCCCCCGGCCGTGCACCGCCGAGACCGGGTACGGCTCCCCCAGCCCGAGGTTCCACAGCCCGTAGGCCTCGGCCTCGGTGCGCTGGTCGTCGACCTTGTTGGCCGCCAGCACCACCGGTTTGCCGGAGCGGCGCAGCACCCGGACCACCGCCTCGTCCGTGTCGGTGATGCCCACGGTGGCATCGACCACGAACAGCACCGCGTCGGCGAGGCTGACCGCGACCTCCGCTTGCCCGGCGATCCGCTCGGCCAGGCCCCGGGCGTCGGGGTCCCAGCCGCCGGTGTCGACGACGGTGAAGGCGCGACCGTTCCAGTTGGCGTCGTACGAGACCCGATCCCGGGTCACCCCGGGCTTGTCCTCGACCACCGCCTCACGGCGGCCGATGATCCGGTTCACCAGGGTGGACTTGCCCACGTTGGGGCGGCCCACCACCGCCAGCACGGGGGTCGGGCCCCCGCTCTGGGGAGACTGCGGAGTCTGCTCGGTCTCGCTCATGCCGACTCTCCCGCTGCCGCGCCGGCGTCGGCACTAACACTGGCGACCAGGGCCAACACCTGCTCGATCACCTCGTCGAGGGTGTGCGCCGTGGTGTCCAGGTTGACCGCACCCTCTGCCATGGTCAGGGGCGCGGTGGCCCGGCTGGAGTCGATCTCGTCGCGAGCCACCAGCGAGGCCTCGGTGGCGCCCAGGTCGCTGCCGCCCTCCTCCAGGGCGCGGCGCTCGGCCCGGGCCGCGGGGTCGGCCGACAGGTAGATCTTCACCGGGGCGTCGGGGGCCACCACCGACCCGATGTCGCGGCCCTCCACCACGATGCCGCCGGCCCCGATCACCTCGCGCTGCAGGGCCAGCAGTCGGGCGCGCACCTCGGGCACCGCGCTGACCGGGCTGACGGCGGCGTTCACCTCCGGGCCGCGAATCGCCACCGACACGTCGACCCCGTCGACGGTGATCTCGGGGTGGGCCGGGTCGGTGCCGCACGCGATCAGCGGCTCCTCTGCCCGGCTCGCGACCGCGGCCGGCGACTGCACGTCCACGCCCTGTTGCAGCATCCACCAGGTGATGGCGCGGAACATCGCGCCCGTGTCGAGATAGCGCAGCCCGAGGCGGGCCGCCACGGCCCGGGAGGTGCTGGACTTGCCGGAGCCGGAGGTGCCGTCGATGGCGACGACGAGACCCGGACTGACGAGCCCTGGACTGACTGGGGTGCTGCTCACCGGGTGGAACTCCTCGTTGGCCTGGGCGGAACTGCGCCAGCCTACCGGTGGGTCTGCCAACCGCGAGATTCCAGCGAGCGCTGCAGGTGCCCGGCGCGCTGTTGGTCCACCACCAGCTCGACCAGGCCGACCTCGCGACCGGGGTCGTGGTCGATCCGCACGTCCTCGATGTTGACCTCGCTGGCGCCCGCGTCGGCGAACAGCCTGGCGAGCTCTCCGGGGTGGTCGGGCACCGCGACGTACAGCGAGGAGGTCGGGCGGGCGGGGCCGCCGTGCTTGCCCGGGATCGACCTGGTGCCCTCGACGCCTTGCCGCAGCACCTGCCGCAGCGACTCCAGCTCCCCGGAGGCGACCGCCTCGATCAGCACCTCCAGTTGGTCGCGCACCTCCCCCAGCACCTCGAGCACCGCGCCGGAGTTGGCGGTGACGATCTGCTCCCACAGCCTCGGATCGCTGGCCGCGACCCGCGTGACGTCGCGCACGCCCTGCCCGGACAGGGACAGGTCGCGGGGGGCCGCCCCGGCCAGCCGGCCGGCGACCAGCACCGCCGCCAGGTGCGGCAGGTGCGAGATCCGGGCCACCGCTCGGTCGTGCTCCTCGGGGCCCAGCTCGACGGTCACGGCCCGGCACACCTGGGCCAGGGCACGCACCGCGGCCACCGCCTCCGGCGCGCTGCCGGCGTGCGGCACCACCGCCCACGGCCGACCCTCGAACAGGGTCGCCGAGGCCGCCAGCGGGCCGGAGCGCTCGCTGCCGGCCATCGGGTGGCTGCCCACGTAGCGGGCCGAGGCCTCGGAGGTGGTCTCGGCCAGCACCTCGCGCAGCGGCAGCGACTTGATGCTCCCGACGTCGGTGACCACGGCGTCACCCTCGGCCAGGGCGGCCACCACGCTGGCCCCCAGCCGGCTCGGCGGCACCGCCACGACCACCAGGGCGGGGCTGTCCTGAACCTCTCGCGGCCGGCCGGCGCCCAGCCCGGTGGCGGTGCGCAGGTGCTCCTGGCTCGCGTCGCTCAACAGCACCTCCAGCCCGGCCCGGCGGCACGCCAACGCGATCGAGGTGCCGACCAGGCCGGTCCCGACGATCTCGACCGGGCCGGTGAGCTGTGCGGTCACTGGACGTCCCCGCCGGCAACCTCGCGCACCTTCGCCAGGTCGCGGCGCAGGCCGGCGGCCCCGTGCAGGTAGATGTGGGTGATGTCGGCTCGCCGCAGGTCGGTCTCCACGTGCGCCATCATCCGCACCACCCGCGGCATCGAGCCGGTGATCTCCAGCTCGCGCGCGCACATCAGCGGCACGTCGTCGAAGCCGAGCTGCCGGGCGGCGTACGCCGGGAACTCCGCGACCAGGTCACTGGTCGAGGTGAACAGGATGGAGATGAAGTCATCCACGTGCAGGCCGTTGGCCGCCATCACCTCGCGCACCATCTCCGCCACCCGCTCGTGCATGTGCTCGCGGGTGTCCTGGTCCAGCTGCGTGGCCCCGCGCACCGCCCGCACACTCATGCCCACACCCTAATTCGCCGGCGACTCAGCGACCGACGCTGTCCAGCAGTACGCCCAGCTCGGCGCGGCTGACAGGCCGCAGCTCACCCACGCCCAGCCGGCCGAGCTTGATCGGTCCGAACTGGATCCGGGTGAGCCGCCGCACGGGGTGCCCGACCTCGTCCAGCAGGCGCCGGACGATCCGGTTGCGGCCCTCGTGGATGACCAGCTCCACGATGCTCCGCCCGGCGGCTCCGCCGCGGCCCGACTCCACCAGCCGCGCCCGGCTCACCTGCACCGGCCCGTCGGAGAGGGTCACGCCCTCGCGCAGCCGCTGCAGGGTGGCCCGGGTGACCTCCCCCTCGACCTCCGCGACGTACGTCTTCTCCACCTCGTACGACGGGTGCGCCATCCGGTGGGCGAAGTCGCCGTCATTGGTGAGCAGCAGCAGGCCCGAGGTGTCGGTGTCCAGCCTCCCGACGTGGAAGAGCCGCTCGGGCCGGTCGGTGAGCAGGTCGGCCAGGCAGCGCCGACCCTCGGGGTCGGACATGGTGGAGACGACCCCGCGCGGCTTGTTCAGCACCAGGTACACGTGGGGTGAGATCGGCGGCAGCCGGCGGCCCTCGACCCGGACCACGGCGGTGGTGGGGTCGACCTTGGTGCCCAGCCTGGTCACGACCTCGCCGTCGACCTCGACCGCGCCCTCCAGCATCAGCTCCTCGCACCTGCGCCGGGAGGCGACCCCCGACTGCGCCAGCAGCTTCTGCAGCCGGATCAGCCCGTCGGCGTCGGGCTGCGGCGCCGGCCGCTCCGGCTCCG